>JABAOG010011239.1_pt1 | contig 11818 bp, 8 predicted proteins | sample 7062131 | NCBI WGS metagenome assembly JABAOG01 (sample SAMN14538629, study PRJNA623070) | marine sediment metagenome | biome: marine biome [ENVO:00000428]; feature: marine pelagic biome [ENVO:01000023]; material: deep marine sediment [ENVO:00002113] | place: India: Arabian Sea | collected... | reverse complement strand
CTCAAACAAACACGGCCGGCGCCGTTCGCTGGCAGACGGCCGTCGACCCCTGGGTATTGGAAACGGCCGATGCCAATGGTCAAACTGAGTTCCTGGTCTTTCTTAGCGAACAAGCCGACCTCAGCGCCGCCTATTCGCTAGACACCAAGCTTAAAAAAGGCACCTACGTCTATGAAACATTGACTGCGACAGCGGCCCGCACCCAACCGGCCGTCATTGCCCAACTAGACGCCTTAGGCGTTGAGTACCACCCCTATTGGGTGGCCAATATGATCTGGGTCAAAGGCGATATGGCCGCCATTGAAGCCATGGCCCGCCGCGACGATGTCAGCCACCTCTATGCCAACCCCACCGTCAAGGTTGACCCGCCCACCCCCGAAGAAACCATGGAACAAATGCAGGCCATTGAATGGAATATTCTCATGGTCAATGCCGACGATCTATGGGGCGAAGGTTTCACCGGCCAGGGGGCCGTCATCGGTGGTCAGGATACCGGCTACGACTGGGACCATCCCGGCTTGATTGATCAATACCGGGGGTGGAACGGCTCCGTCGCAGACCACGACTACAACTGGCACGATTCTATACATAGTGGCGGCGGCATTTGTGGACCTGACTCACCTGAGCCCTGTGACGACTTTGGTCACGGGACACACACCATGGGAACCATGGTTGGAGATGACGGTGGCAATAACCAGGTTGGCATGGCGCCCGGTGCAAAATGGATCGGCTGTCGAAATATGGATCAAGGTAATGGTACCCCCACTACCTATAGTGAATGCTACCAGTGGTTTATCGCCCCAACCGATTTGAATAACCAGAACCCTGACCCCGCTATGGCTCCCCACGTTATCAATAACTCCTGGAGCTGTCCGCCCATCGAAGGATGCACCGACCCTAACATCCTGCTCACCATCGTCCAAAATCTACGTGCCGCAGGAATCCTGACCGCCCACTCCGCTGGTAACAGCGGTTCCGGTTGCAATACCGTGAATACTCCAGCCGCCATCTACGCCGAATCCTTTTCGGTTGGTTCTGTCACCAGCGGAGATACAATTTCTAGCTTCAGCAGCCGCGGCCCCGTCACAATTGATAACAGTAACCGGCTTAAACCTGATATTTCCGCCCCTGGCTCCAGCGTTCGCTCCACCGTGCCCGGCGGCGGCTATGGAACTTCCAGCGGCACCAGTATGGCCGCGCCCCACGTCGCCGGTCTGACCGCCCTGCTCATCTCGGCCGATCCAGCCCTGGCAGGTGAGGTAGACGACCTCGAAGAAATCATTCAGGTCATGGCCGTTCCCAAAACGACCGTCCAACAATGTGGTTCGATCCCGGGCAGTGAAATCCCCAACCATACCTATGGCTACGGCCGAATCGACGCCATCCGTCACGGGCTTGGCCTACAAGCAACCGTCTCCCACGGCAGCGCCTTCCCGGGCCAGGTCATCACTTACGATTTCTCTCTGACTCACGCCCATGTCTTAAGCGCCACCAACAATGTCGTCATGACAACTACCATCCCCGCTGGCACAACTTTTGTAAGCGCCACCATGCCTTTCACCCAAAACGGCAATGTCATCGAATGGACCTTCGCCTCAATGAGCAAATTTGAAACCCAAGTTGTAAGCATGATGGTTATGGTTCAAGATACCGGGCAGGTTCCAATCACCCACGACCAATACGGCGCCACCAGCGACGAAGTTCCTAATTCAACCAATTATGGCGGTCCGCTTGTAACCCAGGTCCTCGAGTCTCCAACCGACCTAACCTATTTACCAATGATTCGCGAGGAATAAAAGATTAGTTTTCTATAGACTTTTGTTGTTTTGCTTGTCATGTAATAATCAATAATGCAATGCGAAACAACAAAAGTCTCCAACCAAAACTGACTACCAACTACTGAACAACCATGAAACAAGCCACCAGCATCAGCCCTCGGTAGTTCCAGCCGTGATAAAAAAGTCGAGGTCGAACTCCTCGGCCAGGAAGTAACTATAGAACGCTGCGGAACCGACGGCGATGTCGAGGCCGCCACCGCGCTATTTACCGAACTAGACGGCCGGGTTGACGCCTTAGGTGTGGGCGGCATCGACTTATGGGTTGAAATGGACGAGGGCAAAAAATACCCTCTCTATGCCGCCCAAAAAATGGTTAAAAATGTCCACCAAACCCCCGTCGTTGACGGTTCCGGGCTGAAAAACACTCTTGAAAGCCAGGTCGTCCCGGCCATGATAGAAGCGCTCGGACCCTCCTTTGGCTCCGGTCGGGTGATGCTAACGGCCGCCGTGGACCGTTTTGGTATGACCCGTTCCTTCTTTGAACACGATTACGAAGTCGTTTGCGCCGATATGATGTTCGCCCTCGGTTTGCCGATTCCAATTCGCTCCATGAAAAGTCTGCGAATACTGGCCCGCTTCTTACTGCCAATAGTCGGCCGTCTACCCATCAGCATCCTCTACCCAACCGGTGACAAGCAAGACCAGATCGTGCCCAAATTCACCAAATATTATCAATGGGCCACCGTCATTGCCGGTGACTGTCACTATATCAAGCAGCACATGCCCGATGATCTAAGTGGTAAAGTCATCGTCACCAACACCACGACCGAAGCCGATATGGATCTGTTCCGGGAGCGGGGTGTCAAGACCGTTGTCACAACCACCCCAATTTTGGACGGCCGTTCCTTTGGCACGAATATGATGGAGGCTGCATTAACAGCCATATCTGGCAAAAAGCGGCCGTTAACATTCGCTGAACTAGAAAGTATGCTGGCAAAATTGAATTTGAAACCAACCATTCACACAGTATAAATGGACGCCTTAATCGTAGCCGGGGGCAAACCTGGCCCCGAAGACGACTTATATCCGTATACCCAGGGCGAACCCAAAGCCCTCATCCCCATGGGCGCTCGAACCATGCTTGAGCGGGTCATAGACGCCCTCCAAAGTTCAAGCCAGGTTGGTGAAATTGTCGTTGTCGGCATCGGTCACGACCACGGCATGACCTTCAAACGACCCGTTTACCATCTACTCGACCAGGGCAGCATGGTCGCCAATGCCATCGCCGGTATGAAATGGCTGGTAGAATACGATCCAACCCCCCGACCGGTGCTGGGCGTTTCGGCCGATATTCCCACCTTGACCGGCGAAATCGTAGACAAACTGATTAATATCTGCCATCCCTTCCAACACACCCTTTATTACACCGTCGTAACCCCGGAAGTCATGGAAAAAAGGTTTCCAGCCTCCAACCGCACCTACGTCCGCTTTCACGATCGCTCAGTTGCCGGCGGCGATATGTTCATCATGCATACATCCCTGCTGAAAACCGACCCGCAGCTATTGGAAGCCTTTTCCAACGCCCGCAAACATGCCTGGAAACTCGCTCGTCTAGTAGGCTTTAGCACTTTATTGAAATTTTTACTCCGCCGTCTAAATATCGAGGAAGTAGAACAGGCGGGAGAAAGGATTCTAAACGGTCCGGTTAAAGTCATCATCTTCCCCCATGCCGAAATAGCAATGGATGCCGACAAACCGACCCAGGTAGAACTGCTCCAGGCCGAGTTTCAACCATAACATTTCAGCCCTGGGAGGTTAGGGAATGTATTCTGTGTTATACTTCCAAGTAGTTAAGAGGCCGTTAGCTGAAATATGACCAAAACGAAAGAAAGTCACCGCCAAATAGATAAAGGCGAAAACGGGGGTCGCATCCAATCCCTCCTAGCCATAAATGACCTCCTAAAACAAGCCGAAGCCGATGGGTTAGAAATTAACATCATTCTTCCCAGAGTGCTCCAGGTCGCCATACAAGAACTTGACGCCCAAAGGGGCAGCATTATTGTCATCGATGCCGACATGAAGCCCGAATACATCTGGGAAATTGATGAAGAAAAACAGAAACATAATACAACCCCTTACCTTGATGCTGTATTGGAAGATGGACTCGCCGGATGGGTCATTCGTAACCAGGAACCAGCCTTAATTCACAACACCCTCAAAGATGAACGCTGGCTAATTGCTTCTGAAGAAGGCCAAGTCCAACCCCAAAAACCTTACTCCGTCATTTCAGCCCCGTTGATGACCCGCTCCCGGCCAATCGGCGTCATCACTATCAGAAAACCAGGTATTCGCGAGTTTGGCACTTATGACCTCAATCTCCTGACGGCCATCGCCAGCCAGGCCACCATCACTATTGAAAACGCTCGACTATTCGAAGAAAGTCGCCGCCAAGCGGCCGAAAATGCTCGATTATACCAGGAAACAGAGCGCCAACTTCAGATAACCAATCTTCTTTATGAAGCCGGCCAGGTTATCAACTCATCCCTCGACCTGACCCAGATAATGCAATCCTTATTGTCCCAAATGAATGAGCTGCTTAACGTCGACGCCATATCCATCGCTCTGGTTGACAAACAACACCAGGAACTGGTCTATGAGGTTGCAGAAGGAAGCGGCAGCGAAAAGATTGTCGGCTTGCGAATGCCATCAAATGAGGGCATCTCCGGCTGGGTTATGGAACATGGCGAACCTGCGCTGGTCAACGACCCTTATTCAGACGGCCGCTTTAGCGGCCACGGCGATGAACGGACAGGCATTAATACCAAAGCGCTCATTTGCGCCCCCCTCCAACTGAAAGGTGAAGTGCTGGGAACAATCCAGGCCATCAACCCGGTCGAAGGCACCTTTTCTGATAACGATCTGCGCTTGCTGATCAATCTGGCCAATCTAGCCAGCAGCGCCATTGCCAACGCCCAACAATTTACTCGTACTCAGGCCGCCGAAGAACGTTATTTAGGTCTTTTTGAAGACAGTATCGATCCGATTATCCTGACAGACATTGATGGCAAAATCGTTGAAATAAATAATCCAGCCTGTGTTTTTCTGGAATACGATCGAGGTGAACTATTGGATCTGAGCCTAAAGTCTCTCCATCCTGATATCGAAAAAACTCTCAACCAAACCTTTATCGATGAATTAGAATCATCCGGTGTCAGGGCCTTTACCAGCCATGTGTTGACCCAAACCCAAAAGAAAATTCCGGTTGAGGTTCATGGCAAACGAATTACGACGAATGAGTCTGAACTACTACAGTGGATACACCGCGACATCTCTGAACAGGTAGAGCTACAAGAGATGCGCGAGGATCTAATGGCGATGCTTTTCCATGACCTGCAGAATCCGCTCGGCAATATTTTGGCCAGCCTTGAACTGCTTAATTTTGAATTGTCACCTGACTTAGATCCAGTCATCTTCAGTATTGTCGAGATCGCAAACCGGAGCAGCAAGCGATTGCAAACCCTGGTGCATTCCTTATTAGACATTAACCGCCTTGAAGCAGGCCACCCCATTAGCAATCGCGAATTAGTTGATGTTCGTGAAATAATTCGGGAAGCGGAAGAAATGGTCCGGCCGAGTTTAGAGCGCCGATCAATAAAACTAAACCTCAACTATAGCTCTGTTGTCCCCCAACTTTTTATTGATGGGGATATGATTGGTCGCGTGTTGATTAATCTCCTGGACAATGCTTTGAAATTTAGTCCAGATGGCAAAGAAATTACCCTGGATGCATTTTACCAACCTGAAAACGACCAGATTCTCTTTTCAATCAGCGACCAGGGTGCGGGTATACCAGAACAATACCGGGAAACCGTTTTTGACAAATTCCGCCGGGTTCAGGCCAAAGGCGGCCCCAAGGGACTAGGATTGGGTCTGGCCTTTTGTAGATTGGCTGTCGAAGCCCATGGCGGCCGTATTTGGGTAGATGAATCAAAAGACGGCGGCGCTCAATTCAATTTCGTCCTGCCAGCCCCAAACGAAAATTAGAAATGACAACACGCCTTTACTACAACGACGCTTATACAACCACCTTCAAAGCCACCATTATCGAACGCTTTCAATACCGTGGAAAATTAGCCGTTATCCTGGACCAGAGTTATTTCTATCCCACCTCCGGCGGCCAGCCCCATGATGTAGGCACTCTGAACGATTTACCCGTCATCAATGTCCTGGTCCGGCCAGAGGACAACGCCATCGCCCATATCATTGACGGCGAAATCTGGACCGACGAAGTAGAAGGCCAGATTGATTGGTCGCGCCGCTTTGACCACATGCAGCAGCACAGCGGCCAACACATTCTATCCCAGGCTTTTCTCAAAGCGGCGGAAGCCGAAACTGTCAGCTTTCATTTAAGCGGCGACTATTCAACCATCGACCTCCAGAATTCAGGCCTCAAACCCGGCCACATTGAAAAAGCGGAACTCATCGCCAACCAGATCATTTGGGAAAACCGGCTCATCACGGCCCAGATGATAGACAAAGAAACGGCCGATTCCCTGCCTCTGCGAAAAATACCAGAGGTCGATGACGAACAACTTCGCATCGTAGAAGTGAAAGATTTCGACCTGACCGCCTGCGGGGGTACCCATGTGGCCCACGCCGGAGAAATCGGCCTCATCAAAGTATCCAGGCTGGAACGCCGCAATGATAAATTGCGGGTTGAATTTTTGTGCGGCCGTCGGGCCTTAGTTGATTACCGCCAGAAAAACCGAATTGTCAACCAACTTGCAAACCAACTAACAACGGGATATGCTGACATAGAGGCCAGCGTCATTCGTCTGAGGGACGAAGCCAAACAATCGCGACGGCTTTTAAAACAACAGCTTTCTCATGCCTTATCAATTGAGGCCGGACATCTTATCAAGCATGGAACCCGAAAAGGAGACACCATTATTGTCTCGGAGATTTTCTCCGAGCGGGATCTGACCGAGATTAGAATGCTGGCAAACCAGATAATTGACCACCCGAACAGCATTGCACTCTTAGGCACAGTCGGTGAGACTGCTCAACTAATTTTTGCGCGTTCGGAAGATGCTCCGGGCGAGATGAACCTGTTACTTAAGCAATCGCTCCAGGTTCTCGGTTCTGTAACCGGCGGCGGCACACCCAAGTTTGCCCAGGGTGGCGGCACGGCCGATATGGAAAGAATAAACCAGGCCATCCAACGAGCCACACGGCTTTTGTTTTCCCAACTCAGTTGAGTCAGGAGGTAATTTGTAATTCGCAATTGGTAAATCGCCTTATTAAAATTACCAATAACCCAATTACCAGTTACGCCCAACCAAACCAATCCAACTTAGAATTCATTTTTATGGAAGAACTGGCACCAAACATATTCGTTGAAACAAACTACGAAGGCGTCAACGTCGGCGCCATTGTCACCAAAAGCGGTATTATCTGCATTGACGCCCCTTCTTACCCCCGTGACGCCCGTCATTGGGTCACCCGTCTCAGCGCGTTAAATCCCCGGCCTATCAAGTTTGCCATTCTGACAAACGCTCATGGCGACCGTATCTTAAACACCCGCTGGTTAGACACCTCAATTATTGCCCATGAAAAAGCGGCCGAAAAGCTCAACAACTACGACAAACGCTACCCCCAACAACTACTGGAAAGCCTTAGCCAGCGCAATTTAATGGCTGGCAAAGAGCTGGTCAACGGCCCGGTCGATCGAGCGGCCATCAGCTTCAACAAATCAATGACCATCATTGCTGATGATTATCATATCATCCTTTCACACACTCCTGGCCCTTCTTCTGGCAGTGCCTGGGCCTACATCCCAGAAACAGGCATCCTTTTTACCGGTGACAGCGTGACCGTCGATACCCCGCCAATCATCAATGAAATCTGCTGCGTTGATTGGTTACAAAGTCTAACTCATTCAATAACGTCATACGATGTCCAGCAGCTGGTCCCTGGCCGAGGCGTCGTCAGCACGCCGGAAGAAGCAATCCCGCCGCTGGTTGATTACCTGACTTATATCGAAGAAAATATCCGGCAGCTTATTTTGGAAGACAAGAAACGAGAAGCCATCACCTTTTTGGAAGAAAAATTGCTTTCTATGTATCCAAACGGCGATTTCCCCCAGGAGTGGCTTCAGAAACAGATCAGACTCGGTTTGGAACGTGTCTATAATGAGATAAAATCAACAATGGAAGTTGCATTGGCCTAATTCAACAGCTTGCAACTATCAAGAATCTTCTGCAAGCTAACAACGAACGGAGTATTGACGACTAACTAGGAGAGATAATGGTTACGCCCGCAAATAATATAGCTACTGAAGCCCTCAAACAAGTTCCATTTTTCAGTAAATTAACCCAGGTTGAGGCCAGCTCACTGGCCGAACGGTTGGTGTCTCGACGGTTTGGACCAGACCAGATTATCTTCCACCTTGGCGATCCGGCCGGCTTGCTCTACATCATTACCTCCGGCAAGGTGAAAATCTCCTACTCCAGCCCCGAAGGCCAGGAAGCGGTTCTGGCCATCCTCGGATCCGGGGACTTCTTCGGCGAGTTGGCCCTGCTTGATGATTCTCCTCGCTCCGCCACGGCCGAAGCCATTGAACCCACCGATACTCTCACCCTCCACCGCGACGAGTTTCTGGAGTTTATCGACAACAATCCTTCCTTCTCCCACCACGTCCTCAACGTCCTGGCCCGCCGCATTCGCCACCTCAACAATCAAATCAGCGACATCTTCTTCCTCGACCTGCCCGCCCGGCTGGCCCGGACGCTGCTCTTGCTGGCCGACCAACACGGCCGTGTCACCCCCAAAGGCATCGTCATCGGCCTTTCCCTAACCCAGACCGATCTGGCCGAAATGACCGGGGCCACCCGCGTCAGCATCAACAAAGCCCTCGGCCGTTTTCGCCGCGCCAAATGGGTCAAAGTAGACGGCCGTGAAGTTACCATCATGGACAAAAAAGCCCTCCAAAACCTCATCCAAATCTCCGGCGGCTAGAATAGAATCACGGATGACGCGGATACAGCGGATTTGCGCGGATAATTTATGTCAACCGATTAAGCAAGCTGCCTCTGGAAAATACTTCATTAACTATTCACGAATTCAACAACAATTAATGATTTTCCCGCATTAGAATCACCTTCCCCGTATTCCGATTCTCCCTAACATACTGGTGCGCCTTCTGCGCCTCCTCCATCGGAAAAACCGTATCCACCACCGGCACAATTATTCCAGATTCCATCAAAGACCAGAAGCGGGATTGGAACTGCCGGGTAATGCTGATTTTTTCTGCCAGCGGCCTCGGCCGTAATCGCGACCCAATCACCCGCAAACTCTTTCCCAACACCAACCCCAAATTCATCTCTGTCTTCGCCCCGCTCAACAGGCCGATTTGGACTAATCGGCCGTTCGGCTTCAAGGCCATCAAATTCCGCTCCAAATAATCCGCCCCCACCGGGTCCAAAATCAAATCGACCCCCGCACCATCAGTTGCCTCTCTAACCCGTTCCAAAAAATCCTCTTCCTTATAATTTACCGCCAACGCCGCCCCCAGCTCCCGGCAGGTCTCCAATTTCGACTCTGCTCCAGCTGTTGTAAAGCTCGTCGCTCCCGCCTCTCGCGCCAGTTGAATAGCGGCCGTTCCCACCCCGCTGCCTCCCGCATGAATCAACACTGTCTCTCCCGCCTGTAAGCCCCCCTCAATAAACAAATTTACAAACGCCGTCAGCCACACCTCCGGTACGGCCGCTCCCTGCGCGAATGACCAGGCCTCCGGAATCCGCATCAACATATCCTGGTGCACGGCCACCTGCTCCGCATACCCACCGCCCGCCAGCAAGGCACAAACCCGGTCCCCAATCTGCCAGCCCCGCACTTTCGCCCCTTTTGCCGCAATCACCCCTGCCATCTCCAGCCCCAAGACATCTGTCACGCCCGGCGGTGGCGGGTACGCTCCCCGCGCCTGCGATAAATCCGCCCGATTTACGGCCGAAGCCTTATTATCAACCAAGACCTCCTCCTCCCCATAAGAAACATCCGCCACCTCCTCCCAAACCAACTCCGGAACCTCTTCTCCTCGATACACCACAATTGCTTTCATACAATTTTCTCCAACATCTCCAATTAAAATTCACAAATTACTTATACTTAGGCTAAAATAAGCTACACCATTCCATTCTAACATATTTTCCCTTTGCGTCTTTGCGCCGTAATCTTTGTGATCTTTGCGTGAGGATAAAACATAACGAGGAGTTCGTATGCCCCAAAGAGAAACTTACACCGTCCACGTCGCCGGACTAACCCGCCACTTCCCTCTCTTCGAAGTCGCCCCCGGCGTCCGCATCGCCATCTTCAACATGCTCGGCGATACCTACATTGTTAAAGCAGCCGCAGCAGCTCTGGCCGAACAACTGAAAAACAGCAAAGCCACCGTCCTGGTTACGGCCGAGGCCAAATCCATCCCCCTCATCTACGAAATGAGCGCCCTTATGGGTCTGCCCTACATCGTTCTCCGCAAGACCTACAAAAGCTACATGGGCGACGCCATCAAAGCCGAAACCGTCTCCATCACAACCCAGAAGACCCAGACCCTCTACCTCGACGAAAAAGATCGCGCCCTCATCAAGGGCCAGGACGTCATTCTCGTCGATGACGTCATCAGCACCGGCAGCACCCTCAAAGGCATGCAAAAGGTCGTCGAGAATGCTAACGGCCGCGTCAGCGAAATCGCGGCCGTCTTCACCGAAGGTGATGCCGACTGGTCCCACGTCATCGCCCTGGAAAACCTGCCTGTCTTCATAGAGTAATGCGTAATTGGTAACTACCTCCTCAAATCCAATTACCAATCAACCCAATCAACCATGTCACCAGTCACTCTCTCCATCTTTCGCCACCTCTTCGCCTCCGTCGCCGAAGAGATGGGCGTCACCCTTGGTCGGGCCGCCTACAGCCCCAACATCAAAGAACGGCTTGACTTTAGCTGCGCTCTCTTTCTAGGCGACGGCCGCATGCTGGCCCAGGCCGCCCNNCTGGATTTTAGCTGTGCCCTCTTCCTGGGCGACGGCCGTATGCTGGCCCAGGCCGCCCACATCCCCGTCCATCTAGGGGCCATGCCCGCCTCCGTCCAGGCCGCCATCGACCGCTGCGCTCCCTTTGCTCCCGGCGATGTCATCATCCTCAATGACCCCTACCTCGGCGGCACCCACCTGCCCGACGTCACCCTCGTCTCCCCAGTTTTTGTGGACGATGAATCTGCCAGGGAACCCCACTTCTTCGTCGCCAGCCGGGCTCACCACGCCGACATCGGCGGCATGTCACCCGGCTCTATGCCCCTCTCCACCGAACTTTACCAGGAAGGGGTCATTATCCCGCCTATCAAAATCGTCGAAGCTGGGCAGCGAAATACGGCCGTCTGGGACCTCATCATGCGCAACGTTCGCACCCCCATCGAACGGCAGGGCGACCTCACCGCCCAACTTGCCGCCCATTCCACCGGCCAGAAACGGCTGCTGGAAATAGTCGGCCGTTACGGACTAGAAGAAACGCTCGACCAGGCCGATGCCCTTATCACCTACGCCGCCCGAATGACTCGGGCCGCCATCCAACAAATCCCTGACGGCTGTTACCAGTTCCAGGACTTCCTCGACAACGACGGCCAGACCGACAACCCCATCCCCATCAAAGTCGCCATCACGATTCAAGATGACCAGATGACGGCCGATTTCAGCGGCACCGCCCCGGCTGTCTCTGGCAACCTCAACGCTGTCCCCACCATCGTCGAATCGGCCGTCGCCTACTGCCTTCGCTGCCTCGCTCTCGCCCTCCTCGATACCTCCTTGCCTATGAATCAGGGCGCCTTCGAGCCATTAAAGGTCATCATCGAGCCCGGCTCCCTGCTCAATCCCCTCCCACCCCATGCTGTCGCTGCGGGCAATGTCGAAACCTCCCAGCGTATTGTCGATGTTGTCTTTGGGGCTTTGGCTCAAGCCTTGCCCAACCTCGTCCCTGCCGCCAGCCAGGGA
>JABAOG010001518.1_pt1 | contig 11826 bp, 10 predicted proteins | sample 7062131 | NCBI WGS metagenome assembly JABAOG01 (sample SAMN14538629, study PRJNA623070) | marine sediment metagenome | biome: marine biome [ENVO:00000428]; feature: marine pelagic biome [ENVO:01000023]; material: deep marine sediment [ENVO:00002113] | place: India: Arabian Sea | collected... | reverse complement strand
TTGGGATGGGTCCTGAGTCGTTTCCGCTCGGGTTGGCCCCGCTTCTGCTTGTAGCCATATGAATCCCAATGTGGTAAACAATACCGATAGCGTTGCGATGATAGGCTTTCTTTTTGTTATTTTCCATTTCATGATTTTTCCCGCGGATGCTTATGATTTCTAGAAGCCATTTCAAAAATGTCTTTTGGCCCAATATCTTTGTTCCCGTCGCGATCTTGAACCAAAATCCTATTGTTGAAATGGCTTCCAATAATCCCGTAACTAGAGAGTAACCATTTTGCGGGTGAAAACAAGTAAAGCCATATGAACCCCAAACCGGACAGGCAAACCGACAAAAAAATTCAAGATCTGGCCCAGTATCTTTACGAATCGCAATATCCGGTTTTCTTTACCGGTGCAGGCATCAGCACGGAATCGGGACTGCCTGACTTCAGGGGACCGGACGGTGTTTGGACGCGGCGCGATAAGGGATTGCCGCCCCGATCGATGTCTGTCTCGTGGGATTCAGTTGCGCCCAACAAGGGCCATCACGCCATCGTTGAACTGCAAAAAATCGGAAAGCTCAAATTTTTAATTTCTCAGAATGTGGACAACCTGCATCTGAAATCGGGCATTCGACCCGATCTGTTAGCGGAGCTTCACGGCAATATGACGAAATTGCGCTGCACCCGCTGCCAGCAAACGATCGATCAGGCTAACGCCAAAAGCCGCTGTCCGTGCGGGGGATCTTTGGTGTCCAGTGTGGTGGATTTTGGACAATCCTTACCGGAAAAAGATCTGGTGCTGTCCTTCGAGCACTCGCGCAAATGTGATTTGTTTGTGGTCGCGGGTTCCAGTCTGGTGGTGACGCCTGCAGCAGAAATGCCCAGAGAAGCCCTTATGGCCGGTGCTCGGCTGGTGATCATCAACCGGGGTGAGACCCCCTTTGATTCTCATGCGCATTTGAGGTTTTACAAGGGCATTGGTGAGATTCTGCCCGGGGCGGTTAAAAGGCTTAAGAAATTGATGGGCCTGTTCGAATAAAAAAAGATATTTTGACCATTTGACACACTACTGAAATTTTCCTACGCATAAGAAACAAAAAAATTACGGTATCGGTATAGGAGGCACAATGGCAAAGGTTCAAGTCGCTCAAATCAGTGTTCCGGAAGGTTGGATTGATTTTGGGATCGGTCAACCCCATGTAGACATTCTGCCTTTAGAGCAGCTGGAAGAGGCAGCTCGGCATCGGCTCCGGCAAGGAGACCGCACCATATTGCAATACGGCATGCAACAGGGCAATGGTCAATTCAGGAATTCGTTGGCCCAATTTCTGAGCGCACAATATGAGGCAGCAGTCGATCCGGATCATCTTTTCATCACTGCCGGAATTTCTCAGGCGCTGGATCAAATCTGTGCGCTTCACACACAACCGGGCGACACGGTGTTTGTCGAAGAGCCTTCTTATTTTCTGGCTTTGCGCATCTTCGCTGACTATGGGCTCAAGGTCATCAGCACGCCGATTGATGAGGATGGTCTGGTAATTGATGCCCTTGAGAAAAAACTGGTAAAGCACAAACCGGTTTTTATTTATACGATACCGGCTTTTCACAATCCGGCAGGCGTGACGTTATCTGCCAACCGGCGGGAGAAACTCGTCAGTTTAGCCGAGAAGCATGATTTTCTGATTGTCGCGGATGAAGTCTATCAATTACTGGCATATACGGCTACTCCTCCGCTGCCAATGACGTATTTCGATACCGCGGCGCGGGTTCTTTCACTGGGCTCTTTTTCCAAAATTCTTGCTCCGGGGCTGCGGCTGGGATGGATGCAGGCCAAGCCGTCTTTGTTAGAACCGTTTACCGTCTGCGGTTATCTGGACAGTGGCGGCGGATTGAATCCGTTTGTCTCCAGCATCGTGGAAAGTGTGATAGAACTGGGTTTGCAAAAAGATTACCTGAATTTCCTAAAAAAAACCTACCGCAACCGTATGGTCAAATTAGGGAAAGCACTCCGTGAACGCATACCTGCACTAACTTTTGCGGATCCGGATGGAGGATATTTTATCTGGTCTTATCTGCCTGAGGGCACGGATGCCGAAACCCTGCTTGCCGAGGCAAACAAACATCAGGTGGGTTTTCAGCCCGGCATCAAGTTTTCAAGCGCCGAGGGCTTGCGTAATTACCTGCGGTTCTGCTTTGCTTTTTACGGAGAGGCGGATCTGTTGGAAGGCGTTGAGCGCCTGTCGCGAATCATTCGGTAAGTCTAGTGTTGTGTCTTACAAAAATGGTGCAAAAGCCCTGCGGTATATATTTGTGCAGTTGAATGCTTTAAATCTAATATAGGACTGAGGACTGAGTTCTGAGTGCTGAGGTATATCAAATAATAAAATGGTGAAGATAAACGTGCCAGCTTATGCCGGAAAGCGATCCCCCTTCGCTCTCGCGAGCTATGGTGCGGCAGGCAATTTAAGACCCCTGAAGGACCAGTCTTCGCTCTGACGGGTTACGCCTCGGCAAGCCATTCAGGCCGGAAAACGACCCGCCGTTCCATCCTCTTTAGCAGGCTACTGCGGAGGACAAGCGCTGTTGCTATGGCGGGCACGCAAGTCATGTTGAAGGGGTCGGGTGTAGGCAGCATTTTTCGCTCGGTCCTCAGTCCTCAGCACTCAGTCCTTATTTTTCTGGGCCATCCTGACGACCGCATCAATTTGCTTTTCGACCTCTGTTGAAAGCAGGGCAGCCGGTTTTTCAGCCAGCATTTCAAGGACCTTCTTTTCAGCGACTTTAAAAATATCTCGGGATCCGTCTGTCTCCCATAAATCCCAATTTCGGCGCTCCAGCAGTTTTGGAATCCATAATTCTCGACGAAAATTCTCGAAAGTATGGTCTTGACTGAGAAACGTGCCTCCGGGACCGACGGCTTTCATAACTTCCAAAGCGAGCGAATCTTGATCAACAACGAGATCCCTGGCCATGCGGCGGATGCCGGCCATACAGTCATCACAAAATACAAGATCCGGAAAATCGACTACCAGATCCATATCCAGCTGCATGCCGTCCATTAAATCTGCAATCAGTCCGGTTACCGTACCGATCATACCGGTTTCAAACCCTGCCTGAGCATCCAACACCTTGGCATCTCTTAGCATTGACGGCATCCGTATGGGCAGGTCCAAATATTTTCCCATCTGGGCCAGGGCAACCTTCAAAATGCCGAATTCCGGACAGGCCATGGAGATATTGCCGCTTTTCATATCCATACCGCGCGCGAAGCTGGTGTACACAATCGGTGCTCCGGGATTTATCAGCTGGGATATGGTGATGCACCCTAATATTTCAGCATGCGCCTGCGCGATGGTGCCGGCTAAGGTTACCGGTGAAGATGTTCCCAGTATCGGACCGGAGCTCAGCATTACCGGTATCTTCCATCGGCTCATTTCCATCAATGCTTCCAAAGACTCTGAATCGATTCCAAGAGGCGGCAGGGTCAGAACCCAGCCGGAGATGAACGGTCTTTCGCGGAAACGGCTTTCATCTCCGAGCGCAAGGGCTCCCATTTTTGCAGCGTCCTGCACACAGCGGGCTCCCAGCATCCCGCCGGTAATATGTTTAGTTGTGTTTTTAATGGTGGTTGCCCATGTGTACCAATCGTTAAACTCTCCTGGAACCTCCTGAGGTGTTACCAGACCGCCATTGACTCGAATGTTTTCAAGCTGGTCGGCTAGGCGTGTTAAAGCCGCCAGATCCTCATTGGTTGCCGATCGCTTCTGCCTTGTATGCGGATCAATGACGCTCACCGCCATGGTCATACACACCAGCGCGGGTTCATGTGTTTGAAAGGTTATGTCATGTTCTGGATCGCGGCCGTACAGGGTGACATCTTTTCGCTTCGGTAATGCTTCGATGGCGGTCTGGACCAATCGATTTGGAAATCGCACCAAATCGCCATCAACAATTTCAGCCCCATTTTGCGACATCAGCTCAAGCGCTTCTTCGTGAGGCAGACGCATGCCGATTTCATTTAAGATCTGCAAAGCCTGATTGTGAAGGATTTTGACTTCTTGATCGGACAAAAATTGAATAACCGGTTTCATAAACGTCACCGTATCTATGGAAATACATTATCGATTCAATCGGGAAGCTTAATTGCAGCTAATGCTGCACCATTGGTTCGTGGGTTCGCGGGTTCGCGGGTTCTGGATCAAGATACAACTTCGATTTCGATAGCGCCTTCAGCCGGACACACCGAGTAGCAGCCACCGCAGCCGATACAGTTGCCCGGTTCCACCCAAGTGGCCGCGTCACCCGGTTGCATGGCCTGGTAAAAGCAAGCTTTCAGGCACCGGCCGCAGTTGGTGCAGAGTTCCGCATTCACCTGGGCCTTTTCGTGGGGCATTTCCGAGTAGGCTAAGGAGGCATCAGTGGCGATACCCAAGAAATCTTTAACCGAGTCGTATCCTTTTTCATCCATCCACTTTTCCAATCGACGCACCTGCTTACCCAGCCACTCGTAGCCATAGACCATCACCGCCGAGCACATTTCGACGATGTGAGCACCGCTCATCATGAACATCACCACATCACGCCAGTCATAGGCCCCATTGGTGCCGGCAATAAAGATGTTGCGGTCTTTGTAGTGCTGTCGAATATCGTGGATCCAACGTAGGGTAAGGGGTTTGATCCAAGGACCGCCGCAACCGGCTTTGCCGTAAATCAACGGCTTGCCGGTTTCGATGTCCGGTACGAAACCAATGAAGCGATTGGTCAGTGTTACGGCCTGGGCCCCGGCATCCATTAAACGGCCGGTAAATTCAATCAGGCTGGTTACCTGAGGTGTGACCTTGATCATTACCGGAATGTCCACGGCTCGGCAGACTTGGTGTGTCACATTACAGGCATATTCAAAATCCTGTCCCACCTCCATCCCGGTTTTAACCCCGGGCATCATATGGGGATGGGGACAGCCGAAATTACACTCCAGCAGGGGAACTCCGGTCTGCTCGATTTGCTTGGCCAGGGTGACCCATCCTTCGGTGGTCTCCGAACCGATGGAACCGATCACCACAGCATCATGATCGGCTGCGTATGCAACGGTCGCTTCAATCTCGGGTAGGAACTCTTCGGGGGGTTCCATGGCCAATCCGGAACGCCCGTAGAGGCTGAAGGCCCGGGGAATTTTACCACAGGCGACTTCATGCTTTTGATTTAAAAAACGCCATTTGGACCGGGTGGTCAGCTCCCGCATGGCCGGGGAATCAGTCATGGTTTTTACGATCACGCCTCCGGCACCGGTGTCGATACATTTTTTCATATTTGTGGCGTTTAAAGTTGGCTCGGCAGAAGCCGCCACCAAAGGGTTTTTGATCCGAACGCCGCAAAAATCTATTTCTAAATTTGCCATGCTAATTCTCCTTTTTACTTGCTTTGTTCAGCCAGTCCTTGCGATCAGCCAGTGCCGGAAATTGTTGCCGAGCCGCTTTTAAGTTGTCCAGGTCAACTTCGGATTTTATAATGATTTCGTTATCGCCGGCACTGGCCTGAATTGTCCCCCAGGGATCGATGATCATGCTGTGGCCGACGAACTGGATGCCCTGGTTAATGCCTACGGAATTGGATGACATTAAGAAACATTGGTTTTCCAATGCGCGCACTCTGTTCAGCATTAGCCAATGCTCCAGTCGGGGATATGGCCAGGCCGAACAGACCAGAAGAATTTCAGCTCCCTTCTCGACCATTCTGCGAAACAATTCAGGAAAGCGGAGATCATAACAGGTGGCCAGCCCGATTTTGCCCAAGAGTGTGTCGACAACCACGATGGAGTCTCCGGGGGTGAGCAGCTGGGTTTCCTTGGAATTGTAACCGAAGAGGTGTACCTTCAGATAATTGGCCAGGATATTGCCATCCGGCGATATCAGATAGCTGGAATTGTAATATTTGCCGTTTTTTTCTTCCACGAAGCTGCCTGTATGCAGATGGCAACCGATTTGTTTTGCGGCTTCGCGCAATCTTGTCAGCGTTTGGCCGTTTCGGTTTTCGGCTTCAGAAGTGTAACGATCAAAGCTCATAAAGCCGATATTCCAGATTTCCGGCAGAATAATCAGATCAGAACCCTCACAACGGTGAATATTTTCAATGGCTTTGTCAATAGTGGCTGTCTTGTCTCCCTCTACCACGGACATTTGAATTGATGCGAATTTCATCGTTTTCATTCTCTTTTTGCTATTCTACGGTAAGGTAGTCAATTGGCTTTATATCATATGCGATTTCGATACTTCGGTTCAGCTTCTCGTCGATGAATTGGGCTGAAAATTTTTCAGCGAACACAAATTCCCCGGGCAGCATTCCCATGGTTCCTGAAAAAACTACCAGATTCTCCAGGGGTCCGGGCATTTTCGATTTTACGAAGGACAACAACTCGGACGGATTCAAGAGCAGGCCCAGTCGTCCTTCCTGGTAAGGGATCTCTTCACCATTTTTTACTGCAGTGGCCTTCAGGAGCAGCTCATCCCAGTGGTTTTCAATCTCCTGCAGCGGCCAAACCGTTCGACTCACCAAATTTGGGCAAATTTGTTTGGCACGCGGTATATCCGTTTCTTCCAAATGCCGGTCCGTATGGTCGCTGCCCAGGCCAACGTAGATTTCGTCTTCAGAGACAACCAGCAGAACATATTCCACTTCTCCGGAGGTTTCGCTTCCGTAGACTTCAATCACTGATTCTGTTGTCAGCGCAGTGCAAACCACAGGATACAGCGTCGGTGTCGAGGTCGGACCGGGAATGCCCTTTTCGGCCAACTCCTGGATGTGCCGGCGAACTTCCTCCTGGTTCTTGCCCACATATCCGGCATTGACCATCCGGTTGTATTTAAACTTCAGTGGCCGGCGCTCCTGTTTTGTTTCCAGCACAACTTCCAATTCCAATTTTATTCTCCCTATTTTAAGAGATTCTGTTCGAGACGCAGTGATCCAGGATGATGGATCAATTCCGCTTATTTTTTGTGGTATCTGATTTCGAACGTTACACACCCATAAGGAATTTTATATGGACCGTGGACCATTCCTGGAGGACGGCAGGCATAAAACCCTGGCAGAAAGGTTTCTTTCTTGGCGATGTCATAAAGACTGCCTTCCACGATCAAGACCTCCTCCCAGAAATCATGGACCAACGTCTCCGAGGTTTCGATGCCCGGGGGAAACTTCAGCATACGGGTATAATCTCCCGTATCCGGATCGGAGCTGAGAATTTTTTCCTTAATCCCCAGGGTGTCTCCCTCCACCGGACGCCATTCGTATTGGGTGTCATAATCTTTAAATTCAATTTCAGGTTTAGGCATGTTCTTCATCCTCCTTTTAGGGTACATGTCTGGTGTTATAGAAAAGCAATTGATTTATTTTCAATCTACCGGCGCTTTCTTTTTTAGCTCGGCCAGCAATTTTTCAGACGAAACCGGAAGCTTTTTAACCCTGATTCCGGTGNNGGTTTAGGCATGATCTTCATCCTCCTTGTTCGAAATGGACAGTAAATTAAAACTCAATCCGCCGGTTCTTTGTTTTTTAGCCCGGCAAGCAATTTTTCAGGCGAGACTGGAAGCTTTTTGATCCTGATTCCGGTGGCATTATAGATGGCATTGGTGATGGCCGCCATTGTCGGATTCAGCGCCGGCTCGCCGATGCCTTTCGCACCATAAGGGCCGTTGGGCTCAATGGGCTCCACCAGAATCGGTTTTATATCCGGTACATCCAGAGCACTGGGAACAATGTAATCAACAAAATCAGGGTTGATGATTTTGCCGTTTTCGTAGGCCATATCTTCCATCAGCGTCCAGCCCAATCCCTGGGTGACCCCGCCCCGGATCTGTCCTTCCGTGGCCATCGGATTAATGGCCCGGCCGACATCATGGGCAGCAACAAAATTTGTCACGGTTACCTGGCCGGTGTTGGGATCCACTTCCACTTCGGCAATCTGGCACCCAAAGGGATAGGCCGGAGAAATATTGCCATACTTGGTTTCGGGATCAGGTAACACCGTCGGCGGTTTGTAAAATCCGGTTCCCACCACGGGCGCACCATGCCGGGCAAAGGTGGCCTGGGCAGCGACTTCTTGAAACGGCAAGCTCCTTTCCGGAGACCCGTCGACAAAGAACATACCCTGGCGACATCCAATGTCTTCAACTCTGGCTTCAAGTATTTCCGCAGCGATTTCCGCCAGCTGCTGAAAGGCATCTTCGGCGGCAGCCAGCACCCCGTTGCCGCCCATCAATGTTCCCCGGGTTGCGAAACTTCCCAGACCGAAAGGAGATATATCGGTATCGACATCTGGCACGTGAACCATCTGCAGGGGAACCCCCAAACGTTCGGCGGCGATTTGGGCAAATGTGGTTTTCTGCCCCTGGCCCATATCTGATTCGCCGTGATAGACTGTCACCCGGCCGTCTCTACCAACTCTGACGATACCGGCGCCGCCGTCAAACTCACGGGCAAAGGGACGGTTGCCGGATACATGGTTGCAGCAGGCAAGCCCGATTCCTTTGAGCGGTTCTTTTTGTTGCCGCTTCTTCTGCCAATCCACCTTCTGCGTGGCCTGGATGACACAGTCTTTCAAGCCCGAGCTGTTTATTTTCCAGCCGTGAATGCTGGTTTCATTGGGTCCGATACCGTTTTTTATGCGAATTTCAGCCGGGTCCATGTTCAGTTGATCAGCGATCATGTCTAACGCCGATTCGAGTACANNGATACCGTTTTTTATACGCAGCTCAGCCGGATCCATGTTCAACTGATCGGCGATCATGTCTAACGCCGATTCCAGCACAAAGGTCATCTGAGAGTTACCAAAACCGCGGAAACAGGCCGTGGGCACTGTGTTCGTATAAACCGTATAACCTTTTGAACGTACATGCTTAAAACGATACAGCGAATCCACCCGGTAACAGGCCGTGGCCACAATCACCATGGAATACACCAGCCGGGCGCCGGCAGAACCCACAACCTTTACCTCTTTTGCCGTTAAGATGCCCTCTTTGGTGGCGCCCAGTTTGATGTCGATGTACATGGGCACCCGCGGGTTGCCGGCAATAAAATCATCATATCGGGTGTTGACCAATTTTACCGGCGTTTGCGCCTCTTGGGCCAAAATTGCGGCGACAAGATGGATGTTGTTTTCCATCTTAGCACCGAAGGCCCCGCCGTAGTCGGGAACGATGACCCGGATATTATCCGGTGAAATGCCCAATGCTTTGGCGTAGGTCATGCGCATCATGTTGGGGATCTGGGTTCCGGTCCACATGGTTATTCGTCCGGACAGGTCAACGTCGGCAAGCGCAGCCATGGGTTCCATATAGGCTTGATACACCTGGTTGGTGTAGTAACGCTCTTCATAGATGATGTCGGAATCGTCAAAGGCGCGGTCGACGTCACCGGTTTCAACTTTGAATTCGGCAGCAATATTTAGCGGCTTGTCATCATGGACCAGGGGAGCTTCCGGCTGCATGGCTTCCAGCGGATCTGTTACAAAAGGAAGCGCTTCATATTCGACCTCGATCAACTCCAGGGCTTCTTCGGCCGTATCTTCATCGATGGCGGCAACGGCCGCAACCTCATCTCCGTGAAAGCGGGCCTTGTCCGCGGCAAAGATGGTCCAGTCTTCCGAGCGTGGACCGAATTTGATGCCCGGAGTATCGGCATAAGTGACGACCGCTTTGACACCGGCTAATTCCCTGGCCCTGGAAGTGTCAATGTTTTTGATTTTCGCATGGGGATAGGGGCTGCGCAGCGTGCGCCCGTAGAGCATGCCCGGCAAGACCAAATCNNAGGATTTGCCGACAATGTCTAATTCACTCATTTGATTCCCCCCTTTCCGCTGCCTGGCGGTCTGACTTTGAAGGGGTGCAGGACTGGATTGCCGAAATGATCTGGTTGTAACCGGTGCAGCGGCAAAGATTACCGGCAATTGCCGATTTGATTTCGGCTTCATCAGGATCCGGGTTGGCGTCGAGCAGGGCTTTAGCGGCATTGATCATCCCGGGAGTGCAAAAACCGCACTGCACAGCGCCTTTTTCAACAAACTCGACCTGAAGCGGATGCGGTTCCTCTGCGGCGATGCCCTCAATCGTCGTGATCTCTCTTTGGTCTGCATGGGCGGCCAGCAGCAAGCAGGAATGAACCGGTCGGCCGTCCAATAAAATGGTGCATGCCCCGCACTTGCCCAGACCGCATCCTTTTTTTGTGCCGGTCAGGCCCAAATCTTCTCGCAGAACATCCAGAAGGACCCGGTTGGGTTTGACTTCCAGATGATATTCTTCACCGTTGACCATTATGTTAATGGGGACACGCATGTTTAATTTCCTCCGTCTTTTTTGAGCGCGCCCAGCACTTTTTGGGCACATTGCTGCAGAAAAACAGCGACGATGGTGCGGCGATATGAAGCCGAAGCACGCACATCGTCGATGGGACTAGCCGTTTGGGCGGCAATTCTGGCGCAATCCNNACCCGGATAGGGGTTGGGGCCACACTGCCCAATGCAATGGCAACTTTGGCAAGCGTCTTTCCATCGGATTCGGTTTCGGCTTGAAACGCCACACCGGCCAGGGAGACGTCCACCGCTTTTCTTCTGCGCAGTTTTAAATAACATCCGGCCGAGCGCTGTTTGGGAAGCTCAATCACGATTTCTTTCAGAATTTGACCGGTTTCTAAAACGGTTTCACCCGGACCGGTAAAAAACGAATCAAGGGGAATTTTCTTTTCCGCCGTTTTTGATGCCACAATGAGCTGGGCGTTCAGCGCCATCAGCGGGGGGATCGAGTCGGCAGCCGGCGAGGCGTTGCAAATGTTGCCGCCGATGGTGCCCACATTACGTATCTGCCACGATCCGATCAGGCCGACTGCTTCGCACAGAATCGGCAAATGCGTTTTCAGCAAAGGGTGGTCGGCGATATCGGCGTGGCGAGACAAGGCGCCGATGTGAATTTCAGAATTTTGGGCTCGAACAAAATCCAGTTCTTTGAGGTTGTGGAGACTGATGACCCGGCGGGGCAGGATTTTTTTCTTTTTCATGTTTAAAACAAGGTCGGTACCGCCGGCAATGACTTTGGCATCCGCTCCGGAAATTTCGAGTTCGGTCAGCGCGTCATCCAAACTGGGCGCTTCCCAGTAGTCAAAAGACCGAATACGCATTTTTCCCTCCTAGATGATATGATTAGAAACGCGAAGGATAAAAACTCATTTTGAGCAAACGAATTCGGTTTCTAAAGTTCGGATTCTTCAACGGCCTCTTTGCTTTTTTCTAAATGAATCTCCATAGCCCGACGGGCTTCCTCGACATTTCCTTTTTGAATGGCATCAAAAATGGCTTGATGCTCTTCGATGACTGTCAGCGCGCGGCCTTCCAAGGACAGGGCTTTGGTGCCCATCAAGTGGATCATGTCTCTAAGGTTTTCCAGGATAGCGATCAGACGGCGGTTATTGGTTAATTTGCTGAAATACGTGTGAAACGATCTGTCGGCCTCCATAAATCCAAGATAATCCTTTTGTTTTACCGTTTTCCTTTGCTGGAGCAAGGATTCTTCGATTTCAAAAAGATCAAACGGAGGAGATGCTTTCGTTATTTTTACCACCGCTGCCAGCTCGATGGCTTTTCTTAATTCGAAAATTTCGTCGACATCACGCCGGGTGAAACGATTGACCATCAAGCCCCTGCGAGGCAAAAATATGATGAGGCCCTGGGAGGCAAGTTCTAATAGCGCCTCTCTGACCGGTGTTCGGGAAATACCGAGATCTGCCGCAATGGCCTTTTCGTTGTAGAGTTCACCAAGCTTCCAGTTCCCGGAGAGGATGGATTTGCGAATCGATTCGT
>JABAOG010014001.1_pt1 | contig 11835 bp, 15 predicted proteins | sample 7062131 | NCBI WGS metagenome assembly JABAOG01 (sample SAMN14538629, study PRJNA623070) | marine sediment metagenome | biome: marine biome [ENVO:00000428]; feature: marine pelagic biome [ENVO:01000023]; material: deep marine sediment [ENVO:00002113] | place: India: Arabian Sea | collected... | reverse complement strand
TCCCAGTTGTCCTCGACGAAGCGGATGTCGTGCACGCGCGGATCGATGCCGATCGCTTCCAGCGAGCCGAGGTACAGCTCCTGGATGTTCTCCGGCGAGGGCTTCATGACCACCTGGTACTGGTAGTAGTGCTGCAGGCGGTTCGGGTTCTCGCCGTAGCGGCCGTCGGTGGGGCGGCGCGAGGGCTGCACGTAGGCGGCGCTCCAGGGCTCGGGGCCGATGGCGCGCAGGAAGGTGGCCGGGTGGAAGGTGCCGGCGCCGACCTCCATGTCGTAGGGCTGCAGCAGCACGCAGCCCTGGCCGGCCCAGAAGTCGTCGAGGGCCAGCAGCAGCCCCTGGAACGTCTTTACGTTGCGCTGGGTGCTCGAGTGCTCAGTGCCAGACAATGGATAATCCCGACAGGGTACGCGGCGCGAAAAAGTATAGCCTGCATCCGGCCACGACGCCGCGCAACCGCAGGGAAATCATCACTTTACTTCGAACAGCGTTCCCTCCACGGTGCGCAGTGTCTCGCCGTCGCGGATGCGCGAGTACTTCAAATCGATGCCCTCGGGGATGCGCTTGCGCGCGTAGGTCTGCATCTCGTAGCCACCGTCTTCTAGCACGTGAAGTGCGAACACCGTCAGCGTGTCACCCTCGACGCGCGCCCACACGTAGGGGTCGCCTTTCAAGGGGTCCAAGGGCACGGCGTTGCCGAACATGTCCCTGCGCTCGCCGGAGCGGTAGATGTTTTTGCGCTTCGTGGGGTGGAAGTCGATTAAATATTCCTTGCGTTTGAGCCTGCCGTCGGGCCGCTTGGTGACCGCGACCCAGTTGACCGTAAATCCATTTGCGGCGGGCGAGATCTTGACCCGCAGGTCCCGCTTGCTGATCTCATTGGCGCCGCCGGTAACGGCCTGGCCCTCGTACTCGCCGAAAAAGATATCCAGCTCGTCAGTCGCCGCCTGGCCCGCGCCTGCGAGTGTCATCAACGCAAGCAGCAGAACCGCGCAGCTGGTGGTCCGGTGCGGTGTTTTCATGGCCATTCCTCCTCTTAGACAAACAGTATCGGACACCTTGCGCGGCGGCTCAATCTTGCGATGGCGCGCCCGGACCATATTCAGGCGCGGCGGGAAGCGCGCCCGCAGATCCGCTGGAGCAGAATAGTTGCAGATTTTTCTTCGAATTTCTGCAGCCGACCATGAGCGCCATATCTCTCCTCGCGGGTGCGGTGCTGCTCGGCGCCGCCATGGGCTGGTGGCTGCGCGCCCGCGCCGGCCGCAAACCGCCGCCACCGCGGCCTTGCCGAGTCGCCCGGGACGCGTTGCCCGAAAGCGGCAAGGCCGGCAGCGGGCTTGCCGTCTTCTACGCGTACCAGATGGCCGCGCGCCGTCTCGAGCGCCCGGCGGGCGGCTAGGACGGTGCACTGAGGGGTCGGAGCCGCTATCCTTCGCGATTGGATTTCGCCACCGCGACCGATGCGAACCATCGGCATCAGGCCCATGCAGCACCCTCGGGAATACGACGTCATCGTCATCGGCGGCGGGCACGCCGGCACCGAGGCCGCGCTCGCCTCGGCGCGACTCGGCGCGCGCACCCTGCTGCTCACCCAGAGCATCGAGACGCTCGGGCAGATGAGCTGTAACCCCGCCATCGGCGGGATCGGCAAAGGACATCTGGTGCGTGAAATCGATGCGCTCGGCGGCGTCATGGCGGCGGCGGCGGATCGCTGCGGAATTCAGTTCCGCACGCTCAACGCACGCAAGGGGCCGGCGGTGCGCGCCACGCGCGCGCAGATCGATCGCGGTCTGTACCGCGCTTGCATCCGCAAGGCGCTCGAATCTCAGCCGAATCTGACTCTGTTCCAGCAGACGGTGGACGATCTGCTCGTCGAAGGCGGGCGCGTTGCCGGCGCGCGCACTCAGATGGGTCTGGAATTCCGCGCCCGCGCGGTAGTGCTCACCGTGGGAACCTTCCTCGGCGGGCGAATCCACATCGGACTGAGCAACTACGAGGGCGGGCGGGCCGGCGACGCGCCTGCCAATGCCCTCGCGCGCAGGCTTCGCGAGTATCCATTCCGCGTGGATCGGCTCAAGACCGGCACCCCTCCGCGCATCGATGCGCGCAGCGTCGACTTCGACGCGCTCGAGTGCCAGCCCGGCGACACTCCGGTGCCGGTATTCTCGTACCTCGGCCGGGCCGATCAGCACCCCCGCCAGGTGCCCTGTCACATTACTCACACGAACGCGCGCAGCCACGCCGTCATCCGCGCCGCGCTCGACCGTTCGCCGCTCTACAGCGGCGTCATCGAGGGCGTCGGTCCGCGTTACTGCCCGTCGGTCGAGGACAAGGTGGTGCGCTTCGCCGAGCGCGATGCGCATCAGATTTTCGTCGAGCCGGAAGGCCTCGACACCCACGAGGTGTATCCCAACGGCATCTCGACGAGCCTGCCCTTCGACGTTCAGTACGCGCTGGTGCGCACCATTCGCGGCTTCGAGAACGCTCACATCACGCGCCCCGGCTATGCCATCGAGTACGATTTCTTCGACCCGCGGGACCTCGAGCCGAGCCTGGAGACCCGCTTCGTTCCGGGGCTGTTTTTCGCCGGGCAGATCAACGGCACCACCGGCTACGAGGAGGCCGCCGCCCAGGGCCTGATCGCCGGCCTCAACGCCGCCCGGCAGGTGCAGGGCCGCGAGCCCTGGTCCCCGCGGCGCGACGAGGCCTATATCGGCGTGCTGATCGACGACCTCATCACCCGCGGCACCAGCGAGCCGTACCGGATGTTCACGAGCCGCGCCGAGTACCGGCTCATGCTGCGCGAGGACAACGCCGATCTGAGGCTCACCGCGCAGGGCCGCGCGCTCGGTCTCGTCGACGACCGCCGCTGGCGCGCGTTCGAGAGCAAGCGCGCCGCCATCGAAGCCGAGCAGGATCGCCTGCGCAATGCCCTGGTACGCCCCGAGCCGACCCATGGTGCCGCTATCGAACGCGTGCTCGGTGCACCGCTCGCGCGTGAGTGCCGCGCTATCGAGCTGCTGCGCCGGCCGGAGGTGAGCTACCGCGAGCTGATGACGCTTCCGGGTCTCGGCCCGGGGGTCGCCGATGCCGGCGTCGCCGAGCAGATCGAGATTCAAGCGCGCTATCACGGCTACATCGAGCGGCAGCACGCCGAGATTGCCAGAAGCGTCGCCCATCAGGAGACGCCCCTGCCCGCGGACCTCGACTACTCACAGGTGCGCGGCCTGTCCGCGGAGGTCTGCGAGAAGCTCTCGACACGGCGTCCGGGCACGCTCGGACAGGCCTCGCGGATTGACGGCGTGACGCCTGCCGCCGTTTCGCTGCTGCTGGTGCACCTGAAAAAACGCGCCCTGGAGCGGCAACCCAGTGATGCGCCCGGTGGCGGGACGCGCCGTCGCGCCTGAATTCGACGCGGCCGGACTTCGCCGCCGCCTCGATGCGGGACTCGCGGACATGGCGCTCGATCTGGACCAGGACGCGCGGGGTCGGCTGATTCGCTACGTTGCGCTGCTCGCGCGCTGGAACCGCGCCTATAACCTCACCGCCGTGCGCGATCCGGCAGAGATGGTTCCCCGTCACATCCTCGACAGCCTGACGGTGCTGCCGCATCTCGAGGGTCGACGCTGCCTCGATGTGGGCAGCGGCGCCGGGTTGCCCGGGCTGGTGCTGGCGCTGGCGCAGCCCGCCACCGACTGGGTGCTGCTCGACAGCAACGCGAAAAAATGCCGGTTTCTGACCCGGGCCAAGGCCGAGCTGGCCATCGACAACGTGCGGGTGGTGCGCAGCCGGGTGGAGGATTTTCACCCGCAGGCACGCTTTTCCACTATCATTAGTCGCGCGCTCTCGAATCTTGCCGAGTTCGTCGCCGCAGCCGTGCACCTGCTCGCGCCGGGCGGTCGCCTTCTCGCCATGAAGGGGCGCGATCCCGACCACGAGCTGCCGGCGTTGGGCGGCTTGGGTGTGCAGGCGGAAGTGGTACCACTCAGCGTTCCAGGCATCGAGGACGTCCGCCGCCACCTGGTGATCGTGACCGCGGCGGGTGCTTCCGGGCCGGCGCGCGCATGACGGCGGGACGCGGCGTGCAGCGGTGCCGAGTGGTTTGCAGCTGAGCGGAGGCCGATGGGCAAGATCATCGCAGTCGCTAATCAAAAGGGTGGCGTCGGCAAGACCACCACCAGCATCAATCTGGGCGCCTCACTGGCCGCGGCCAAGCGGCGCGTTCTGCTGATCGACCTGGATCCCCAGGGCAACGCCACCATGGGCAGCGGTGTCGACAAGCGCAGCCTGGAGCGATCCAGCTACGACGTGCTCATGGGCGAGGCGACCGTTGCGGAGGTCGCGGTGGCGGTGGAGCACAGCGGTTACTCGCTGTTGCCGGCGAACTCCGACCTGACCGGCGCGGAGGTCGCGCTGCTCGAGGAGATCGGTCGCGAGATGCGTCTTCGCCAGGCGCTCAGACCGGTCCGGGACAGCTACGATTACCTGATCATCGATTGCCCGCCCGCGCTCAACATGCTCACGGTGAATGCGCTGGTGGCGGCGGATTCGGTCATGATCCCCATGCAGTGCGAGTACTACGCGCTGGAAGGTCTTTCGGCGCTGCTCGAGACCGTGGAGAAGATCCGCACGCTGCTCAATCCGTCCCTGAGAGTCGAAGGTCTGCTGCGCACCATGTACGACCCGCGCAACAATCTCTCGACCCAGGTCTCCCAGCAGCTGGTCAAGCACTTCGGCAACAAGGTCTACAGCACCGTCATCCCGCGCAACGTGCGTCTGGCGGAAGCGCCGAGCCACGGGCTGCCGGCGCTGCTCTACGATCGCAACTCCAGCGGCGCGCTGGCCTATCTGGCGCTGGCCGGGGAGATTCTGCGTCGCGACGGCGCGCATCTCAAAGCCGCCAAAGCGTAAACTCCATGACGTCGGCGCAAGAGGGAAACGCAACGTGATAAAGAGTCATTCTCGCCGGGCCGGATTCCGGCCGAACGACTGCGTCGGCTGCCGCCGCGTGCGGGGTGCTCGCCGTGTCCTCTAAGCGCCGCGGGCTCGGCCGCGGGCTCGACGCGCTGCTCGGCGCCAGTGCCGGCGCCCACACCTCCGCCGTGGTCGCCGACGGGCAGCTGCGCGAGCTGCCGCTCGATCTCATCGAGCGCGGCCGCTTTCAGCCGCGCATGCACATCGCGCCCGAGGCGCTCGAAGAGCTGACCCAGTCGATACGCGCCCGCGGGGTGGTGCAGCCGATCGTCGTGCGCCCGGCTGCGGACGGATCGCATTTCGAGATTATCGCTGGCGAACGCCGCTGGCGTGCGGCGCAGGCCGCCGGTCTCGAAGAGATCCCCGCGGTTGTGCGCGAGGTGCCCGACGACGCGGCCCTCGCCATCGCGCTCATCGAGAACATCCAACGCGAGGACTTGAACCCCATCGAGGAGGCGAGCGCCGTCAGCCGCCTCATCGAGGAGTTCAGCCTCACTCATCAGGAGGCCGCCGACGCCATCGGGCGCTCCCGGGTCGGCGTGAGCAACCTGCTGCGATTGCTGGATCTGGGCGACGAAGCGCGTGCCCTGGTGGAAACCGGCGAGCTCGACATGGGACACGCGCGCGCGCTGCTCGGGTTGAAGGGGGAGGCGCAGAGCCGGGCCGCCCGGGAGGTGGTCTCGAGGCACCTGACCGCGCGTCAGACCGAGGAGCTGGTGCGGCGCATGAAGGCGTCACCGGATGCCAAGCCCGAGACCGCCGGGGGCGGTGACCCCGATGTGCGCCGGCTCGCCGACGATCTCGGCGAGCGGCTCGGCGCGCGGGTGCAGGTTCTCGACGCCGGTGGCGGCAAGGGGAGGCTGGTGATCCACTACGCGAGCCTCGATCAGCTCGACGGCATCCTCGAGCGAATCAAGTAACTCTCGGGCGGGCCGCGTCCGCTGGCATTGATCGCCAGCGGGCCGCGACCGTATACTTTCCGCCTTTCGAGCGACCGCGGGCACATGCCTCGGGTCGTCCGCCGGGGGGGTCCTTGTCGCGCGCGGCTCGATGCCGCAGGTCGTCGCGGATCCAAGGGAGGCAGCCCTGGCGGCAAGGGGTGGGCAGCACTGCGAACCAGTTGAATCCCTTCGCCCGGTCTTTCCGGACACAGGCGCTCGTGATGCTGGTAATCGCCGGTGCGTCGTTGGGACTCGGCGTAGAGGCGGCCTATTCGGCATTGCTCGGTGGAATGATAGCGATCATCCCGGAGTATTACTTCGCACGCCGTGTATTTCGCCGGTACCCGCACAGGTCACCGGTCGAATCGGCGGCGCTCATGCTGCGTGCGGAGATCGTCAAGCTGGTGCTGGCGGTGCTCATGTTCGCGGCTGTCTTCGCCTTTATAATGGCGGTGAACGTTGTCGCCCTGATAGTGGGTTTCGTGATGGTGAAGGCGACCGGCTTGGTCGCGTCGGTACGATACAGCTAGCGGTCGGGTCAATGCCCTTCGAGCACGGATAGAGCATGGCATCGGAAAATCCTACTTCCACCGAGTACATTCAGCATCATCTGCAGAACCTGACGCTGGGTGTTCACCCGGACGGCACGATCGGCATCGCTCACGGGGCCGAGGAAGCGCGCGAGATGGGATTCTGGGCGATTCACCTGGACACCATGTTCTGGTCGATCGGTCTCGGCGCGGCATTCTTATTCCTTTTCTATAGAGCGGCCTCGAAAGCGACCAGCGGTGTGCCGGGAAAATGGCAGAATTTCGTCGAGATGGTTATCGAGTTCATCGATAACAATGTCCGCGGCACCTTCAACGCGAAAAACGATCTCGTTGCGCCGATTGCGCTCACTCTGTTCGTCTGGATCCTGCTCATGAACCTCATGGATCTCGTGCCGGTGGACTGGATCCCGGAGTTGGCGAAGCTGATAGGCATCCCCTACATGAAGGTCGTGCCGACGACGGATCCGAACGCCACCTTCGGAATGGCGATAGCTGTCTTCGTGTTGATGATTTACTACAGCATCAAGGAAAAAGGCTTCGGCGGATTTTTCGGCGAACTCGCCTTCCAGCCGTTTCCCAAGTGGATGTTTCCCGTGAATTTGCTGCTCGAAGGCGTGAGCTTGATATCGAAGCCCGTCTCACTGGCGCTGCGGCTGTTCGGCAACCTGTATGCCGGCGAGATGATTTTCATCCTGATTGCGCTGCTCTACAGCGGCGGACTGATATGGGGCGCAGTTGGCGGCGCGCTTCAATGGGCGTGGGCCGTGTTCCACGTTCTCATTGTGCTGTTGCAGGCTTTCATATTCATGATCCTGACCGTTGTCTACCTCGATATGGCGCACCAGGAACATTAGAGACCGATTAGAGAAGGAAGACTGAATTCCGAACAGGAGACTGGTAATGACCGAATCCATTGCATTTTTGTACATCGCGGGCGGAATTATGCTCGGCGTGGGCGCTGCGGGGGCCGCCATAGGTATCGGTGTCCTCGGTGCACGCTTTCTCGAAGGTATCGCCCGTCAGCCCGAGATGCTTGGAATGCTGCGCACGCAGTTCTTCATCGTCATGGGTCTCGTCGACGCCCTGCCCATCATCTCGATTGCTATCGGTCTCTACGTGCTGTTCGCCGTGGTCGGCGGCTAGTGATTAAAGGACGAGAGGGCACCCCATGAATATCAACCTTACGTTGTTCGGGCAGACCGTCACGTTCATCGTATTCGTGTGGTTCTGCCTGAAGTTCATCTGGCCGCACATCATCAAGGCAATGGAGGATCGCAAGACTCAGATTGCCGAGGGGCTCGCCGCCGGCGAGCGGGGACGCCATGAACATGAACTCGCCGAGCAACGTGCCGTCGAGGTTATTCGCGATGCCAAGGATCAGGCCAAGGAGATACTCGCCCAGGCGCACCGGCGCGGAGACGAGATCGTCGAGGAAGCCAAAGTCGACGGCCGCGCCGAAGGCGAGCGCATGGTGCGTGCGGCCGAGGCGGAGATCGAGCAGCAGATGAATCAGGCGCGCGAGCAGCTGCGAGCGGAGGTAGTGACGCTCGCGCTGCAGGGCGCGCAGCAGGTTCTCGGCCAAGAGGTCGACGAGAACGCCCACAGGGATCAGCTGACGCGTCTGGCGGCGCAGCTCTAGGCGACGCTCGATGGAAGAGGTAAGCGCACTCGCCCGCCCATACGGGCTTGCAGCATTCAAGCAGGCTCGGGAGGAGGGCAAGGTGGACGAGTGGAGCGCAATGCTGCGCCTGCTCGTGATGATCATGGAGGATGCGACCATGCGCGGCCTGGTCGCCAATCCAAAGGTCGACGACGAGCAGCTCGCTCATTTGATCATCGACGTGGCGGGCGAGGGTCTCTCGCAGACCGGGCAAAATCTGGTGCGGATTCTCGCGGAGAACGAGCGGTTCGCCGAGATGGCGGCAATCGCCGCGGTCTTCGAGCAGGAGCGCGACAGGCTCGCGGGGCGCAGTCATGTGGAGGTGACGAGCGCGTTCGAGCTTTCGGACGAGCAGCGCAAGAGCATCGGCGATTCCATGAGCAGGCGGCTCGGCAATGAAGTCGACGTCTCCGTGACCGTCGACAGGTCGCTCATAGGCGGCGTCATCATTCGCGCCGGCGACACGGTCATAGATGCATCGCTGCGTGGACGTCTGAGTCAGCTTGGCCAGTCAATCAATTGACGGCACACATCGGTTTTCATTATTTGAAGAATTTTGGCCAGGCCAGAATCGAGGACTAGGAAATGGCACTTTCGGCGGCGGAAATAAGCGACCTCATCAAGGAGCGCATTGCGAACTTCGACGTCGGCGTCGAAGCGCGCACCGAGGGCACGGTGGTGACGCTCACCGACGGCATCGCCCGAATTCACGGGCTGAGCGACGTCATGCAGGGCGAGATGATCGAGTTTCCCCAGAATACGTTCGGGCTCGCCTTGAATCTCGAGCGCGATTCCGTAGGCGCAGTCATACTCGGCGATTACGAGCACATCTCCGAGGGCGACACCGTCAAGTGTACGGGGCGTATCCTCGAGGTGCCCATCGGCCGGGGTTTGCTCGGACGAGTGGTGAATTCCCTCGGCGAACCCATCGACGGCAAGGGTCCGGTGAACTCCGAGGGAACCTCTCCCATCGAGAAGGTGGCGCCCGGCGTCATCGCCCGCCAGTCGGTGAGCCAGCCGGTGCAGACCGGCCTCAAGTCCATCGACTCCATGGTGCCGATCGGCCGCGGGCAGCGCGAGCTCATCATCGGCGACCGTCAGACGGGCAAGACCGCGCTCGCCATCGATGCCATCATCAACCAGAAGGGTACGGGCATCATCTGCATCTACGTGGCGATCGGCCAGAAGGCGTCCTCCATCGCCAGCGTGGTGCGCAAGCTCGAAGAGCACGGCGCCATGGACCACACCATCGTGGTCGCCGCCACCGCCTCCGAATCGGCCGCCATGCAGTACATCGCGCCGTACTCCGGCTGCACGATGGGCGAGTACTTCCGCGACAGCGGCGAGGACGCGCTCATCATCTACGACGACCTCACGAAGCAGGCCTGGGCNNGGGCGACGTTTTCTACCTGCACTCGCGCCTGCTCGAGCGCGCCGCGCGAATCAACGCCGACGAGGTCGAGCGCATCACCGACGGCAAGGTGAAGGGCAAGACCGGCTCGCTGACCGCGCTGCCGATCATCGAGACCCAGGCCGGCGACGTCTCGGCGTTCGTGCCGACCAACGTCATCTCCATCACCGACGGCCAGATCTTCCTCGAGACCGACCTGTTCAACGCCGGTATCCGCCCGGCCATCAACGCCGGCCTGTCGGTGTCGCGCGTCGGTGGCGCCGCGCAGACGAAGATCATCAAGAAGCTCGGCGGCGGCGTGCGCCTCGCGCTCGCCCAGTACCGCGAGCTGGCGGCCTTCGCGCAGTTCGCCTCCGACCTCGACGAGGCCACCCGCAAGCAGCTCGAGCGCGGCCAGCGCGTCACCGAGCTCATGAAGCAGAAGCAGTACTCGCCGCTGTCCGTTGCCCAGATGGCGGTGTCGCTGTTCGCGGTCGATCGCGGCTACATGGACGACGTCGAGCTGGAGAAGGTCGGCGACTTCGAGGAAGCTCTGCAGTCGTACATGAGCTCGAGCCATGCAGACCTGATGAGTGGGATTAACGACAACCCGGTTTACAACGACGAAGTGGAGGCCAAGCTCAAGGCTGCGGTCGACGACTTCAAAGCAAACCACGCGTGGTGATCGTCAGGAGCTGAACGATGGCCGGCGAGAAGGAAATCCGAACACAGATTCGCAGTATCCAGAATACGCAGAAGATCACCCGCGCCATGGAAATGGTCGCGGCGAGCAAGATGCGCAAGGCGCAGGAGCGCATGCAGAGCGCGCGCCCCTACGCCGAGAAGATGCGCAACGTGATTTCCCATGTGGCCGCCGCGAACACCGAGTACAAGCACCCGTTTCTGATTTCCCGCGACTTGAAGCGTGCGGGCATCATCGTTGTCTCCACGGATCGGGGACTATGCGGCGGGCTCAATACCAACGAGTTCCGGCGCGTCGTCGAAGTGCTGGACGAGTGGCGTGGTCAGGGCATAGAGGCCGATTTCTGCGTAATCGGCAACAAGGCCGGTATGTTTTTCAAACGCCTCGGCGTCAATATCGTTGCACAGGCGGCTCACCTCGGCGACACACCCGCCATCGAGGATCTCATCGGAACCATCAAGGTGATGCTGGACGCCTACGTCGAAGAGCGCATCGATCGCCTCTACCTCGTCTACAACGACTTCGTCAACTCGATGACGCAGAGGCCGGTCGTCGAGCAGCTCCTGCCCCGTGAGCCCTCCGCGGAAGAGCAGGTCAGGCATTACTGGGATTACATTTACGAGCCGGATGCCAAGAACGTGCTCGATAATCTGCTGACGCGCTACGTCGAGTCGCTGATATATCAGGGTGTCGTGGAGAACGCGGCCTGTGAGCAGGCGGCACGCATGGTCGCGATGAAGGCGGCGACCGACAATGCCGGCGAGCTCATCAACGAGCTGACGCTCGCCTACAACAAGGCGCGCCAGGCATCCATTACGCAGGAGCTTTCGGAGATTGTCGCCGGCGCGGCCGCCGTGTGAGTCGGGCTGCACCAGGACACACGCAATTCAATGAGGACATCAAGATGAGTTCCGGAAAGATCGCGCAGATCATCGGCGCCGTGGTAGACGTGGAATTTCCCCGTGGCTCCGTGCCGAAGGTGTTCCATGCGCTCAAGGTCGACAACGGCCTGACGCTCGAGGTGCAGCAGCAGATCGGCGACGGCGTCGTGCGCACCATCGCCATGGGTTCGACCGACGGCCTGACCCGCGGTGTCGGCGTGCTCGACACCGGGCAGCCCATTCTCGCCCCGGTGGGTGAGAAAACGCTGGGTCGGATCATGGACGTGCTGGGCGAGCCCGTGGACGGCAAGGGCCCCATCGGCGCGGCAGATTCCTGGCCCATCCACCGCAAGGCGCCGGCACTCACCGATCAGTCCGCCGACGTGGAGGTCCTCGAGACCGGCATCAAGGTCATCGATCTCATCTGCCCGTTCAACAAGGGCGGCAAGATCGGCCTGTTCGGCGGCGCCGGCGTCGGCAAGACCGTGACGCTGATGGAGCTGATCCGCCCGCAACATCGCCATCGAGCACAGCGGCTACTCGGTGTTCGCCGGCGTCGGCGAGCGCACCCGCGAGGGCAACGACTTCTATCACGAGATGAAGGAGTCGGAGGTGCTCGACAAGGTGGCGCTGGTCTACGGCCAGATGAACGAGCCGCCGGGCAACCGGCTGCGGGTCGGCCTGACCGGCCTCACCATGGCGGAGTACTTCCGCGACGAAGGCCGCGACGTCCTGATG
>JABAOG010007493.1_pt1 | contig 11835 bp, 13 predicted proteins | sample 7062131 | NCBI WGS metagenome assembly JABAOG01 (sample SAMN14538629, study PRJNA623070) | marine sediment metagenome | biome: marine biome [ENVO:00000428]; feature: marine pelagic biome [ENVO:01000023]; material: deep marine sediment [ENVO:00002113] | place: India: Arabian Sea | collected... | reverse complement strand
CTTCTGATGGGGAGGATCACCGGGTAGATGATTCGGTCCAGGAAGTGCTGCACCCTACCCAGCGGATGTGTCGACGAGACCCTTATCCAGGAGAGGATCACCCAGGCGAAGACGGCGAAGAAGTAGACCTGGAGAAGGGTTGCGATCAGGTCGAGCATCTAGCGGCCTGACCTAAGTGTCTGTTCGATGATGTCGTTGCCCGGATCGGCAGCCGGGGCAGCTCGATGCAATCGAGTTGCCCGCGCTCTCAGACTCCCGACGGATGAGATCCGCCGCGCCGGTCGAAGGGCCGAGGTCCCGCCACAGGTCCTGGCGGCATCGCGCGCGCGGCCGAGGACGCCGGGAGTGACGAGGCAGTGTTGTGGAGCTGGGTGACATGCACAGTTGGACAGGCTCCTAGTCGACGTCGTCGAGCTCGTAGGCGCCGAGTGTGGCCAGACGCCGCTTCTCATCTCTGCTCAGAGTCACCCGAGGGGGAAGGACCAGGACGAGTCCGTCGCCCACCTTGCTCATCGTCCCGTCGAGGGCGTAGATGAGGCCGGACGAGAAGTCGACGACCCGGCGGACGAGATCGGGGTTGGATGTCCGCATGTCCAGGACCACCGGCACCCGATCGCGCACCCGGTCGGCGAGGATGCGGGCGTCGGCGAACTCCTCGACCACGAGGATGTCGGATTGGATCTCAACGGGACGAACCATCTGCGACGAGGTCGGCGGGTCGACCCTACGACCTGTTTCGGTCAGATTCGGAGGCTCGACCCTGGTCTGGGGTCGATTGGCGGCCCGCGCTGAGGGTGGCGGCTCGACCCGTCTCCCCTCGGTCAGCGACTCCAACGGGCGCGGCTGCGGTGCAGGCTCGTGCTGATGATTCTGATGGCTGGCCATCTCGTTGGCCTCGGCCTCGATCTGGTCTTCGTCGACCAGCCCGAGGTAGACGAGAGCCTTCGAGAAGAGTGAAGACATTCACGCTCCGGTTGTTTTGCGTGGCCCAAAGATAGCCCGTCCCACACGTATGATCGAAGCTCCTTCGGCAATTGCTACCTCGTAGNNGCCCATCGAGAGCTCGCACACGCTGGGGTGATCGGCCACGACCTCGTCCCTGAGCCGGCGGAGCGCGACGAAGTGCGGTCGACTGTCCTCGGCCTGTTTGGGTAGGGGTGGGATGGCCATCAGACCGCGGACGTCCAACCCCATCGCCTCCATCCAATCGAGGGCCAAAGGAACCTCATCGACGCCCAGACCGGACTTCTGCGGCTCGTCGCCCACGTTGACCTGGGCCAGGACCGGTGGAGGCAGCCCCTGGCCCTTCATCCAGGCCTTGCCCAGCGATCTTCGGTCCATGGAATGGAGGAGACTGACCACCCCGCGCACGCCCCGCGCCTTGTTCGACTGGAGGGCGCCGACGAAATGCCAGCGTATGTCTCCGGGGAGCTCGGCAGCCTTCTCCTCGAGCTCGGCGGCACGGTTCTCTCCGAAGTCACGGTGACCCTGCTCGTAGACGGCGAGGATCTGGTCGACTGGAAACGTCTTGGAGACCGCAACCACGGTGACCTCATCAGGAGACCGGCCCGCATCCACTGCCGCCGCGCCGACTCTCTCCATAACGGCCTGGTAGCTCATGGCACCCAGCCGATCGCGGCCATTCGCTTCGTGGTGGCATCCTCACGATGGCTGAACCAGCCATCTTCGTGGAGCGTGCACGCCTCGCTGGCCCACGTCTCGAGGCCATGGAGTTGACAGCTGACCACCGAGCCGAGATCGATCGAAGGGGTCGACCAGGTGGTTAGCCGCAAATGGCGATCTTCGAACTGCTCGGCAACCTCGGCCCCGACCTCGAAGCAGCACGGCCCGATGCCCGGTCCGATCGCCGCCCTCTCTGGAGCGTGACCCGCATCCGTCATCGCCCGCCTGAGGTCCTCGACCACCCGGGCGGCCGCTCCCCGCCATCCTGCGTGGGCAACGCCGACGGCATGTGGCGACAAGAGCACCACTCCCAGACAATCGGCGGTGAAGACCGCCAACGGAAGACGGGTCTCAGTGGTCCACAGCGCGTCCATCTCCCCCGCATCTCCCGGCGAGGAGACACGCTCGACCTCGCTGCCATGCACCTGACGGGCCACCGCCCACGCTGGGCTGATCCCTAGGCTCTCCGAAACGGCGTCCCGGGCGGGGCCGTCGGAGCGAACATCCCCTTCCGATCTCTCCGTGAACGCCACCCCGTTCCAGCCGGGGGGACGGATCATCCCTGGACGAAGCTCGGGATGTCGAGTTCGTCTTCGGACGGCGGGAAGGGGCGCGAGTACTCCTTCTCCTCGGTGGCGCGGGTTGGTGGCCGGTTGGGCGTTCTCCTGCCCTCGAACCCGGCGGCGATGACCGTCACCTTCATCTCCTCGCCGAGATCGTCGTCGATGATGGCCCCGAAGATGATGTCGGCCTCGCTGTCGGCGTGGTCCGAGATGACCCGCGCCGCCGTCGTAGCCTCGTGAAGTGTCATCGACGACGGTCCCGACACGCTGAGGAGCACGCCCTTGGCGCCGTCCATCGACGACTCGAGCATCGGAGAGGCGATCGCGCGCTCGGCGGCCTGCTGGGCCCGGTTCTCACCGGTCGCCCGCCCGATGCCCATCACGGCCGAGCCGGCGTCGGCCATCACCGTGCGCACATCGGCGAAGTCGACGTTGATCAGACCCGGTGTCGTGATCAGATCGGTGATGCCGGTCACCCCGCTCATCAACACGTCGTCGGCGAGACGGAAGGTGTCGGCCATCGGAGCCTCCGGGTCGCCGACGTCAAGCAGTCGGTCGTTGGGGATGACGATCAGTGTGTCGACAGCCTCCTTGAGCGAGTCGATGCCCGTTTCGGCGTGAACCGCGCGCCGCCGACCTTCGAAGCCGAACGGTCGGGTTACCACTCCCACCGTCAACGCACCGACGGACCTGGCGACCTCGGCGACGACCGGGGCGCCACCGGTGCCGGTCCCACCACCCTCGCCGGCGGTGATGAAGACCATGTCGGATCCCTTGAGCACCTCCTCGAGCTCGGCGCGATGCTCCTCGGCGGCTGCCCGGCCGATCTCCGGGTTGGCCCCGGCGCCGAGACCGCGGGTCAGCTCGCGGCCGATGTCGAGCTTGACGTCGGCGTCGCTCATCAGCAGCGCCTGGGCGTCGGTGTTGAGCGCGATGAACTCGACACCGCGAACACCTTGGTCGACCATCCGGTTGATGGCGTTGACACCGCCACCACCGATTCCCACCACCTTTATGACAGCCAAATAGCCGCCCGTTCCGTTGCTCACAGGTACCTCCGGTTCAAGGAAGAGATCAAAGGTTGAAGTAGAGGTTTACCTTTAGACATCGACAAAGTAAACCCTCAAACTTTCACCCTCTACTTGAGGTTTAACGTGGTCCGCCCCGGCGCCGACATCAGGGGCCATGCATTCAATCGTCATCACCGGCAACTTCCTCGCTGTCCTGAGATGCTTCCCCGTCTTGGTCGCTCCCAGTCTCGCCGTCCCCGTCCTGGCTCCCGGTCTGTGCGGGGCTCTTGTAGGCGGGATTGGTCGGAGCGATCAGGTTCAGGGTCGATCCCTCGGGGATGTCCTCCCCCAGGAGAGCGTCGAGACTCACAGCCTTCTCGGTCATGTCAACCGCCCGGCCCAGACGCACCTGGAATCCGTCGACGGTTGCCCAGACTTCGCCGTCGACGATTCGCACCACCGTCCCGGGATGCAGCCGGTTTGGCAGCGACTCGACGAACTCCAGGGCACCGAGAACCTCGACCGACTCGCCCACGTCCTCATCGAGCACCTGCTGCATCTCGATCCAGGCCATTTCCGGGTCGGGGTCGGCTGTCGAGGGCAGTTCCACCCCGTCGACCGCTCTCCGCGCCCAGCCCCCCTTGGTCCGGACCCATGCCGTGGGGACCCGTTCCACGATGTCCACCGTCACCTCATCGGGCCATTCGAGGCGAACATCGGCTTCCGCCACCCAGGGGTCGGCGAGGAGTTGGAGTCGCTCCTCCACCGCGGGGGCACCTATGAGGATCATCGGTGTGCCTGCCACGACGCCTTCCTCGACGAGGGCCGAGTTGGTCTCGCTGTTTCGGATCCCCGACGTGGTGACCTGACTGACACTCAGCCACGGGGAGAAGGCAAGCCAGACAAGAGAGCCCAGCACGACGACGAAGAGCAGGAACTTGAGCAGTCTGCTCACGTTCTCCTTCGCTCTGTCCTCGGCGACGGTCTTCCGTCGCTCCATCAGCCTGGGGTCGATGCTCATATGTCAAAACCCACGAATTGGATCTCTGGCTCAAGGATGGTCCCGGTGCGCTCGAATACGGTGTCTTTCACGAGTCGAACGAGTCGATGTATGTCGCTCGCCGTGGCGTCGGGGCCGGCCACGAAGAAGTTGGCATGCTTCTCAGAGACGGCAACGTCGCCGATGCGCGTGCCTTTGAGCCCCAACTCATCGATCAGTTGGCCAGCCGTCATGCCGGTGGGATTCTTGAAGACGCTGCCTGCGTTGAGCGTCCCTCCCGGCTGGTGCTCCTTCCGCCAGCGGGTTATCTCTCTCATCTTCTCCTTGCCCCGAGAGACGTCTCCCTGCTCCCCGAGGAAGACCGCTGAGACGACGATCTCTTGGGGAGCCACGTTCGAGTGCCGGTAGGCGAGATCGAGGTCCTCGGCCGTCCTGACCCTGGTCCGTCCCGAATCCAGATCGACCAGTTCGGCCGTCACCAGACGATCCCGGGTCTCGACGCCGAAACACCCGGCGTTCTGCCGGACGGCCCCGCCGACCGAGCCCGGCACCCCGACGTAGAACTCGAGCCCGACCACCCCCTCCGCCACCGCGAGGCGGGCCAGCCTGGGGAGAGGCATCGCCCCACCTGCGGAGACCTCCAAACCGTCGACCCTCGCCGAAGAGAACTCCCCGGTCAACCTCACCACGATCCCGTCGAACCCGGAGTCGGCGACAACGAGATTGGAGCCGCGACCCAGCACGAGCACCCGTTCATCTCGGGTGAGGCCACTGGCGACGAGTGCCTCGAGCTCGCCACGGGTGCTCACCTCGGCGAACAGGCGCGCCGGCCCGCCCGCCTTGTATGTCGTATAGGGCCCGAGGGAGACGTCCGGGCGGACGAGCTGATCGACGTCCGTCATGACCGCGCTCCGAGGAGTGGGGCCAGCTCCGTGTGCAGCAGGGTTATGTCCCCGGCGCCCATGCTCACCACGAGGTCTCCAGGCGCCACCCTGGGAGCGAGGAATTCGGCCAGGTCGTATCGATGGGGCACGTAATGGACGTCTCCGCCGGCAGCACGCACCGCCTCGGCCACCAGTTCGCCGGTGATGCCCGGGACAGGCTCCTCCCGGGCACCGAATACGTCGGTGACCACGGCTACGTCGGCGGCCGACAGGGCCTTTCCGAAATCCCCGCTGAACCGCTCGGTGCGNNCACCTCGGTGGGATGGTGGGCGTAGTCGTCATAGAGCAGCACCCCGCCGACGGTTCCCTTGTGCTCCCAACGACGCCCGACTCCCCGAAAAGCCGATATCCCTGCGGCCGCCGCCTCCAGATCGTGCCCCATCTCCGTGAGAAGAGCCAGGGCACCGGCGGCATTTCTGGCAAGATGTCGTCCGGGATGGGCCAGATCGACCCGCACCCGACGATCGCCCCTACCGAGCTCGAATCCGATCCCCTCAGGTCGAGAGATCGCCGCGCTGATGCGCCAGTCGGCACCCTCGCTGAGCCCATACGTGATCGCCCCTACTCTCCCCGCCACCTCTCTCGACCCGGGATCGTCGATACAGCAGAGGACCGGCCCGGTCACTCCGGCGGCAACATCGGAGAAGCTGTCGATCAGATCCGCTGCGGAGCCGAAGTGGTCAACATGCTCGTGTTCAACATTGGTGACCACCAGCCCCTTCAGGTGGAGGCTCTCGAAGGTGCGGAACGCCTCGTCGGCCTCGAGCACCAGCAAACCGGTCTTACCGAGATGACCGTTGGTGCTCAGGTCGAGCATCTCACCACCGATGATGAAGGTGGGATCCTCGCCCATCTCCCGAAGAGCGGTGACCATCATCGCGGTGGTGGTCGTCTTACCGTGGGTGCCGGTGGCGCCGATCGTGGGCAAGACCTCGGTGAGCGCTTCGAGCAATTGGGGTCGGCGCCACACCGGGATCCCGAGCTCCCGAGCTGCCTGGAGCTCTTCGTCGTACTCGGGGACCGCCGAGGAGGCAACCACCAACGCGGCGCCCTCGACCGCTTCAGGGTGGTGACCGATGCTGACCTGGATGTCGAGATCGGTGAGAGCCTCGATCGCCGCACCAGCCCTCAGGTCGGATCCGGAGACCTCCTGGCCCCTGGCNNTCGGGGATGCTCACTTAGTTGACTCGATCATCTTCCGGGCGATGGTACGGGCGGCGTCCGGCTTGGAGATGTCACGTGTCGCCTCGGCCATGGCCGTCGTCAGCTCGGGAGCACCCACCAGTCTTTGCACGACCCCGCCGAGCCCGGCGAGGCGGTCTTCTTGGATTACTTCTGCCGCCCCGGCGGCGGCCAGGAAGCGGGCGTTCCCTTCCTGATGCCCGCCCGACCCGAAACTGCCCGGGACGAGGATCGCCGGTGTACCGGTGGCGGTGAGCTCTGCGACCGCCCCCCCGGCCCGCGCGATCACGAGGTCGCATGCCGCGTAGAAGCTCTCCATGCTCTCCTCGAAGCTCACCCGACGCCAGATGACTCCGGCTCCCGAGGATCTCGCGGCCATCGCCTCGTGGTGTGAAGGCCCGGTCAGGTGGACGACCTGGATGGGAGGCCCGGACCATTCCTCGACCATGTCGGCGACCGCCTCGTTGATCGCCCGGGAGCCCAACGAGCCACCGAACACCCCTACCACCGGGACCCCGGGCTGGAGGTCGTACATCTCGATGGCTCTGGGCCGGAGAGCCGATCGGTCAAAAGACCAGAACTCCTTGCGGACGGGATTCCCCACCCACGACCCGTGGGGGATCCCACCCGTGTCAGGGAAGGCGACGAATGTCTCCTGGGCCCAACGGGCAGTCACCCTGTTAGCCAGACCCGCCTCCGCGTTCTGCTCTGCGTTGAAGAACGCTATATGCCGCTTGCGGGCGGCGAGGGCAGCCGGGATGGTCACGTATCCGCCCATGGCGAGAACCGCCTTCGTGCCGGATCTTCCAATCAGCTCGGCGATCCGGGTACGGGCCCGGAGAACGACCAGGGGGATGCGGGCGTTCCGGAGCGTCATAGACCTCTGCAGCCCCGCCAACTCCACCCGAGTGAACTCGAACCCGGCGCGCGGGTAGACGGTCGCCTCGAGACGATCGCCTCCGACATAGCGAACTTCGCTCAGGGGAACGCCGAGCTCGACGAGGGCTTCCCCCACCGAGAGCCCCGGAAACACGTGACCCCCGGTCCCGGCCGCCGCAATGAGGAACGTCAAGATCGCAGCCCTTGCAGCTAGGACGAGTTCCCTGAGGGAGCCCCCAACCGCTTCGGCTTCGCCGAAGAGAGGCCGTCAGTGCCGCTCTGGGCGATGTTGACCAGGATGCCGACAGCACCCATCGACACCGCGAGTGCGGTGGACCCGTAAGAGACGAATGGCAGGGCGATTCCGGTGATCGGAGCGACCCCAAGAACACCACCGATGTTCACGAGCGCCTGGAAAGAGAGCCACACCGTGATCCCGGCGGCGACCATGCGGCCGAACCGGTCTGGAGCCCTCGAGGCCACGACCCAGCCGGCCACGGCCAGGGCGATGAACAAGCCGATCACGGTCAGGCCGCCGATGAGCCCGGTCTCCTCGCCGATGATGGCGAAGATGAAGTCGGTGTGGGCATTGGGGAGGTAGAACCAGCGAGCGCGCGAAGCGCCGAGACCCACCCCGAGGATCCCGCCATTGCCGAGGGCGTAGTAGCCCTGGATCACCTGATAGCCGTCTCCGGAAGGGTCGGCATACGGGTCGAGGAATGAGTCGATCCTGGTGGCCCTATAGTCTGCGTCGAAGGCGAGCAGCACCGCGGCGAGCACGGCGAGGACACCGATGATGAGCACAAACTTCATCGGGGTGTCGCTGGCGATGATGACAGCCATGGCCGCCGCGCCGATGACTATCAGCGTGCCCAGGTCCGGCTGGCGAATGATCAGCAATCCCACGACGCCGAGAGTGGCGGCGACCGGGACTACGAAATGCCCGAATCTGGTGAGCAGCTTGGTCTTCCTCTCCAGGAGAAACGCCAACATCATGATCACCGAGACCTTGGCGATCTCGGACGGCTGGAAGGAGGTCAAGCCGGGAACGCTGAGCCAGCGGGTGGCACCTCCCTCGGTTATCCCTCGGAACTCGACCAGCACCAACAATGCGACCGTGAACAGGAATGCGGGCAGCGCGAGCTTCTTGTACACCCGGTAGGGGATGCGCGACATGACCAGTAGTGCGAGAGTCCCCAGGCCGACGCCCACCAGCTGGCGTTTGAGGAAGTGCCACTGATCCTGAGCCTCGGTCTCGCTGAGCGCGACGGCCGACGAAGCCGACATGGTCACACCCAGCCCCACGACGACCAGCACCACGACCAGGACCAGCAATGTCGTAGTCGCCCGGTCGTTGACCTTCTGGCGAGCCATCTTGTCCCGCGCCGCGGCGCGAACCTTGGCGAGGGATGTCACGTTGGCGGTCATCTGCTCCCCAATCTCTCTCGTACTAGCTCGGTGAACCGGTCCCCTCTCGCCCCGTAGGAGGCGAACTGATCGAAGCTGGCGCACCCGGGCGCCAGGAGAACGGTGTCTCCGGCAGCAGCCGCGTTTGCCGCGACCTCGACGGCTATCTCCATGGTCCCGGCCAACCTGCCGCGCTCCCCCGCGGCATCGACCAGCTCGGGACCGGCCTCGCCGATGCCGATGACCATCCGCACGTTGTCCTCGCCGACGAGCGGGGTGAGGTCGATGCCCTTGGCCAGGCCACCGGCGATCAGGATGACCGGGCCGTGGGCCCTGATCGAGGCAAGAGCGGCGTGGGGGTTGGTGGCCTTCGAGTCATTCACCCAGGTGACGCCTCCCGTCTCGGCCACGATCGTGCGCCGATGGGCTCCGGGACGGTAGGCGATGGCCCCGGCAGCCACGCCTTCGGGTGTCGCCCCGACGCGCAGGGCGAGGGCAGCTGCACAGGCCAGATCGACGATGTGAGTCGGGTCGTCGGAGGTGAGGTCGGTCACGTCGACAGCGACGTCGCCGACGCGAAGGGTCGTTCCGTCGAGGCCCCCTCCCCCCTCAGGGAGACGGGTCCCTGAGACCGGGAACAGCTCGGACGGCGCATCTCCAGCGAGCTTCGAGGCGCCTTCGTCGTCGATGTCATACACCAGCAGATCGCTCGCGGTCTGATTGGCGTAGATCCGGGCCTTTGCCTCGCGATAGGAGTGCGGCGAACCGTGCCAATCGAGGTGGTCGACGGCGACGTTGGTTATCGCCGCGGCCACCGGGTGGAACAGATCGGTGAACCTGAGCTGAAAACTCGATACCTCGACAACCAGTGCGTCATACCGGTGATCGGTGAAATCTGAGAGCGGTGCGCCAATGTTGCCGGTCGCCGGTGCGTCGAGCCCGGAGGCGTCGAGCATCGCCGACGTCGCCTCGGTGACGCTGGTCTTGCCGTTGGTGCCCGTGACGGCGACCACCGGGCCTTGGACGTATCTGTGGGCGAACTCGATCTCGCTGACGATCGGCACACCGCTCTCGATCGTCTCGACGACGGGTACCGACCGTTCCGAGAATCCCGGGCTGGTGATCACCAGGTCGACCCCTGCGAGGAGCACCGGATCCCACCCACCCGTGGCCATCCCATACTCGAGTACCGGGACGTCCGGTGGGCTCTCCGCATAGATGGTGACCGCCATTCCCTCGCTGGCGGCCAACCGCGCTGCCGCCATCCCGGATACCCCGGCTCCGAGGACCAGCACCCTGGTCACAGANNCAGGATTCCCTCCTGACCGAGGAAGTCGGCATAGAACAGCCCAAGCCCGAGAGCCACGCCGATACCGGTGAGGATCCAGAAGCGGATCACCACAGTGGTCTCAGGCCATCCCCCGAGGTCGAAGTGGAAATGGAGGGGTGACATCCGGAGCACCCGCCTCCCTGTGAGCCTGAAGCTGACCACCTGGGCCATGACCGAGAGGGTCTCGGCCACGAAGATGGCCCCCACGAGGGCCAATAGAAGCTGGGTGTTGGTCATCAGGGCGAGGGCGGCAAGAAGACCGCCGATGCCCTGGCTGCCGACGTCGCCCATGAAGATCTTGGCCGGGGGCGCGTTCCACCACAGGAACCCGAGAAGGGCCCCGAACATGGCCGCGGAGATCATCGCTAGCTCCAATGGAGACAAGGCCTCATAGATCGCGTCCGCCCTGAAGTCGCCGGAGTTCCTGTACTGCCAGAAGGCAATGATGGTGTAGGCCCCCACCACCAGGGCCGAAGCCCCGCCGGCGAGGCCGTCCATGCCATCGGAGAGGTTCACCCCGTTGGCGGCACCGGTCAGCATGAGGAGAACCCACACCACGAAGAAGACCCCGAGATCGATGCCGAGTGGGCGCACGAAGGAGATCTCGGTGACGATCCCGGCCTCGGTGGCCAGGTAGGCGAAGAGTGCGGCAATGCCGACCTGGCCCCCGAACTTGGCCGCCTTGGAGAGACCCAGGCTTCGTTGGCGGGTGAACTTGACCCAATCGTCGAGAAACCCGACGAGCGCCATTCCCACCAGGGCGAGGACCGCGAGCCACCCACCGGCACCGAACGGTCGGGTGGTCAAGGTGAACCCCGTGCTCGGAGTCCAGACCTGGAAGTGGGCGAGAAACCAGCCGACGACGGCGGCAACGACGAACACGACTCCTCCCATCGTGGGGGTGCCTTGCTTGTGCGCGTGCTGACCCTGGATGTCCTCCTGAATGAACTGGCCGATCTGCCGACGCCGCAAGGTCCTGATCGCATAGGGCGTGCCAAAGATCGACAGCAGGAGCCCGAGGGCGGCGGCGATCAGCAGCGGGATCACGTGGACATGCTCCCCGATGGACCGCCCGAATCTGCGGACATTCGTCGTCTTGCCAGGGACGCTGCGGCCATCTCGCGATCGTCGAATGGCACCCTCTCCGACCCGAGGTCCTGCATGGGCTCGTGGCCGCGACCGAGGATCAACACGACATCCCCGTCCTCGGCGGCTTCTATCGCCAGGTCTATGGCCTTCCTCCGATCGATCTCGACGATGTGATCGGAGCCGGCTTGGATGCCGGAGAGCACTGCCTTGGCGATCTCGTCGGGGTCTTCGCCGCGAGGATTGTCGCTGGTCACGATGGCGANNATCGACAGGGCCCGACCCATCTCTGGCCGCTTCCGCCTGTCACGATCGCCACCGGCACCGAGGAGCGCCACCACTTTGCCACCACTGAGGCGGCGTCCCGTCTCCACCGCAGTCAGCACTCCTTGCGGTGTGTGGGCATAGTCGACGATCACCGAGATCGGGTCATCGCCAGACACGACTTCGAACCGACCCGGGACCCCGGAGACGTCGCTGAGTGCCTCGATGACCGCCTCCTCGTCGACACCAGCGGCGATACAACACGCCGCCGCCAGGATCAGGTTCCTCACGTTGAACTCACCGATCACAGGTNNGCCTCCCGGGCAAATCCACCGCGTGCGACTTCGACGGTGAAGGTGCTGTACGTGGCATGGGTCTCGATCGAGTGGACGGAGAAGTCGCCACCCGAACCGACGGTGAGGAGGTCCCCGGTGTAGCCAGAGGCGATCTCGGCGCCTGTCGGGTCGTCGATGTTGACCACGGCGAC
>JABAOG010020374.1_pt1 | contig 11838 bp, 14 predicted proteins | sample 7062131 | NCBI WGS metagenome assembly JABAOG01 (sample SAMN14538629, study PRJNA623070) | marine sediment metagenome | biome: marine biome [ENVO:00000428]; feature: marine pelagic biome [ENVO:01000023]; material: deep marine sediment [ENVO:00002113] | place: India: Arabian Sea | collected... | reverse complement strand
GCCCACGTTCGGCTTCCCCACCACGGCCACGGAGAGCGCCTCCTCCGGTAGCTCCTCCGCCTCGGGGAGGTGCGCCACGATCTCGTCGAGGACGTCTCCGGACCCCTTCCCCGACAGCGCGCTCATGGGCTGCGGCTCGCCCAGGCCCAGCTCCCAGAAGTCCAGGTACGACAGGTCCTCGGGCAGGTTGTCGACCTTGTTCACCACCAGCACCACCGGGACCTCGGTCTTCCGCAGCAGGTCGGCGATCTTCAGATCGAGAGGCTGCACCCCCGCCCGGACGTCCACCACGAAGGCGATCACCTCCGCCTCCGCCAGCGCCGCCTCCACCTGCCGCCGGATCGCCACCGCCATGGGCTCGTCCACGTCCGGCTCGAGCCCGCCCGTGTCCACGATGTAGAACTCCCGGCCCGCCCACTCGCCGCGGGAGAAGTTCCGGTCCCGGGTCACGCCGGGCGTGTCCTCGACGATGGCCTGGCGGCGGCCGATGACGCGGTTGAACAGCGTCGACTTGCCGACGTTCGGCCGGCCGACGATGGCGACCCTCGCTGGGGATTGGGTTCTGGGTGTCGGGGGCTGGGGAATGGGAGCCTCTGCAGATCCGTCGATACAGCTGGCCCTACTCCCTACTCGCAATCCCTAAAACCCAAAACCCAGCACCAGACCTACCGGTACGCGATGAGCGTGGCCTCGTCGGTCAGCACGTAGACGGTCTCGTTGGCCACGATCGGCGGAATGAACACGTCGTCGCCGATGCGCATCTCGTCGAGGGTCTCGCCGGTCTCGGGCGACAGCGACAGCAGGCGGCCCTCCGACGACGCCAGCAGCAGCCGGCCTCCCGCGAGCACCGGCCCCGCCCAGACGATGCGGCCGCGCCGCCGCTCGGGCCGCTTGTATTGCGGCAGCTCCTTGAGCCAGATCGTCGCCCCGTCGGTTCGCGACAGGCACGCCAGCTGACCGTCGTTGGTCATGATGAACAGGTAGTCCCCCGCCACCCAGGGCATGTGGATGCCCCCGGCGGGCTCGCTCCAGAGCCGTTGCCCGGTGCGGATGTCGAATGCGGCGAGGACCCCGGACTGGCTCACCGCGTAGACGACGCCGTCGACGATCACAGGACTGCCGGCGATGTCGTTCAGCGCCGACAGCGCGGTCGTGCCGCCTGATCGGGTCAGGGAATCCGACCACAGCGGCCGGTTCGAGCGCACGTCGATGGCGACGAGCTCGCCGGAGGCGAACGGGGCGATGACGATGTCCCCCCAGACCGCAGGGCTCGAGGCGGTCAGGATGCGCGCGGGCTCGGAGAGGCTCGGATAGGTCCAGAGCACCTCGCCGGTCTGCGCGTCGAACGCGAACAGCTCGTTGTCGAAGCTCACCGCGAACACCCGCCCGCCCGCGATGGTGGGGGGCGCGTGCATCGGACCGGACGTGGGGGTGCGCCAGATCTCGTCGCCCGTGCGCGCGTCGAGCGCGGCGACCGCGCCGAAGCCCAACGAGGCGAAAACGCGCCCGTCCCCGTAAGCGACGCCGCCGGAGCGGAACTCGCGGTCCCGCTTCTCGTCCGCGCGCAGCCGCGACCGCCAGATGCGGTCGCCGTCCGACGCGTCGTAGGCGACGACCTCGTTCTCGCCGTCGACGACGAACACCTTGCCTTCCCCGACCACGGGCGGGGAGGAGACGCGCGCCCGCCGGCCCGAGCCCGCCCCGACGTTGCGCCGCCATGCTCGGCGCAAGTCCTCGCCGGCTGCGGGATGCTGGGGCGCATGATCGGCGAAGCCGCCTTCGTTCGGCCAAGCGTCGTTCACTCTGCTGACGGGAAGCGAGACGCCCATGACCGCCCGCTGGGGGTCGACCTGGAGCGTCTCTTCAAACGTGAGGAACGACACGCGCCGGTCACGGTCGTCGGCAAGCTCGTCATCGTCGCCGCCGCGGAAGGGATTCAGGCCGNNCGAGAAGTGCTGTGCGCATGGTCATCCCCCTTCGTCAGTCCGCGAGGCGGCCTCGGCGGCGTCGATCACGGCGAGCGCCTCCTCGGCCCGCCGAGCCACGCCCCCCGGCGCATCGAGCGAGGCCGTCAGATAGGTGTAGGCCTCTCTGGCCCTGTCGAAGTCTCCCGCCTTCAGGGCGGCCGCGCCCAGGAGCTCGCGCGCCGCCGCCTCGAAGGGCGCGCCGCGTTGCATCAGGGGTGCGATTCGCTCCTCGAGAGCAGCGAGATCGATCGTGTCGGCCAACAAGTAGGCCGCCTTGAGGCCGGCCATGCCGCTCAAGATCGGGTCACGGGTCGCGCCGGCCGCCTCCTCGTAGAGCCGCGCCGCCCCGGCCTCGTCGCCGGCCGCGGCGGCCGCGGCCGCCGCCTGCATCTTCGCGAGCGCCGGATAAGCGCCGCTGCCGGTTTCCGCGAGCGCCGAGAACCGCGCGAGGGCGGCGTCGATGTCGCCGGCCTCGAGCGCGGCCTGCGCTTGCTCGAAGGCGTCGCTCGAGCGCGCCGCGGCCTGCGTCCGATAGGCCGACCAGGCTTCCCGACCCGCCACGCCCAGGATCACCGCGGCGACGACCGCCGCGCCGATCGGCCCGTAGGTGCGCAAGAGCCGCTGGTAGCGCTCCTGTCGCAGACCTTCCTCAACCTCTTCGAAGATGTCGGCCATCGGCGCGCGAACGCTCCACCTGATGCGCCTGCGGCGTCAGTCGGGGCGCACCGACGCGCAGGCGTATTGACACAACGACGAGCGCGCGCCGGGCGAATCTCCGGCGCGCCGCGAGCGGGCGCGGACCCTAACCTCGAGCGCCGTTCCGGGCAACGCGCCCTCCTCACGTGCGCTTGAGCTTATAGACTTCCCCCTCGCCCGGAAAACGGCGCGCGCGCACGTCTTGCGCATAGGCCGCCACGGCCTCGCCCATGGCGGCGCGCAAGTCCGCGTAGCGGCGGACGAACCGCGGGGTCCAGTCGAACAGCCCCAGCATGTCGTGGGTGACGAGGATCTGTCCGTCGCACGCCGCGGACGCGCCGATGCCGATCGTGGGGCAGGACACGGCCGCAGTGACCTCGCGCGCGAGGTCCTCCGCGACCGCCTCGATCACCAAGGCGAACGCGCCGGCTTCGTCGGCCGCGCGCGCGTCGGCGAGCACGATCTCGCGCTCGTCGAGGGTGCGGCCGCGCGCCCTGACGCCGCCCTGGGCGTGCACGGCCTGCGGCCGGACGCCCACGTGCCCGATCACGGGCACGCCGCGCGCCGTCAGGAAGGCGATGATCGCCGCGGCGTAGGCGCCGCTCTCGATCTTCACCGCCTGACAGCCCGTCTCCTTCATGATCCGCGAGGCGTTGGCGAACGCCTCCGGCGGCCCGGCCTCGTAGGAGCCGAACGGCATGTCCACCGCCACGAGCGCGCGGCTCGAGCCGCGCATCACGGCCCGGCCGTGCAGGATCATCATCTCGAGCGTGACCCCGACGGTGGAGTCGAGCCCGTGGAGGACCATGCCGACCGAGTCCCCCACGAGGATGAGGTCGCAGTGCGGGTCGAGCAGGCGCGCGGTGGGCGTGTCGTAGGCGGTGAGGCAGACGAGGGGCTCCCCGCCCTTGCGGGCGCGGATCGCGGGAGCGGTGGCGCGTTGGGAGTCGCTGTGGGCGGACATGGGACCGCCCCCGCCTACGAGCGCGAGGAGGGCAGGAAGAACGCGAGCGCCGTCACCATGAGCGCGAGAGTCACCGCGGCGAGCGTCTCGGGACGCAGCAAGGCGAGCACGACGGAGGCGTCGCCGAGCGATCCGCCCGCGGCGCTGGTGACCTGCGAGTAGAGGTCCTCGAGCTGGGTGGAGGCGATCGTGGAGCCGCCTGCGCCCGCGCCGCCGATGATCAGCATGCGCCGCCGCCCGGGCTGCCCCAGACGCGCCGTCACCCGCTGGATGAACTCCTCTTCGGGCTCCGGCTCGGCGGCTGCGAACGCAGCGCGCAGCTTGGCGTCGAAGGCGTCATCGGCCGTCATGGCGTCACCAACTCCCTCGTCATCAGCGCCTTCATCCGCTCGCGCCCCCTGAGGACGTGGGACTTCACCGTGCCCAGCGGAAGCCCCGTGGTCTCGGCGGCCTCGGCGTGGGACAGACCGCAGGCGTAGCACAGAACGACGCAGGTGCGCTCGTTCTCGCTCAGCTCGGCGAGCGCGCGATCGAGGTCCACGGCGTCGCCGCGATCGGCCCCTGCAGGCTGGCCGGCATCGGCCTCCTGCGCGCTCGCCAGCCGCTCCATGGCGCGCTCGACCGCCATGCGCTTTCGTCGCGCCTGCAGGAACTCGCGGTAGGCGATCCGGCACAACCAGGACTTGAAGCCGCCCTCGCCGCGGAACGAGCCGATCTTCTGGAACGCGCGGAGAAACGCGTCCTGCGCCAGGTCGTCCGCGAGCGCGCGGTTGCGGGTCAGCCGCGCCAGCATGCCGCGCACCACGCCCTGATGGCGCCGCACGAGCTCGCCGAACGCACCGCGATCCTTGATCGCGACGACGAGGGCGACGAGCTCTTCGTCGGATGCCGACATCGTGGCGACCTTCCTGCGCGCCTCTACTCGTGCGACCAGAGCGTCGCGATCCCATAGCCCAGGAGGGCGATCCCAACGAATCCCGGAAAGGCCGCGATGCCCAGGAAGATGTAGAACAGCTCCTCCTCCGGCTCGACCGAGCCCAACGCCCAGCCGAACGTGATGCAGGCCGCAGCGACGCCGATCCAGATGCAGCCCCACTTGATGTCGCTGTAACGCGCGCCGCGCGGCGCGCCCAGCGCCCGGATCAGCTCCGGCGACAGCTCGGTCCCGCGCTCGATGGCGGCCCGCACGGTGTCCAGAAACGCTGCCCGATTCCGCGAGGCGTAGGCCATCGCGACCCACACGATCGCCACCACCATGACGAATGTGCCGACCGGCACGGCGACTTCAGGACCCATCTCACAGCTCCTCCGATAGCTCGTCCGCATGACGCGACTGCACGAGAGATGCGCGCAAGCTCCCACTCGGATGCAAGGGTAGCGCACGCACGAGGCGCGCGCTTCGACATGACGAGAAGGGAAAAGCCCTCAGCGTCCGTCGCCGGGGGCCCGCGTCCGCGGCACCGGGTCTTGAATCGCGCGGGGGGAGGCTCTCCGGCGCGATCACGCCGCGGACCGCGACCTCGCGATGCCGAACCCCAGCACGGCGAGCCCGATGAAGCCGGGAAACGCTGCGATGCCCACGAAGACGCGGAAGGGCACGTCGTCCATCTCCGTGACGGCCACGGCGCCGAACACGACGCAAGCGGCGGCGACGGCGATCCAGATCCCCCCGCATCTGATGTCGGCGAGCTCCAGGCCGCGCGGCGCGCCCAGCGCGCGGATCAGCTCGGGCGACAGCTGGCCGCCGCGCTCGACGGCGGCCCGCACTGCGTCGAAATACGCCGTTCGGCTCGCCGTGGCATAGGCCGCCGCGACCCAGACGATCGCCACGACGGCGGCGAACAGCCCGAGCGGGACGGCTGTCTCGACATCCATCCGTGCTTCTCCCTGGGCTTGGCCAATCGGCTATTCCGAAGCAAGGATGCCGGTGCGCCCGCCGTTGGATGCACGCTCCGGGAGAAAACGTGATCGGGCCGCCGGCGCATTCGCCGGCGGCCCGTCTCTGCGTCGTGACCCTCAGGGCGTCACGGTGTTGACCACGCATGTGCCGCCGGGTTGTCCGGCGCCTTCGCGGTCGCGTTGCATGAGGCCCGACGACCCGAAGTGATACCGGGCGCCGATCGTGAGCCGGGTGGCCTCGATGTCGAGATCGTCCTGCTCGATGCGGTCCAGGCCGCCCCGGATGGAGATCGGGGCGCCGGTGAACATGTACTCCGCGCCCGCGCCGATCGACCAAGCCTCGATGTCGCCCGGGCCGAAGTCGACGTTGGCGAACGAAGTGCGGCCTTCGATCAGGAAGCTCGATGAGCCGTAGAGCCGGCCGTAGCCGCACAGGCCGTAGAGCGAATCGAAGTCGTCGCTGTCGAACCAGCCGGCGACGCCGCCGAGGGTCCATTGGCCGTTGTACACCTCGCCCTCGGCGCCGACGCCCCAGACGGTCTCGGCCTCGTCGCTGTCGAGCACGGCGGCGAAGCCGCCCACCGCATGAGAGCTGCTGTCGCGGACGAACAGATGCAGCTGAGCGGCCAACAGGTTGTCGTCGCCCTCGTCGTAGTCCTTGTAGAGTCCGTCCGCCTGGAGATTGAAGTTGCCCCCCAGGGTGTTGAAGTAGGCGCCTTCGAGCGTGAAGCCGTCGAAGTCGGGCCCGTCGTCGATGTCGGTCTTGAAGTACGAGCCGCCGACGTAGCCGCTGATGTCTTGCGCGCCGGCCCCTCCGCCGAGCACGAGCGCGAGCGCCGTGACGGCGACCGCGCGCGACAATGTGGACTGCATGACGTTCCTCCATGCGCCGCCGGACGGAAGGTCCGGCGAGGTCTGCGGTTGAGAGCGATCCCTCCGCGATCTCCCCCCATGACGGCGGCCTTCCCCCCAGAGGACCGCCGACGGACGCGATCACCACATGAGGCGGTTAATGAGGCGTTACTAAGGTGTTGTCCGGGGCAAGCAGAGCGGCGCCGATAGTGTGGCGCCGGCGCCTCAGCCCGTCAGGCGCACGGCGGAGACGCCGAAGAGGAACGGGTGCGCATAGAGGACGGCGACGAAGGCCGCCACGCCCGCCGCGACGGTCGCGGCGTCTCCCGCCAGCGTCCCCGGCTTGCCGCGCGCGGGCGGACGGCGCGACACGGACCACCAGTCGGCCACGCCGAAAGCGAGGAAGGCGCCGAACAGGAGCAGCGACGCCAGATCGCCATTGGCGGCGAGGTGCGCGATCGACCACAGGATGATCGCGGCGAGCATCGGGTTGCGCGCGAGCAGCCGGATGCGGTTGCGCGGCATGTAGGCGGCCGTGATCAGGATGAAGGCGAGCGGCATCAGCGCATGAGCCAGGCCGCGGCCCCAGGGCGGCGGCGCCCAGAGCGGCTCGACGGGAGCGACGGCCATGCCCCAGATGATCAGCACGAGCCCGACCGCCGAGCCGGTCGCGACCGTCATCCGGCGCGCGCCTCCCCGCAGCGCGCCCGCGAGCGCCGGGATCATCGGAACGGCGTGCGCGGCGAAGAAGACCACGAGGCCGAGGATCAGGACGGTCATGGGCGGTGCGCCTCCGCGGGCCTTGACGCCTCCAGAGAGCCAGCATGCACTGATCCGCGCAGGCCGCCTATCGTCGCCGCGACCGCTCCGCCGCCACAGGAGCCCGTCCTCGTGAAATCGCCGCCTGAACCGCCGGATTCGTTCGCAACCGGCGGCTAGCCCAGCTCGCGCGCGTAGACCTCCGGCTTGAAGCCCACGAGCAGCCGATCGCCGAGCTCGAGCACGGGACGCTTGATGAGCGAGGGCTGCGCCCGCATCAGCGCGATCGCCTTGGCCGCGTCGAGATCCTGCTTGTCGGCTTCGGGGAGCCTGCGGAACGTCGTGCCTGCGCGGTTGAGCAACGTGTCCCAGCCGACCGCCTCCGCCCAGCCCTCGAGTCGCGCGCGGTCGACGCCTTGCGTCTTGTAATCGTGGAACGCGTAGGCGACGCCGTGCGCGTCGAGCCAGGCGCGCGCCTTCTTCATCGTGTCGCAGTTCCTGATGCCGTAGATCCTCGTCGCCGCGCCGCGCGCCGCCATCCGCCCCTCCTTCGTATCAGGTCTCGGAGACTCGCCTCGACCGCTGGGGCGGCGCAAGCCGGGGCTGATCCTTGACCCGCCCTCGGCGCGATCCAACGTGGTGTTTCGCTGGACCGAGCGAGAGAGAGGACAGGCGCATGCTGAACGTCACGGGCATCGACCATGTCGTGCTGCGGGTGCGCGACCTCGACGGCATGGTCCGCTGGTATGCCGACGTGCTCGGGCTCTCGGTCGCGAAGCGAAACGAGGCGATGCAGCTCGTCCATCTGCGCGCCGGAGCGAGCCTCATCGATCTCGTCGCCGTCGACGGCCCGCTGGGGCGCACGGGCGGCGGGGCCCCCGGAGCGGAGGGGCGCAACGTCGATCATCTCTGCCTCACCGTGGCCGACTTCGACCTCGCGCGCGTCACGGCGCATCTGGAGCAGCACGGCGTGGCGATCGGCGAGAGCGGCGAGCGCTTCGGCGCGGGCGGGGACGGCGTGTCGCTCTATCTGACCGACCCGGAGGGAAACGGGCTGGAGCTGCGCGGGTAGCCGCGCGCGCCGCTCGATCGGCCCTGCGCCGAGGCCCCCCAGGGTCTCCGTGACGCGGCCGACCTCCCATCACGCGGCGGACCGCGCGACCCGCTTTGCGACGCGTCCCGTCCCAGACAGGCGCAGGCTGGCCCGCGTCGCACCCCAGCTTTCCGCCAGCAGGGGCAAGCCTAGCATTCGGCCGACCTCGAGGGCGGCGCGCTCGGGCGCCAGCCAGGTCCGCTCGGCGCCGATCAGCACCGGGACCGCGCTGCGCGCCTGGTCGAGGCACGTCACCGCGAGTCCGCGGCGGAAGCTCACGGGGAAGGGCTTCGCCAGAGCCAGGTCGGCGGCGATCGCCCGGGCGAGCCTGCCGACGTCGAGCGGCGCGTACCGCATCCGCCCCTGCCATGCGTTGGGCGCGTTGGTCTCGTCGACGATGTCGAACGCCGCGAGACGATCGCCGCCGCCGGGGAGAGGCCCCGCGCCGTGGCGGGTGGCGTAGGCGCGCGTCACGTAGGCGGCCTCGATCGCCTCGAGCCCCGCCTCGGCGGCGATCGCGGCGATGTTGGCGAGACCGGTGTGGGACCGGGTCACGTGGGGCATGACCCCGATCGCTTGATCGAGCATGAGACCCTGCGCGCCCTCGAAGACGACCTGGCACGCGCCGAGGGCGGAGTCGGAATGGAGGCGAGTGAGGTCCGCGAAGCGGCGGCAGTCCTCCAGATAGGCGTCGAGGATGCGATCGTCCGCGAGGACGGCCTCCTCGGCGGGCGTGAGCCGAACGCCGAGCGCGGCGAGCCGCTCGGGGGTCCAGGCGTCGCGGATCCGCTCGCAGCGGCGGCGCAGGCCCGGCCGCCCGAGCGCGCCCGCCGTCAACCGGAACCGGGGCCGCAGGCAACGCTCGATGGTCTCGCCGAACCCCAGCCCGCAGCTGCCGTGCCGGGCCCTCCCCCGCGCCCGCTCCGTAGCCTGATTGATCAGCATGTCCCAGGGAGTCGTGACCAGGCTGCGCGGATCGACGGTGACCTCGACCCGCGCCCCGAGCGCGACAAGAGCGTCGCGCTCGGCGGCGAACAGCATCGGGTGGTGGACGAAGAAGCGGGACAGGTGGGTCGCCGCGCCCGCCAGGGCGCCGGCCGAGACGTGGTGGAAGACATGCCGCCGGCCGTCCGGCAAGCTGACGGTGTGGCCCGCCTGGGCCCCGCCGTTGCTGCGGACTACGACCACCGGACCCGGCGCGGCGGCGGCCAAGGCGTCGACCAGCAGCCCCTTGCCCTCGTCGCCGTAGCCGGCTCCGNNCAGCAGGCCCTTGCCCTCGTCGCCATAGCCGGCCCCGACGACCGCTGACGCCCTCCGGGTCGCCATGTCCCCTCTCCTACATGTGCGCGAGGCGAGGCAGGTCGCCCGGCCTGCCCGGCCGCAGGTCGCGGATCGCTCGGGCCACCACGGCGGCGGCGCCGGCGTCCCAGCTGCCCGCCACCGACGCGGCGTCGGCCCCCTCCGCGACCTGGATGGCGGAGACCACCGCCTCGGCCAGCCGCCGATGATCCTCGAGGACGAGGATCCGGCCGGGCAGCAGCGGCTCCCACGTCTCCATGACGGCGGCGAAGCCCCGCCCCGCGTAGCCCTCCATGATCACGACGTGGAAGACCTCGTAGGAGCGTTCGGCGAGCGCGAGACATTCGCGCGCCGACAGGCCCCGCTCGAAGCGCTCGCCGAAGACCCGCTCCAGCTCGCCGCGGCTCATGCCGTCGAGGTTCGGCTCGTCGCCGATGGTGAAGAGGTAGCCCTTCTTGCCGCGCAGAAGCACGCTGTCGACGTCCGTGCGCTCGCCGGCGAACCAATGCGCCGCGGAGTAGGACTCCCCGTGGTTGCCGCCCCCCCCGCCCTCGATCCACAGCCGGCGCACCTGGTCGGCGAGGCGGATGTCGGCCTCGAACTGCGTCACCTGCAGGGGGGCCCGGTCGACCGTCGCGTCCCCGACCGCCATCACCATGACGTGGGGATCCGTCACCGGCCGGCGCTGGTAGATCTCGGTCGCCAGCGTGTTGAGCCCATTCTGCATCAGCGCATGGGCGAGATAGCCCATCGACCCGGTGACGTCCGAGGCGAGGATGATCGGGGTGGACTGCGGATTGTCCTCGCCGTCGCGGGACTCCCGTCTGACGATCAGCGCGGGGTTGAAGTCCGGGTCGAGCCGGCGGGCGGCGAACACCTCATCCCGAGAGCGGCCGTGGATGGTGCGCCTGGCATAGTCGTCCCACGCATCGCGATCCCAACGTCCTGCGCCCATGATCCGCCTCCATTGCCGAGCAGCGGCGACCGCCGCCTGTGAGGACGGTATCGCGCGAACAGGCTTTATTGTAAAGTGCATTTTGCATTTTACTACGAATGTGGCATGGGCGCGCCGAGGAGATGCGCATGAGCGACAAGCAGATCGTGACGGTCGACGTCGTGGTGCTGACCGTGAACGAGCGCCGCCTGGCCGTCGGCCTGGTGAAGCGCGAGGCTGCGCCGTTCAAGGGGCGGCTGGCGCTGATCGGCGGCTATGTCCGCGCGGACGAAGATCAGAGCACAGACGACACGGCCGCGCGCGTCCTGCGTCAGAAGACCGGGCTCGAGGGCTTCTATCTCGAGCAGCTGGCCACCTTCTCCGGCGCCGCGCGCGATCCGCGCGGGTGGTCGATCTCGGTGGCCTATCTCGCTTTGACCCCCTACTCGCGGCTTGAGCCCGTCCTTGCGACCGATCGACGGCTGAAGGTCGAGCCCGTCGAGGCGGCCAAGGACCTTCCGTTCGATCACGACGCGATCCTCGAAGCGGCGCTGGCGCGGCTGCGGGGCAAGGGCGCCTACTCCATCCTGCCGGCCCGTCTGATCGACGAGCCGTTCACGTTGAGCGAGCTTCAGCACGTCTACGAGATCGCGCTGGGCGGCTCGCGCATCGACAAGAGCTCCTTCCGCCGCAAGCTCGTCGAGATGGACCTGCTCGAGCCGGCCGAAGGCCGCCGCACCGACACGGGCGGACGCCAAGCCCAGCTCTACCAGCTCAGGCCGGGCGCGACGGTGTTCGATCGGCGGATTTAGGGCCTCGTCCCTGCAGACCTAAAGCCGAACCTCAGATTTGCGAGGATGAGGCGTCGCCACGCCCCTCCGACCGCGCCGCGCTCGAGCCACACTGTCAGGCGTCATCCCTATTCCCACTCGATCGTCCCCGGCGGCTTGCTCGTCACGTCGTAGACGACCCGGTTGATGCCGCGCACCTCGTTGATGATCCGCGTCGCCACGCGCGCGAGGAACTCGTGCTCGAACGGGAAGTAGTCCGCCGTCATGCCGTCCACGGAGGTGACCGCGCGCAGCGCCAGCACGTGCTCGTAGGTGCGCTCGTCGCCCATCACCCCGACCGTCCGGACCGGGAGGAGCACGGCGAACGCCTGCCAGATCTCGTCGTAGAGGCCCGCGGCGCGGATCTCCTCGAGGTAGATCGCGTCGGCGTGCCGGAGCACCTCCAGGCGCTCCGCGGAGACCTCGCCGAGGACCCGGATGGCCAGCCCGGGCCCCGGGAACGGGTGGCGGCCGACGAACTCCTCCGGCAGGCCGAGCTCGCGGCCGACGCGCCGCACCTCGTCCTTGAACAGCTCGCGCAGCGG
>JABAOG010002641.1_pt1 | contig 11838 bp, 15 predicted proteins | sample 7062131 | NCBI WGS metagenome assembly JABAOG01 (sample SAMN14538629, study PRJNA623070) | marine sediment metagenome | biome: marine biome [ENVO:00000428]; feature: marine pelagic biome [ENVO:01000023]; material: deep marine sediment [ENVO:00002113] | place: India: Arabian Sea | collected... | reverse complement strand
CGCGTCGTCCTGGCCGTCCAGCGTGAAATCCGCTTCCACTGGCGACTCCGTGAGCCATTCGGCGCCCGGCGCCCCGACGAGCCCGGCGCCGCAGGCGTCGGGACCGGCCACGGGCGTGCCCAGCGGCCGGGTCTCCTGCGCGCCCAGCGGCGCGGCCACCAGCGCCGCGACCGCGAAGGCGACCGCCGCCGGGAGGCCGGCCCCTCCGCGCCGCCGCTGGCCGCGCACCGCACGCGAGCCGGTGACCGACCGTCGGGCCACCTCGGTGTGGGGTGGCCTCGACCATTGCATTGAACGCTCGCTCATCGCTTCGCCTCGTCTCCGTTGGGGGCCCGCGGCTCGCCATCGCGGCACTCCGGTCCGCCGCCCCGGCAGCGCAGCGCGCTCGTGGACCCGCTTCCCTCGTTGGTACCCGATCTCGCCCGTCATTCCGGATCCGTTCGGCGCTTCCTCGATCTCCGCTCCAGCAGCCCCGCCAGGACCACGTTCGCGGCTACGACCGCGGCCAGCACCCCCGTGATCAGGAGCCCCCCGCCGAGGAAGAGACCGAGCCCCAGCCAGAGACTGCCGAGATGCGACCCCACCAGCAGACCGACCAGGGCCAGGGCCGCGTTCACCATGAGGCCGGCCCACAGCAGCTCCTTCACGTAGCCGGTTCGCGGATCGTCTCCCGGTGTCTCCATCGTGACGCGGTGGACGACCGGCGCGGGTCGGGCCGCCCGGCAGCATCGCCCGCCGGGCCGGCGCCGGCCGCGGCCGGCCGGATCCTCCCCTTGCGGTTCCGGTCGGGACCCGGGGGCGTGGGGAAGAGAGGAGACAGGATGCCGCCTCGCCGGATCCATGCGGAATCTACGCGAGGCGGGGGGTCCGACGACAGGGTTCCCGCTGCGGGGAAGTCCTTATGCGGGGGCGGCGGGGCGGAGCCCGAGCCGGGGCCCGCCCCCGGGGGAATCAGGACCGCCGGACGCCGGCACGGTCCGGGGCCTCACTCCGCGGCTCGGTCGCCCCGCAATCTGCTCACGGCCGCGCGCGCCGACTCGACGCGGGGCTCCAGGTGGGCGTCGGCGTCGCTCCAGAGCTCCAGGAACCACCCGTAATGCCGGAGCGCGTCCTCCGACTCGCCCCGCCGGTCATGCAGCCGTGCCCGGTACAGGTAGCCCAGCGCTTCCAGCCAGGGCGAAACGTAGAGCGAGCCGTAGATCCGCAGCGCCTCCAGCTCGTCGCTGTCTTCGATGAGGTTCGCCAGCAGGTAGCGGTGCATGTTGCGTTCGTCGGCCCAGAACCCGGGTAGGAGATCGAGCCCTCGGCGCAGCCGTTCGACCGCCGTTTCGGTGTCCCGGTCCGCAGCGGCGATGTGCCCCTCGTACGCAAGGGCGAGCCCCCGCCTCGTCCGGGCCGCGGCCGTATCGCCCGCCACCACCAGGCTGTCGGCCGAGCGACGAAGCCAGTCCACGGCCGCCTGGGCCTCGGCCCGCCTCCCTTCCTGGGCATGGAGCGCCGCCAGGAAGTGGGCTCGCTCGGGATAGGGCTCCCGGGCGGCCAACTGCTCCTGCAACGCCAGGTCACCGGGGTCGTCCAGGAGCCCGGTGAGCCGGGCCATGGTCAGGAGGAACAGCTCGTCCTCCCGGCCGCGGATCCGGTCGGCCTCCCGGTCCGTCTCGAGCCAGTCGGCTATGCGACCGTGGCGCAGGTACTGGTGCGCCAGCCCCTCCAGGGCCCGCGCCCGGTCCGCTGCGGGGAATCGAGGGTCGGCGGCGGTCCGGCCCACGAGCTCCGAGTAGTCGAGGCTCGAGCGGCCGGGCGGCGCGTAGAAGAAGACCTGTCGAAAGGTCTCGAGTCCGAGGGTGTCGAGAGCCTCGGCGGCCCGGGCCGAGTCCTCGGCCGGCCCGAGCCGGAGGGCGGTGGCCAGCCGGAGGCCGTGTGCGGAGACCGAGGTCGAGTCGATGGCCAGGTAGCGGTCCGCCCAGGTCCTGGCTGCCGCCCGGTCGTCCTGGTAGAACAGGCCCTGGATCAGGTGGAAGAGCGACGGCCCGATGGTCGGGTCGATGGCGTAGGCCCGCGCCATGGCGTCCACCACCCGGTCGTACCCGTAGCCGACCTGGTTCCCCAGGTGGTAGAGCGCCTCCCCGAACCCGTACCAGGCCTCGTAGTCCTCCGGATACCGGCGGGTCAGGTTCTCGTAGAGCCGGATGGTGCCCAGGTCGCCATCGATGTCGACCCGCTTGTGGCCGGTGATCAGCAGGCTGTCCCGGGCCGGGAGCCCCGTCGTATGGCGCGCGGCCAGGAGCGCGTTCTGGATATGCTCCTCCTCGAAGGCTCCCAGCGCCCAGCCGTACGCGAACGACAGCCGGTGGGCGGCGATAGCGAACGTGGAATCCAGCTCCACCGCCCGGCCGAACGCCTGCTGCGCGTCCGTGAACCGGCTCTGGCGGAACGCCCGCTCCCCCTCCAGGTACGCCCTCAGCGCCGGGATCGACGCCGTCGTGATCGTGGAGACCCGGACCTCGGGCATCTCCCCCTCGCGCCAGATGGACTTCAGCAGGTCCACCGTCAGCTGGTCCACCAGCGCGGTCATCTCCGATTCCGGCCCCTCCACCGCCGCCGATGCCACCTTCCGGAGCCAGCGTACGTTGAACAGCTCCGCCGCCAGTCGGACCCGGTCGGACCCCGTCTCGATGACGCTGCCCAGGATCATCTGGCCGGCCCCGAGCTCGGACGCCACCTCGGCCGCCTGCTCCGGCTCCGCCAGCGCCTCGCTGGGACCGACCTCCCGGCCCCAGCGAATCAGGACCGCGCGGGGATCCGAGGCGTGATACGCACCCGTCCCGTCCAGGGCCGTCGAGACCAGGTCCACCAGCCCCTCGGCCCACAGGTCCAGCTCTCCGCCCACCGGGTGGAACGGCATCACCGCCACCACGTCAGGCTGCAGCTCCAGGCCCCGGTTCCGGTTCACGACCAGTCCGAACCCCACCGTTCCCAGCGCGCCGAAGGCCAGCACCCCGCCGAGGATCGCCCGCCGCCAGGTGAACCACGAGCGCGGCGCCCAAACGGAGGGAAGCCCCCGGGACCGCGCCGCGGCCAGCGCCCCGGCGTCCACGCCGGCCAGCCGCTCCTGGATCAGCGCCGTCGCGACCAGGATGGGCAGCCCGATGGCCAGGAGCGCGAGCCCCGCCGGGAAGAACCACCCCGGGAGCGTGAAGTGCTGGGCCAGGATATCCAGCGCCTGGATGACGACCCACGACGCCCCGATGTATACGATCAGTACCCGCCCCAGGCGGGCCGATCTGAGGCGCTGGAGGATGCTCGTGCTTGTCTGGTCTGGGCTCATGGGGGTTCGCTAGCCGAGATGTTCCCGGGGCACGGGCGCAGGGCCGACGGAGGCGGCCCTGTCGCGTCGCGCGCGGCGCCGCCTCGCCCGCGGCCCGGTCTGTCGTCCTCGGAGGTCAGGGGGGTGGCTGGACGCCTCCGAAAATGGCGCGCACCCCGACCGACCACAAGGATGACGGTGCGGATCGCTGTGACACCGGCCCTACCGGAGCTGGAGGTCCGCGCGCACGCTGTAGCCGAGGCGGCGCGGCGGATCGCGATTCAGCCGCTGCTTCTCCACACCAGCCCCAGGCCCAGCAGGCCCGCCAGCGTCCCGAACGGGAGGTACCAGAGCGAAGCGATGGACGCCACCGCCAGGAGGGGCCGGGCGGATCGGCGCACCGCGGCCAGCGTCCCCGCCGCCAGCCAGAGCCCGCCCGTCACCACGTGCAACCCCATGACGAGGATCGACCGCGGGTCCAGGCCGACGCTCTCGACCAGGGCCGCCCAGGGACCCAGCTGCCCGGCGTACGGACCGCCGGACGGTGTGGCGTAGTCGCCGGTGACCATCGCCCGGATCCCGTCGACGATCAGCCACCCGCCGACGACCCCGCCCAGGGTCGCTACCAGGAGCCGCTCCCACGCCGGCGCCGGCCGGGCCGCCGGACGGCCTACCGGATCGCGCTCCATGCCCGCCGCGCGATTCGCCATTCCCCGTTCTCCCCCCGCCGGGCCACGGACAGGTGCACCGCCCGGCTCGTCAGCTCACTCGTCGCCCCGGCCGGGTCCGTGTAGGTGAACGCCAGCCCTCCGCGGCCCCGCAGGTAGGCCAGGTCGCCCGAGCCGGTCACTTCCTCGACCGTGACCTCGTACGACGTGATGGTCGTCCCGGAGCCGTCGTCGGGCCACCAGTACGCCCGGATCTCCGACTCCCCTTCCAGCGGCTCCACCCCCGCCGGCATAAGCACGGCGTCCGGGGCCAGGGTGGCCATGACCGCCGCGCTGTCGTTCGCCAGCCACGCGGTCCGGTACGCCTCCTCCAGCGCTCGAACGTCCGCCTCGTCGGCCGCCGTGAAGCCCGGGGCCGGTGGCGCGCAGGCCGCGAGCAGGATGATCGTCCCGACGAGCAGCCTCCTCATGTCGCGTCTCCTTCCAGATGGATCCCCGATCCCACCGGGCAACGTCCGCCGACCGGATCGGGTGACGGCGGGGAGCGGAGATCACCGGCGCGTCCAGATCACGATGACGCCGCAGCGCGCGGAGCGGGCGCTCTTGAACCGGGCCGGCACCGTGGCCGCGTTGTAGATCTCGATCCCCCCGATCTCGTCGGGGCCGAACATCTCGTCGATGGACTCGATCCGCAGTGGCGCGCCATCGACGTAGTACTGGATCGGGCAGCGCCCGTCCCAGGCGGAGTCCCTCGTCCGCGTGAACCGGAGGGTGCAGGCGTGAGGGTTGAACCCACACTCCACCGCGATGCCCGGTACCAGCCGGAACGCGTCCGAGACCCGGCGGCCGGCGCCGTCCAGCGCCTCGCGGTCCAGGAAATAGCCCACGCCGATGGCCTGCCGCTCGTAGAATCCGCCGAGCGGGGGCGGCCGCCAGACGCGCCCCACCCGGGCCGTGACCGCGGGCAGGATGATCGGCGAGGGCCGCAGCAGGAAGTGCTGCACCTGACCATCCCGGTTCCACGCCACGGCCTGCGTATGGGGCAGGTAGTCCGCGTGCTCGACGACGACTTCGAGCCGCCGGTGCTCCGGCAGCTGGACGAGGAACGTCCCATCGGGGCCCGTCTCCAGGCGCAGCAGGCCGTCGATGGCGACCCCCGCCGCCGCGATCGGCCTCAGCGTTTCCGCGTCCAGAACGCGGCCCTCCAGCGTCTCTTGAGCGGCCCCCGGCCGGGCGATCGCCAGTCCCATCGCCGCGACCGGCATCAGCCTCCGGCCGCCGTGCCCGCGGCAACGGCGACTGCGCGTCACCGCACCACGTCCGGGCTGCAACCGAAGCCGCCCACCCCTCGGGGACCCGACCGGGGAGGAGCCTCCGCCGATCACGTCACCCGTCCCGGCGGGACCGTCCGTCCTCGCCATTGCGGCGGACCGCGAGCTCCAGCAGGAGCGGCGGCCCCACGGTGATCAGCGCGGCTGCCACCATCAGCGCCGGTGTCCACGCCCAGTCGACCTCCCGGCCCAGCCGATACCTGAGGAAGTGGAGCACGGAGACCGACGCCACCACGACGGCCGCAGGCCAGCCGATCCAGATCCGGACGCGACGATTCTTCAAGAGCGGAGCGTTCATGGGAAGAGACCGGAAACGGTGCCGCATCCCCAATGGATGGTGGGGAGCATCCCCGCAGTAAAGGGTCCCGCACCGATGTGCGTGGGGACCCCCGGCTCTCGTGGCGGGGGACTGTCCCTCGACCCGGAGAGCCGCGGGCCGCCACCGCCGGAGGGCGACCGACGGCATCCGCCCGCAGGGTCCCGGGTTCGCACCGACGAATCGGCCTCCGCTCCCTCGCGACGCAGCCGTGCACCGTGCCTGTCCGTTGCCCTCTCTAGACAGCGCGACTCTTGATGGCCCGGAGACGCCGAAGCGACGAAGGGAGCGGAGGCGCCAGCCTGTCGGCGGCCGCGCGAGACCGGCCCGCCCGGGTGGTTTCCCCGATCGAGACGTCGGTCCGCCCGCGATCCTTTCTCTCTAGATGCCGCTCGCGCCCGGGACCTTGCGAGAACTTCTGCGGCGACGGCAGCCGAACCGGGGTGAAATAGCCTGTAACTCGAACGGCGTGACGGTGTTGGAGGGACAGGGCCTGGAGCGCGGGCACGTGCTCTCGATCGGCGGAGGGGGGTCATGAGCCGGTCGAGCCCGGCCCCGCCGATCGCCCGGTGGAGGAGTGGCCCCCGGTGCATCGTACGGCCGCCCGCCCTATCGTTGGGAGAGCCCGACCCGAGAGGCACCAGTCACGGAGTCGCATGGAACCCAGAACGCTCTACCTCCTGCGCCACGCCAAGTCATCGTGGGATCAGCCGCTCGAGGACCGGGACCGCCCGCTGGCCCCCCGCGGCCGCCGCGCGGCCCGGGCGATGGCCGAGTACATGAAGCGCGAGGCGCTCGTGCCGGACCGCGTGCTCTGCTCGCCCACGACACGGACCCGCCAGACCTGGGAGATCGTGGCGCCGATCCTGGGGACGACCCTCCCGGTCTCCTACCACGACGAGATCTACGAGGGCGGGCCCGGGGACGTCCTGGACCTGGTCCGCCGCGAAGGGAACGCCGAGGCCGCGCTCCTGGTCGTGGGGCACAACCCCGGGCTGGAGCTCCTTGCGGAGCACCTGGCGGGCCGGGACACGGGGGAGCACCTGGAGCGGCTGCGGGAGAAGTTCCCCACCGCGGCCCTGGCGGCGCTTGAGCTCCCGGCGGGTCCGTGGAGTCAGGTGGAGTACGGCGCCGCGAAGCTGATCCGCTTCACTCGACCGAAGGACCTGCCGGAGGCCGACGAGCGCGACCTCTGACCCACCGGGAGGCCGCCCAGGCGACCCCGGCCAGGACCGCCGCGAGGAGGACCGCGGTCGTGGCCACCCGCGCCACGCCGGACGGCAGGACCTGGAGCTCGAGGATCGCCGCGGCGACTCGGGCGGCCAGCACCAGGGCCACGAGACCCACCACCACCTTCGTCACGAGGTTCATGGGGACTCCTCCTTTCGGTGCCCGCTCCCATCATTGAATCTGGCCATCCGGCCGATCGGGTGCGAGGGCCGTCCGGTCGATCCGCTACAGGGGCCTGGCCCCTGAGTTGCAGGCCTTCGGCCGCCAAAAAAAGGAGTCATCTCATGGATCTGCTGACCTGGCTCATCGTCGGACTCGTGGCCGGCGTGCTCGCGGCCCTGCTCGTGGGGGGTGTCGGACTGATCGGCGACATCATCGTCGGCATCGTCGGCGCCTTCGTGGGCGGCTGGATCCTCGGGGAGCTCGGGGTGAGCGCTCCCTTCGGCGGATTGGCCGGCACGATCTTCACCGCGTTCATCGGCGCCGTCGTCCTGCTCTTCCTGCTCCACCTGGTCACACGATACCGGCGACGGATCTAGGCGGGAGCCGCAACCCCCGCCACCCGGGGCTCACCAGCCGCGCCGCTCCCGGAGGCTGGTGATGTGCGCCAGGTGGTGACGGCCGTGCCACGCGTACAGCTGGACCGTCACGTCCAGCGTGGTGCGGCCGCTCTCGGGATGTCGGAACGCACGGGCGAAGTGGGCGTCGTCCAGGGAGCGGAGGAACCGGGTCCAGCGGCGGTGCAGGGATTCCAGCAGGAGGAGCGACGGCTCGATGTCCTCCTCCCGCCCGTCCGCCAGCTCCGCCCACGCGGCCTCGTCGTACGCCGTGATCGTGGGCTCGTCCCCGGTCACCGCCATCTTCATGCGCGCGTAGGCGTTCATGTGGCTGTCCGGGACGTGGTGGACGACCTGGCGCACGGTCCAGCCCCCCGGCCGATAGCGCGTGTCGAGCTGGTCGGGGCCCAGGTCGGCGACGGCCGCCCGGAGCGCGAACGGGAGCCCGGCGATGTCGTCGATCAGCGACTCCCGCTTCGCGGCCGTCAAGTCGGCCCGGGGCCGAAACCGACCGATCGGGTAGCGCAGCCGTTCCAGCCCCGCGTTCCCGCCCTCGCTCGATCCGTTCATCGTCTCACCTCCCGTCTCCGGTTCCCTTTCTCGCCACGACGCACCACACCCGGTGATCCACGACGACCGGGTCGGGATACCCCGCCCCCAGCAGACCGGCGAGCGCGTCGTCGAAGCGGTGGACCCCGGACGGGTCCAGCCCGCCGGAGCCCACCCCGTTGCACGTCCGCATCCGGCCGCGCCAGCCCTCGTGCGTGAACGTCTCCTCGTGGTCCTGGCAGAACGCCTCCACCAGGTCGAGCCCTCCACGGATGACCTCGTCGATCTCGTCCGGGAAGACGCCCGTCGAGCCGGCCATGGTCCACGACGGGTTCAGCTCCAGGATCAGCGCCTCGGTCTCCCGCGCCAGCCGGCTGTGCTCCGCCAGGTACGAATAGTGGACGATGACCAGGACGCCACCCGGGCGGAGGACCCGCCGGACCTCAGCCAGCGCCGCCGGCCGGTCGAACCAGTGCCAGCACTGCCCGGCGACCACCAGGTCGAACGCGCCGTCCGCCAGCCCCGTATCCTCCGCGGCCGCGACCCGGAAATCGGTCCGGTCGGCCAGGTCCCGCCCGTCCGCGAGGCGGCGCGCCGTCGCGATCTGCTCCGGCGCGATGTCGATCCCCGTGACCGCACTTCCGCGGACCGCGAGCTCCAGCGCGATCGTGCCGGGGCCGGTCCCGAGGTCCAGCGCCCGGGCCCGCCGGAGGGGGACCATCGCATCGATCCGCTCGTAGAAAGCGGCCGGAGGGCCCGGTCGATGGGCCGCGTAGTCCGCGCTGTGCCGCCCGAAATCGACCCGCCCCCGGCCCTTCACTTCATGTTCCTGATGACCGCCATGGCCGCGTCGTGCGTCGTCTTCGCCACGTTCGACAGGACCGCCAGCGTCTGCGCCCGCCGCTGCATCGCCTGCTGGAGCTCGACCTGCGCGAGCTGCGCGTCCTCGCCGGCGCTCCCCTCCCGCTCCGCCCGCCCCAGCCGCTCCATGCAGATCTCCAGCCGCCGCTCGAGTCCGGCCACGCCATCCTGCCACTGCTGCGTGGCCCGCACGTAGGCCTCGATCTCCCTGACGTCGGCCTCCGGACCGGGGGACACCGGCGCCCGGGCCAGAAGCTCGATCAGCATCTGCTGGACCGCCCGGCATTCCGCGATCTGCGCCGTGACGTCGGAAGCCAGCGCGCCCCCGAGCGCCCAGAGCGACCGCCGCACCGACTCCGAGGGTCCGGCGAGGGCGCCGTGTACCCCCGCACGGAGCGTCGCCGCGGCCGCAGCCTCCGGGTCGGCACGGTCGGCCTCGGGCCGCGCTCTCTCCCGCTCCAGCGCCTCCAGCCAGGCCTGCTCGACCGCCCGGGCGGACGCGCCCGTCTGGATGAGCCGAGCGACGTCCATCCGGACCAGTGGCTGGATGGGTCGGGCCGCCCGCAGCGCGCGGACCCGGACGGTGTCCTGGGCCACGGCGGACGAGGCGAGGGGAAGCAGGGCGAGGAAGCCGAGGGTGGCGCAGCGTCGGATCATGTCGAGCTCCAGGCAGGCGGAAACAGCGGGACCCGCACGGTCACGGGTGGAAAGATGAAGGCCAGCGGCAGGGCCGGGCAACGGACCTGCCGTCGACCTCACCGCCGGGACGACCCGCGTGCGGAGTCAAGAGGCCCGCACGCTCCTCCACGCATCGCCCAGCAGTGTGGGCACCAGCCAGCCCAAGGCGTAGAGCCCGAGATCCACGGTCCCGGGGTCGAGGGCCGTGGCGAGCACCGCCAGCGGGACCGGGGTGAGCACCGTGATCACGACCAGCCGGGTCCGGCCGGAGGCCGGGATCAACCTGGCCGCCATGGCGACTGCCGCGATGATGCTACGGATCACCCGCTCCCCCCCGTTCCCACCGGGCGACCCGGCCGGCTACGGTCTCATCTGCTCCCTCATCCGCCCTACGGCGACCGCTACACGGCCACCGGCGTCGCCGGCCGCGGCGCTCGTCGGCTCGCCATCACGGCGAGGACGATCGCCACGGGCATCGCGAGAATGAGCCCGAGGACGATCCCGCAACCGACGGAGATCCAGACCGCCTTCCGGGCGAACGCGATATCTCTGGATCGCCCGACGAAGTACGGCAGGAGCCCGCATGCCGCGCCCGCCAGCCCGCCGAAGAACAAGCGAAGGACGAAATCTGGACCCAGCGCGGCGCCGAGGCCGTTGGCCAGCGCCGCACCGAGGATTCCCGCTCCCACCGCCACGATCGCCGTCGTCCCGCCAGAGTTCCGAGCCATCGTCAGCTCTCCTTTCCGAGGCCTGCCCGCTCCATGGGTTCAATCAATCCGACGAGGGGCGACCGACGGGGAGAAGGCTGGCTGACACTCCCGGCCGGTGACCGGCTTTGTCAACTGGGCGGGGCGAGGAATCCGACAAACGGACGCCCCCTTCCGTGTCTAGATGCCGCACGGCGCCGATTCCTTACAACGAAATCGGGCCCCGATCACAGTGCGGGCTTTGACCTCGCACCCCCGGTCCGCGCATGTTGCCGCCATTGTCCGTCAACCACCCACCCTGCCCGAGCCATGACCCGACCCGTACCGACGCTCCTCCGGCTCCTCGCCCTCGTGACGGCCGTGGCCATCCCGGCCTGGCTGCCTTCGCCCGCCCGCGCCCAGGCCCCGGAGGACGCACCGCCGCCCATCGCCCTGGTCGGCGCCACGCTCATCGACGGCACCGGCGCGCCGCCGGTCCCCGGCGCGACCGTCGTCGTCCGGGAGGGCCGGATCGCCTGCGCCGGCCCCGCGGCGGACTGCCCGGTCCCGGACGACGCCCGGCGGATCGACGTGGCCGGCCGATGGATCACGCCGGGGCTGATCGACGCCCACGTCCACTACTCCCAGACCGGGTGGGCGGACGGCCGGCCGGACGCGCTGGACCTCCGGGACGAGTACCCCTACGAGGAGACCGTACACTGGCTGGAGACCCACCCGGACGTGCTGGGCCGCGGCTATCTCTGCTCGGGGGTCACGGCGACCTTCGACGTGGGCGGCTACCCGTGGACCTGGGGGCTCCGGTCGCGATCGGACACCAGCGGCCTCATGCCCCACGTGGAAGCGGCGGGCCCGTTGCTCTCGACCCGGGACCACTGGCTCAACCTCCCGGCGGAGCGGCAGTTCGTCTTCATCCCCGACGACTCCGCGGTCGAGGCCGGCGTCGACTACCTGGCGGTCAACGGGACCAGCGCCGTGAAGGTGTGGTTCCTGGTGGGCGCCCGGTCGGATACCGCGGCGCTCCGGCACCGGCTGGAGACCGCGGCGACCCGGGCCCGGGAGGCCGGGATCCCGCTGATCGTCCACGCCACCGGGCTCTGGGACGCCACCGTCGCCGTGGAGAACGGCGCCCACCTCCTGGTCCACAGCGTCCAGGACGAGGCCGTCGACGAGCGCTTCCTCCGGGCCGCCCGGGAGGCCGGGACCCTCTACACCCCGACGCTGGTCGTGTACGACGGCTACGCCCAGCTCGCCGCCCGCCGGTTCGAGCCAGGGCCCTACGGCGACGCGCTGGCCTGCGTCGATCCGACGTCGCTCGCCAAGGCCCGGGCGACCGACGAGGTCCCCGGGGGAATCGGCGGGGATCAGCTGGAGTCCCTTCGCGCCCGCGCGGCCGGGCGGCGGCGTGTCACGGCGGAGAACCTCCGACGGGTCCGGGATGCCGGGATCCCCGTGGTCCTGGGCACCGACGCCGGGAACCCCCTCACCCTCCACGGCCCGTCCGTCTACCTGGAGCTGGAGGCCATGGCGGACGCCGGGCTTTCGCCCGCCGAGGTGCTCCTCGCCGCCACCCGCGACGCCGCCCGCGCCATGGGTCGCGAGGACGACCTGGGGACGCTCGAGCCCGGCAAGGTCGC
>JABAOG010002118.1_pt2 | contig 11838 bp, 6 predicted proteins | sample 7062131 | NCBI WGS metagenome assembly JABAOG01 (sample SAMN14538629, study PRJNA623070) | marine sediment metagenome | biome: marine biome [ENVO:00000428]; feature: marine pelagic biome [ENVO:01000023]; material: deep marine sediment [ENVO:00002113] | place: India: Arabian Sea | collected... | reverse complement strand
GCAACGTCGCCGGCTCATCCGGGATACGACGTCGGGCATCCATGAGGCGGCGGTGGGCCGGCTCCTCGAGCTCGGCCGGACGTCCGAAGCCAGGGACTACCTCGCGCAGATAGACAAGTCCGAGCTCACGCAGGCGGCCAAGGACCGGCTCTACGGGACGGTGCGGCGGGCCTCCGTGCAGGAGGAGGGGGCGAGGCTAGCGGTCCAGATACGGGACCGCGTTCTCCGGCAGGTCACTCTCGAGCAGACCGAGGACGGGCGGGACCTGTTACTCGGCGAGGAGGACCCGGCGGCCGTGGCGAGCGAGACCTTGCAGGTCCGGGGCGTCAACATGCTCCAGGCCCAGTACGAGGCCGGCAAAATCAGTGTAGAGCTCCGGGACTCGGCAACTGCGGAGCTCGAGCGACTGGCGAAGGTGCGGCGGCTCGAGGAGCTCGAGCGGGAGACGCGGGTTTCGGAGGAGGCGGAGGAATGGCTCATCAAGAACCCCTACGCTTCGGCCCTCAGCATGCCGGCGGAGCTCCTCGAGGAAGCCTACGAGCTCAACCTCGTGGATGACCTGATAGCGTTCGCGAACAGCGGGCACCGCTACACAACTGACCGGGCGTGGTTCGCCGACCTCTACACTCCGGAGTGGACGCAGAGAATGCGGACCATGCCGCAAAGGGAGTTCGTGGCCCTGGCTCGTCGCAGGACAAGCCCAGCCGATTTCCAGGCCGCCATGCGACTCTACGCTGCGGCACAGCCGGACCCCAAGGACGCGACCACAACCCTAGGCCCGGAGGACCATGTCCGGGAGGTCGCGCGCAGGGTCGGCATTGACCCGAAGAAGCATCCCGGCAAGTACTACCTCTTTCACGAGAACGCTCAGCGGCGGTGGCAGCAGCTCGAGGCGCGGCTCGGCCGGAAGGCGACAACGATGGAGATTGCGGCGGAAGTCAATGCCGCGGGCGTGGACACGGTCTATCTGGACGTGTGGGGTAGTGACCCCGAGGTGGTTCTTGCCTCGTTGACCGCTGAGGAAAGGGAGCGAGCCCTCAAGACCAACGCCTACGTGGAGATTGCGGACGATTACATCTACCTCCGCCGGATACCCGCAGCCGACCGCGCCTTGATTACCGATGCCCTCCACAGCATGGGGATACCAGTGACGCAACGGGAGATTGCCCGGCAGTGGCTCCTCCGCCAGCAGCGCGAGGGCGGAGAACGATGAGCTCCGGCGACATCAACGTCCTCGGCGAGAGTCCGCAGGAGCCGGAACGCGAGCTCGAGGTCTCGGCGCCTGCGAGCCTGTTTCCCAAGGCGCAGGGTCCGCAGGGGCCAGAGAACCCCTACCGGGCCCAGCTCCTCGAGCAGGTCGAGAGCACGCAGACCGGGCTACTCCAGAGTCTCGGTGTGGCGCTCCAGGGCGACCCTGACATGGTAGCAGAGGCCCAACGCCTCGGAATCGAGACGGGCACGGACCCGCGGTGGGTCGAGAACAACCTGGACGCCATGCGGGACTTCCTCCAGAGGAAGCAGCTCGAGCTCTGGCGCCTGAGTGGTTCGGACCCCGTCTTGCGCGCTCAGATGCTGGACCCGGCCTTTGCCCGGCAGGCGCACGATGACATCCCGAATTTGAGCGTCCTCGAGCAGCTCGCATCCGACCTCCTGGTGGGTGGCTATAACGCCAAGAGCGCGTGGGACCAGGGGGTCATCCAGTCGCAGGCGGCCCGGCTGCACACCGAACGGCGGGACCTGCGCTTGTTCCACGGCGCGGACGCGGAGCTCCCGGCCGAGGACCTGGAGCGACTCCAGGCCCTCGAGCGGCGGCTCCGGGAGATGAACGTCCCCGAGCGGTGGTTCACGCCGGCGGTCCGCATTGCCGGCGGCATGCGGGACACTGGCGCCAACGTGCTCAAGGCGGCTTTTGCGGGTGGTGCCGCCGGGGCCCTGATACCGATTCCCGGGGCCCCGCTCATAACAGCCCTGGCGGCGGGTATCGCAACCCTGGCATCGGAGTCCTACGCCATCGAGGGCGGACTGCTCTACAAAGCCCTCCTCGATGGCGGCGTCGACGAGGAGAAGGCCATTTGGCTATCCATGGGTGGGGGCCTCGCCAGCGCATCCCTCGAGGTGCTCGGCGAGCTCGCGCTCGGCGCCGGGTTCTCGGCGGGGACGCAGGCCATCCGCCGCGCGGTAATGAAGGAGGCCGTGGGTAGGGCTGCGGCTCTCACGAGGCCCACAGTGACCCGTGGGGGCGTGCAATTCGCGAAGAACTACCTCATGGGGCTGACCGGAGAAACGGCCACAGAAGGGCTCCAGGAGCTCGTCACGATAACTACGACGAACATCGGGCAGGCCCTATCCGGTGTTGAGATGGACCTTTCGACCGCGACGGGCCGGATGCGGGCTGGCCGGCAGCTTGGCGCCGTCCTGGCCGAGACGGCTCAGGGGATGGCCCTTCTTGCCATCCCGGGGCCGACGCTCTCCTACGTTGCTGAGATGGGCCGAGTTGGCCGAGCTCGGCAGCAGGGGGAGCTATTCCAACGGTGGGTGGACCGGGCCGCCAAGTCGAAGCTCCGGCAGCGGAACCCGGACGCGCTCGAGGAGCTCCTGGACGAGGCCACGCAGGAGCAAGAGACCTTCATCGCCGGGGAGCGGTTCGCGGAGGCCCTCGAGCAGTCGGGGATGACCCGGGAGGAGCTCCGCCGCGACCTGCCGGAAATCGACCGTCAGCTCGACGGGGCGGTGGAGACGAAGGGAGATGTCGTTATCCGGAGTTCGACCTACGCCGCCAAGGTCGCTCCGACCCCGCTCGGCTCCGTGCTCATGCAGGACGTCCGGGTCGGGAGCCCGTACGAGTACAGCACCCGCGACGCGGACGCCGTCATGTCCCTGGCTGACGAGCTCGAGGGGGAGGCCATCCAGGACCTCGACGCCGTGGAGAGCTTCGCTCAGTCCGGGTGGAAGGTCCAGTCTGGCGTGATTCGGCAGCTCCTCGCCACCGGCCGGTTCGGGGACCTGGACGCTCGCGCCGCATCGCGCCTGTACCGGGTGTTCGTGGACCGGTGGTCAAAGGAGCTCGGCATCACTCCCGAGGCGTTTGTCGAGCGGTACCCGCTGACTGTCCGCGGCCCGCAGGCCGGGGCTCTGTCGCCGGAGGCCCTTCAGCAGCTCGCCACCGATACCCCGGAGTTCAAGCGGTGGTTCGGCGAGAGCAAGATAGTCGACGATGAGGGGAACCCGCTGGAGCTCGGCCACGGCACCGCGACACATTTCGAGGAGTTCAGCCTCGAGAAGGCCCGCGACGAGGAGGGGCGAGCTCGCAGGATGGGGTGGGGGGCCGACAAATTCTATTTCGGCCCGAAGGAGGCGGTGGGCGTCCAGGCGGAATACGCGGTGCAACAGGGGAAGGGCGAGGCTCCGCAGGTCATGCCAGTGTACCTGTCGGTGCAGAAGCCCATCGAAGCCGCCGAATACCAAGCGCGCGTCCTCGAGAAGGAGCGGGAGCTATCGGACGGTCCCGATGCCCGTGACCGCGCCATCGAGGCGGTGGACGCGGAAATCCAGGCCGACGGGTATGACGGCATCGTCGACCCCGTCTCCGGCGGTGTGGCGGTCTTCTCCCCCGAGCAGATAAAGTCGACCAGCAACCGCGGAACGTTCGACCCCAACGACCCGAACGTCCTCCGCCAGGACCGTCCCGCATTCTTCTCGGCACTCATTCGCGAGGTCGGGAAGCTGGACACGAGGGCGAGCACCGCCAAGGGCTGGCGAGGCGCCATCCAGGGGCTCGTAAACAAGGGCAAGGTGAAAGCCGACGAGCTCTATTGGTCCGGGCTCTACGACTGGCTGGACATGCTCGAGGGCAAGATTGCGAAGGAGGACGTCCTCGAGTATCTCCGCGGCAACGCGGTCAAGGTGCGCAAGCTCGAGAGAGTCAGCGCCCAAGCTGTTCAGGACGCGATTGAGTCCGTCGAGATTCCGGAGATAGAGAACTCCATCGCCGCGGCTCGCGCGGAGTGGCGCGACTACCGGCGGGAGCTCGAGGACAAGTACGCGGAGGAGCTCCAGGAAGACGTCCTGGACCAACTCGCCGACCCGACTGAACTCGAGATTCTCGAGGAGCTCTGGCAGAATGTCGCCCGGGGACACGAGCGGCTGGCGGAGGCCCGTGACCGTTTGGAGGGAGCGTCACGGAGAGAGCCGCGATATGGGGAGTACACGCTCCCCGGCGGGGAGAACTATCGCGAGATACTGGTAACGCTCCCCAACGCTACCCGGATGGTGAGGCCCGACCCTTCCCAGCAGGCTAACATCGACCTGCTCAGGGCGGAGGAGCAGCAGCTCAACATCGACTACCGCAAGAAGATAGAGCTCCTCTATGAGGAGATGCGCGTATCTGGCGTCTCTATGCCGACGACTTTCGCAGCGGACCTAGGGCGCGAGTTGGCGCTGGGAAACGAACTTCCCCCCGCCTGGAGGGAGCTGCCGCAGGGTGTCCGCGACCGGATGCTCGAACTTGGACATGCCCGGCTAACTCTGGATAGTGTCCGGGAACAGCTCGAGGCCGCCTACAAGGCTCAGGAAAAGCCCTTGTTCGCGAGCCCGCATTGGTCAGACCCGAACGTGTTGGCTCACATTCGCGTGACGGACCGACTGACTGCCGACGGGCGCAAAGTCCTATTCGTGGAAGAAATCCAGAGCGACTGGGCGCAGAAGGGGAGAGCGGAGGGGTTCCGGCCAGAGGGAGAAGAACGCGTCGCGGCGGACCGCTCTGTCCCCCGGGCTCCATTTGTGGAATCAACCAAGGGCTGGCTCGACTTGGCACTGAAGCAGGTCATGCTCGAGGCGGTCGAGGGCGGATACGACGCCGTCGCGTTCGCGTCTGGTGAGCAGAGCGCAGACCGCTACAACCTGAGTCGCGCCGTCTACAACATCGAGGTCGGAGTGCCAGACGCCGACGGGGAGTTCTGGGTCACCCTGAACCTCAAGGGTCGCGCGACGCCATCGTATGTGACGTTCGCAGTTGACCGAGACGGGGAAGTCGGCGAAGCAACGCGGGCGGAATTGGATGGCAACAAGCTGTCCGATGTCGTTGGTAAGGAGATGGCCGAAAGGATTGTCGGGACTGCGCAGGCCCGGCTCGGAGAAGCTAGCAGGTGGGAGATTCTTCAGTCCCCGGAGGATGTAGCCGCGGACGAAGGCGCTCTGACCTACTCTATCGTCGATGAGAACGGGGAATGGCTGCGGGGGTGGGACGGAGAAATCCTCTACTGGGATAACTACGCCGATGCCGAAACAGCCCTGAAGGAGCAGGCGGCCGCGTCCTCTGAAAATGACGGCATCATCGCCGGCGAGGGCCTCAAGGTCGGCGGGGCGGGCATGATTGCCTTTTACGACCAGATAGTGCCGAACACGCTGCGCAAGCTCGGGAAGAAGTTTGGCGTGCGCACGGGCGCCGTGGACATCGCTATTCCCAGCGCAGTGACCGGGGGCGAGCACATCATCCAGCGAACGGACGAGGGGTTCGCGGTCTACCGGCACGGGGCCGAGGTCGGCGGCGAGCCGCGCGGTGTTTGGGGCACGTACCACGAAGCCCGGGATTGGGTGCGCGAGGAGCTCAACGGGTCCCTGGTCCTGGCTGACGAGTACGGGGTCGAGGCGACGGACGGCGGCTGGAATGTGGTAGACGGGAATGGCGTGGTCGTGCAGTTCCACGAGAACTCGGCTATCGCGCAGCTCCAGGTCGATGCCCTGAACCAAGAGGAATCGGAGGCTATTGAGGACGCGGTTCCGGGGGCGCCGGAGGGGAAGCAGTTTGGTTTCGAGGTCACGGAGGAGCTCCGCGAGACGGCCACGAAGGACGGGCTCCCGCTGTTCCAGAGGGGGGCCGACGAAGTCCGGGGGCAGTACGACCCGGACATCGGCGCCATTCTCCTGACCGAGCATTCCGACCCGTCGACGTTCCTACACGAGCTCGCCCACCACTTCCTCGTGGTGATGGCGGACATTGCTAGAGCGGAGGATGCTCCCGCATTCCTGGCGAGGGATATGCAAGCCCTCCTCGACTGGTTCGGTGTCGAGAGTCTCGAGGAGTGGCATGCGATGCCGCTCGCGAAACAGCGCAAGTCTCACGAGACGTTCGCCCTCGGTTTCGAGAGCTACCTTGGCGATGGACGGGCGCCGACCCTAGAGCTCCAGGACCTCTTCGACAGATTCGCCGGCTGGCTCCGGGACGTCTACGGGGTCATCCGCGACGAGCTCAACGCGATATTCCGGCGCGCGTTCAAGCGCGACCTGCCGGCCCTGACTCCGGAGGTGCGCGAGGTCTTCGACCGGATGCTTGCCTCGGAGAAGGCGGTCGGGCAGACGGAGGCCGTCCGCTCCATGGTTCCGGCGTTCGAGACGCAGGAGCAGAGCGGGATGACGGACGCCGAGTGGGAGGATTACCAGCGGGGCCCGCGCCGCGCCAAGGAGGCGGCCATCCGCGAGGTGATGCGTGCCAGCCTCGATGCCAGGACGCGAGCGAGAGAACTCGAGCAGGCGACGCTGGGCGGTCGGTTGCGGGCCGAGGCCGAGGCCGAGGTTCGCCGGCGTCCGGTCTACCGGGCCATTCGGTTCCTGCGCCACGGCGAGTACACGACCGTGGACGGTGAGCTCGTCGAGGGCGACGGCCCCCACCGCATGAGCGGCGACGCGGTGCGGCTGATACTGGGCATGCCCCGGCGGGAGCGGGTCCGGGGGCGCGGTCGCCCGCGTTCGATGATAACGGCCATCCGCAAGCTCGGCGGTATCTCGAGGGAAAGCTGGGACACGACCTACCCGGGCGAGACCACCGGCGAGTTCCGCATCCGTGGCGTCGTGACCCGGGACGGCATGACCTGGGAAGAAATGGCCGAGGCGCTCCAGCAGGAGGGCTATGGTCCACAAGGGGTCACTGAGGCCGGGGCCGCGGACTACGGTTGGTTTGTTGACGCGATGGCCGATGAGGCTTCTGGCGTCCCCACCTACAGGGAGCAGGACTACGAGGGGTTCATGTCCGAGGAGGACATGGCGGGTGTTGAGCCCACTCCTCCGGAGGTGCTCGAGGAGCGCGAGCGCGAGCGGGCCGAGAGCCGCCGGAAGCTCATGCGGCTGGGCTATGGCCCGCATGGCATGCTGGTGAAGGAGGGGGGCCTGGAGCCAGATTTCGTCGCCGAGATGTTCGGCTTCGACGGCGGCGGCAAGGCGCTCATCGAGACGATTCTATCCGCTCCCAAGGAAGAGGACGCCATCGCGGAGGCGGCGCTCGAGCTCGCGGGGCAGGGGGCGATGGGCCAGGACATGCGGGCCGAGGTGGATGCTGCCATCCATAACGACGTCAGGGCGGCCTACGTCGCGGCCGAGCTCCTCGCCATGACCCGCGCGAACCAGCCTCACCGCATCATGGTGGCGGCTGCCAGGGAGGCGGCGCGCCGAAGGCTACTCTCGACTCCGGTCCGGGAAATCAAGCCGTGGCGCTACGCCGCTGCGGAGCGGCGGGCAAACATGGCGGCTCACGAGGCTGCGAAGAGGGCCGACACCGCGGAGGCCATCGAGCAGAAGAGGGCCGAGCTCTTGAACCACGAGATGGCGCGTGAGGCCCGCATCATCGAGCAGGACGTCGAGCGGGCGGAGGGGCGCTGGCGCCGGTTCTCGCGGCCGGACAAGAGGCTGGCCGAGTCCAGGGATATTGACTTCATCCGTGCTGGCCGAGCTCTCCTGGCAGCGGTCGGTGCGATGCCGACGGTGGTAGAGGCTCAGCAGACCGAGCTCCGGGACGAGGCCATCGAGCGACTGGCTGCGGAACACCCTGGGCTCCATGCCAGGATGCTATCTGCGCAAGTAGCTGCCGCCGGTCGCAGCTACCGCTCGCTTCCCCTCGACGTCTTCCGGTCAGTGGAGGAGACCACGCGGGCCCTCTGGGACCTGTCCAGGAGCTCGAAGCAGCTCGAGGAGGCCGGTGAGGCGGCGAGTGTTGCAGTGGCATCGGCCGAGCTCCAGACGGCCATCGCGAAGAGGCCGAAGCGGTTGGCCCCGCTCTCGAAGTCGCCGGACACCGCGACGCCAACGCTACTGCACCGCGGGGCCCTGAAGGCATGGAACATGTGGGCGGGCCTGAAGCGGCTAATGCAGTGGGTCAAGTTCATGGACAACGACAACCATGACGGCGCGTTCCACCGCTACATCCTCCTGCCCATCATCCGCCGCGTTGACGCCTACCGGGAGGCGAAGTTCGCGGCAATCAGGAAGATGCACGAGCCACTCATGGCCCTGGCAGAGAAGGCTGGGCCGGCGTGGGACGCGTGGATAGAGACCAAGCCGGAGGAGGGCATGCCCGGGAGGAGCGGGCGGCCGTTCCGCTTCCGCGGACTAAAGGAGGTGTTGGGTGCCCTGGCGCATGCGGGCACACACTCGAATCTCAGGAAGCTCCTGGTGGGGCGTGGCTGGGCACCGGACCCGCGCGAGACTAACGGCGTGCTCGACACAGCCGGCTGGGACCGCTTCCTCCAGAGGATGTTTGACGAGGGGCTCCTGGGGCCTGAAGAGGTGGACTTCGTCCAATCCATCTGGGACATCTACGCGGGGTTCCTGCCGATGGCGCAGCGGGCCCATCGGTCCATCTTCGGGTTCGAGTTCGAGCAGCTCGAGCTCCGCGAGCTCCAAACCCCGTGGAGAGTCTACAAGGGCGGGTACTCGCCGGCGCGGGCCGACCCCGACGAGCTCGAGGCTCGTCGCCCCGACACGGCCATAGAGAGCCTCATGGGGCTGGAGCAGGAGTTCCAGTACTCCATCAGCACGGGGAGGGGCTTCACGCTCAGCCGGAACCCGAACTACAACAAGCCACTGAACATCGACATCGGGCGCCATATTGGGCACTTCGACGAGGAGCTCCGGTTCATCCACATACAACCGGCCATCCGGAACGTCATCAAGCTCCTCCGGGACCGGGACTTCAAGAGTGCTCTTGACGCCTACGACCGAGAGGCGGCGACCGGCATCATCCTTCCGTGGCTCGAGAACGTTGCCCGGCAGGCGACGAGCAAGCCGAGCGACTGGCCCCTCATCGACCAGGTCGGGCGGTTCATTCGTGCCGCCGGCGGGATGGCTGCCCTGGGGCTCAACTTTACCAACGCGGCGCTCCAGCTCACGGGGCTCTTCAACGCCATGACGCTCGTCAAGGGTCGCTACATGCGGGCCGGCCTGAATCACTGGCGCAAGAACCCGGTTGCCGCTGTCCGCGAGGCGTCCGAGAAGAGCATCCGATTCCGCGAGGTAGTCGACCTCACGGTCACCCGGATGCAGCAGGACATCCAACGCCTAACGCGCGCATCCAGGGGGGCGCGGGCCTGGACGTGGCTTCAGCAGGAGGGAGGGAACTTCGCCTACTTCCCGCAGCGCATACTCCAGGGTGGCATCGTCAACCCGATAACGTGGCACGGCGCCTACCAGCAGGCGATTGTCGAGGCGCCGGAGGGGCTGTCCCTGGAGGAGGTCGAGAAGCGGGCGGTCGAGTTCGCAGACCTCGCGCTAGAGCGGTCGCAGGGGTCGAACAACCCGGAGAGCTTGGCAGCCTACGAGGTGGCATCCCCGCTCTGGCGTCTGTTCACCCAGTTTGGCAGCTACTCGAATGCGGTGCTGAACCAGATAACGTCTTCCCCGAAGGGACCGGGACAGGCTGCGAGTGCCATGGCGCTGACCATCGCGGCGGTCGCTGCGGGCGAAGGTGCCATCCGCGTCGTGCTGGGCGGCGAGGTCGACGACGAAGACGGCGACGGCTATCTGGACGACCTTGCATTCTTCTACGGGAAAATGCTAGCCCGGCAAGCGGCCGGTCTGATACCGGTGGCCGGCCCGGCCTTCATGGCCTTGGCCGAGAGCGAGGGCACCCGGCTCAACGCGATGCCCGGAATAACGGCGGTTCAGGCTGCCGCCCGCGGGTTCGTAGCGATAGCGGACCTCGTCTCGGGCGAGGAGGTCACGGGCTATCAGGCTCGGGCCATCGGCTCTTTCCTCACGACCACGCTCGGCGTGCCACTCATGCCCTTGGGGCGCACGGCTGGCTACGCCACGGATGTGAGCTCCGGACGGGTAACACCAACCAGCACCTACGACTATGTTCGCGGCCTGATTATTGGACGAGCCAGTGATGCCTCGAGATAGCCTAGAACCACGGGAGCGGGCCGCCGATGGATTCGAGAATCCATTTGGCGATGTGCAGCCCGGCAAGGCAGAGGGCGAAGAGCCCCACGATGGCGAGGACCTGAATGGTGATTCCTGGGCCGATGAGGGACCTGCCGTCACCGCGCTCGGGAGCCTTGTAGAAATCGGGAGAGTTCACAACCCGGAGTTGTAGCACCATGCTTTTAGAGACTGAAGCACCTACCGCCGTCATGACCCTTGGCGCCGTGATTGCCACACTTGTCGGCCTCGTTGTCTGGGGCGCTAAGTTCTTTGCCCGTAAGCTCTTCGGGAAGGAAGGGAACGGGGATGGGGGCGCCGTCGGACAGTTCATCGAGGAGTTTAGACAGTTGCGTCAATCCATCACGGACCTGCGCGAGGGGGTCCGGGACCTACACGGCGACGCGCTGCGCGACATCCGAAGCCTTCAGGCGACATTCAAAAAGCATACTGAGGACGAAGGCGCACAGCACCGGGCTATGCTCTCTCTCCTCGAGCAGATAGCCCAGAAAGGCGAATCCCGATGAAGAGGAAGCACTACAGATTTGCGGCTGCGGCCGCAGCTCTCCTGGTGGTCGCAGGATGCCAAGGACCGAGTGACGCCTACGTCGCGGCAGACCGCGCGACGTTCGACGCGCTTGCGCCCGACTACATCCACTATGTGACGCAGGACCAAAGCCTCAACGACGACAGCCGCAACCGGAAATTGCGGACCATCGCAACGTGGCAGGCTCGGCTCCGCGCTGCGGAGGCTGCCCGATGAACCCGCTCATACAAGACCTTGTGGAGCGCATCGACCACGCCCTCAAGAACCTGGATGTGGACGCCAGGAACCTCGCGAAAGAGGTCGGCCAGGACCTCGCCAAGTTGGGCATGCGCAGGGCGCTCGGGGACGACGTGGATGAGGAGCTCGCGCACGTCCGGGCGCAGGCCCTCAACCTCAGCGTAGCGGCTCAGCAGGTCGTAGCGCAGTCGCTCATCGAGTGGGCTCAGGGGCTCATGGCCGGCGTGCTGCGGCGCGTTCTTGGCGTCGTCTGAATTTTCCGAGGTCTGGGCTTGAAAGCCCGGGTGACCCATGGTTCCCTGGGGCCATGGCAGGTCACCGAGGTTTGCTGGAGGCTACGACTCCGGCAGGCATCCCAACGTGGGGCGGTCGTGTGGCCCGCTGTAGCCGTAGGCGGCTGTCAACGTCTGCGGCTGCTCATCGTGTGAGACTCCCGTTTCAGGCTGCGCGGTGTGGGGAGCAGACCGTGTGGCTAGGGTCCCCTGGCGTGGGAAGCGAGGCCCGCGCCCGGGGACCTGCTTTATCTACCCGGTCATGTGGCGTCGTTCACAAACCCTTGGTCGAGGGCCGTGCAACGATTGCGGGTTCAACTCCCGCACCGGGTCCAATTGGAAGGTGGCAGGGGGCGTTTTGCTCCGAGGGCTTTAGGCAACCGATGCTGTGTGACCTTTGTTCTTCCTTCTCTAGCGAGACCTCCAGACCCCTCCCCGCGGCCACCGGTTGTCATCCGCGGGCTGCCACCTTCCCTTTCCTTCTTCAAGGTGGCCGATGCGCGTTTCCCTCCTGTTCGTTGCGGCCCTTGCCGCTTGTTCCTCTGACTCCGTTCCTCCGGTAGCCGCTGCGGTCGACGGGGACTTCCCCCTCCCGCA
>JABAOG010000969.1_pt1 | contig 11845 bp, 11 predicted proteins | sample 7062131 | NCBI WGS metagenome assembly JABAOG01 (sample SAMN14538629, study PRJNA623070) | marine sediment metagenome | biome: marine biome [ENVO:00000428]; feature: marine pelagic biome [ENVO:01000023]; material: deep marine sediment [ENVO:00002113] | place: India: Arabian Sea | collected... | reverse complement strand
TCGAGAACGTCGGCAACCTCGTCTGTCCGGCCGGCTTCGACCTGGGCGAGGCGCGCCGCGTCGTGCTGCTCTCGGTCACCGAAGGCGACGACAAGCCGCTCAAGTACCCGAACATGTTCGCGACGGCCGATCTGGTGCTCGTGACCAAGATCGACCTGCTGGCCCACGTCGATTTCGACGTCGAAGCCCTCGCCGCCGGCGCGCGGCGCGTGCGCCCGCGCGTCGAGATGATCCGCGTCTCGGCGAAGACCGGCGAGGGGATGGAGGACTGGCTCGCCTGGCTCAGCGCCGCGCACGCGCAGCGGCGGGCCGCCGCGGGGTAGCGCGATGACCCACGCCCCCGTCGCGACCGCCCCCGATCCGCGCCTTCGCGTGCGCGTTCGGGGGCGGGTGCAGGGCGTCGGCTTTCGCCCCTTTGTGTTCCGCTTGGCGAGGGAGCTCGGCCTGTCGGGATGGGTCCGCAACGACGCCGAGGGCGTGCTTGTGGAGGTCGAGGGGCGCCGGGCCGACGATTTCGTGGCGCGGCTGCGCGCCGATGCGCCGCCCGCTGCGCGGGTCGAGGGGATCGCGACCACAGCCGTTCCAGCGCGCGGCGCGGAAGCGTTCGAGGTGCGCGCGAGCGCGCGCGGCGTGGCCGCCGCCACGCTCGCGGCGCCCGACATGGCGACGTGCGACGCCTGTCTGGAAGAGCTCTTCGACCCCGCCGGCCGGCGCCGGCGCCATGCCTTCATCAACTGCACGGCGTGCGGCCCGCGCTACACGATCGCGCGCGCGCTTCCCTACGACCGCGCGTCGACCTCCATGGCGGGCTTTTTGATGTGCGCAGCCTGCCAGGCCGAGTACGACGACCCGAGCGATCGGCGGCTCCACGCGCAACCGAACGCATGTCCCGATTGCGGCCCGCGCCTCTCGATGGATCCCGAGGAGATCGTCGCCCGGCTCCTGGAGGGCGAGATCGTGGCTCTCAAGGGCGTGGGCGGCTTCCATCTCGCCTGCGACGCCGGGAGCGACGCCGCCGTGCGCCGCCTGCGCACGCGCAAGCAGCGCGACGGCAAGCCGTTCGCCGTGATGGTCGCCGGGCTCGCGTCCGCGCGCGCGCACGCGGAGATCGACGCGACGTCGGCGGCGCTCCTGCGCTCGCGCGCCCGGCCGATCGTGATCGTCCCGGCGCGGGCGGGGAGCCCGATCGGCCCGGCGGTCCCGGGCGGCCTGCCGACGCTCGGGCTGATGCTGCCTTATGCGCCGCTCCACTATCTCCTGTTCCACGAGGCCGCCGGACGGCCGGCGGGGACGGCGTGGCTCGAGGAGCCGCAGCCGCTCGCGTTGGTGATGACGAGCGCCAATCCCTCCGGGACGCCGCTCGTCACGGACGATGAGGAAGCGGACGCGCGCCTCGCCGGGATCGCCGACGCCGTCGTCCATCACGACCGGGCGATCGTCGCGCGGTGCGATGACTCCGTCCTGCGCGTGACCGCCGGCGCGCCGACGTTCATCCGCCGCGCCCGCGGTTACGCGCCCGAGCTGATCAAGCTCGCTCGCGCCGTTCCGCCCGTGCTGGCGGTGGGCGGACATCTGAAGACGACCGTGTGTCNNGCGATCGTCGCGCGGTGCGATGACTCCGTCGTGCGCGTGGTCGCCGGCGCGCCGGTTTTTCTCCGTCGGGCGCGCGGATACGCTCCCGAGCCGATCAAGCTCGCTCGCGAGGTTCCGCCCGTGCTGGCGGTCGGCGGGCATCTGAAGACGACCGTCTGTCTGACGCGTGGGGACGAGGCGTTCCTGTCGCCGCACATCGGCGACCTCGACGATGTCGCCACCTATGACGCCTTTCGTGCGACGGTGGACCATCTCACGACGCTGCTCGGGATCGCGCCTGTCCGCGTCGCCTGCGATCTCCACCCGGAGTTCCTCTCGACCCGCTTCGCCGAGGCGGCGAGCCTGCCGCTCACGCGGGTCCAGCACCACCACGCCCATGTCGCCGCCGTGCTCGCCGAGCATCGGATCGACGCGCCGACGCTCGGCCTCGCGCTCGACGGCTTCGGGCTGGGCGTAGACGGACGGTCGGCGTGGGGCGGCGAGCTTCTGCGCGTCGACGGCGCGCGGTTCGAGCGGCTCGGGAGGCTGCGCCCTCTGCGCCAGCCCGGCGGCGATGCGGCCGCGCGCGCGCCCTGGCGCATGGGCGCGGCCGCGCTCCATGCGCTCGGACGCGGCGACGAGATCGCCGACAGGTTCGCCGCCTTTGATGGGTCGGAGACGATCGCGCTCATGCTCGAGCGAGGGCTCAATGCGCCGGAGACCTCGTCGTGCGGCCGGCTGTTCGACGCCGCCTGCGGCCTGCTGGGCGTCAAGCCGACCGCGCGCTACGAGGGGGAGGCGGCCATGGCCCTCGAGGCGCTGGCGCGCGCGCCGCGCGTCCTCGCCGAGGGATGGCGCGTGGGCGAGGGCCACGAGCTCGATCTGACGGCGCTGCTGAGCGCCCTGATCGGGCGCGAGACCTGCGACGGCGCCGCGCTGTTTCATGGCACGTTGGCCGCTGCGCTCGTAGACTGGACGGCGCGCGCCCTGGCCGGGACCGGCGCCCCGCGCCGCGTCGCCTTGTCCGGCGGCTGCCTGATGAACAAGGTGCTCGCGGAGCTGATCGTCGAGGGCCTGGCGGCGCACGGCGTCGAGGCGCTGCTTCCTCGCCAGGCGCCGCCCAACGACGGCGGCCTCGCGCTGGGTCAGGCCTGGGTGGCGGCGCTCGAAGCGACGGAGGCGAGCTGATGTGCCTCGCCGTGCCGGCCGAAGTGGTGGACCTCGGCGACGAGAGCGGCGTCGTGGACATGGACGGCGTCCGCCTCTCGGTGTCGTTCATGCTCCTCGACGACGTGGCCGTCGGGGACTTCGTGATCGTGCACGCGGGATTCGCGCTGGCGCGGCTCGATGCGGAGGAGGCGGAGCGTCAGCTCGTCTGGATGCGCGAGGCGCGCGCCGCGGGAGGCCCGGCGCCGTGAGATACCTCGATGCGTTTCGCGATCCGCAAGCCGCCGCGGCGCTCGCCGGGCGCATCCACGCCGAGGCGCGCGGACGCGCCTATCGGCTCATGGAGTTCTGCGGCGGCCACACCCATGCGATTCATCGTTATGGACTCGAAGATCTTCTGCCCGCGAGCGTGACGATGATCCACGGGCCNNGGCGATCGCGCTCGCAGAGCGTCCCGGCGTGACGCTGGCGACCTATGGCGACATGATGCGCGTCCCCGGCTCGAAGGGCGCGACGCTCTTGACGGCGAAGGCCGCCGGCGCCGACGTGCGCATGGTCTACTCCCCGCTCGACGCGCTCGAGCTCGCCGCGCGGCACCCCGACCGCGAGGTGGTCTTCTTCGCCATCGGCTTCGAGACCACGACTCCCGCCACCGCGGCCCTGGCCGTCGCCGCGCGCCGGCGCGGCGTCGAGAGCCTTTCGATCTTCTGCAACCACGTGCTCACCCCCGCGGCCATCCACGCGATCATGCAGGCCGGCGGCGAGGAGGCGCGCCTCGACGGCTTCGTCGGCCCCGGACACGTCAGCATGGTGATCGGCGCGGAGGCCTATGCGCCGACCGCGCGGCGCTGGGGGCGGCCGATCGTGCTGTCGGGCTTCGAGGCCAACGACATCTTGAACGCCATCCTGCTCCTCGTGCGCCAGATCAACGCGGGCGAGGCGCGCGTGGAGAACGCGTTCGCGCGCGCCGTGCGCCCGGGCGGAAACGCCAAGGCGCAGGCTCTGTGCACGGAGGTGTTCACGATCCGCGAGACCTTCGAGTGGCGCGGCCTGGGCGAGATCCCCGAGAGCGCGCTCGCGCTGTCGGCCGCCTACGCCGACCTCGACGCGGAGCGGCGGTTCGGCATGGCCTACGTCGCGCGGCCCGATCATCCGGCTTGCTCGTGCGCCGACGTCCTGCGCGGCGTGAAGACGCCGGCGGAGTGCAAGGTGTTCGCCGGCGCCTGCACGCCCGAGCATCCGCTNNCGCGCGCGGCGCGGCCTGACGCCGGAACCGCCGTGCGCGACCGGGCCTTCCCCCGCAAGATCGACTTCAAGAACGGCGCGGTCGACTTGAGCCACGGCGCCGGGGGCAAGGCGTCCGCGCAGCTCTTCGAAGAGCTGTTCCGTCCGGCGTTCTCCAACCCGATGCTGGACAAGGGGGACGATCAGGCTCGCTTCGACGCGGCTGGCCGGCTCGTCGTCGCGACGGACACCTTCGTCGTGAGCCCTCTGTTCTTTCCCGGCGGAAACATCGGCTGCCTGGCCGTCAACGGCGCGATCAACGACGTCGCCATGGCGGGCGCGCGGCCTTTGTACCTGACGGCCGGCTTCGTGCTCGAGGAGGGCCTCGCCCTCGCCGACCTCCAGCGCGTCGTCGAGGCGATGGCCGCCGCCGCGGGCGCGGCGGACGCGCCGATCGTCGCCGGCGACACCAAGGTCGTCGAGCGCGGCAAGGCCGACGGCGTCTTCATCAACGTCACCGCGATCGGCCGCATCCCCGACGCGCTCGCCGCGCCGCCCGCGGCCGACCGCGCCCGGCCCGGCGACGCGATCCTCGTGTCGGGAAGCCTGGGCGACCACGGCGCCGCCGTGCTCGCCGCGCGCGAGGGCCTGCCGCTCGCCGCGCCCATCGAAAGCGACACGGCCGCCCTGCACGCGCTTGTCGCGGACCTTCTGGGGGCGGTTCCCGAGACGCGGGTCCTGCGCGATCCGACTCGCGGCGGGCTCGCCACGACCGTCAACGAGATCTGCCGGTCGTCCGGAACCGGAGCTCTGCTGAGAGAAAGCGCGCTTCCCGTGCTCAGGCCGGTGGCGGCGGTCTGCGAGATCCTGGGCCTCGATCCACTCTATCTCGCCAACGAGGGCAAGCTCATGGCCGTGGTTCCCTCCGAGCGCGCGGCCGACGCTCTCGGCGCGCTGCGCGGTCATCCGCTGGGCGCGAGCGCGGCGATCGTCGGCGAGATGGTCCACGATCCGCGCGGCTTCGTTCAGATGGAGACGGCGCTCGGCGGCCGCAGGCTCGTCGATTGGCTCGTCGGCGAGCCGCTGCCGCGGCTGTGCTGACGCGCTGAGGCGCTCGGCGGCGAGGTCCGAAGCGTCGTGCTATCGTCGGCCCCGGACGTCGAAGCGAGGTGACGCGTGGCGCGCGCGAAGACGACCATCAAGAAGACGACCATCAAGACGGGCGGCTGCGTCCTGATCGATTGCGACGGGCTCGCCGTCCTGATCGCGCGGCTGCAGCGATCGGGCTATGCGGTCATCGCTCCGACCGTGCGCGACGGCGCGATCGTCTACGGCGAGATCGAGAGCATCGACGATCTGCCGCGGGGCGTGGGCGACGAGCAGGAGGCGGGCCGCTATCGCCTGGTGGAGCGCGACGACGGCGCGCTGTTCGGCTTCGCGGCGGCCGCGACCTCGCTGAAGAGCTTCCTGCATCCCGCGCGGATGCGTCTGTGGCGGGCGAGCCGGTCGGAGAACGGGATCGGCTTCGAGCGCGAGGAGGACGATCCGCCGCGCTACGCGTTCCTCGGGGTGCGCGGCTGCGAGCTCGCCGCCGCCCGCGTGCAGGACCGCGTGTTCCTCGAGGGCCCCTACGTCGATCCGCACTACGCGGCCCGTCGCGCCGACTGCCTGATTATCGCCGTCAACTGCGGCTCGCCGGCGGGGACCTGCTTCTGCGTGTCGATGGGGACGGGCCCGCGGGTCGGGCCTGGGTACGATCTCGCGCTCACCGAGCTGATCGACGCCGATCGCCACGTGTTCCTCGTCGAGGTCGCCACGCAGGCCGGCGCGTCGGCGCTGCGCGGAGCGCCCACGTCCGCGGCGAGCGAGGAGGACCGCCGCGCCGCCGCCGCCGTCGTGGAGGACGCCGCGGGGCGCATGGGGCGGGAGATGGACACGCGCGACGTCAAGGACCTGCTGCGCGACAACGCCGAGCATCCCCGCTGGAGCGAGACGGCCGAGCGGTGCCTGACGTGCGGCAACTGCACGATGGCCTGCCCGACGTGCTTCTGCACCACCACGGTGGACGCCACCGACCTCGAGGGCGCGGCGGCGCGCGAGCGCGTCTGGGACAGCTGCTTCTCGCTGGAGTTCTCGGAGCTGGGGGACGGCTACGTCCGCAGCTCGGGCGCGTCGCGCTATCGTCAATGGCTCACGCACAAGCTCGCGACCTGGATCGACCAGTTCGGCGAGAGCGGCTGCGTGGGCTGCGGGCGCTGCATCACCTGGTGCCCCGTCGGCATCGACATCACCGAGGAGGTCGCCGCCATTCGAGCGGAGGCGCATGCGGAGGCGCAGCCATGAAGACCATCGCCGAGCTTTTGCGCGAGCAGGGCTTCTTCGCCNNTCAAGGCGGGCGACTACCTGTTCCGCGAAGGTCGATCCGCGGATCACTTCTTCTTCATCCGCGAGGGATCGGTGGCCTTGGAGATGGCCGCGCCCGGTCGGCCGACGACGACGCTCCTCACCATCGAGCCGGGCGAGGTCGTGGGCCTGTCGTGGCTCGTGCCGCCGCACTTGTGGCGCTACGACGCGCGCGCGACGACGGCCGTGCGGGCGGTCTCCTTCAACGCCGCGTGTCTGCGCGGCAAGTGCGACACGGATCCCGCGCTCGGCTATGCGCTGATGAAGCGCTTCATGACGCCGCTGCTCGACCGGCTGCACGCCGCCCGCCTGCAGAGCATGGACGTTTATCTTGGCCCGAAGGCGACCGTCGACTCGTAAGCCGCGCTCCGCCGCGTTCGCACGCAGCGCCGACCCGATGCTGCCGTCCGCCGCGCGCGTGCGGGCGGCTGTGCGCGAGACGGAGGACACGGTCACGCTCGAGATCGAGCCGCCCGCGGGCTACGTCTTCGCGCCCGGCCAGTTCAACATGCTCTATGCGCACGGGGTCGGCGAGGCGGCGATCAGCGTCAGCGGCGCGAGCGACGACGGGCGGATCCTCCACACGGTGCGCGAGGTCGGCGCGACCTCGCGCGCGCTGTGCAGGCTTGCGCCCGGAGGCGCGCTCGGCATGCGCGGTCCGTTCGGCGCGTCCTGGCCGCTCGAGGCGGCCGAGGAGGCGGACGTGATCTTCGTCGCCGGCGGGCTCGGCCTCGCGCCGCTGCGCCCCGCGGTGCGTCTCGTGGCGAGCCGCCGCGAGCGCTATCGCCGGGCCGCCGTGCTCATCGGCGCGCGCGAGCCGGGGCAGGTCCTGTTCGCGTCCGAGCACGGTCTTTGGCGCGCATCCGGGATCGAGGTGCACGTGACGGTGGACCATGCGCCTCCGGCGTGGACGGGCGATGTCGGCGTGGTCACCAAGCTGTTCGACCGGCTCGACCTCGACCCGCGCGCGGCGCACGCGTTCGTGTGCGGCCCGGAGATCATGATGCGCTTCGCCGGGCACGGTCTGCGCGAGCGCGGCGTGCGCGCCGAGCGCATCTGGCTGTCGATGGAGCGCAACATGAAGTGCGCGATCGGCCTCTGCGGCCATTGCCAGTTCGGGCCGGACTTCATTTGCCGCGACGGGCCGGTGCTGCCCTATTCGCGGATCGCCGTCGACCTCGCGCGCCGGGAGATTTGAGATGAGCGGGAACGGCCGTCCCCTCCTCGCCGTGTGGAAGTTCGCCTCCTGCGACGGCTGCCAGCTGAGCCTGCTCGACTGCGAGGACGAGCTGCTCGACGTGTTCGCCGCCGTCCGCATCGCGCGCTTCGACGAGGCGACGCCGATCGTCGAGCCGCCTCCATACGACATCTCGCTCGTGGAGGGCTCGATCAGCACGCCGAAGGATCTCGAGCTCGTCAAGCAGATCCGGCGCGACTCGCGCCGGCTCGTGACCATCGGCGCGTGCGCCACGGCCGGCGGCATCCAGGCGCTGCGCAACTTCGCCGACGTCGACGAGTTCATCGCCGCCGTCTATGCGCATCCCGACTACATCGCGACCCTGGCGACCTCGACGCCGATCGCCGACCACGTGCCGGTCGACTTCGAGCTGCGCGGCTGCCCGATCAACAAGCGCCAGCTCCTCGAGGTGCTCACGGCGCTCATGGCGGGGCGACGGCCTGCGGTCTCGCGGGACAGCGTCTGCTTCGAGTGCAAGCGCGCGGGCCACGTGTGCGTGGCGGTGGCGAAGAACACGCCTTGCCTGGGGCCGGTGACGCAGGCCGGGTGCGGCGCGCTCTGTCCCGGCTATCACCGCGGCTGCTACGGCTGCTACGGGCCCATGGCCACGCCCAACACCGACGCGTTGGCGCGCCAGCTCGAAAGCGCGGGCATGGATCGCGCGGACATCCTGCGCGTCTACAGAACCTTCAACGCGGGGGCTCCGGCCTTCACCGAGGCGGCGGAACAGCATGGCGACGCGCACGATCGAGGTTGACCATCTCGCCCGCGTCGAGGGCCAAGGCGCGCTCCGGCTCGTCATCCGCGACGGGAGAGTGGCGGAGGCGCGCCTGAATATCTTCGAGTCGCCGCGCTTCTTCGAGGCGCTCCTGCGCGGCCGGCGGTTCGACGAGGCCCCCGACATCACCGCCCGGATCTGCGGCATCTGCCCCGTCGCCTATCAGATGAGCGCCGTCCACGCCATGGAGGCCGCCGCCGGCGTCGTCGTGGGCGGCTCGCTGCGCGCTCTGCGCCGCCTCATGTACTGCGGCGAATGGATCGAGAGCCACGGGCTGCACGTCTTCATGCTGCATGCGCCCGACTTCCTCGGCCTGCCCGACGCCGCCGCGCTGGCGCGCGCGAACCGGCCGCTGGTGGAGAAAGGGCTCGCGCTCAAGAAGGCGGGCAACACCGTCGTCGCGACCCTCGGCGGCCGCGAGATCCATCCGATCAACGTGCGCCCCGGCGGCTTCCATCGCGCGCCGCGCAGGGCCGAGCTCGCGGCCCTGGTCGAGCCGCTCGAGCGGGCGCGCGACATCGCCCGCGACGTGGTCGCCTGGGCCGCCGGGCTGCCGTTTCCCGACTTCGAGCGCGACTACTGCTTCGTCGCCCTGCGACATGGCGCGGAGTATCCCTTCAGCGAGGGCCGGATCACCTCGAGCCGCGGGCTCGACATCACGGCCGACGGCTTCGAGGCGCAGGTGGAGGAGATCCACGAGCCCCACTCCAACGCGCTGCACGCCGAGCTCAAGGGCGTCGGCCCTTACCTCACGGGGCCGCTCGCGCGCTATGCGCTCAACCGCGACCTGCTCACGCCGCTCGCCAGGGAGGCGGCGGCGGACGCGGGGATCGGGGACGGGTGCCGCAACCCGTATCAGAGCATCATCGTGCGCGCGGTGGAGATGCTGTTCGCCTGCGAGGAGGCGCTCGCGATCATCGCCGCCTACGAGGAGCCCGAGCGCGCGTGGATCGCGGTCGAGCCGCGCGCGGCGACGGGCTGCTGGGCGACCGAGGCGCCGCGCGGGCTGCTCTATCACCGCTATCGGATCGACGCCGACGGGCTCATCGCGGAGGCGAACATCATACCGCCCACATCGCAAAACCAGCGCTCGATCGAAGGCGATCTGCGCGAGGCCGGCGGCGCCTGGACCCATCTCGACGACGCGCGCCTGCAGCACCTGTGCGAGCAGGCGATCCGCAACCACGACCCCTGCATCTCGTGCGCGACGCATTTCCTTCGCCTCGAGGTCGACCGAGGCGGAGAGGCGGCTGCGCTCGGATGACGAGCTCTCCGCGCGCTCGCATCATCGGGATCGGCGCGCGGCTCCGGCGCGACGACGCCATCGGGCCCGCGCTCGTCGATCGCATCCGCGCGCTGCATCCCGAGGCGGACGCGATCACGACGCCGCTCGATCCGATGGCGTTGGCGATCGCGCTCGAGGGCGCGCGGGCGGCGGTGATCGTGGACGCCGCGCAGGGCGGCGGGGCGCCGGGCGACATCCTGCGCTTCGATCTGGGCGGCGATTCGCTCCCCCCCGATCCTCCGCCGTCGTCGACGCACGCCGCGGGCCTCGCCCACGCGCTCGCGTTCGCGCGCGCCGCGGGCCGGCTGCCGGAGCGGGTCGTCGTCTACGCGATGGTCGGCGGCGACTTCGGCATGGGCGAGGGGCTCGACGCCGACGCCGAGGCGCGTCTCGAAGAGCTCATGCGCCGCGTGCTGGCCGAGGCGGAGGCGCTCGGTCGGCGGCCCGACAGGGGCGCGTGAGCCATTGAGGCGAGGGGCCGGCCGATCGTCCTTCTCGCGACGGCGCTGATCGCGGTCGCCGCGGCATGACGGTCCGGCGAACGCCCCCGGCCGCGAGGAGGCGGAGCGAGGGGCTATTCCTCCGCGTCGTCCTCGTCGTCCTGCATCTGCATCATCAGGTTCTGCTGGGCCATCATCGCCGTCATCATCTGGCGCATCGCCATCATCTGGGACTGCATGCGCGCCATGTCGGCGCTCTCGCCGTCGCCGTGATGCATCCCGCCGCGCCCGCCCATCATGCCGGTGCCCATCTCCTGCATGAGCGCCATGTGCTGTCGCATGAGGGCATGGCGCTCCGCCATGTCGGTGGCGGCCTCGAAGTCCTCGGTCACGCCGCGCATGCGCTCGAACTGCTCCATCAGGGCGGCGCTCGGCTCTTCGGTCGCGTCGTCCTGGGCGAGCGCCGCGGTCCCGGCGAAGGCGGTCACGGCGAGCAAGGCTGCGATGAGAGGGGCTTTCCCAGACATGGGCTTCTCCTTGTCCATTTGCGACGCCGGGCCCTTGCATGTCGGAACGGCGCCGACGACCAAGGCGCTCGGGATCGTATGACAAGGTACGCACGCACGGGCTTCGCGGGCCCCTCCTGTTTGATCGTGGTCAACGCCGCGGGGCGCCGGGAGCCGATCGTCGGCGCGCGTCGCCGGACGGCTTCGCATGTGCCGGAAGAAGCGCGCACGCACGCCGCGTGTCGCGGGCGTCCAGAATGCGCCGCGGGCGGGCTTGCGGCGAAGGGGCTCGGCGGGTATCGACCCGAGCGTGCGCCGCGCCTGCACGCGCAGGGGGACCCCGCGTGATGTCCGGTCCCGCTCCCGTCCATTGATGAGATGCGAAAAGGCTATTAAAAATCAATAACATGATGTTCGCCGTCGCGCCCATGATGGACTGGACGGACACGTGGTGCCGGCGCTTTCATCGCGTGCTCACGCGGCGCGCGCTCCTGTTCACCGAGATGGTCGTGGACCGGGCCGTGATCCGCGGGGATCGCGCGCGCCTGCTCGGCTTCACGCCGGTCGAGCGGCCGCTGGCCCTCCAGCTGGGGGGCTCCGAGCCGGCGCTCCTCGCCGAGGCCGCGGCGATCGGCGCGGACTGGGGCTACGACGAGATCAACCTCAACGTCGGCTGCCCGTCCGACCGGGTGCAGGAGGGCCGCTTCGGCGCCTGCCTGATGCGCGAGCCCGACACCGTCGCCGCCGCCGTCGCCGCCATGGCGCGCGCGAGCGATGCTCCGGTCACCGTCAAGTGCCGCATCGGCGTGGACGACCAGGAGCCGCGCGCGGCGCTCTTCACGCTCGCGCGCGCGTGCGCGGACGCCGGCGTCACGCGCCTCTACGTGCACGCGCGGAAGGCCTGGCTCGCCGGGCTCTCGCCGAAGGAGAACCGGGACGCGCCGCCCCTGGACTACGACATCGTGCGCGCGCTCAAGGCCGAGCTGCCCGCGCTCGAGANNTCGAGATCGTGCTCAACGGGGGGCTCAAGGATCTGCTCGCCGCCGAGCGCGAGGGCCGCGGCCTCGACGGGGTCATGCTCGGCCGCGCGGCCTATCAGGACCCCTGGCTGCTCGCCGCCGTCGATCCGGCGGTCTACGGCGCGCCCGCGCCGGTCGCCTCGCGGCGCGAAGCCGCAGCGGCGCTCATGGAGCTCGCGGCGGAGGCGGCCGCGGCGGGCCGCACGGCGCACGC
>JABAOG010010276.1_pt1 | contig 11846 bp, 10 predicted proteins | sample 7062131 | NCBI WGS metagenome assembly JABAOG01 (sample SAMN14538629, study PRJNA623070) | marine sediment metagenome | biome: marine biome [ENVO:00000428]; feature: marine pelagic biome [ENVO:01000023]; material: deep marine sediment [ENVO:00002113] | place: India: Arabian Sea | collected... | reverse complement strand
GGCCCATTGGCAGTGTTGGCGGGCTTATTTTTGTTTACGTCGTTGTTTACCCAGTTTTTATCAAACACCGCCACGACCGTCATTGTCGCCCCGTTGGCATTTGCTGCCGCGGCCGAATTAGGCGTGCAGCCCCATGCTTTTTTAATGGCTGTCGCCGTGGCCGCCTCAATGGCTTTTGCCACACCGGTCGCCTCCCCAACGAACACATTGGTAATGGGGGCCGGCGGGTACTCCTTCAGTGATTACGCCAGGGTTGGCGTGCCGCTTATTCTTATTTCCCTGCTGCTGGCAGTCCTGGCATTGCCTTTATTGTTCCCTTTTCAGTAGAAATGATCCAATCAAACCATTTCTTCAATAACCAGTTCTGTTGAAATATCCACACATCCCCGAATAGTTCTGGCAACAGGACAGTAATCCATGTGAATACTATGCGCTCGTTCGGCCGCTTCTCGCTTCTCGGGATCCATTTTCAGATGATAGGTCACATAGATACGTCGAATAACCAATACTTTATCCTCTGTTTCGATCTCCCCCTTAACTTCAGAATACAAGTAGCCGTCACCGGCCGGGATTCCGCGCGCCTCCAGCGCGCCGCCAAGGGTCCCGGTCAGTCAACCACCGGCTGCCGCCACCACATAATCTAATGTAGTAGCATGCTGTTCAATTTTTGCCGGATCGGCTCCATAATATTCCGCAATCTTCGTATGGGTACTGAAAAACACAGGTTCGGGATCAATTGGTAAGTAAGCCCGGCGTAGCGGGCCACCTATCCTTTCAATACGGACATCCGAGACATATACAACATCATCACTCATATTTACTTGCCTCCTCTTAATAAATGAAACATAAATCGTCAACAATCGGGCCAATACGAACCTGAAACAGTCCGCTTATTTAGTATAACCTAAAACGAACACTATGAATGGAAACAATCTCACCTTATCCAATATGCAAATATGACTAAATGCCTCTGGCAAAGTGTTCTGGCAAAGATATAATTCCCTGCTTTCAAAAACTAAAATTCTTATAATGGCAAGTATAATGCATCAGTCATCAGTCGGCCGTTTCAAACATTTCATCCATACTTTATCTCCGGCCCAATTTTTTCTGACCGGCTTTTTACTCATTGCCTTAGCAGGCGCAGTACTATTGGCATTACCAATGTCAAACACCGACGGCCGTTTCCACTCCTTGGTGGATGCTTTGTTTATTTCCAGTTCGGCCGTATCGACCACCGGTTTAACCGTGGTCGACATTGGCAGTTTCTATTCCCGCACCGGCCAATTTATCATCCTGCTGCTAATTCAGATTGGTGGGTTGGGGTACATGGTCTTCTTTGCCGTCATTATTCTCATTCTGGAACAAAAACTGACCTTCAAAAGCGGTGAAGCAATCCAGCAGTCTCTTTCCGCCCCTACCAAAGGCGGCGTCGTTCACTACATTAAGAAAGTGCTTCACTTCACCCTGCTCTTTGAAGCGGCCGGCACAATTGCCCTAACTCTCTATTGGCTGCCAGACAACTCGTTCAGCGAAGCCTTATTCCTGGGCGTTTTCCATTCTGTTTCTGCTTTCTGTACGGCCGGTTTTGCTCTTTTCGCCGACAACTTCATGAGCTATGAATTCGATATTTTCATTAATTTGGTGCTAAACACCCTGTCCATTGCCGGGGGTATCGGCTTCCTGGTTTTAACTGACATTCAAACGCTCTTTAACAAGATCTTAGACCACCGCTTTCCGCGTCATTTACTGGTCCACACCAGGCTGGCCTTGCTAACTTTTGCGTTCTTAACATTGTTTGGCATTCTCATTATCATCCTTTCTGAACCTGGCAGCGGACTGCCCTTTGGGAAAAAGGTCGTGTCAGCAGCTTTCCAAGCCCTTTCCGCCTCATCCACAACCGGTTTCAACACCACCAACATCGCCCAGATGAGCGACTCTTCCCTTTTTGTTCTAATATTGCTCATGTTTATAGGGGCGCCCGCCGGCGGCACCGGCGGCGGCATCAAAACCACAACCTTTGCCGTTATTGTGTTATTTGTCTGGTCGTTGTTAAAAGGGCAGCAGGAGGTTAACATTTTTGAACGACGCATTCCCAAAAGTACCGTCAGTCAAACAGTCGGCATTGGTGCCATGGCCATCGGTTGGACCTTCATCGTCACCTTACTCCTTTCCTTTACGGAACAAGGCGGTTTTTTTGCGATTTTATTTGAAGTTGTTTCGGCCTTGGGAACAGTCGGCTTGTCTATGGATTTTACAGCCAGTCTGACACTGGTTGGAAAACTGGCCATTATCGTCACAATGTTAATCGGCCGTGTTGGCCTGCTTTCAATCGGTCTTTCATTGATGGAAAAACCGCATGAAGTACCGTTCCATTACCCTGAAGAAGAAATTTTTGTGGGCTAAGATAACTACATTTTTCAACTTAATGAGCATACAATATCTCAATTTCTAATGGCATATCTGGATTTGACATTTTTAGAAATCAGACAGGAATAATCTATGTTTAACGCTTTGCAACAGGCCTGGTCAAAGCTGACAACCAGGTCAGACGATCAGGCAATCGAAAATCAATCATTAATGGAGCGCTTTCACCACCGGCACCGCCAGTATGTTGTTATTGGTTTAGGCCGTTTCGGGAGTAGTGTCGCCGAAACATTAGTCCAATTTGGCCACGATGTTCTGGCAATTGACTTAGACAAGGAACGAGTTCAACATCTCAGTACAGAATTGCCACACGTCATCCAGCTTGACGCAACCAATGCCGAAGCGCTGGAACAGATCGGTGTTGGCAATTTTGATACCGGCGTAGTGGCGATCAGCAACGACTTTGAGAGTAATCTTCTGGCCACCGTTTTGTTGCTCCGCTTTGGCGTTCGCTATGTTATCACCAAAGCGCGAACCCGAACCCAGAAAACCATTCTGGAAAATATTGGCGCCCATGAGGTCATTCTTCCAGAACATGATGCCGGCGTTCATTGGGGACGCCGGCTGGCATTTAATCACTTTGTCGATTACCTGGAAATTGGCAAGGGAGTTGGTATTGTGGAATTGGTAGCCCCGGCCAAGATCTGCGGTCAAAGTCTGAGCGAGTGTAATTTACGCCAGAAGCATGGTCTGACGGTCATCGCCATCCACCGGGGAGAGGAGGTGATTGTCAGTCCGGCGGCCGAATTCCGAATTGAGGGTGGGGACGTGCTGGCGGTTGTCGGCCGTATTGAAGACGCCGAAAATATTTCAACCTAAATCGGTCCATCAGGCGCGATGACATATTTACCAATTACCAGTCAGCAGCGATGTGTTACAATCATCTTACCCTATTTTATTAATGCTCAAACGCAGGAGGCTTGTGCATGCAATTTCCGTTGAAACTAACATTCAAAATTCTGGCTGTCGCCCCCCAAATTACAGTGACAGACGCAACCGGACAGACTTTATTTTATGTAAAGCAAAAGTTGTTCAAATTGAAAGAAGCTATCACCGTTTACTCCGATTCAAGTCAGACGACAGAGCTATACAAAATTAACGCTGACCGAATCATTGATTTTTCTGCCAAATATCACCTAACCGACATGAGCGGGCGGGAAATTGGGGCCATCAAACGGGAGGGCATGCGCTCTATCTTCAAGGCCCGCTATGACATTTTCGACGGCAATGGTACCCATGTCCTCGACATTAATGAAGAAAGCGCCATGGTCCGGGTAATGGATTCTCTATTTGGTGAAATACCCATCATCGGTATGTTCACTGGCTACGTCTTCAATCCAACCTATCTGGTAGCCGATATGCATGGCCAAGTAGTGATGAAAATAAAAAAAGAGCCGGCATTCTTTGAAACCGGTTTCTCTATTACCCAGGAACGGCCGATGAGTGATGAAGAAACATTAAGGGCGGTATTGGGTGCCTTTATGATGGTGCTTTTGGAACGAATTCGCGGCTAAAAAATTCAAGATTTGAGCATCTGGAAAAATATTCGAAGCGTTCTTGGCTTCCAGGAAAAAAAGGAGGCCGAGGATGCTTCTCCCCAACTTCAGAAAATGAGCCGGTAAGCAAGCATTACACGTCCCCTAGATTAACTCCTATTTTACGGCAACTCTCAATTTCTTATGTTATGCTATAATCCTTGAGCCACCGACGTATTCAGCCGGGGTAACAATATTGCAATGTCTTTCTTACAACAGCTAATTCAACTACTAACAGAAGCGCCCGGCAGCATCGTTTACCATCTGGTAACATTGATCTCAATCCAGGCTGCCCTGGGTCTGGCTCTGTGGCAGTGGCGACACAATGTTTCTAAGGGCAAAGATTCTCCTCTGGCCAAGCGCATGGTCTGGGGAATGAGCGGTATCCTGCTTTCCCGATTGGCGATTATCATTGCCGTTCTGCTATTATCAGACCAACAATCAGCTGTCAGTATCTTGCCCCCATTGGAGCAGGCTATTGACACAGCCACCGTGGCTATTATTGTCTGGTTATTTACCCCCCGCATTTCCGCGTTACCCCTTCTTGGAGATGTGGTTCTGCTTATTCTTTTGCTTTTCACCGCCTTCATGTATGCCTTTTTCGCCCAGGCCTGGGTTGAACAGGCGGCAGTTACCGGGGTCGACTATGTCACCTCAGACCAGGCATTTGTCTGGCATATTTTTCAAATATCGCTGCTTTTCATCGGAGCATTTCTGGTGCTGCTTGCCCGCTGGAGCCAATGGGGATTGCGTCTGTCAGTATTATTCATATTGCTGCTGGCCCACGCCGGCCAAATCCTGACCAACTGGTCGACGGTTCTCCCGACTGATTCCGACATCGCTTATTGGGTTCGCCTTGGCAATCTGTTGGCCTTTCCCTTACTGGCAATTTTCGTATACCGCCACAACCTGATCCAACTACTCACTGACCAGGCCAATTACAAAAGTTCGGCCGAACAGCTTTCCCGTCATCTTCAATTGTCCCGTAGTGTGATTGAATCATTAGATATTAACCACACCCTTCAAAAATCGCTGCGAATGGCCGCTGACCTGATTCAGGCTGAATATACAGCCCTGGCCGTAGTCTCTCACAACGATCCCGGCCAGTTACACCTTGTCAGCGACCACAGTTCAGCAAATAGCGCCTCCGATGCCGCTCAAAACCGGACCGGCCAGCAAAAATGGGCCTTGAACCTGGTTGATTGGCCGGCCATCCGGCTGGCTATGCAACAACAGCAGCGCGTCGAACTTGTTCCAAACGGCCTGGGAGCCCGCCAGTTGTTTGACTTTTATAAAGAGCTGGGCGTTCACGGTCTTGGCTCGCTGTTAATTGAACCTCTGCTGGTTGCAGAGAATGAGATTGGTGTCTTGTTATTGGCCGGACCGGCCGACCTGGAAAGATGGTCAAAGGAAGACAAATCGCTTAGCTTCACGGTGGCGGCCTTCCTGGCCAGGGCCATTCAGAATGCCCGCCGGTATGAGCAAGTGCTTGAGGAAAGCGGCGGCATAATGGCTGCCGACGAAACTGTTGTCTCCGGCCGGCTTATTGCGCTGGAAGAGGAACTGAAACAGGCACAGTCTGATATTGAGTCCTGGACTGCTAGGTGGAGACTTTCTGACTCTCAATTAACGGCCGAAATCCAGCGAGCGCGCGAACTGGAAGCAGCGTTAGAAAGGGCTGAAAAATTTAACCGCGACGAGCGGGTCATCTCCTTAGAGAAAGAGGTTGAAAGCCTGCGAGAATCCCTGATTGAGGCCGAGGAAGCGATGGCTCTGGCGGCCGCCGGCGAAGGCGGTCTCAGTCCAGAGTGGGTGACAATGACCATCACCCGGTATTCGGCCGAGGTCGAAGACGCGATGCTTCGAATCCAACAGCTAGAAAGCAAACTCGCCCGGCAGGAAGATTCCCACAGGCGNNGAATTACGGACACCATTGACCTCCTTAAGCGGCTATTCCGATCTGCTGCTGGGCGAATCAATGGGAATTTTAGGCACCAAACAGATGAGCCTGATGCGACGGATCAAAGCCAACACAGCCCATATGTCAGCCCTGCTCGAACAGCTCATTCAACTTTCAAGCAAGCGCGTTCCCCCCTCCGAGGCTGAACCGCACGTAGATATCCGTGAAACAATTGAAACAGCTATAAATTCCATTAGTTCAAAGGTTCGAGACAAGAACCTGCGCATTGACCTGGACCTGGACGAAAATTTACCGGCCGTTGCCTCGGATGGAGACTCTTTTTACCAGATAGTCGTCCACCTGCTCAACAACGCCTGTCAGGTTTCAACTATCGAAAGCCGCATTTTGATCAGCGCCCACTATGACTCAATTCAGGAAACAAGTTTGAACGGCAATATTGAACTGTTCGATTTCTTGCATCTGGCTGTGACAGATAGCGGATTCGGGTTGAGCCAGGAAATACACGAAATGGTTCTGGATGCCAACCGGCAGGCAGAAACCGTTGAAATAAGCGAAGTCGGTCAAAGTTTGTCAACGGCCGTTTCGCTCATAAACGCGCAAGGCGGCCGATTCTGGCTTAGTAAGGAATGGGAAACCGGTGACACCCTCTCGGTGTTGCTGCCTCTCTCAGGTACTGAGTATGCCTATTCCAATGGCAAGCCTGCCAATGCGAACTGAAGAACCAGCCGCTCCCAAACTCCCCAATAGCCTGTTTGTCATTGCCAGCGTTATCCTAACCGTTTTAATTGCCTTGTTTCTGGCTTTATCAGATACGCTTCAAACGCGCTTACCTGTCCCTATCCGGCCAACGGCCGTTATCGGACTTGGTCCCTTGGTTACCCCGGCCCAACCCACCGTGACCAGTACCATCCTTCCTGCCGGTACGCCGACCCAAACACCCGATATCACCCCAACCGCAACGGCCTTTTCCATTATCGCCCAGGCAACCTGTAACAACGCCCCGGCCAATTGGGTGCCGATTGTCGTTGGCCTCAATGATACCCTTTACAGTATCTCAATCCAGTTTGGGGCGACGGTGGGAGAGATCATTCAGGCCAACTGCTTAAAAACCGGAACGCTTTTACCGGGTATGATCCTTTATGTGCCGCCGGCCCCCCCAACACGGGAACCTTGTGGTCCGCCGCAGTGGTGGATTACCTATATCGTGCGACCGGGCGAAACGTTGGGATTGCTGGCCAAACGTCATGGCACCACGGTGTATGCTATCATGAAAGCCAACTGTCTGACCAACACCAAAATTTTCGCCGGGCGCAGCTTATTCCTACCACCCATACCGGCTACACTGCCGCCGCCGCCGACCAAAGTGCCACCAACTAACACCCCAATGTCACTACCAACTGCCACAGCGACCGAGATATCATCCCCGACAGTGACAGCGACCCCAGACGGAACCACCTCTCCAACGGCAACAGGGACCACGTCGACGAGCACAGCCGTGCCAAGCAATACCCCGACCATCACCGGCACGCCGCCCGCGACCAACACCCCAACGCCCACCGTTTCCACGACCACGGCTGCCAGCCCGACAGCTTCGCCAACGACTGAAGCCAGCCCTACGGCCGTGCCAACTACCACCCCTACCAGCCCGCCAACAAACACCCCTATGCCAACCCAACCACCTACGAATACCCCACCGCCAACGGCGACAGCCACCCCCGAACCACTAAACAAACCTGAATTTTGACAGAGCGGCTCTTCACCCGTACACTCCCATCCAATCCTGCATCAATAATAAATTATGCCAAGCCGTCGTTCTATTTTCCCCCTGTCCTACAACACTCGCCTGCGTCTGTTGCTGCTGCCCTACGCGGCAGGCATCCTGGTCCTCGTCGTTCTGCCGGCCATCATATCTTTCAGCCTGGCATTTTTTCAATATGATGCCCTCTCCCCGCCTCGTTTTGTTAAAGAACTGAACTTCATACTGGCTTATACAGATGAGCTTTTTAACCTTAGCATTCAGAATTCCCTGGCCCTAATCATTATTCCGGTGCCCATGCGGGTTTTAGGCGCTTTTCTGCTGGCCCGTTTGCTACAGCGTGGCGGCCGTTTCATCAGCTGGTTCCGGGCGGCCGTATACATGCCCAGTATCATCCCGACGGCCGCTTTTGCCCTGGCCTGGCTCTGGATATTGAATCCCCTTTTTGGCCCGGTCAATCTGTTTCTCCAGGCTTTCGGGCTCGCGCCGCCGGCCTGGTTTGTCGACCCGCAATGGGCCAAACCGGCCCTGGCCCTGATGTCATTCTGGCAAATTGGCGAAGGTTTTCTCGTCAGCCTGGCTGCCTTGCAAGATTTGCCGGAAACAATTGAGGATGCCGCTAAAATTGACGGGGCAAGCAGCCTTGATATCCTCTGGCGCATCACCCTGCCCCTGGTGGCCCCAATTCTATTATTGCTCGTCTTCCGGGATGCAATCCTGACCTTCCAAAACTCCTTCACCACCATTCTCCTGACGACAGATGGCGGTCCTTACTACGCTACCTATACCCTGCCCTACTTTATTTATGAGCAAGGTTTTGACCTGCTCTCGTTTGGGACGGCCAGCGCCGCCTTGTGGGTTTTATATATCCTAAGCGGTCTTGTTGTTATTATGCTCTATCTCATTGCCCGCCAGTGGAACATCGGTACAACAGATGAGACGTTCGTTCTCTAGAGAAAATATCAGCCTGGCCATCCGGTTGGCAGCGGCTGTTCTCTTTTTACTGCCCATATTCTGGATGCTGGCAGCCGCCTTGCATCCGCTGGGCGTGCCGTTACCCCAAAAGCTGACCCTGTTTTCGGCTGTTCCCACTCTGGAAAATTTCTCGCGGGTCTGGGAACTAGTTCCAATCGGCCGTTATGCCCTCAATTCCCTCCTGATCGTCGCTCTGGCTGTGCCCATCACCCTGGTCAGCAGCTCCTGGGCCGGTTATGGTATGGCCCGTCTGCCCCGCGCCAGCCAGCGCCGCTGGGTCGTTATCTCGCTGGCTGTTTTAATGGTACCCGGCATTGCCCTCTGGTTTACCCGCTTCCTGATATTTAAGCAGCTTGGCTGGTTAGATACCATTTGGGCGTTGATCGCCCCGGCCTGGATGGGAACCAGTCCCTTTTACGTCCTGATGTTTTACCGGGCTTTTCGCCGCATTCCGGCGGCCATCTACGACGCCGCTCGAATTGATGGGGCCGGTGTTTTACAAACCTGGTGGCGGGTGATTTTGCCGGTAGCCCGACCCACTGCTTTGGGGGTTGGCCTGCTCAGTTTTGTTGTCTACTGGGGCGATTTCATAAGCCCGCTGCTCTACCTCGACAGCGAAAGACTCTATACCCTGCCCATCGCCTTGCAGCTGCTCCAACAGATGAATCGTTCTGAATGGTCTTTGTTGATGGCAGCGGCCGTTATCGCCACCTTTATACCGGTGCTTCTATTTGTGATACTCCAACCCTATTTTGCCAGAGTTGGCGACTAATTTTTAGGATTGGAAGGAGAAGTAAAGTATGTTGAAAAAGGTTTTTGCATGCCTGTTCGTTTTGCTTCTGGGGGCTGGCTGCGGCGGTAATGAGCCAATGACCGAAATTAGTTTTCGGGTCTCAGGCGATCCGGCCGAACGGGATGCTTATGCCCAACTGGTTGATGCTTTCCACGAATCCCATCCTGAAATCCATGTCGAAATGTCCCATATTCCCTCAGCTTCAGAATACCGCAGCCGCCTTGTTACTGATTTTGCGGCCGGAAACGCCCCGGATGTCACCTTGATGAATTATCGTCGCGTTTCAAATTTTGCTGCTCAAAATCTGTTGGAACCGCTTGGACCCTATTTGGATGAGAGTGACTTGATAAGTCCAGAAGATTTTTATCCCGTCACCATCGAAGCTTTTACCTGGAAAGGAACGTTACTGTGCATCCCCCAGAATATCTCCAGCCTGGTCGTCTATTACAATGCCGATCTTTTTGATGCGGCTGGCTTAGCCTATCCACCGGATGATTGGACCTGGGATGATTTCGTTCAAACGGCCGTGGCGCTGACCAAAGATAATGATGGGGACGGCCGTATGGATCAGTATGGGTTGGGTGTGGACCCCTCCCTCTATCGTCTCTCACCCTTTATCTGGCAAAACAGCGCTCCCCTGGTAGATAATGAAGCTACCCCCAGCCGCCTTACTTTAACCCGGCCGCCTACTCTTGAAGCATTACAGTGGTTTGTGGATCTGAGCCGGGTTCATCATGTCGTGCCAACCCGAGAAGAAGAAGCATCTCAGGACAGCGAAAGCCGTTTCATAGCCGGGACAACCGCCATGTTCCTGGACAGCCGCCGGGGAACCCCCGCTTACCGGGAAATTGAATCATTTACCTGGGACGTCGCCCCCCTGCCTATTGGTGAAAGGGCAGCCGGCATATTACATAGTGATGCCTACTGCATGTCGGCCACAACTGAAAACAAAGACGCCGCCTGGACCTTTATCGAATTCGCCAACTCTGTCGAAGGACAAACCCTCATTGCCGGCAGCGGCCGAACTGTTCCTTCCCTTATATCTGTGGCCGAATCGGCCGTTTTCCTCGAACCAGATCTGCCGCCCAGCCGCTCGTATGTCTGGACAGATACGGCCGATAATCTCCGCCGGGTGCCCCTTATCAGCACCTGGGAAGAGATTGAAGGGACTGCCAGTGAAGAGATTGAGCGCGCATTCTATGGCGACATAACTGCCCAGGAAGCGGCGACATTAGCAGTACAGCGAACCGAGGAATATTTCCTGTTAGGTCAGTTTGCCAACGAATAAATTGCAATGTGTAAAACGTAAAACGTAACATCAGCGTTCATTACGTTTCACGTTTTACTCCTCCAAAGTTTGCCGCCTCTCCTGATTGCGTATATATTCTCTCCATGACCAGCATTGGGCGCATAAATGCTTCATTGCAGACCGATCAGGGTCGCGTCCGCGACCATAATGAGGATTTTGTTGCCTGTAAAGAGCCGGCCGATGTGGAAGAAGTTACCCGCGACGGTTGGTTATATATCGTTGCTGACGGCGTTGGCGGAGCCGATGCAGGTGAAATCGCCAGCGAGTATGCCACAGAAAGGACTATTTATAATTACCTGGCAGATGGCCAAACGGGTAATTGGGGAAATCGCATTTATACCGCCATGCAGACCGCCAACACCGAGCTGCGGCAGTTAATTGTCGAACAAGCGAAAAGCACCGGCAACCGGATGGCAACAACCATGGTTGCGGCCGTTTTTCATGATAACATTGCTACCATTGCTAATGTCGGCGACAGCCGCGGATATCATTGGAAAAATGGTCAAATTAAGCAAATAACAAAAGATCACAGCCTGGTGGCCAGGCTGGTAGAAGAGGGAGCGATTACAGAAGCAGAGGCAGAAAACCATCCTCGCAAGAACGTTATTCTTCACAGTCTGGGTTCCGAGGTACATCCTCGAATTGATCTCTTTGAGGTTGAATTAACAACTGGCGAACAAATTGTCCTCTGCTCAGATGGCTTAACACGTCATGTGGCTGATGATGAAATTGCGAAGATAATTGGTGATAGGCCGCCCGATGAAGCCTCAGAAATGCTTGTTCAACTGGCAAACGATCGTGGGGGTGAAGATAACATTTCGGTAATTGTGCTGCAAGTTGAGACGCTGCCGGTCCAGGAACCGGTTACAATCCAAGATACAACCGGTCGACCTGCCAACATAAAACCAGCCGGCGAACAAATGAGGCAGGCGCTTTGGGTATATACGGCCATTCTGGCCCTGGTGCAAACTGTCCTCATAATACTGATCTGGTTCCTAATCGCTGTTTGAGTTGGCGGTTGGCTCAGTTAGGTAGCCGGCTGCCAATCCCCAATTTTATATCTCAACCTGAAAAATGGCAGGCCAGTCTGCTTCAAATGACCTAACATGTCATTTCATTTGGTCGCGGATTAT
>JABAOG010008657.1_pt1 | contig 11852 bp, 10 predicted proteins | sample 7062131 | NCBI WGS metagenome assembly JABAOG01 (sample SAMN14538629, study PRJNA623070) | marine sediment metagenome | biome: marine biome [ENVO:00000428]; feature: marine pelagic biome [ENVO:01000023]; material: deep marine sediment [ENVO:00002113] | place: India: Arabian Sea | collected... | reverse complement strand
TGGTGCGCCTGAGCGCCGGGACGGTCGTCGAGCTGCTGGCGCGCGCGCCAGACAGCTCGTGGCTGTACGTGCTGTTCGGCGGCGACTCGCTCGGGTGGATCCGCACCGCGCACGTCAACACAACCTACACCGTAACCGCGCTGCCGGTGGGCAACAGCCTGACGTGGCCGGTCGGCCTCGACCTGCCCGCCACGACCGTCGCCTATGCCCGCCAGCTCGTGGGCACCGCTGCGCCCGCACCGGTAGCCCCCACCGGGCCAGCCGCCGGGACCGCCGTCGTGAACGCTTACCGCCTGAACGTACGCAGCGGCCCGGGGCCGGGCTATGCGGTCGTCGCGCAGGTGAAGCAGGGTGACGTGCTGCCGATCGTCGGGCGCGACAGCGCCGGAGCGTGGCTCCAGGTGCGCCTCGCCAACAACACCACAGGCTGGGTCAGCGCGTACTACACCACCGAGCTGACCGACATCGCCACGGTGCCGGTCGAGGCTCAGTACAAGGGTGTCGCGCTGGTGATGACCGGGGCGGTCAACATCCGCAAGGGGCCGGGTCCGCTGTACGAGCGTGTCGTGGTCGCCTACCAGGGCCAGTACCTGAACCTGCTGGGGCGCATCCCTGACAGCTCGTGGCTTAAGGTCGCGGTGGACGGGCAGGAGGGCTGGGTGGATGCCAGCTTTATCCGCACCCAGTACCCGGTCGAGACGCTGCCGGTGTTCACCGCATCGGCGGGCGATTTCTAACCCTTTATCTNNCTGGTCGCGCTGGAGCCCTTCGACGAACGCCGCCCACGCAGTCAGGTCGTCGGGGTTGAAGCGGTGCGCGCTCTGGCCCGCCAGCAGCTCGTCGTAGGCGGCTTTGCGCTCGTCCTCGTCCGCCGTGCCGAGCGTCTCGACACTGGCCTGCCAGCCTTCGCCCTGCCTCGCCAGCCGCACGATGCGGTACTCGCACGGGTACAGCGTCAGCGGGGCGGTGAACACGTGCAGCGTCTCGCCGTGCCGCTTGATGTGGTGCGCGTGGTGGTGCCCGCCCAGCACCAGCCGCACGTTCGGGTAGCGGTTGAGAACCGCCTGCACCTCGTCGCCGTTGTCGCAGATGAAGTTGGTCCACGGCGGCTGGGTATCCATCGGGGCCATTGGGTGCAGCGGGTGGTGCACCGCCACGATCACCAGATCCGCGGCGCGGCTGCGGTCGAGCTGGGTTTGCAGCCAGTGGAGCTGCTGCGCCTCGATCAGTCCGTTCCAGTCGTCTTTCAGACGCGAGTCCAGCCCGATCATTACCACGCCGTCCGCTACCTCGCGCCGCCAGCGCCCGTGCTGCGCGTCGGGCGGGGGGTCCGCCATGCGCGGGTCGATGCCGCTGACCGCCTCGGCAGGCGTGAGCGCGTCCGGGTTGCTCTCGTGGATGAAACCGTCGTGGTTGCCGGGGATGAAGTGCCACGGCTTCTCCAGCCCACCGAGCAGGCGGTTGGCGCGCTCAAGCTCGCCGGGGGTGGCCTGATCCAGCACGTCCCCGCTGATCAGCACGAACTCGATGTCATCCCGCGCATTCAGCGCATCGACGGTGCGGGCCAGCAGGCGGTCGGTCAGCGGCGCGCCATCCCACTGCAGGCCCTCCTCAGAGAGGTGAAAGTCGGTGATGTGGGCGAACGTTAGCGAATTCACGGTGTCAGCTTTCTTCTGCTTGCAGCACGATCACGGTCACGTTGTCGTGGGCCGGGGCGTCGAGCGCCGCCGCCAGCAGCCGGTCGGCGGCATCCTGCGGCGTCCCGTCGAGTGCGATCTCGCGGATGTCCGCGTCGGGCAGCACGTCGTACAGCCCGTCGGAGCACAGCAGCAGCCGGTCCCCGGGGTGAAGCGGCTGCGCGGGCCACACGTCGATCTCGACGTCGGGGTGGGTGCCCACCGCCCGGTTCAGCACGTGGCGCAGCGCGTGGTCGGCGGCCTGCTCGCGCGTCAGCGAGCCGTCCTGCACGCGGGCGTTCACCCACGTATGGTCGTCGGTGAGCTGCTGGCTGGCCGTCTCGTTGAACAGGTAGGCGCGGCTGTCCCCCACGCTGCCGATCCAGTACTGCCCGTCGATGATCAGCACCGCGACCACCGTGCAGCCCATGCCGCGGCGGTCGGGCTCGGTCAGCGAGGCTTCGTACACGCGCCGGTTCGCCTTGGTGATCGCCGCCCGCATGCGCTCCTCGGCCTCCGCTGCTTTGGGCAGGGTGGGGTCGGCCAGCGCATTTTCCAGCACTGCGATCGCCTTCTGGCTGGCGAAGTCACCCGCGCGCGCGCCGCCCATGCCGTCGGCGACGACGATCAGCGCGTCGCCGGGGCGGTTGGTCGGCTGCACCACAAGCAGCGTGTCCTGATTCGGGCCGTCGCGCGGACCGGGGTCTGTCGCGTATCCGATGTTGAGCTTCATAAGGGTCTTTCGTTCAGGCGCGCAGCAGCGCACCAATCTGAGCTGACCGTAACGTAATTGTATTCTACGCAGCAGCGAGGGGTGTTTCCACCCTAGCCGCCCTCGGGTTCCAGTGACGGGTTGCTGAGTTCNNGCCACGAATCGCTGCGGGGTGGCGGCCAGCGTGCCGAACGTCTGCTCGTATGGGGCCGTTTCGCCGGGGCGCAGCAGCGTGCCCGGCACCGGGTCGAGCCGCTCCAGGCCGACCAGCCGCCCTTCGGCGTCGTAGGCCAGCAGCACCACGCCGACCTCGCCCAGCGGGGCCAGCCCCGGGTTAGTCACGCTGCCGGTCAGCACCGGCTGGCCGAACCGGTCGTTGACGATGGTCAGGTCGAGCACCAGCGCGGTGGTGTAGGCCGGGTTCGGGGCTGCAGGCTGCGCGCTCGGCTCCTCCGCGCACACGCTGAGGCCATCCGGCAGGCCATCCACCGACGCGGCAAACGGCGCGGCTTCGCCCGGCGGCACGCGCTGAAGCGGGCTGCTCGGCGTGACCTCCGCCATCACCACCCCTTCCTCGCTGCACAGCGCGGTGCGCACCCCCGCGGCGGCGACCGCCGCCCCTGTGTTGTTGCGGATCTCGCCGAGGTAGTGTGTCACGCCCTGCCGGTCGCGCCACAATGCCGTGTGCTCGACCGCGAGCTGCGCCGGGTCCACCGTGGCGAGCGCGCTGCCCCACGGTGCGAGCGGGTCCACGGTGAAGCTCGACGCGATCTCGCCCAGCGTTGGCGCGAGCGTGGCGTCACCCTCGTCGGCGAATACCCGCACCGTGGCGAAGAACGGCCCTGCCTGCCGCACCACCAGCGTCTCGGTGCCGCGCCCGCCCTGCCCGTCGTCGTAGGCGAAGCGGGCCTGCATCGTGCCGTCGGCCAGCGGCGTGCGTTCCAGCTCGGCGTAACCCGGCTGGCTGCCGTAGTACAGCTGGATCGTGCGCTCGGCCAGCTGCTGCACCTGCTCGGGGGTCAGCGGGCCTTCGTGCGTCGCCTCGGCTGTGGCGCGGCTGCCGTAGCCCTGCGGCGGTACGAAGCGTACCCGGAGCTGCTCGGCGGTCGACTCGTCGAGCGATTCCCACGCCTCCGGCACCGCCAGCGCAAACACCTGCGACGGGTGGCGGTAGGCGCGGAACGCCTGCGGCGCGGACGGCGGGGCAGGCGTTGCGGTGGGTGGGGCGGGCAGCGCGGCCTCGCCCGCCAGTGTGGCGGTTTCGGTGGGCGGGGCTGCCGTGGTGGCAGCCGGTGCCTCGCCGACCAGCCGCGATTCGGTCGGCGGCGGCGCGGTGGCGCAGCCCGCCAGCAGCAGCGCCAGCAGAACTCCGGCAGTGGCAGCGCGGATCATTCGACCGGCTCCCCGGTACGGGTTGCGACGACCAGCATANNGAGAAGTTGCCGTACGTCTCCATCGCCTCGAAGCCGCACCGCTCCAGCAGCAGCGCCATCTCCGGTGCGAAGGTGAAGCGCATCGCCATCGGCGCGACGGTGCGCCGCACGACCCCGTCTTCGGCGACGCGGTCGTACACCCACGTGATCTCGACCGTCTGCTCGACGCGATCCAGCTCGGAGTACGACTGCTGGATCACCGACTCCCCGGTTTCCGGGTCGTCGAAGATCCGCTCGATTGAGAGCCCCGCTGCGTCGTCGGTGCGGAACGCGTGGATCGCATTCGGGATGTCGATCGCGATGCCGCCGCCGGGCCGCAGGTGGCGGGCGATGTGGCGCAGCGCCGCGATCTGGTCGGCCTGCTCCAGCAGGTGCCCGAACGTGGCGTAGGCCATGATCGCCAGCCCGTGCCCGTCCGCCGCCGCGAAGTCATCCGCTGCGGCCTGCTCCCACGTGACGCGCTCGGCCAGCCCGCGCTCTTCCGCCTCCTCGCGGGCTTTGGCGAGCATCGGCTCGGACGGCTCGACGCCGGTCACGTCGTAGCCCTGCGCCGCCAGATGCAGCGCGACGCGTCCGGTCCCGCAGCCGACCTCCAGCACCGGCCCGCCGAAGCGTTCGGCCAGCAGGGTATAGGTCGGCAGATCGGTGACCTTCTCGGCGTTTTCGGCGTCGTAGTAACGGGCGATGGGTTCGTATGGGTCGCTGCTCAGGGTGTGGCTCCTTACGCTATTCACCGCGGAAGCGCGGCTCTCGCTTGTCGAGGAAGGCGGCGGAGGCTTCGGCGTGATCCGCGCTGGCCCACAGCCGCCCGAATGTGTTGCGCTCGCGGGCGCGGGCGGCATCCCGCGGGAGGGTGGCGTAACCGCGCAGCACGTCTTTGACGCCCCGCACCGCCAGCCGCGGCCCGCTGGCCAGCCGCCCGGCGATGGCGAGCGCGGTGTTGAGTGCCTCGCCGGGTGGGCTCAGCCGGTTGGCCAGCCCGATGCGCCGCGCCTCGGCCCCGCCGATCACCCGCCCGGAGAGCAGCAGGTCGATGGCCTGCGCGTACCCGACCAGATCGTACAGGCGCTCCGCGCCGCCCCAGCCGGGGGTGACGCCCATCCCGATCTGCGCGAAGCCCAGCGTGCCGTCCTCCGCCATGATGCGCATGTCGCAGGCCAGCGCCACCTCACAGCCGCCGCCGCGCGCCGCGCCCTCGATGGCCGCGATCACCGGCACCGGCAGCGCCGCCAGCCGGGCCAGCGCCCCGGCCATCAGGTCGTGCTGGGCCAGCCCGTCCTCTTCGGTGGCCTGCCCGTGCAGCGCGCGCACGTCCCCGCCGGAGATGAACGTGCCGCCCGCGCCGGTCAGCACGACTGCGCGTAACGCCTGCTCGGCGGCGAGGCGCGCGGTGAGCGCGTCGAACGCTGCCATCGCAGCCGCGTCGAGCGCGTTGCGCACCGCCGGGCGGTCGAACGTGATCACCGCCAGCCCATCGGCATCCAGCTCAACATGCACCGCGTCGCTCATACTCTCTCCCGGCTAATGCCGTCAGGCGGCCAGTTTAGCACAGGGGCCACATGGCTTACAATGGGCCGGGGGTTCCGGGTAACGTGCGCCCCGCATGGCGCTTCACCTGTGCGTCGCATCCGGGCACCGGCTTGGCTCCTGACTTGACCCGGACCCCCTGCGGCGTCAGAATGTCGCTTGCACCTGCCCGCGGAGGAGACACCGCTTGTACCGCAAACGTTCGTCCGAGAGCCGCCCGAAGATCCTCCCAGACACGCCGGGCGGCGTACCGTGGACTGCTGAGCCGCTGCCGCGCATCGCGCTGCTGGTAGCGCTGGCTGCCGCGCTGGTGGCGTTGGCCGCCAACCTGCGTACGCTGCACCCCGGCGTTGGGCCGTCGCTTGACTCCATCGAGCTCCAGATCGCGGCGCTGACCGGCGGTGTGATCCACCCACCCGGCAGCCCGCAGTACCTGATGCTGGGCTACGGCGCGATGCGCGTGCTGCCCGGTGCATCCCCGGCGGCGCGGCTCAACCTGATGTCGGCGCTGTTTGGGGCGGCGGCGGTGGGGGTGGTGGCGCTGCTCAGTTACCGGTTGACGCGCAACGAGTGGGCCAGCCTGTTCGCCGCGCTGCTGCTCGCGTTCGCGCCGCGCCTGTGGTACCAGTCCAGCATCGCCGAGCTGTACGCGCTCAACGCGTTCTACGTGGCGCTGGTGCTGTACCTGCTGGTCGCGTGGCTGCAAACCGGCAGGTCTGCGGCGTTCTGGTGGGCGGTGATCGCCTACGCGCTGAGCTTCGGCAACCACCTGAGCATGATCCTGCTGCTGCCCGCGTTTCTGTACGTGATGTGGTGGGCGGATGACGAGATGCTCACAGGGTGGAACGTGGCGCTGATCACGCTAATCGTGCTGCTCGGCGCGGCGCAGTACCTGTACGTGCCGCTGCGCGCTGCCGCGAACCCGCCGTTCTGCAACTACTGCCCNNCTGCCCCCGCCCGATCGCGCCGCTGGGGGACTATGTGCGCGGCCCGCTGCTCGACTACGTGACCGGCGGCCCGTTCAAGGGGCAGATGTTCGCCCTGCCGCGCCGCGAGGTGCTGGCCCGCCTGCCCGGCGCATTCGAGGTGCTGCTGCGCCAGTTCAAGGTGCTGGGGCTAGGGCTGGCAGCGCTCGGCGTGCTGGCGGTGCACCTGTCCGGCTACCGCCGTCCGCTGCGCAGGCGGGTGGCGGGCTACGCGCTGCTGCTGACCGCCGCGCTCGAAGCCGTGTTCGTGCTGACCTACGCCATCCCCGACTGGCACGACTTCATGACGCCGGTCTACATCGCGCTGACGCCATTCGTCGCCGCCGGGGGCGCAGCGCTTGCGAAGTGGGTGGCAGGCTCGCTGAACCGGCCCGGCCCGGCGCTGGCGGCGGTCGGGGCGGCGGGGGCGGTGATCCTGGTAGTGCACGCCGTGACCGACCTGCCGCTGGTGGATCAGAGCGCCGACATCACCTACCGGCGCGATGGGCGCGCGCTGCTGCGCGACGCCGAGCCGGGGGCGTGGTTGATCGTGGCGCGGCCTGCCTCGCCTGCGTTTTACTACGCGTGGGCGGTGCAGTATCTCTCGCTGGCCGAGCCCGGGCTGCCCGCGATCACCTCGGTAATGCCGCCGGAGGTCGACCCGCCGCCCGGCCCGGCACCGACGTATACGCGCTGGGCGGACGCCGCAACTGCGCTCGACGACGCGCCCCAGCTTCTGGTGCTGGATGCCGCCGATGACCGCTTTGAGGGGTGGGGGCTGCTTCCGGTGTGCGCGCCCGGCACTGCCTGGCCGGTCGGGTACGAAGTGGTGGCCTTCCGGGAGGATGGCGAGGTTCGCCCGCTGGTAGACGCCGACCGCTGGGAGGCGGTCGAGGCGCGCGTCACATTCGAACGGGCGAACCTGCCTTGCCGGTAAGTAGCTACCGCTGGATGATCTCCAGCCGGTTGCCGAACGGGTCCTCGGTGTAGAAGCGGCGCGCCGGGGCCAGCAGATCGTCCCATTTCAACGGGTAGCCCGCCGCGTCGAGCGTGCGGGCCAGCGTGTCGAGGTCGGCGGCGGCCAGCGCCGGATGCGCCTTCTGCGCGGGCAGGAAGCCCTGCTCGACGCCGATGTGCAGCTGCCGCCCGTCGGGCAGGCTGAACCACACCCCGCCGCGCTGCGCCAGCGGCTCCGGCTTGGCAACTTCCGTCAGCCCCAATAGCCCGCCATAGAAGCCGCGTGCAGCGGCTTCCTCGCCCGGCGGCATCGCCAGCTGAACGTGATCCAGCCCTGTGATCATGGGCGCCTGCTACAGCCGCGCCAGCAGCGCGTCGCGGTCGAATACCTTCATGCCGAACCACAACAGCACGCCGTCTATAATCCACACAACTGTGCCCAGCATCAGTGTTAGCCCCGCACTGAATGTGAACAGCCCGGCGAACTGCCCCAGCATCAGCGCCACGATCGGCAGCACTACGATGCCGCCGATCTGGTAGGCCTCCTGAAACGTGTTGACGCGCGTCGAGATCAGCACCGTGGCCCCCAGCCCCATCCCTGCGACGGCGGGCGACACCCAGAACACCAGCACCAGCCACATCAGGTTGGGGAAGTAGATGCGCCCCATCACCGGCCAACCGACCAGGTTGACGACCACGGTATACAGCACGAACGACAGCACGCCGACCACGACTGCCGCCAGCCACGCCGTCAGCATCTTTGCGACCAGCAGTTCGCGGTCGGTCAGCGGCGTGTACAGCAGCGCCTCCAGCGTCTTGCGCTCACGCTCGCCCACGAAGCTGTCCGCCGCGACCACGCTGGCGACCATCATCGGCATGATCAGGAACAACGGTGCGAACCCGTAGACCAGAAACACCACTAAAAGCAGTGCCTCGGGAGGGAGCCCTTCCAGCGCTCGCACCGCGACGGGGGGTAGCGAGTTCACCATCTGCTCGAGCTCGGCCATGTCGTCGGCCAGTGACTCACTGGCATATACCGCGGCCAGCCCAAATGCGGCTGGAAACAGGACCTGCATGATGAGCGGGAGCAGGATCATGGGCAGCACGATCATCTTGGTGCGGAATACGATCCGCAGGTCTTTGGACATTACCGCTCGAATGCCGCGCCAGTTCATGCTTGCACCTCCCTCAGGATCGCCGCGTGGTTCCGGGCGACCTCGCCCCCGTGCAGGGCGAAATACACATCTTCCAGTGACGGTTCCTCCGGCGTGACGCGGTAAATGCGCACGCCCTCGGCGGAGAGCAGCGCGATCAGGTCGGGGATGGTCTCGTAGTCCGCGCCGCTGAAGCGCAGCACGCCGCGGTCGACCTCTACCTCGGTGATCTGCGGCAGGCGGGCCAGCGTCTCGCGGGCAGCCTGAACCGACTCCGGCGCGACCTCCAGCTCGATCGGGCGGCGGTGGGCGTACTGACGCGNNGGGCGTGCCCTGTGCCAGCACCTTGCCCTGCTGAAGCACCGCCACCCGGTCGCACAGCTTCTGCGCCTCGACCAGATTGTGGGTGCACAGGAACACGGTGCGGCCTTCCGTGCGGCTCAACCGTGTGACCAGCTCGTGCACCTGCCGCGTCGCGACCGGGTCCAGCCCGGCAGTCGGCTCGTCGAGGAACAGGATGTCAGGCCGGTGGATCATCGCCCGCGCCAGCGCCATGCGCTGCTTCATGCCCTTGCTGTAGCCGCCGACCTTGTCGTCGGCGCGCTCGGCCAGCTCGAACATCGCCAGCAGGCTCTCGACGCGCTCCGCGACTTCGCCTTCCGGCACGCCGTACAGGTCGGCGTAGATCGTCAGGTTTTCGCGGGCGCTGAGCCGCTCGTCCAGTGACGGCGATTCGGTCAGCACGCCGGTGTGGGCGCGCAGCGCCGGGCCGTCGGTGTCGGGGTCGTAGCCCAGCACCGTGCTTCGCCCCCCGCTGGGTTTCAACACGCCGTTCAGCAGGCGGATGGTGGTCGTCTTGCCGGCGCCGTTGGGCCCCAGAAACCCGAAGATCTCGCCGCGCTCGACACTCAACGAGAGGTCGTCTATGGCCAGCACGTCGTCGAAGCGCCGGGTCAGGTTCTCGGTGTGGATTACAGTGTCTCGAATCATGGTGAATCCTTGCCATTCCGCGCCGGAGCGCGTGTATACGTCCTCACGCAAGTGTACTACGCTTTTACCCGTGCAACGGGTCCATAATACGGCCCCCCGGAGATTGGGGGTTCTCCGGCGGAGGGCGTATACTCCGGGCCCTCAGTAAAACCGACAGGAGAGACGATGGCCGACCAGAGCTACCTCGACAGCAACCGCGATATGTGGGACGAGCTGGCCGAGATCCACGCAGGCACCGCCTTTTACGATGTCGAGGGCTTCCTCGCGGGGCGCAACGTGCTGAACAGTCTGGAGCGCGAGGCGCTGGAAGGTGAGGTTGCGGGCCGGTCGCTGCTGCACCTTCAGTGCCACTTTGGGCTGGATACGCTCTCGTGGGCACGGCTGGGCGCGCGCGTCACCGGGGTGGATTTCTCGCCGAAGGCGATCGCGCTGGCGCGGAAGCTGGCCGCACAGGCGAACCTCGACGCGCGCTTCGTCGAGTCCGACGTGCTGCGCCTGCCCGACGTGCTCGACGAGCAGTTCGACATCGTGTACACGTCCTATGGGGCGCTGGTCTGGCTGCCCGACCTCGCGCCGTGGGGGCGGGTGGTGGCGCGGTACCTCAAGCCCGGCGGCACGTTCTACGTCGCGGAGATGCACCCGCTCTCCTACGTGTTCGCCGATTCCGGCGACTTCACACCCACCACACCCTACTGGAACCGCGGCGCGCCGGTCCGCTGGGAGGGCAACGACGGCGACTACGCTGACCCGGACGCCACGCTCGCGCATACCGTCTCCTACGAGTGGCCGCACGCGCTGGAGGAAATCTTCGGCGCGCTGCTGGGCGCGGGCCTGCGCATCGAGGCGTTCCACGAGCACGACTTCACGGTCTACCAGCCGTTCGATGCGATGGAGAAGGGCAACGACGGGTACTGGCGGCTGACCGAGCACGCCGAGTCGATCCCGCTGATGTTCTCCTTGCGGGCAAGCAAGCCGCTCGACTAGACGCTGGCCCTCCCGGTTCGGCTTGCGATATGCTCAGGGTACGTACGTTGTGACAGGATAAGTGACATGGCGCTGGGCGAACGCAGTTCGGGTGATCCGGTGACGGTCCGCGAGGGGACTGCCTATTCGCTGTGGGCCGCGCTGCTGCTGGCGGTGCTCGGCGGGCTGGCGGCGGTGGCGTGGTACGCCGCACCGAGCGCGGACTGGGTCGAGCTTGGCCGCGCTGCCGACTATCCGCCTGCCGCTACTCCCTACCGAGTCGCTGCAAACAACGAATTCTACTTCATCCTCAACGACGGCGGGGATTTCCTCGTGCTCGACCCGACCTCGCCGCATACCCAGTGCCGCATCGTATGGGTGCCCAGTGATGTGCGCTTTGTAGATCCGTGCTGCGGCGGCGCCTTCACTCTGTATGGTGAGTGGATCAGGGGCCCGGCAAAGCACGGGCTGTTCCGTTTCGACGCCGAGGTGCGCGACGGCGTGTTGTGGGTCAACCGCTGGGAGCGGAAGCCGGGCCCGCCTGCCGGAGCGCCGGAAGGCGGCTAATTCATCGCGTCGAAGAAGTCGAGCTGCTGCGGGGGCCGCTTGCCGCCGAGCAGGATGTACGGCGCGGTGCGCGCCACCCCGCGGATGCCGATCGCGCGCAGGTGGGATAGCGCGGTCAGCGAGCCTGTGCGCCGCGCCCGCACGATGGCGTCCGCCCCTTTCGGCCCGATTCCCGGCACGCGCAGGAGCGCNNTTTCGGCCCGATTCCCGGCACGCGCAGCAGCGCGTCACGCGGGGCGGTGTCGAGGTCAACCGGGGCTTCGCGCAGGTGCTCGTCGGCGTACGCCTGCTTGGGGTCGGCGGTGAGCCGCAGGTTGCCTTCCCCCTCGAACGGCAGGTCCTCCACGTCCCAGTTGTAGTCCCGCAGCAGGAAGCTCGCCTGGTACAGCCGCCGCTCGCGCAGCGGCGGGGTGGGCGGCAGCCCCTCGAACGGCGTCTCGCTGACCGGGTGGAACGCCGAGAAGTACGAGCGCGCCAACCCGAGCTGGTTGTACAGCCGGTCGGTGACGCTCAAAAGCTCTAGGTCCGTATCCCCCACCGCGCCGACCACGAACTGGGTCACGATGCTGGTGCGAAGCGCGCCGGGCTGCTCGTCGTTGGCGGTGCGCCGGATGCGGTCGGCCCAGAACACCCGCTCGAACAGCTCCCCGCGGAACTCCTTGCGCGGCGCGAGCGCGCGCAGGCGCTCTGGCGTCGGGCCTTCGAGGTTCACCGAGACCCGGTCAGCCAGCGCCATCGCCCGCACGATCTGGTCGTACTCCGCGCCGGGCATGATCTTCAGGTGCACGTAGCCGCGGTAGCCGTACTTGCCGCGGATGATCTCGGCGGTCTCGATGATCTTGTCCTGCGCGCGCACCCCGCCGCCGACGATTCCCGACGATAGGAAGATGCCGTCCACCACCTTCGCC
>JABAOG010028600.1_pt1 | contig 11854 bp, 10 predicted proteins | sample 7062131 | NCBI WGS metagenome assembly JABAOG01 (sample SAMN14538629, study PRJNA623070) | marine sediment metagenome | biome: marine biome [ENVO:00000428]; feature: marine pelagic biome [ENVO:01000023]; material: deep marine sediment [ENVO:00002113] | place: India: Arabian Sea | collected... | reverse complement strand
CCCTCGTGACCTGCCCGGTCACGCTGCACAACGCCATCGCGCCCAGAGGCGACATCCGCTTCAACCTCATGAACCCCGAGACCGGCAACCGCATCCGGATGATCACGGTGGACGCGGGCACCGAGGAGCCCGTCGAGCGCAAGAGCCTCGTCAAGGGCTACGAGATCGCCAAGGGCGAGTACGTGACGATCACCTCCGAGGAGATCGAGGCGGTCCGGCTCGAGAGCACGCACACCATCGACATCGAGAGCTTCGTCTCGGCCGNNCGGCCGACGAGATCGACCGGCTCTACTGGGACCATCCCTACTTCCTGCTGCCCGACGGCAAGATGGCCGCCGAGCCCTACGCCGTCATCCGCACCGCGATGGAGCAGTCCAAGCGCGTCGCGCTCGGGCGCGTGGTGATCTCCCAGCGCGAGCGCCTGGTCGCCCTCGAGCCGCGCGGCGAAGGCATGATCGCCACCACGATCCGCAGCCGCGACGAGGTCCGCAACGTCGCCGCCGCGTTCTCGGAGATCTCCAGCGTCAAGGTCGACAAGGAGATGATCGGCATCGCCGAGAAGATCATGGCGCAGAAGGAGGCTCCTTTCGATCCCGAGACCTTCGTCGACCGCTACGAGGACGCGCTGCGCGACCTCATCCACGAGAAGCAGGAGGGCCACGAGATCGTGCGCGCCGAGGAGCCGGAGCCCGCCTCGAACGTGGTCGACCTCATGGAGGCGCTGCGCGCGAGCCTCAAGGGCGACGGCAAGGGCGCGCGCGGGGGCGGCAAGGCGCGCGCGAGCGGCGCGTCGGGCGCGCGTAAGCCGGCGGCGAAGAAGAGCGGCGCCAAGAAGCGCGCGTGACGAGCCGCAAGCAGGCCTCCAAGGGCAAGCTCGCGCCCTACCGGGCGAAGCGCGACTTCACCAAGACCGCCGAGCCTGCGGGCGACCGGCGCGTCGCGCGCGCGCCTCAGCTGCGGTTCGTGGTCCAGAAGCACGCCGCCACCAGGCTGCACTACGACCTTCGGCTCGAGCTCGACGGCGTCTTCAAGTCCTGGGCGGTGCCCAAGGGGCCCTCGCTCGATCCGGCGGACAAGCGGCTCGCGGTCGAGGTCGAGGACCATCCCCTCGACTACGGCGACTTCGAGGGCGTCATCCCCAAGGGCGAGTACGGCGGCGGCACGGTCATGCTGTGGGACCGCGGCTTCTGGGCCCCCGAGCCCGGTCACGACCCCCACGAAGGCCTCGCCAAGGGCGAGCTCAAGCTCGTGCTCGCCGGCGAGCGTCTGCAAGGAGGCTGGGTGCTCGTCCGCCTCAAGCCGCGCGAGGGCGAGAAGCGCGCCAACTGGCTGCTCATCAAGCACCGGGATCGGTATGTGCGTGAGAACGGCGACGTCGTCCTCCAGGAGGAGGACCGCTCGGTGGCGTCGGGACGCACCATGGCGGACATCGCGGCCGGCAAGGGCCGGAAGCCGGCGCCGTTCATGCTCGAAGCCGTCACGCCCGCGAATGCGGTGTGGTCGACGAAGCCGGCCGCGAGCGCCGCGAGCGCCCGAGCGAAGAGCCGCTCCGCCGCTCCGAGCGGCAAGCGGATCGAGGAGATGCCGAGCTTCGTCGCGCCGCAGCTCTGCCGCGCTTCGAGCACGCCGCCGACGGGATCGGGCTGGGGACACGAGGTGAAGCTCGACGGCTATCGCCTGCAGCTGCGGGTCGAGGGCGGTCGCGTCACGCTCCGCACGAGGAAAGGTCTCGACTGGACCGACCGCTTCCCCGCGCTCGCCCGCGCCGCCGCGGGACTCCCGGACGTGGTCATCGACGGCGANNGCGATCCGTCGTTTCCCAAGCTTCAGGAGGCGATCGCGCGCGGCAAGACCGACGCGCTCGTCTATTTCGCCTTCGATCTGCTCGTGGCCGAGGGGCGCGACCTGCGCGACCTGCCGCTCGCCGAGCGCAAGGCGCGGCTCGAGGCGCTGATCGCCGGCGCCGGCCCGCGCATCCGCTACACCCGGCACTTCGAGGCGTCCGGCAAGGCGGTCATGAAGGCGGCGGACGAGATGGGGCTCGAGGGCATCGTCTCCAAGCGGCTCGACGCGCCCTATCGCTCGGGGCGCTCGGCCGCCTGGGTGAAGACCAAGCGCCGCCCGAGCGAGAGCGTCGTGATCGGCGGGTGGGTCGAGGAGGACGGCCGCTTCCGCTCGCTCCTGGCGGGCGCGCCGGAGCGCAAGGGGCTGCGCTATCTGGGACGCGTGGGCACGGGCTACGGCGGCCGCGCCGCCGAGGCGCTGCTCGCGACGCTCAAGGCGAACGAGGCGCTGCGCTCGCCGTTCCTCGCCGACCCCGTGCTCGAAGGAGGCCGGCGCGCGCGCTGGGCGCGACCGTCGCTCGTGGCGGAGGTCGAGCACGCGGGCTGGACGGGCGAAGGGCTCATGCGAGAGGCGGCCTTCAAGGGGCTGCGCGAGGACCTCGACGCCGCCGACGTGAGGATCGAGCCGGGCGCCGCGCCCCCGCCCTCTCCGCCGCCGCCCGCCCGCGTGCGCAGCGCCGACGCCGTCGAGGTCGGCGGCGTCACGGTGAGCTCGGCCGACAAGGTGCTCTGGCCCGCCGCCGACGGCGCGCAGGCGGTCGCCAAGCGCGACCTCGCCGCCTACTACCAGGCCGTCGGAGCGTGGATGCTGCCCCACTATGCGGGCCGTCCGTGCTCGATCGTGCGCGCGCCGGACGGGATCGGGCGCAAGACCTTCTTCCAGCGCCACGCGCTCGAAGGCGGCTCCGAGCCGTTCACTCTCGTGCAGGTGCGCGGCGACAAGCAGCCCTATCTGCAGATCGACAGCCTCAGGGCGCTCATCGCGGCGGCCCAGCTCGCCGCCGTGGAGCTGCATCCCTGGAACTGCGCGCCCGGCCGGCCCGAGGTTCCCGGCCGCCTCGTCTTCGACCTCGACCCGGCGCCGGACATCGCCTTCGACCGCGTCGTGGAGGCGGCGCGCGAGCTGCGCGACCGGCTCGCCGCGCTCGGGCTCGAGAGCGTCTGCAAGACCACCGGCGGCAAGGGCCTGCACGTGGTGACGCCGCTGCGCCCTCCTCCCGGCGCCGACCTCGGATGGCCGGAAGCGAAGGCGTTCGCGCACGAGGTCTGCCGGCGGATGGCCGCCGACTCGCCCCGCGCCTACCTCACCACCATGGCGAAGGCGCGCCGATCGGGGCGGATCTACCTCGACTACCTGCGCAACGACCGCTCGGCCACGGCCGTCGGCCCGCTCTCGCCGCGCGCGCGGCCCGGCGCGCCGGTCTCGATGCCGCTCACCTGGGCGCAGGTGCGCAAGGGGCTCGACGCCTCGCGCTTCACCATCGCCGCCGCCCCCGCGGCGCTGGCGCGGTCGCGCGCATGGGACGGCTACGAGGAGGCCGCTCGGCCCCTCCGCGCGGCGGCGCAGCGGCTGCTCGGAGGGCGGGGCCGCTGAGCTCCCGGCTGCGCGCTACTCGCCCACGTAGGGCTCGGCGGGGTTGCAGGCCTCGGTCCAGCGGTTCGCGAGGTCCTGCGCCTCGTCCCCCTGCGCCCGGGCCGTCGCGCTCCGGCCGACGGCCGCAGATGGTCGTCCGCGCCCCCATCGAGACGATCGTGCGCGCCATCGGGGAGGCGCTCGCGGGCCGCGCCTAGGCTAGGAGCGGCGCTCTCTCGCGAGCCTGGCGAAGAGGCGCTTGAGGAGCTCCGGCGCGGCCACGAGCAAGGCGCCGGCCGCCGCGAACGCGAGCCACGGCCACGCAGGCAGCGGCTTCGCGGCGAGCGCGACGTTCAGGGGCCAGAGATAGACGACCGCGACCTGCAGCAGGACGGCCGCGCCCATGGCCGCCAGCAGCCAGCGGTTGGAGAGCCAGCCCATCCGGGCGATCGGCGCCGAGAGCGAGCGGAAGTTCACGACCATCGCCTGCTGCACCACGACGAGCGTGCTGAACGCGACGGTCTGGGCGATCGCCGCCTCGCGGCCGAGCGCGACATGAAAGAGCGCGATCGCCAACCCCGCCAGCGCCACCCCGTAGACGGGCACGATCTGCAACATCGTCCGGTCGAGGACGGGCGCCTCGGGCGGGCGCGGACGGCGGGTCATGACGCCGGGCTCGGGCCGCTCGACGGCGAGCGCGAGCGCCGTCGCGCCGTCGGTGACGAGATTCATCCAGAGAATCTGCACGGGGAGCAGCATGAGCGGCGCGCCGATCATGACGCTCGAGGCGACCGCGAGCACCTCGCCGAGGTTCGAGGCCAGCAGGAAGGCGACGAACTTGCGGATGTTGTCGTAGTGCCGGCGGCCCTCGCGCATGGCGGCGACGATGGTGGCGAAGTCGTCGTCCAGCAGCACCATGTCGGCGGCGTCCTTGGCGACGTCGGTCCCCCGCACCCCCATCGCCACGCCGATGTCGGCCTTCTTGAGCGCCGGCGCGTCGTTCACGCCGTCGCCGGTCATGGCCACGATCTCGCCGTCCGCCTGCAGACTCTCGACGATCCTGAGCTTGTGCTCCGGCGCTGCGCGGCTGAGCACGCCGACGCCGCGCAGGCGCTCGCTCAGCGTCGCCTCGTCGAAGGTCCCGAGATCCGCCGCCGACAGCACGTCGCCGTCGTCGAGCCCGACCTCGCGCGCGATCGCGGCGGCGGTCTCGGGCGCGTCGCCGGTGATCATCAGCACCCGGACGCCGGCTGCGCGGGCCGTCTCGACCGCCTCCGCGGCGCCCGGCCGCGGAGGATCGTGAAGACCGGCCAGGCCCAGCAGCTCGAGGTCGTCCTCGGCGCTCGCAGCGTCGCCGTCGCTCAGTCCCTCGCGGCGCGCGAGCGCGATCACGCGCAAGCCGCGCGCCGCCATGTCCGCCGCGCGGGCCGCCCAGGCGGCCCTTCCTGCTTCGTCGAGCCCGCGGCGCGCCTCCCCCGCGCGCTCGAAGACGCACAGCGGGATCACCCGCTCGGGCGCGCCCTTGACGTGGGCCCCGAGGCCGCCGCCGCGCGCGACCACCACGGTCATCATCTTGCGCTCGGAGCTGAAAGGCGCCTCGCTCACGCGGCGCGCCGCGCGCGCGGCGTCCACGCCCGCCTTGCGCGCGGCGGCGAGGAGCGCGGCTTCGGTGGGGCTTCCGACCGCGCGCCCGTCCTCGTCGAAGCCGGCGTCGGAGCAGATCGCCGCCGTCTCCAGCGCGAGCGCGGCCTCGCCGCCGGGCGGACCCGTGGCGCGAAAAGGGGCGGGGACCTCGCCGCTCGCGGTCGCCAGGCGTGCGACGGTCATCGCGCCGGTGGTCAGCGTGCCGGTCTTGTCCGCGCAGATGACGGTCGCCGATCCCAGGGTCTCGGCGGCGCGCAGGCGCCGCACCAGCGCGTTCCGCCTCGCCATGGCGCGCACGCCGAGCGCGAGGCTGAGCGCGACCACCGCCGGCAGCCCTTCGGGCACGGCCGCCACCGCGAGCGACACGCCGGTCATGAACATCTCGAGCGCCGAGCGGCCCGTGAGCAGCCCGACCCCGGTGACGACCACGCCGACGCCGAGGGCGAGCAGGCCGAGCGTGCGGCCGAGCCGCCCGAGCCGCCGCTGCAGCGGGGTCTCCGCCCGCCGCACCTGCGAGGCGAGCGCGGCGATCCTGCCGAACTCGGTCGCCCCGCCGGTAGCCACGGCGACGCCCCGTCCACGGCCCTCGGCGACGATCGTGCCGGCGTGCACGAGGGAGGCGCGCTCGGCGAGCGGCGCGTCTCGGGGATCGGCGCCCGCCGTCTTGCGCACGGTCGCGGACTCGCCGGTGAGCGCGGACTCGTCCACGGCGAGGTCGGCGCCTTCGGTGAGCTTCAGGTCGGCCGGCGCCCGGTCGCCGCTCGCGAGCTCGACGAGATCGCCGGGCGCGACGCCGCTCGCGGGGATCTCGCGCGCGCGGCCGTCGCGGACGACACGGCACGTCGGCGCCATCATGGCGCCCAGCGCCGCGAGCGCGCGCTCGGCCCGCCACTCCTGGAGGAAGCTCACCCCGGCGTTCAGCGCGACGATGGCGGCGATGGCCACGGCGTTGACGGCTTCCCCGACGACGCCCGACACCACAGCCGCGATCAGCAGGATCACCACACGAGCGGGTCGAGGAGCTGCCGCGCGACGGCGGCGGGCCAGGAGAAGGGCTCCTCAGTCTCGATCTCGTTGACGCCGTGACGGCGCAGCCGGCGCTCGGCCTCCTCCTCCGCGAGCCCGCGCGCGGCGTCGGCCCCGAGGCGCGCGACCGCCTCGTCGGGCTCCAGGGCGTGCCAATGAAGACGGGACGCCCGACGGCTCAGGCCGCCGGCCGGCGGCGGGACCGAGCCGTCACGCGGTCCGCGGAACGGTGCGCCTCTCACGCTCTTTCCGTCCCGCCGCCGTCGCCCTCAGCCCTCCGGCACGTGCGCGCGCAGGAAGTCGTCCACGAACGTCCCGAGCGCCCGCCAGTCGGTGAACTCCATGTCGCCGCTCTTGTCCGGCGTGATGCCGCGCTCCTTGGCGAGCGCCCGCGCCGCGAAGCGCTTGAAGAAGTCGTACTGGGCGAACCGCAGGGCGCCGGCGGCGTAGCAGACCGCGCGCGGCAGCCAGCCCGTCTCGGCGCAGAACACGTCCGCATAGGCGCGCGCCTCTTCCTCGTCCTCGGGATCGCTGCTCATGGCGTGCAGCGAGACCGACACCAGGGCGGAGGGCATCCGGCTCAGCGCGTCGGCGTGGCGCTTGGCGAAATCGAAGGCCGCGGCGTGGTGGCGCTGGGCGTGAACCGACGCCGCGAGGACGGCGGCGTCGTAGGCGGACGGGTCGAGATCGGACGGCGGCGCTGTCAGATCCACGAGGCGGACCTCGTTTCGCCTGCGCGTGAGATGATCGGCGATGAACTGCGCGATCTTCCGGGTCTGTCCCTCGACGGTCGCATACGCCACGAGGATCTTGGCCATGTCGAGCTCCTTTCGCGCCCAGGCGCGGGATCGGACGCCCGCCCCGGGCCAGCCAGCACTCTTCCCATACGCCGACGGAGCATCATCGCGGATTGTCCGTCCGGACGCCCTCGTCCGACGCACGTCGGCCGAGCCTCAGTTCCACGATCAGGAGCCGGCCGTCCTCCGGATCGCGGCGGCGCGTGAAGCCCAGCTCGGCGCACAGCGCGAGCATGCGCTCATTGTCGGCCATGACATGACCGAACAGCACGCCGATGCCCTGAGACCGCGCGTAATCGATGAGCAGCGTCATCAGGCGCGTGCCGAGCCCCCGGCCCTTGCGGTCGCTGCGCACCAGAGCGGCGAACTCGGCGCGCTCGTCGTCCGGATCCGCAGCCAGGCGCGCGACGCCCGCGATCGCGTCGGCGTCGAGCGCGAGGAACGCCATCTCGCGGCGGTAGTCGATCTGGGTGAGCCGCGCGGCGAGCTGGCCGGGCAGAGCGCGCAGCGCGGCGAAGAAGCGCAGGCGGATGTCGTCGGGCGCGCACGCCGAGACGAATTCCGACAGGGCGCCGGCGTCGTCCGGCCGAACGGGCCGCACGGCGTAGACGGCGCCCTCGGCGTCCCGGATCGTGGTCTCGAGATCGCGCGGATAGGCGCGGATCGCGAGGCGGTCGGCGCGCGTGGGCGCGGCGAGGCGCACGCGCGCGTCGAGCGCGAGCACGCCCTGCGCGCTCGGCCAGCAGCGGATTGATGTCGAGCTCGGCGATCTGCGGGACGTCCGCCGCCATCTCGCCCAGGCGCATGAGCACGTGCGCGATCGCGTCGAGATCGGCGCGCGGACGGTCCCGATAGCCCTCGAGCAGCTTGTGCACGCGCGTGCGCGCCATCAGCTCGTCGACCAGCAGCCGGTTGAGCGGCGGCAGCGCCACCGCCTTGTCCGCGANNCGGTGCCGCCTTGGCCGAACAGGATGACGGGGCCGAACGTGGCGTCGTCCACGATCCCGGCGATGAGCTCGTGCGCGCCGGGCATCGAGGCCATGCGCTGCACGGCGAAGCCCGTGACGCGCGCCCCCGGCGCGGCGCGGCCGACGCGCTCGAGCATCGCGGCGGCGGCGCGCCGGACGGCCTCCTCGTCCTCGAGGTCGAGCGCGACCCCGCCGACGTCGGACTTGTGGGCGATGTCCGGGGAGAGGACCTTGAGCGCGGCGGGGAATCCGAGCGCGCGGGCGAGCGCCGCGGCCTCCTCCGCGTCCGCGGCCGAGCGCGTCTCCACGACCGGTATTCCGTAGGCGTCGAGCAGAGCCTTGGCCTCCGGCTCGCCCAGGCGCTCGCGTCCCGCCGCGAGCGCGCGCGCGACGATGGCGCGCGCCTCCTCGCGGCCCTCGAGCGCGACGAGCTGCGACGGCGGCGGCGCCTCGAGGAGCTGGAGCTGGTTCCGCCGATAGTCGCACACCATCATGAAGGCCCGCGCCGCCTGGCTCGGCGTCTCGTAGCTCGGCGCGCCGCGCGCCACGAACAGCTCGCGCGCCTCCCGCGCCGCCTCCTCTCCCAGCCAGCACGTCAGCAGCGGCTTCCCGCAGCCCGCGTCGAGCACCGCCCGGGCCGCCTCGAGCCCGTCCGCGATCGCGGTGGGGCAGTTGAGCGCGAGCACGGCGTCCACGCCCGGATCGGCGTCGAGCGCCTCGACCGCCGCGGCGTAGCGCGCGCCCGGCGCGTCGCCGATGATGTCGACCGGGTTGGCGCGCGACCACGTGCGCGGCAGCTCGCCGTCGAGGCGCGCGACGGTCTCGGGGGCGAGCTCGGCGAGCCGGCCGCCTTCATCCACCAGGGCGTCCGTGGCGAGCACGCCGACGCCGCCGCCGTTGGTGAGGATGGCGAGCCGGTCGCCGCGATGCCGCCACGGCCGCGCCAGGGTCTCCACCGCGTCGAACAGCTCGCCGAGGCTCATGACGCGCAGCATGCCGGCGCGGCGGAAGGCGGCGTCGTAGGCGGCGTCCGAGCCCGCGAGGGCGCCGGTGTGGGAGAACGCGGCGCGCGCGGCGGCCTCGTGGCGGCCGGGCTTGATCACGATCACCGGCTTCAGGCGCGCCGTCGCGCGCGCCGCGGACATGAACTTCCCCGCGTGGGTGATCTGCTCGACGTAGAGCATCACCGACGTGGTCGCGGGATCGTGGGCGAGGAAGTCGAGAAGATCGCCGAAGTCCACGTCGGCCATGTCGCCGAGCGACACGAGGTGGGAGAAGCCGATCCGGCGCGCGCTCGCCCAGTCGAGCACCGAGGTGAGCACGGCGCCGGACTGGGACAGGAAGGCGACCGTCCCGGCGCGCGGCTGGCGGTGGGCGAAGCTGGCGTTGAGCTTGGCCCCCGCCGCCATCACCCCGACCACGTTCGGCCCGATGATGCGCAGCAGGTGCGGCCGGGCCGCGTCGAGCATGGCCTGCTGCAGCCGCAGCCCTTCCTCGCCGAGCTCGCCGAAGCCCGCCGTGATGACGACGGCGGCCTTGGTCCCCCGTGCGCCCAGCGCGGCGACGATCTCGGGAATCGCCTTGGGCGGCGTGCAGATCACCGCCAGATCGGGCGTGCCAGGCAGCGCGTCGACCGAGGTGAAGGCGGGCGCGCCGCAGATCGCCTCGGCGTGCGGATTGACCGGGAGCACCGGACCCTCGAAGCCGCCCTCAAGCAGATTCCGCGTGACCACGTGGCCCACGGCGCGCGGCCGCCGGCTCGCGCCGACCACCGCGACCGATCGGGGCCGGAAGAAGCGGTCGAGGTTACGGATGCTCACGGCGCGTTCGGTCCCTCCGGGCTCCGCTAGATCGAGCCGAATCCCGCGCATGGGATTGACCCACGTCAAGACCGGCGCCGCGGCGGGAACATTCCTGGCCGCGAGGCGTCCATACCCCGGAGACGTCCAAGGAGGCGGCCATGAAACGAGTGGAGGGCAAGACGGCGATCGTGACGGGGGGGAGCCTCGGCCTCGGGCGCGCCTGCGCGCTGCTGCTCGCCCGCGAGGGCGCGCGCGTGGCGGTCACGGATATCAAGGAGGACGAGGGCCGCGCCGTCGTCGACGAGATCGCGAAGAGCGGCGGGGAAGCGGTGTTCCTGCGCCAGGACGTGGCGAGCGAGGACGACTGGACGACCACGATCGAAACCGTGATCGGCCGCTACGGCGCCCTCGACATTCTCGTCAACAACGCCGGCGTCGCGCTGGCGGCGGACGTGGAGGCGACGACGCTCGAGCAGTGGCGCTGGCTGATGTCGATCAACCTCGACGGCGTGTTCCTCGGCACCAAGCACGCCATCGAGGGCATGAAGGCGACAGGCGGGGGGTCGATCATCAACCTGTCCTCGATCGAGGGGCTGATCGGCGATCCCAATCTCGCCGCCTACAACGCCTCGAAGGGAGGGGTGCGGATCTTCACCAAGTCCGCCGCGCTGCACTGCGCGAAGGCGGGCTACGGCATCCGCGTGAACTCCGTCCATCCCGGCTACATCTGGACGCCGATGGTGGAAGGCTACCTCGACGAGCAGCCCGACCCGGCGGCGATGAAGGAGGTCCTCGTCGGCCTCCACCCCATCGGGCGTCTCGGCGAGCCCGACGACATCGCCTACGGCGTGCTCTATCTCGCCTCCGACGAGTCGAAGTTCGTCACCGGCGCGGAGCTCGTCATCGACGGCGGCTACACCGCGCAGTAGGCGGATTGACCGCGATCAAGGATCGATGCGGGAGGCGGAGCGTTGATACGCTTGTCATTCCATCGGAGGAGCTCCCCCATGACCCGGCACTCCTTGCCATCGCTGCTCGGCCGCCGTCCGCGAACGCTCGACTTCGGCGACGCCATGACGGCGTTGCAGCGCGACATCGAGCAGGTGCTCTACGACTTCGGCCGCTCCGGCCTGCTGCGCCGCGGCGAGCGCGGCGCCCTCACTCCCCGTCTCGACGTCACCGAGACCGACAGCGAGTACGTCATCGAAGCCGAGCTTCCGGGCGTCGACGCCAAGGACGTCGAGGTCGACCTCGACGGCGACGTGCTCACGATCAAGGGCGAGAAGAAGTCCGAGCACGAGGACAAAGCCGAGGGCTACCACGTGGTCGAGCGCAGCTACGGCATGTTCGAGCGGTCGGTGGCCCTGCCGTTCGCGGCCGACGCGGACGCGATCGTGGCGAGCTTCGACAAGGGCGTGCTGCGCATCACCGCGCCCAAGCCCGCCGAGGCCCGGTCCGAGAAGAAGAAGATCAGCGTGACCTCCGGCTGAGCCGGGCTCCTCGCTCACCTCGCGGCCGAGCCGGCCGTCGGCCCCGCGCGGCGAGGAGGCGCAAGGAAGTGGGATGTCCCAGGATGCCGTCGGCTCGCCGCCGTGTACGCCACGCAGGCTCGGGCTACCGCACGTCTTCTGCGGGCTGGCCGGCGAGCCCCGCGCTCTTGCGGGCCTTGCGGGGACGGTCCCGGTCCTCGGCCGCGTCCGCCGCGAGCGCCTTGACCGCGTCGCTGGCCAGGCTTCCCGCGAGCGCCGCCTGGGCCGCGGCGTCCTCGCTCAGGCGCTCGAACGCCTCGCGCGCCCACGTGGACCATGCCTCGGCCGTCTGCCCCGGATCGGAGCTGCTCGCGAGCAGCTTCGCGCAGCAATCGGCGGCGGAGGCCGCGGCCGCCGCTTGGGCGGCCCAGAACGCCCGCGTCCGCGCGCCGGCGTCCTGCAAACCGACGGCGCCGTTGGCGAGCAGCTCCAACGGCGTTGAAGGGCCCTTCGACTTGGTCATTGCGACACCCCGCCTCTTCGGTCTCGGCCCGCCGCCGAGCGGTGCGACCACGTGGCACGACCGAGGCGAACCGGGATTGACCGGGATCAACCGCCACGCTCGATTGGACGCCGAGGGGCCGCTCGACGGGCGTCGGGCGCCGACCACGGTGCGAGGAGATGGGTGCCGAGCTCAGGGGAACAGGGCCCGCCCCGCGCCGGCGGCGTCG
>JABAOG010005988.1_pt1 | contig 11860 bp, 9 predicted proteins | sample 7062131 | NCBI WGS metagenome assembly JABAOG01 (sample SAMN14538629, study PRJNA623070) | marine sediment metagenome | biome: marine biome [ENVO:00000428]; feature: marine pelagic biome [ENVO:01000023]; material: deep marine sediment [ENVO:00002113] | place: India: Arabian Sea | collected... | reverse complement strand
TCGCAGAACCCAGTCATCGAGATCCACTCGCGGAACTGTGATCGCAGTGTCTATGCGATAGAACTCGTCGTTCGGCGTGATCAACTCCGAGATGCCCTCGACTCGGATGGCATCTCCGGGAGCGGGTGTTGCGACGGGGTCGAGCGGCCTCGGCAAGATCACGTCCTCGCGGCCGGCGACAACGTCTCGAACCCTCCCCACCAGCATCCGCCCCGTCGCCGCCGTCACCGCGGCGAGGGCCGCCATTCCGCCGAGAGCAACGAGGAAACGGCGACGACTCTCGTCCTGCACGACGCCCTCCACCCGACCCGTCAGCAGGCGAAGGGTGGCCAGACCGGACAGCGCCGCCGCCCACACCGCCACCAGTCCGGTGACGACCGCGGCGAGCGGATCCTGCACCACTGCGGCGGTACCGACGGCACCGGCCACCAGGAAACCGGTAGCTGCGACCCGGAACCGGCGAACGGCGACACGACCCAGGGCCGCTCCGGCGAGCAGGCCGACTGCGACGATGCTCCCGATCAGCACCGGTTTGTCGTAGAAACCGAACACCCTGATCCCGAAGCGAACCAGGCTCTCCGGCGACAGGTCGATGATCAGATTGCCGACCGAGACCACGATGGACACGCCGACGGAGAGCACGCCGGAGAGCAGTTCTACGAGGCCGAACGCCAGGCCCACGGCCACGGCGCCGGCGGCGGCCGGGTAGCGAGGATGCACGATTGGCTGTGCGGCGGTCGTCATGACGGAGCACCCTACGACAGGCCACCCGGCTAGTCACAGCCATCCGGCAGTTGTTTCTCGGGAGTTAAGCCGCAATGGCCCTGGCGGGTACGTGCTCGCCGTGCAAGTCTGGGGGAAAGGAGCACTTCATGGACGAGACGGCGGCCGGCAGGTTGAGATCCGGCTTCCGCCTGATCAACCGCTGGCTCATGATCCCGCTGTGGCGGCTCGGCCTCGGTCGACTGCTCAACCTCTGGCCGTCGGTGGGAGGACGGACACTGGTGCTCGTCCACACCGGTCGGAGGACCGGCAGGCGCCGCCTGACGCCGCTCAACTACGCTCCTTCGTATCCATCGAGCGTCTACGTCGTCGCCGGGTTCGGACGCCGCTCGGACTGGTACCGCAACATCCTCGCAGATCCGGCAATCGAGGTGTGGCTGCCGGACCGGCGCTGGCTGGCGGAGGCAGTCGATGTCTCCAGCCATCCACTTCGGACGACGATCCTGCGTGACGTGTTGTTCAGCGCCGGTTTTGCCGCTCCGCTGGCCGGCGTCGACCCCAAGAAGCTGACCGATGCCGAACTCGAGGAGGAGACCGCCGACTACCGCCTCATCGAACTCCGGCACCGGGCCGACGCGACGGGCACCGGAGGTCCCGGTGACCTTCGCTGGATCTGGGCGGCCGCACTCGCGCTGTGGCTCGTCGACCGCCTGCGGCGACGCGACACAGTACAGTCACCGCATGACCGACCAGGCGATTCTGCTCGGTGAGGATGGCGTTCCCCGCTGCTGGTGGGCGGGATCAGACCCGCTGTACGTGTCGTATCACGACGAGGAGTGGGGGTTCCCGGTCCGTGACGATACACGGCTGTTCGAGAAGCTCAGTCTCGAGGGGTTCCAGGCCGGCCTGTCGTGGTTGACGATCCTCCGCAAGCGTGAGAACTTCCGCCGCGCCTTTGCCGGATTCGACATCGGCGCGGTGGCCGCCTTCGACGAACGCGACGTCGACCGGCTCCTCGGGGACGCAGGGATCGTCCGTCATCGCGGGAAAATCGAGTCCACGATCAACAACGCCGCGCGGGCGCTCGAGTTGACGGAGGAGTTTGGGTCCCTGGCAAGCTACGTGTGGAGCCATGCCCCCGAGCCGGGAACGGCACCGAAGACCATCCACGAGATCCCCGCCCGAACCGCGACATCGACGGATCTCAGCAAGGACCTCAAGCGGCGCGGGTGGTCGTTCGTGGGCCCGACGACCGTCTACGCCTTCATGCAGGCGATGGGCCTCGTCAACGACCACGTCGTCGGGTGCGACACCCGGGAGCGTGCCGCCCGGGTGTGAGCACATCCGGGCGGCAACCGACCTCCGACGCTCCCAACCGGCGGGGAGCCCGAGCCCACCCGTTGCTAGGCGTTTCGGATCGCCGCCTGGGCGGCGGCGAGGCGCGCGATCGGCACGCGGAACGGTGAACAGCTCACGTAGTTCAGGTTCAGACGGTGGCACAGGTCGATCGAACTCGGATCGCCGCCGTGCTCGCCGCAGATGCCGACTTCGAGATCGGGCCTGGTCGTCCGTCCCTGCTCGACACCCCACTGCATCAGCTTGCCCACGCCGTCCTCATCCAGGGAGGCGAATGGATTGACCGAGAGGATGCCCTGCTCCAGATAGGAGATGAGAAAGCCGGTCTCCGCGTCGTCACGGCTGATTCCGAACGTCGTCTGCGTGAGGTCGTTCGTCCCGAATGAGAAGAACTCGGCATACTCGGCAACCTGGTCGGCGGTGATCGCAGCCCGCGGAATCTCGATCATCGTCCCGAACTTGTAGTCGACCTGGATGTCCTGTTCCTCCATCACCAGCTTGGCTTCGGCCTCCAGCACTTCGCGCTGCCGTTTCAGTTCGTTCACGTGACTCGTCAGCGGAATCATTATCTCGGGATGGGCGTCGACGCCCTCACGGGCCACCTGACAGGCGGCCTCGAAGATCGCCCGCACCTGCATCTTGGTGAGCTCTGGGATCATGATGCCGAGTCGCACGCCACGGGTGCCGAGCATGGGGTTCATCTCTTTGAGCGCCTCGACGCGCTCCAGCATGTGCTCTTCCTCTTCGACCTTGTGCAGGATCTCGTCGAGTTCACGGAGCGACGTAGCGTGGGCCAGCCGGATCTTGTGATCGGTGATCTGCGCGGTCAGCTCCTCGTATGCAGGAAGGAACTCGTGCAGCGGGGGGTCGATCAGACGGATGATGACCGGCAGCCCGTCCATGGCCCGGAAGAGCCCGGCGAAGTCGTCACGCTGGAACGGCAGGAGCACCTCCAGCGCTTCGTCGCGGCGGGTCTGTGATTCGGCGGTGATCATCTGCTGGACAAACGGCATTCGCTCGGGCTCGAAGAACATGTGCTCGGTGCGGCACAGCCCGATGCCCTGCGCGCCGTAGCCGCGGGCGCGTTCGGCGTCGCTCGGGTAGTCGGCGTTGGTCCACACCTCGAGCCGGCGAACCTCGTCGGCCCATGACAGCAGTTTGGTGAGCCAGGGGTCGTCGATGTCGGGCACCTTCGTCTGCAGTTGACCGGCGAACACTTCACCCGTCGTACCGTCGATGGACACCCAGTCGCCCTCGCTGATCTCCCGTCCCGATACCTCCATCTTTCGATTGGCCATATCGATCTCGAGTTCGGCCACGCCGACCACGGCGGGTTTGCCGAACTGCCTGGCGACCAGTGCCGCATGACTCGTCCGGCCGCCGCGGCTGGTCAGGATTCCATCGGCGGCCAGCATCCCATGTACGTCGTCGGGCTTGGTCTCCGGCCTGACCATGATCACGTGCTTGCCCTCGTCCTTGGCCCACTTCTCTGCAAGATCGGCATCGAAGGCGACGACCCCGACCGCCGCTCCCGGTGACACGTTGAGGCCCGTCGCCACCAGGTCGCCCTGTTCGACGGCGCGTTCGCGGGAGTCGGCTCCGAACTGCGGGTGGAGGAAGAAGTCGACCTGATCGGGATGGACCCGCATGATCGCTTCCTCCTTGCCGATCATTCCCTCCTCGACCTGGTCGACGGCGATTCGAACGGCCGCCTGTGCCGTCCGCTTGCCGTCCCGGGTCTGGAGCAGCCACAACTTCCCGCGTTCGATGGTGAACTCCATGTCCTGCATCTCGCGGTAGTGCGCTTCGAGCTTCTTGGCGGTCGTCGCAAACTCCTCGTAGAGCGACGGCATGACCTCGCGCAGGTGGTCGATCGTGTCGGTCTTGCGAATGCCGGCAACGACATCCTCGCCCTGGGCGTTGACGAGGAAATCACCTTCGAGATGCGGCTCACCCGTCGTGGCGTTGCGGGACATGGCCACCCCCGTCGCCGAGTCGTCGCCCATGTTGCCGAAGACCATCGTCTGGATGTTGACCGCCGTGCCGAGATCGTGAGCGATGCCGGCGGCATTGCGATAGTCGATGGCGCGTTTGCCGTTCCACGAACGAAACACGGCTTCGGCGGCCAGCGACAGCTGGGTCATCGGATCGGTCGGGAAATCCCGCCGGGCATAGCGGCGGATGATCGCCTTGAAGTCCTCCACGATCTGCCGGAAGTCCTCGGCTGCGAGTTCAGAATCCGTGGCAACACCTCGCCGCGTCCGGTACTCGGAGAGCACGTCCTCGAATGGCTCGTCATCGACCCCGAGCACGACCGAACCGAACATCTGGACGAGACGCCGGTACGAGTCGTACACGAATCGGGGATCGCCCGTCATCTCCGCCATGCGCTCGGCTACTTCGTCGTTCAGGCCGATGTTGAGGACGGTGTCCATCATCCCCGGCATCGAGAACTTCGCACCGGAGCGACAGGAGACGAGCAGCGGGTTCGAAGGATCACCGAACGACTTGCCGGTCTTCTCTTCGATGCCGCGGAGCGCTGCCACCACCTGCTCCCACATGTCCTCGGGGAACTGCTCTCCGGCGGCCAGGTAGGCATTGCAGGCCTCGGTCGAGATAGTGAAGCCTGGAGGAACCGGCACATCGATGCGCGTCATCTCGGCGAGATTGGCGCCCTTGCCGCCGAGAAGTGATCGGACTCCCTCCCACTCGCCGCCGACGTGTGATTCCGCCTGCTCGACCTCGTCGAATGCGTATACCCATTTGCTCATCAGACACCCCTGAAACCGTTGGAAACCGGATTGATTGTCGTCGGGTAGGACACTAGACATCTAGGGTCCCGAGTCACACTCGCCCCGACCGAAAGGCGCAAGACATCAGCAGGTCGATACTGCGCACGGTGGTCGTTCCCACCGAGCACGGCGGCTGGGGATTCACGCTCGAGCCGGTGCTGCTCGGCGCCCTCGCGGCGCCCGGATGGCCGGCGCTGGGGTTGGGAATCGCAACGTTTGCCGCGTTTCTGGCGAGACGCCCGCTGCGCCTCGGCGTTGCCGATTTGCGGCGACATCGCCGGCTGGATCGGACCCGCCCCGCCCTCATGTCCGTTGCGGTGTTCGCAGGGGTGGCGCTGGGAGGTGTGAGCCTGGCCTGGGCGGCCGCGGTCGGCGCCTTCTGGTGGCCGGTACTGATCGCCGTGCCGATGGTGCTGATGCAACTGAGATACGACCTCTCCGGCCGAGGAAGGGAGCTGCTGCCGGAGCTGCTCGGACCCGCCGCGCTCGGCGCCGCCGCGCCCATGATCATCCTGGCGGAAGGCCTGGAACCCGGCCTGGCAACCGGAGCGTGGGTCGTGCTGACGGCCCGCCTCGTCCCCTCGGTTCTCATGGTGCGAGCTCAGCTGCGACGGGCAAAGGGACAGAGCTTCTCGCCAATGCCGGCGCACGTCACGGGACTGCTGTCGCTGGCTGCAGTGGTGGGGGCCGCAGCCCTGGGCTGGGTTCCGTGGCTGTCGGTGGGGGCGGCCGTCGCCGTCGCCGTCTGGGATGCGGTCTCGCTGGGCCGCCCACCCGTTGCCGCCCGTACGATCGGCTGGACACAGATGCTGGTCGGAACGATGGTCGCCGTGTCCTTCGCCCTCGGATTCCACACCGGCTGGTGAGCCTAGAAAATGCACCGTGCCGGACTGAGGGTCCCGGTACGCTTTCCACCATGCCCCACCTCGACCTTCCCTCCGGGTTCGCCGCACGCCCCGCTTCGCTCGACGACATCGAAGAGTGCACCGACTTGTTCAACGCCGCCGACCGCGAGTTCCTCCCGGAGGGTGCGCCGGGCTGGCACAGCGTCGAGGAAACCCGTGCCGAATGGACCGAACCCGGCTTCGACCTTTCGACCGACACCTGCGTGGTGATCGACCGCGCCGGCAGCATCGTCGCCCATCAGGAGGTCTTCACGACGCCGCCCCACGTGCGGGCGATCATCTGGGGCAAAGTCCATCCCGACGCCCGCGGGCGCGGGATCGGCTCGGCTCTGCTGGAGTGGGCGGAGCGACGGGCACATCAGATGGTTTCCCGGGCACCCGACCATGCCGCCTTCAACGTTCAGGCGTGGATCATGGCCGAGAACGCTCCGGCCGTTTCGCTGCTCGAGGATCACGGGTTCACGCACTCGAGGTACTTCCACGAGATGGAGATCCACCAGACCGAACCTCCGGAGCCACAGGAATGGGCGGAGGGATTCGAACTGCGACCGTTCGACCGGAGTCAGTACCGGCAGGTCCGGGCAGCGGTCCGGGAGTCGTTTCTGGACCACTGGGGCTTCGCAGCCGCCGATCCCGAGGAGGATTTCGTGCGGGCGGCCCACCACCTCGACAACCACCCCCATTTCGACCCCGACCTGTTCTTCGTGCTCTGGGACGGCGACGAGATCGCCGGAGTGGCCGAGTGTTTTCCGCACGCCGACAACGATCCGAACAAGGGCCTGGTCGGCGTGCTCGGGGTCCGCAAGCAGTGGCGCGGTCGCGGCCTCGGGCTCGCCCTGCTGCTGCATTCGTTCCGTGCCTTCTGGGAACGGGGTATCAAGAACGTTTCGCTCGGTGTCGACGCCGACTCGCTGACCGGAGCCACGCGGTTGTACGAGAAGGCGGGCATGCACGTGACGCTGGTGTCTGCCACCTACGACAAGTTGCTGCGCGAGGGAGAGGAACTGCGCAACGTCGGCACCCCCTGAGGGGTTTCTCGGCAATGCAACAGTGCCCTGGCGACCGCTGCATTGCCGAGAAAGTGGAGAAGAAGGTGCCCGGTAGACTCGCCGCCTCATGCCGCGGGCACCTCTCTTCACGCGAGCCTTCATCGCCGTGTTCGCCGCCAACAGTTTTCAGGAACTCGCCTGGAGTCTCTTCCTCCACTTCCCCGGCTACCTCCACGAACTCGGCGCCGACGAGGTGCAGATCGGAGTTCTGGTGGGTTCGACGGCGATCGCCTCCATTGCCGTGCGGCCGTGGATAGGCACGGCCATGGATGTGCGCGGCCGGCGAAGGATCATTCTGGCCGGCAACATCCTGCACGTCGCCGTTCTCGCCCTGTACCTCACGATCACCTCACTCGGTCCCTGGGTGTACGTGGTCCGGATTCTCCACGGCCTCGCATCGGCGATGCTGTTCACCTCTCTCTTCACGTACGCCGCCGACGTTGTTCCCGCCTCCCGCCGGACCCAGGGCATCGCACTGTTCGGCATCTCCGGCCTACTCCCCATCGGGCTCGGCGGTGTGTTGGGCGATGTCATCCTCTCGATCGGCGACTTCACCACCCTGTTCGTGACGGCGGTGATGCTGGCCGTCGCCGCCCTCATCGGATCGCTGCTGCTCCACGAAGTCGAGACCTCCCGGGCGGAGCGAAGGAGCTTCTGGGCGGCCGGCGCCCAATCCGACCTTCTCCCTCTGTGGTGGTCGGCGCTGGTCTTCTCCCTCGCACTCGCCACGTTCTTCACCTTTCTGAAGACGTTCGTGATCGAAACCGGCATAGGAACGGTGGGGTTGTTCTTCGCCGTGTACACCGGAACGGCCATCGGACTGCGCGTGGTCGCCGCAGATCTCCCCGACCGCATCGGTCAGAAGCGGGTCATGCTGCCGGCGTTCCTGACGATGGCCGCCGGGTTCATCGTGCTGAGCACGGCCGACGGGGCCGGTGACATCGCGCTGGCAGGCTTCCTGAGCGGAATCGGACACGGGTACGTGTTCCCGATCATGNNGCCCGGGAATCGGAACGCGGATCAGCCTCGGCCATCTACACGGCCATCTTCGACGTCGGCACGCTGATCGGCGGACCGCTCTTCGGCCTTGCCATTCGCATCGGCGACTACCGGGCGATGTGGTTGCTGGCGGCGCTGCTGGTCGTCGCCGGGAGCGCCGTCTTCGCCTGGTGGGATCGACGAGTCGCGCCCGACGTCGCCATCTCTTGAGTGTGTGCGCTCTTGGATGAATCGGCCCCCGGCATTCAGGAGAGACCTACGCTCCCGCCGGCGTAATGCGGCCGGCGGTTCATCGCGCCGAAGAGTTGCTTGACTGTGACCATGGACGGCTATGACGAAGCAACCTACGGCGACGGTATCGCCGGCGTATACGACGAACTCTACGGCGAAGCCCGGCCCGAACAGATCGCCTTCCTCGCCGAACTGGCCGGTGCGGGGCCGGTACTCGAACTGGGCATCGGCACCGGTCGTCTCGCCCTCCCGCTGCACGAACGTGGAATCGCTATCCGTGGGATCGACGCCTCGGAGGCCATGGTCGCCCGGATGCGTGCCAAGTCCGGGGGTGAGGCGATCCCGGTTCACATCGGCGATTTCGGACGGTTCGACCTCGGCGAGCATTTCTCGCTGATATTCGTGGCATTCAACACCTTTTTCGGGCTCCTCACCCAGGAGGATCAACTCGCCGGGTTCGAGACCGTTGCCGGCCACCTGATGCCCGGCGGTGCCTTCGCGATGGAGGCGTTCGTGCCGGACCTCGGACGTTTCGATCGCGGCCAGCGCACCGCCGTGAGCGACGTGTCGGTCGACGGGGCGATGCTCGAGGTCGCCGTCCACCGCGCGGCCGAGCAGCGAGTCGACGCACAACACATCTTCATGCGGAACGGCGAGCCGGTCGAGATCGTCCCCGTTTCCATTCGATACGCGTGGCCTTCGGAACTCGACCTGATGGCGCGCCTCGCCGGCCTGCGGCTGCGTCACCGTTGGGGTGGTTGGGAACGGCAGCCGTTCACCGACGAGTCAACACGGCACATCTCGGTGTGGGAACCGGCCTGACACATTGAACGCCACGTTCATGAGCGGTTCGCATCTGAGATCGTGGCGATGGAGGACGTGCGGGGCGGCTGCTCAGCATCGCCCGGGAGTCACTCGGCAGCGGAGCCGATCCGGCGGTCGCCCGAGCGGTCCTGGATGGGATCGACCGGGTGTCGCGAAACCGGTCGCAGTAGGCTCGAGGCGATGATCGAACCGCCGAGCGAAGCAGGCGATGCAGTTGCCTTGATCCGCGCCGGACGATGGGCGGCGCTCGCAACGACGGGCGAACGCGGCCCTCTCGCCTCCATGGTCTCCTACGCCACCGAGCCGGGCTCGACCGGAGTGTTGATGTTCTTGAGCAGGCTGGCGCGCCACACCCGTAATCTGGACGACTCACCACTCGCCTCACTGGCGATCTCGACTCCGGACCGTCCGGATGTCGCCGATCCTCAGACTCTGCCGAGGGTGAGTCTCCAGGGAGCGATCGAGCGGATCACCCGCGACGACCCGGGCTTCGCGGCCGCATGGAACGTGTATGCCAAGCGATTCCCGAGTGCGGTCCCCCGTCTCCAACTCGGAGACTTCTCGCTCTACCGGCTGACCCCCGAGGAAGCTCGCTACGTGGGCGGATTCGGAGCAGCGCGAACGATCCGAGCCGGCGATCTGCAGCGAGCGGCAGCTTCGCTCGACGCGGGACGCTGACTCCACGCAGGATCCCGACCCCACCTCCCTCGCTTCTCGCGCGACATTCCGGACCTATAGGGCGCGAATGTCGCGCGAGAACAGCAAAACCGGGGGCGCGGCCCTCTAGCGCCGCAGTTGTTGTACGTTGCATCTGAACGCTGGAGGAAACCCATGGCCGAGATGCAGTTCCAACAACTCACCGACGACGAATGGCGCACGCGCCTGACCCCCGAGCAGTATGCCGTCACCCGGCAGGCGGCAACCGAGCCGCCGTTCACGGGCAAGTACTGGAACACGAAGGAACCCGGCGTCTACCGGTGCGTCGCTTGCGGGGCGGAGCTGTTCCGCTCCGACACCAAGTACGAGTCGGGCAGTGGATGGCCGAGCTTCTACGCGGCGATCGACGATGGGAAGATCACAACCCGTGAAGACCGCAGCCACGGCATGGTCCGCACGGAGATCCTGTGCGCGACCTGCGACAGCCACCTCGGCCACGTCTTCGACGACGGCCCCAACCCCACCGGACTGCGCTACTGCGTCAACTCGGCAGCACTGAACCTCGACCCCGACTGACGCCGGTTGGCCCGAGGCCATGCCGTTCGAGCATCATGGGTCTGCTCCCATGTCCGGCCCACTCGAGAAACTGCGCACCCGCATCGACGGGCTCATGCCGGTCGACCGGCACCGCCTCACCCGCAGGCTCGAGCGCGTCGCACGAGTACCGGGAAGAGGGGGCGCCGCCGTGCGCGAGCTCGAGGACCAGATCGGTGATGCCGAGCAGCGATACCGGCGACGGAAGGACCGCCGACCCCGGAGACTTGCCTATCCGGCAGAACTCCCCATCACCGATAGGCGCGATGAACTCCTGGCCGCCATTCGCGACCACCAGGTGGTGATCGTCGCCGGCGAAACGGGATCCGGCAAGAGCACTCAGCTGCCGAAACTGTGCCTCGAGCTGGGCCGCGGCATCGACGGCTACATCGGTCACACACAACCCCGGCGCATCGCAGCCCGGTCGATAGCAACCCGCGTCGCCGAGGAACTCGGGTCCGAGGTCGGAGGCACTGTGGGCTACGCGGTGCGGTTCTCTGATCAGGTCGGTGACGACACGCTGGTCAAGGTGATGACCGACGGGCTGCTCCTCGCCGAAGTTCATCACGACCGCCGCCTGCTGGCCTACGACACGATCATCATCGACGAGGCCCACGAGCGCAGCCTCAACATCGACTTCCTGCTCGGTTACCTCACGTCGCTGCTCCCGAAGCGGCCGGACCTGAAGCTGATCATCACCTCGGCGACCATCGACACCGAGCGGTTCTCTCGCCACTTCGACGATGCCCCCGTCGTGGAGGTCTCGGGACGCAACTACCCGGTCGAAGTGCGCTACCGCCCGCTCGACGATCCCGAGCTCCCCGAAGCTCGTGACCAGCCCCAAGGGATCTGCGACGCCGTCGAGGAGCTGTATACCGAAGGGCCCGGAGACATCCTGGTCTTCTGCTCCGGTGAGCGCGAGATCCGCGACGCCGCCCGCGCTCTGACCGACATGCAACTACCGCACACGGAGATCCTGCCTCTGTATGCCCGTCTGCCGGTCTCCGAACAGCAACGAGTGTTCCGGCCTCACACCGGACGGCGCATCGTGCTCGCCACCAACGTCGCCGAGACGTCACTGACCGTCCCCGGCATCCGGTACGTCGTCGATCCCGGCACGGCCCGCATCTCCCGCTTCAACCGGCGCACCAAAGTTCAGCGACTACCCATCGAACCGATCTCCCGGGCTTCGGCAGATCAACGTGCCGGGCGATGTGGGCGGCTCGGTCCCGGCGTCTGCATACGCCTCTACGACCGTTCCGACTTCGAGAGCCGTCCCGAGTTCACAGAGCCGGAGATCCAGCGCACCAACCTCGCCGCAGTCATCCTGCAGATGGCCACGCTGGGACTCGGCGACATCGAGTCGTTCCCCTTCCTCGATCCTCCCGATCGGCGGACCATTCGCGACGGCATCGCGCTGCTCGAGGAACTCGGAGCGATCCGACAGCAGGACCCCGATCGCCGCCCGACCGGCCTCGGCAGGCGACTGGCGCGACTGCCGGTCGATCTGCGCCTGGGCCGCATGATCCTGGAGGCCGACCGCAACGGCTGTCTCCGGGAGGCGCTGATCATCGCTGCCGGTTTGGCCATTCAGGATCCTCGAGAGCGGCCGGAAGAGCACCGGCAGCACGCAGATCAGCTGCACGCCCGGTTCGCAGACCCCACCTCGGACTTCCTGAGCTGGCTCCACCTGTGGGAGTACCTGCACGACGAAAAGCGGGTTCGCACC
>JABAOG010001328.1_pt1 | contig 11861 bp, 8 predicted proteins | sample 7062131 | NCBI WGS metagenome assembly JABAOG01 (sample SAMN14538629, study PRJNA623070) | marine sediment metagenome | biome: marine biome [ENVO:00000428]; feature: marine pelagic biome [ENVO:01000023]; material: deep marine sediment [ENVO:00002113] | place: India: Arabian Sea | collected... | reverse complement strand
CCAGCCGGAGGTGGTGCTCATCCTGCTGTTGCCGGTGCTCGTCTTTGCCAGCGGCCAACGCCTGTCAGCACATCAACTGAGGGCCTCCTGGCTAACTATTGCCCTGTTTGCCGTCCCGGGGGTGGTTCTTACTATGCTGATCATGGGCTTGCCCATTGCCTGGCTAATCGACATGCCCTGGAGTCATGGCCTGATGTTCGGTGCCGCGGTGGCCGCTACCGACCCGACGGCGGTGGGAGCCATTTTGCGCAACTTTCCTCTCCCTGAACGCCTGGCGAACCTCCTGGAAGNNGGAGCTATTTTCCGCAACATTCCTCTCCCTGAACGTCTGGCGAACATCCTGGAAGGTGAATCGCTCTTTAATGACGGTACGGCAATCATACTGTTTGGCGCCGCCACCGCTGTTGCGCTGGGAACCGCAATGGTCGGGAGCGAACTGGGCGTGCAACTGCTGTGGTCCATCGGAGGGGCGATACCCATTGGCTTACTGCTTGGGTGGTTGGCGGGCAAACTGGTTCTGCTCTGGCAGGAGCAAAATCGATTTAGCGGCCTCAGCCTGACCCTGATTCTGTGCTATGGCACCTTTATCCTTGCGGAGGATTATCTGCACACCTCCGGGGTGATCACCGTTCTCTGCGCCGCCCTCATTTTCACCCAGACCCGCTGCGGTCCAGTACACGCCCATCACATGGACACCTTCCACGCCTTTTGGGAATACCTCAACACGCTGGCCTCGGGGGTGTTGTTTTTCAGCCTCGGCGCCACGGTGGGCCACCACGCCTTTTTCGTCAGTTGGGTGGTGCCCGGGGTGATTGTGCTGTTACTGCTCTCCCGCGCCATCCTGGTCTACGGCGGCGCGTTTCTACTGCGGGGGGCGAACACCGATTTACCTTCGAGTTGGCAGCATATCCTGGTGCTCGGCGGCTTGCGCGGCGCCGTCTCTGCGGCGCTCGTGCTGCTGATCCCTGCCGACTACCCCTATCGCACCGAATTTGTCTGCCTGGTGTTTGTGCTGATCCTGTTTACCTTGCTCTTCCACCCACCGCTGTTGCGGCTCTACCTGCAACGAGCACATGGAGCGGATCAGCTATAATTATCCAAACAATCCTGACGGTGACTCCCTTGAGCGACAATCCCGACAAATCCGAAGCAGAGTGGCGCGAAGAGCTGACCCCCGAGCAGTATCACATCTGCCGGGAGCGGGGCACCGAACCGCCGTTCAGCGGTGCGTATCTGGACAACAAGGAGCCGGGGGTCTATCGCTGCGCCTGCTGCGGCGCCGAGTTGTTTGATGCCGCCACCAAGTTCAATTCCGGCACCGGCTGGCCGAGCTTCTGGGATGCGCTGGACCAAAGCAAGGTCAATTTGAAAGAAGACAACTCCCACGGCATGCACCGCGTCGAGGTGACCTGCGCCAACTGCGGCGCCCACCTGGGCCATGTTTTTCCCGACGGGCCGCCGCCCACCGGACAACGCTATTGCATCAATTCGATCGCGCTGGATTTCGAAGCATCAGAGGCCAGCGATTCGGAGTAAAGCCTCCCGGGTCCGGTGAGCCGCTAATTCACCAGCCTGACATGCATTCTAACCGCCGCGCTGCGTCCGTGATCATCCAGCACCGAAACCGTGTAGTCCCCCGCCTCACCAGACCATAGGAATGCCTCGCCCGGAACGCCCTCACCGACCAACCGGTTGTCGACAAACCAGAAAAGATGTCTGACATCAGCGTCCGCCACCGCCTCGAAGGGAATTCGCTCTTCGCCCAGGCGGCCGGCCCGCAAGGTATAGGTGATGGCCTTACTCGGCGTATTGATGAGAGGTGGTGAACCGTTGCCGACCTGCTGTTCCAGGTTGCACTCTGTTGCATATGGCGGTGGGGTACGACGCGCCACCCCGGCCTGACGAAAGATCCTCAACAGATCCGATGGCCAGAACTCGTACACCTCCGGATGCGTCTTTGCCGGATCATGAACACAGGCGCGCTTGCCGCTGCGATTGTCGATGGGGATAGCGCGGTGCACGGTGGAGACCTTGATCGGTGAGACGCCGGGAATAAACCACTCGAGGGTTGTCTTCGGGCAAAAACGACCGGGCAGATCGCCGGTGCCGGCACACATGGGCACGCGGCGGACATTCAGTTTGCGCAGATCGGGCCGCTGTGCCTCCAGGCCTCGCTGCTTGTCGATGGCTGCAAACAGATCGAACAATAATGGTCCCGCGGCAGTACGTCCGACAAAGGCCGGATTCCCGCTACCGTCGAAATTGCCCACCCAAACCGCCAGCACATAGGGGCCGGCCACCCCAATCGCCCAGGCGTCACGGAAAGCGAAGGAGGTACCGGTTTTCCACGCGATGTTGCGCCGCCGCTCCAGCGCCCCCGGCAACACTTCACGCTGTGGCGGCGGGTTGTCACGCAGGATCTCCAGGGTGATGAAACTGGCTTCAGGCGAGAGCAAGCGCTTACTTATATTTTCTCCTTCCCCATCCAGGCGGGTGCGCAGCGGTCGCCATTTTCCGCCGTTGGCGAGCATGGCGTAGAGCCCGGCCAGCTCTTCCATACTCACCTCAATACCACCCAGGGCCAGGGCCAGGCCATAAAATTCCGGCTCGCGCAGATCGGCAATCCCGGCCTGCTGGAGGAAATCATAAAATCCGTTATCCCCCTGTTCGTTGATCAGCGCGGCGGTGAGGTTGACCGCCGGTACGTTGCGGCTGGTGATCAGGGCATCACGGGCGAATACCGGTCCGAGAAACTGCTGGTCGAAATTCTCCGGGGTATAGGCGCCGAAACGCCGGGGCGCATCCTTCATCATGCTCATCGGGTGGATCAGACCCCGATCCATCGCCAACGCGTAGATAAAAGGCTTGAGCGCTGAACCGGGTGAACGCCGGGCCCGGCTGCCATCGACCTGTCCGGCGATGGTGCGATCGAAAAAGTCGGCCGAACCCACCAGTGCCTCCACCTCCATGGTCCGGGTGTTGACCAGCATCGCTACGGCGTTGCGTATCCCCTCGTTGTGACGTCGCCGGATATAACGCTCCACACCCTGCTCCAACAGACGCTGCATTTCCAGATCGAGGGTGGTCGTTTGGCTTTCTTGTGGATCCGGCTGTGCAATGACGAAATGGGGGGCATGAAACGGCAGCTGTTCGGGCAACCGCACCGCCAGCGGCAACTCCAACTGCGTGCGTCGTGACGCCACCTCCGGATATCGCTCCAGCCAGCGCTCGAACAGCCGGGAGCGGGCGGCGGCCAGTTCACGGAATCCCGCCTCGCTGGTGGGATTGCGCCGCACCGGATTCTGCGGCACCACACTCAGGGCAAGGGCCTCCGGCAGGGTCAGTTCGGTGGCAGGCTTGTCGAAATAGATGCGGCTCGCCGCCTCCACGCCCTCGATATTGCGTCCATAGGGGGCCAGATTGAAATAGGCGGCGAGGATCTCCTGCTTGCTGTAATGACGCTCGATCTGCAGCGCCCGCAGGATCTGTTGCAGCTTGCCGCCAAAGGTGTGGGGCAGACGGTAACGCAACCGCGCCACCTGCATTGTCAGGGTGGAACCGCCGATGCGCCGTTCCGCCAGCACCCAGGTTTGCCAGGCGGCCCGCAGCAACGCCGCCGGATCCACCCCGGCATGATCAAAAAAATCCTGATCCTCATAGAGCAGAGTGGCCTCCTGCATCACTGGGGCCACTTCGTCCAGACCGATTTTCAGCCGATAGCGATCATCCGCCGCCAGCCCCAGCCGCAGCAAGCGACCATGACGGTCGAACCAGGCGCTGGAGAAGCTGGTGCCGGCGTAAAGGTCAGGGCGCGGCGCCAGCAGCCAGGCCAACATGGCGGCCGTCAGCAACAGTCCCATCGACCATGCCAGCCTGCGCCGCCATCGCGTCATCACTACTCCGCATCATTCACGCTGAAGCGCCCGGCCAGCGAACGACCGTAGACACTGCGGTTATACATCGACTCGGCATAGGCCGGCGGCACCACGAACTCCCCGGCGGCGGTCAGCTTGGCACGGTAGCGCAATTCGGTGACACGGCTGCCGAAGCCACCGTAGAACACCACCCGATCTTCACGGATGTCCACATAGTCGGCGGACCAGATGTCCGATGAGCGTGGCACCGAGCTGCGAACCACCTCGAAGCCACCGGGAAGCAGGTCGATCACCGCCACATTGCTCACCTGATCGCCATCGCTGCTGCGGATGCGCAGTCTCACCGTCACCTCCTGCCCCTGGCGCAGGCTGGTCACCTCATTGCCTTCGTCATCAAGGTAACTGCGCTGCACCTCCAGCCCCTGGGTGATCGCCTTACCGGGCAACTCCTGGTCGAAACCGGCCTGGGAGACCTGATAGAAGATCGCCTGCGCCGCCTCGAATATCACCGCCTCGGCCTCCACCGATGGGGAAGCGGTGACGAAAGGCCGCGACTCGACTGGCAGCGGCCTGGGATCGCCCTCCTTGCCCCGTGCGTGGATGGTAATCGTCTCACTGCCTTCCGGCCCCAGCACTGCCTTGGCGTAGGCACCGAGGGCCAGGATGGTATAGGCCGACCCGATGGTATTGTAATGGCCGCCGAATACCGGCTTGACCAGCCGGCGGACCCCCTCCCCCTTGAGCGCCTTGAGCCGCTCGGGGAAGTGGTTGGCCAGCAGGTAGAGATACTGGGCATCAAGGGTCAGCGGTGAGTGGAAATCACTATAGCCATCCTCCTTCGCCTCACCGAGGGTATACCCCTCCACCAGGGATTCGGCCTCGTCCTCCTGCTTCAGCANNAGTGGCCATATAGACCGCCACCAGATCCTTACGCCAGGATTTCTTGTACTGCCTTTCCAGCCCTTCCTGCAGGTGGACCAGATCGTTGGTGGTCACTTCCCCGTTGCGGGTCAGCAGGTAGATGGCCGCGGCACGCACACGGGCCGCCTCGAGATGGTCGACACCCCTGCCGGCGACGCTGCGCAGGTATTCCATCCCGCGCGAATAAAGGTCTTCCGGCACCGCATACCCCAGGGCGCGCGCCTCGGTCAGGAACTGCATGACATAGACCGACGGGAAGTCCGCGGCGCTACGTCCACCGGGCCAGAAACTGAAACCGCCGTCCGGCAGGCTGGCGCGGCCGCAGCTTGTTGATCAGCACCGCCACCTTCTCCCGCGTCTGTGCCATCCGATCGGCATAACCGGTATGCTGCATCAGTCCAATCAGCGGGAACACCTGGCTGACCACCTGCTCGGTACAGCCATGCGGGAAGTTCTCCAGATAATTGGTCAGGCCGTCCACCAGCACCAGAGGACTGGCCGAGGCGGAGGCCTGCTGATCGGCGAGCTGCGGATAAAGTTGCCGCGGCAGGGCGACCGTCTGTTCGCCGCTTTCGGCATAACCGCTGTCGAAACTGGCCATGTAGGGCACCGCCGGGCGCACACTCAGGGTAGCGCTAATACGCCCCTCCTCTTTACCGAGCGTGGCCTTAAAGGCGATGGAGGCGGCCCCCGGTCTGGCCAACGCCTTGACCCGGAAATCGGCCTTCCCTTCGCTCCCCTCGGCAATGGTCAGTTTGGCCACCGCCTCACCCAGGATTTGCAGCTGCTCCGAGGACTCGGCCTGCAGGATGATCTCCGGCTTCTCCCCCGATCCCTCCACCATATTGGCCACACCGACGGTGACGATGAACTCGTCCCCCGGCGCCGCCACGGTGAGCACATTGGGGGAAATGACGAAGGGGCCACGCACCAGGGTACGCTCCTCGGCGGTGCCCATCGCCTCATCGGCCACCGCTACGGCCATCACCCGCAACTGTCCGCTGAAGGTCTCGGGGATCTCAAAGCCGACGCTCTGCTGCTCGGGACCGGCCTCGACGATCCCCGACCAGAAGACCGCCGGTTTCTCCACCTTGCGGGCGAAGGGATTGAGATTCCGGCCCAACGCTTCGGATGCGGCATCCGGCATGCCCCCCCCGCTGGCCGAACGCTCGCGGATCAGATTGTATTCGGGCAGAATCAGATCCAGCATCTGCTGGGTACGCACCTCCAGCGCCCGCTTTTTCAGGAAGTGATCCAGCGGCTGCGGCGTCCGGTAATCGGCCACCTGCAGGATCCCCTCATCGACAGCGAAGATCACCATGCGGGACGATACAGAACTTTTGTAACCGATCTCCATTATCTTTCCGGGCCGGGCGATCTCCGGCACCGCCAGTGTTACCCCGACCTGACGCTTGCTACGGTCTATGGTAAAGGGCGCCACCGCATAGCTCAGCGGACTGGTGAAGATCTCCGACGAATCGGCGGCACGAACAAACGCCACGTTGACGTAGGCGTTACCCTCCAGCTCAGGCGGCACGGTGATCGTCTGCATGGTGCTGGTGGTGGTGCTGCGGAACCACTTGAAGGCGTGCACCCGATCGCTCTCGATAGTGATCAGCCCGCTGCCGATATAGGGGGCGGTGATATTCATCTCGATGGTATCACCGGGGCGGTAATCGGCACGGTCCAGTTTCAGGCTCAGTTCCGCGTTTTTCTCCAGTTCGCCAGCAAGGTTGCCATGACCGACCACCGAGAATGCGATACGCGCCAGGTGCATCCCCTTGCTATCCACCAGTTCCAGCACGAAATCGCCGGGGCTGTCAGTCGGCAGGCGATACTCGCTGCCGTCTTTGGCCACAGCGAAAGGATCCTCGCTGAGCAGGTTCTCTTTTATCACGGTCTGGTATTTGTACGTGCCGTCGGCCTGGCGCACCAGGGTGGAGACGCGCCGCTGTTCCAGCCTCCGCAGGGTCAGTCCTTCGCGGGCAATGGCGTTGAGTTCATTGTCGATAGCGATGAAACGGAGTGTGCGCTCACTTTCCCTCGAAATGTAATCAAGCTTGCCATCCGCCTTGTATCCGACCAGCGATGCGAGCGGCGATACCAGGATGCTGCTGCTGGCGCTGACACTGCGCCCGCCGCCCTGCTCGAAGCCCTCCGCATCGAACCGCAGCCGGTAGGTGCCCTGTACGTACTCCTTCAGTGACCACTCGAACCGCGCCAGGCCGTCGGCATCGGTCTTCTGCGGCTCGAGACTTTTGCGCACACTGCGCAGGGTCTGTTTGGGATCGACCAGCGGGTCCTCGAATCGATACTCGGCATATTCACGAAAACGGAAACCGGTCGGGCTGAGGGTGATATTTGCCTCGACGGTGCGATCCTGAGCCGGAGTGCCGAAGAGGTTCTCCAGCCGCACCTCGGCCTGGAGCTCATCCCGGGAAATCCACCCCTTGTCCTTTGCCCCCAGAATGCGGCTGGTGATGCGCATCCGATCCGGCTGGAACTCCTCAACCTGGAAGCGCACTGAGCCGATCTGGCGGCCGCGGTAGCGGCCGCGGATCAGATAGAGCGCTGCATCGTAATAGCCGGTTTCGGCGGTCGCCTCCGTGGCATAATCAAGATCGAAGAAACCGAGGCTCGGTAGGGTGAGCTTCTTTTTCAGTGTCACCGTACCGCGGGGATTGCGGATCTCCAGCTCCAGCGGGATCGGCGGCGGCGCGCTGAGATCCTGCTGACGCACGATCACACCCAGATTGACCGTCTCGCCGGGTCGGTAAATGCCGCGATCGGAAAAAAGGAAAGCGTTCAGCTCATCACTGTCGGTATGGCTTCGATATTCACCCCCCACATCGAAGCGTGAAAAATTGAGCTGGCGGTTACCGCGGTTGAAAGGCAGGAATGAGGTATCGTCGCCGCGACGCACCAGGTAGACCGTCGGCGCCTTCTCCCTTTCCAATCCCTTGGTGCTCGGCAGGCTGGCATGTCCCCGCTCATCGGTCACCACGCTCATCACCGGCAGGCCGTTCTTGCCCAGCAGCTCCACCGTGGCGCCGGTGACCGGTTGCCCGTCGGCGATCGACTGGACAAACAGTTCATGCGAGTGATCGGCATTGTCCTTGGCGATGATGCCCAGATCGCTCACCAGGATCAGTCGCTTGTCTTCACTGCCATAGACCCGCTGATTACGGCCCGGATCCCATCCCTCGACGGTAACGAAGAACAGGCCGTATCCTTCACCCTGCTGCAGGTACTCACTGAGGTCGAAGGAGGCGTAGTTGGCCTCGGCCGGGTGACCCATGCGCAGATCAATCACCTGCTCACTGCGCGCGGTAAGATTCTGTTCATTGAAACTGTAATTGTTGAAATCGGGATTGCTGATATCGCCATAACTCTGGCTGATCAGATGGTTGAGCTGCTTCGGCAGCACCCGGCCGATAGAGATCCGGGCCGCTTCCAGATTACGACTCAGCAGGCCGAATTGATGTTCGCCGGAGAGGGCCAGCAGCGACCCTTCATTGGTGATCTTCAGCTCCCTGGGGTAGGAGGGCGTCTGCAGCACCGCATCGTAACCACTGGCCATCCTGAATTCGTTAATGGAGCGCAGCCCCCCGGCAAGACGGAGATAAAGCTGGCGCTTCTCGGCAACATCGATGCGGAAGTTGTAGATCTTTTCCGCCTCGCGCTCGTTGGGAATCGGCTGCAGCTCCACCCGCTCCGCCCCGGCCAGCACCGTTGAGTCGACCTCGCGTGGACCTTGCCAGCCGCGCCTGCGCTCCGGCAACAGATAAACCTCCAGCGCTTCGTGGACCTGTTCGGCAGTGATATCGTCGGTGAACTCCAGACTCAGGATCTGTTCCGGTTCATCCTCCTGGTTGCGCACGATACGGCTGTTCACCGCGTCGACCCGGAAAAAACTGGCAATATCGGGGATCACCACCTCGCCGGTGATCTCATGTGCGATTGTCGCCGCCCCCAGCGCGCTCTTCACCCCTGTCGGCAGCTCCAGCCGCATGTAGTTACGCTTCTCCGGCAGCTCGATCGGTTCCGAGTGGATGTAGGCCTTACGCTGGTACTTGCTATAACTGACGGAAAAACCGTAATTCACCGGTGTGGTCTCAATGCCGGCACCGGAAGGGCGCATGCCCAGGCGAAGATGGCTCTCCAGACTGGCGGGGTCGACCGCATGGGTAAAACCGAGGGTGGCGACCACCCTTCGGGTCTTGCGATCCGCCGGGTCCTGATAGAACTCAATGGACTCAAGCTCGCCGTCGAAGGCCGGGGTGGTAAATCGCACCCGATGCTCCGCGAGGCGCACTCCTTCACGAAACAGCGTCGGGTCGAAAGCGGCGCTATAATCCTGCCCGGCCGGCCAGTCCTGCTCCGGCTCGAACCTTAGCACCCGGTCACTCTCCCACTGCCACTCCCCTGCCAGCGCCGGCTTCAGACGGACACCTTCGCTCAGCGGCTTGTCCAGCATCTCCAGTGCAGCCACCGAAGGTGGACCCAGCTCCCGCCCGGCGACGGTGGCCTGATCGTAGGAGAAGGTAATGCGCAGCGGATCCGGTCGCAGGTTTTCCTCAACAATGCGGGTCAGCCCAGGAGGGGTCGCCTCCGCGACATATTGCAACGGCTTGGGCAGTTGCTGGTAGTAGAGATAACCGATGTAAGCGGCGGCACCGATCAGCGCCAGCAAAACGATCGTACGGGGACGGGAGCGGAGAGTGTGCCAAACCCGGGCCAGCCAGGAAGGCGGGCTCCAGTGAATCCTGCCGAAGAGCTGGTTACCGATCCTGCCGAGTGCACCAAATATCGCCCTCATCCCCTACTCCCTTTGTCGTTATTCCCCGTTCCAAGGCGTGCGGTTGTTGAACCATTTCCCTGTTGCGAAACTACAACTCGATTAAGTGATCAGGCAGTTCATTGGGATTTTTCTCCTCGGCGGGAAAATGTTCGATCAGGTGACTGCCGATACCCTGGATGGCCTTTACAAAACCTTCGGCCACATCACCGGTTTTCACCATGGCGAGAAAATCCGTCACCACCCAATCCCAGCTCCCGTTGGGTACGGCAGCGTCGATCCCCTTGTCGGCGATCACCTCCACATAGTGTTCGGCCACCGCGACGAACAACAGCACCCCGGTTCGCCCTTCCGTGTGGTGCAGGTTCTGCAGCAGAAACTGCTCCCGTGCCAGGCGTGCCGCACGCTGGCGTTTTATAGCCCTGGGAATCACACGGTATTTAATCGCCGGAAGGTGAAACAGCATCAACGCCAGCAGGAAGGTCATCACCTGCGCCCCGTAATTCCCCAACAAGGTCTCATGCAAGTCGAGCAACAGCACCAACGCCGGTAAAAAAAGGGCAGTGAGCGCTGCCCACAGGGTGGGTATGTAATAGTAGTCATCGCACTCACGGGCGATGACCGTGACTATTTCGCCGCTGGTTTTCGTCTCAACCTGGCGAATCGCCTCTGCAATGCGCTGTTTGTCGTTATCGCTTACAAAAGCCATCGTTACCATCCCCCCGAGGCGCCGCCGCCCCCGAAGGATCCCCCGCCGCCAGAGAATCCACCACTGAAACCGCCGCCGGAAGAGTACCCCCCTCCGTAGTAGCCGCCGCCATAGTAACCGCTTCCATATCCGCCCCTGCCTCCACCGCCACCGAGACCGGAGAAAAGCCCAATCAGAAAGACTGCAATTCCGGCAAAAACGCCGACCCCCAAGGAGTAAAGCCAATAACCAAACAGCCAGGCGATGCCCCCCATGATGCCGCTGGCGAGGAAGCGATTGCCGATGAAATGGCGCACACTGCCGCCGAACATCATGCTGAGAAATACCGCCACGCCGAAGAAACTGAACGCCTCTTCCACATTACTGCCGATTTTGCGTTCTTGCGGGGTGTAGGTGCCTTCAATGGCGGAGAGTATGGCGCGCGTGCCCTCGATAATGCCGTCCTCCATGTCACCCTGTTTGAAACGCGGGGTAATGATGGTGTCGATAATGTTCTTACTGAGGGCATCGGTCAGGGCACCCTCCAGGCCATAGCCGACCTCGATACGCACCTTGCGTTCATAGAGGGCGACGATGAGCAGGGCGCCGTTATCGCGACCCTCCTGACCGATCCCCCACTCGCGCCCGAGCTGAAAGCCGTAATCGGCAATCTCATATCCCTGCAGAGAGGGGAGGGTAACCACGACCACCTGGTTGCTGGTGGCCTGTTCGTGCTGTGCCAGCATCGCGGTTAACTTGCTGACGGACGGGGGTGAAAGCAGTCCGGCCTGATCCACGACTCGACCGGTAAGCACGGGAAACGACGGCGCCGCCTGAACAGGCAAAACCAGCAGCAAACCGATCCACAGCAGGCCGGTGAGGGAAAGTGCGCCTCTCATCGACCCGCCCTAGAACTGCACTTCCGGGGTCTGCTGCACCGACTCGTCGACAGAGAAATTCTCCTTTACCTCCATCTCCGGATAGAGCAGCGCCCGCCACCAGCGACCCGGAATGGTACGTAGCTCGGTGTTGTAGATCTTGACGGCATTGATGTAATCACGCCGCGACACGCTAATGCGGTTCTCGGTACCTTCCAACTGTGACTGTAGCGCAAGAAAATTCTGGTTGGATTTCAAGTCAGGATAACGCTCGACCACTACCATCAATCGCGATAGGGCCGAAGAGAGCGCCGCCTGATTCTGCTCGAAAGCCTGGAATGCCTTCGGATCGGAAAGTACATTGGGCGGCAGTTTCATCTGCGAAACCTTGGCGCGCGCCTCGGTCACCGCGGTCAGCACCTCTTTTTCCTGCGCCGCATAACCCTTCACCGTGTTGACCAAGTTGGGCACCAAATCTGCACGGCGCTGGTACTGGTTCAACACCTGGCTCCAGGCCGCTTTTACTTCTTCATCGTAGGTAGGAATATTGTTAATGCCACAGCCACTGAGTGTCGCCAACAACAACATGAAAAATGTCAGATGGAAAAGACGTTGCACAATCATGAGCGTTCCTGTCCCCGGTTATTGTTTTAAATTCACTCCATCTTAACCCTTACGCTTTTGCAAATTCCACTGTTGAT
>JABAOG010018003.1_pt1 | contig 11862 bp, 11 predicted proteins | sample 7062131 | NCBI WGS metagenome assembly JABAOG01 (sample SAMN14538629, study PRJNA623070) | marine sediment metagenome | biome: marine biome [ENVO:00000428]; feature: marine pelagic biome [ENVO:01000023]; material: deep marine sediment [ENVO:00002113] | place: India: Arabian Sea | collected... | reverse complement strand
CAGCGAAAACATGACAAACTCTCCACCTACAACATTGGCGGCGAGTATTCCAAAAAAGAATGGCAATATCTGGCCCGCCAGTTCATCCAACAAGACCTCCTAAACCAGGACATGGAACATGGCAGCCTGAAACTAACCCCCAAAGCCTACGAAGTATTCAAAGGACAGCAAGTCCTGGGCACCCTGCTAGAACAGCCGCGTCGGGTTACTACAACTGGGCCACAGGCAGAGTACGATCGGCCGCTTTTCAACCTGCTCCGCCAAAAACGCAAAACCCTGGCCGACGAAGCCGGCGTCCCACCCTACGTCATTTTCTCCGACCGCTCCCTGGCCGAAATGGCAACCTACTATCCCCATTCCCAGGAATCCTTCGCCGATATCTACGGCGTCGGTGAAGCCAAGCTCAATAGTTATGCCGCTGAATTTCTCCCGATCATCATCGACTACTGCCAGGAAAATGACCTCGAGGAAAAAACAAAACCCCGCTTCACTGTCCAATCTACACCAGGTCGAAGCAACCGCACCGAGGAAGTTTTGGAGCTTTACAATAGTGGCAAAACCGTTCCCGAAATTTGCGCCATCTTTGGCACCAGGCAGTCCACCATTCTCAACCACCTCTGGAAATCCGTCCAAGCGGGAAAAGAGTTAAGAAAAAGTAACTTCCTCTCACTCTCCGAACTATCAACCGAAGACCAACAGCGCATCCTCGAAGCCTTTGCTGAACTTGGTACCGACTATCTCCGCCCCGTCTATGATGCGATGAATTCGGCNNGAACTCCACCTCCTCCGCCTCCACTTCACCAGCCAAAAATAAAGTGTTCCACCCATCTACAAAAAAAATCCAACAAATAATTATTAGATATAAGTGGTTGCCCATTGTAGCTATTACGCTTATAGCCTTAGTTCTCCGCCTCTACCGCCTTGACAGCGTCCCCCCCGGCATCAACGGCGACGAACTCTTCAACGCCATAGACGCCCTTCGCCTGGGCTGGGGTAAATGGCAGATCTATTTTGAGGGTAACAACGGCCGAGAAGCCCTCTTCATCTACCTCATGGCCTTGCCCCTCAACCTCTTCGGCCGTCATTTGTGGGCCTTACGCCTGACGGCCGTCTTTTTTGGCGTCGGCTCCGCCCTGGTTGCCTATGGCATCGGCCGTCAACAATTCAGTCGCCGTGTCGGCCTCATTACTGCCCTGCTCATCGCCGTCTCCCTCTGGCCCATGATGCAAGCTCGCTGGGGTCTGCGCGCCGTCAGCCTGACCTTCTTCACCGGCCTGACCGTCTATCTATACGGCCGGGCCATCCAAAACGAAACAAAATGGTCAACCTGGCTGTTGGCCGGCCTGGTCTTCGGCCTCACTCAATACACCTACATCCCGGCCCGCATCTTTCCCCTTGTTATCCTGGGTTGGTTCGGCTGGTTGGCAGGCACAAACTGGCCTCAGTTTCAGAAAAAATGGCGTCATCTTCTATTTAGCTTCCTCGTCGCGCTCCTCATCTTCGCTCCCTATGGCCTCTATATGGTTCGCAATCCCGAAAAGGTCAACCAACGGGTCGGCGCCCTGGATCAACCAATAGACGCCTTGCGCAGCGGTGATCTAACCGTTCTGGCAGATACAGTCTCAACGGCCGTTCGCATCTTCACCATCGAAGGCGACCCCGCCGGACGCTATCACACCAGCACCCGTCCCCTCCTCGATCCCGCAGCCGGCCTCTTTCTTGCTGTCGGTCTGGTCACCACTGTCTTTGGTGCATTCCGGAAAGGTAAACATGATCATCGGGCAATCAACGCCCTGCTGATTCTTTGGCTGGGCGCCATGGTTTTACCCGGTGCCATCGCCGGATTGGATACCGCCTCCCTCCGCAGTGCCGGGGCTGTCATTCCCGCCTATTTAATGATCGCCCTGGGCCTTGATCGAACGTATGAATGGCTCCTGGCCCGTTTCCAAAACCGGCAAACATCCATCCGTTACGGCTTCATTGGACTCCTTATCGGCGGCGGTCTATTGACCCTGGTGACATCCTGGCACACCTACTTCACCGTCTGGGTCAATGATCCCGAAGTTCGGGCCGCCTATCAGGTCGAATTGGCGGAAATCGGCCGTTATCTCAACCAAAACCCACCCCCCGAAAACACCCGCGTCTACATTGCCTCCAACTTCGTGGCCGACTCCGCCCCCCAGACCTTTGTCTATTACAGCGACCAGTCGGTCACCTGGTTTGATCACACCGCCTCTCTCGCCTGGGATGAAGAACAACCAGCCTGGTATTTCGTCCCCTACACCAAACCATTAGCGCCGGAAACCGCAACCCTTTTGCAGACCTTCACCCAACCAGAAACCATCCCATTTGAAAATGGCGATCCGGCTTTTACCATTTATCGTCCACCCAGAAACGTTGGCCATTCCGGCGCCGCAAAACACGGCCGCCATCACCTTCACCAACGGCCCCAACCTGCTCGGCTTCGACATCCCTCAAACCATATTCCGCGGCGAAACCATCCCTGTGCTGCTTCACTGGCAAATCCCTCCCAACCAGCAACCCCTGCCAAACCAGCTAACCACCGCTCAGGTATTTCTCGAAGACAACACCGGCAACCTCTGGCAGCAGGCCGAGAGTCTGCTTGGCTATCCTCAAGCAAGCTGGCAGCCCAACGACCGCTTTCTTCAACTCGTTCACCTGGAAATCCCACCGGGAATGCCGCCCGGCCCCATCTACCTCCGCTTCGGCTTACGAGACTGGCAGGGCCAACCATACGAAACCAAAATCACCGGCGTAGAGAAAAGCGGCCCCTTCCTGGCTCGCAGCCGCCCCCTGACCGAGATAACCCTACAGCCAGATACAACAGTTTTTGATGGTGTCTTGGCTTTACAAGACCATGTATTCAGCACCCTGGTTGTCCCCGGCCTGCCCGTCAATATCTCCCTCAACTGGTTAGCTGTCGAATCGCCCCCAATCGATTACCGGGTTCAACTCCAACTGATAGAAACCGGTTCAACCCAGCCGGTGCTCAGCCAGACCTTTGAACTTTGGCCCGATGTCTATCCCCCCTCCCAATGGCAGAAAGGGGAACAGGTAACAACGCTACACCAGTTGCGAATCCCATTAGACATTTCGGCCGAATCCACCCTCCAACTCCACATCCAACTCCTTCCTGCTGACAGCGAAACAATCCTGCCCCTCACTCAGGGCAATACCCTGCTGTCCGAACTAACCCTCCAGATTCGAGACCATCTCTTTGAAATACCGCCCATCACCAATGAGGTAAACGCCCGGTTTGGGGAAAATATCCGTTTATTAGGCTACAATATTGATACCACCGCGGCCCACCCTGATGGTCAAGTTCAACTAACCCTCTACTGGCAGGCCATCAACACCCCCACCGACGGCTACACCGTCTTTAACCACCTCATCGGTCCCGATGGACAAACCTACGGCCAGTTCGACAGCCCCCCCGTTAGCGACGCCTGGCTGACCCAGACCTGGCTGCCCGGCGAAATAATCATCGACCGCCGCACAATCCCCATCAATCCCGATGCCCCACCCGGCCAATACCAACTCAACATCGGCCTCTACACCGCTTTCGACCTCGTCCGCCTCCCTGTCTGGCTCAACGGCCGCCCCCAAGCCGGCGACCAACTCTCATTAACCAGTTTACAGGTTTCGCCCTAACTGGAAGAATGAAATCAATGACTACCGAAACATTACCTCTAAAACAAATAGAAAATGAAACTGGAAAAATCAGTTACGAGGATTTTTTAAATTGGTCTAAGGAACAATCGTAATGGGAACCGAATAAGGGGCCGGATAGTTGCCATCATTCGCCACTACAATTAGTCGAATAACATATTGCCCGGGTGGTAAATCACCTGCATACAGCGTTTCCAGAACCCCATTTACCACCGGGCTGCTGTGAGTCGTCCCAAAAGTCGTCCAGGACGTTGGCGAAGCCCCGCTGCCAATTTCCAACTTGTAATATTGAATATCGGCCGTACTAAAATTCGCCGTCCCAATAATCGGCACCGCCCCGCTAACCTGTTCGCCCGGTGCAGGCGACGTAATTCGCCAGGTAACCCCCGACGGCGCCGGCGCACCGGTATCCCCCGCTCCACCCGCTTCGCCGGTCGGCGGCGACAAAAGCGCCCGCGCCACACCCATAGGACAAACAGATGGCGGCGCCATCTGATACCCATTTTGCTGCGCCCACAGCCGAGCCCGGACCTCATCAGGATAAAATGGCGGCACCGCCAAAAACAGCCGCACAGAAGCTCCATCCGGTGGCCGATTATTGTTAATTACACAAACCGTAGGGGGATCCGGTTGGAATCCGTTATCCAGCGCCGGCAGCGTGATCAGGCTCCTTTGGTCTTCCGAAAGCGACGCCACAGCCANNCAGACTCCGCTGATCGGCCGAAAGCGACGCCACAGCCAGTCGCCACGCCCCCGGCACAGTCAACACATCCGGCACATAACCCAATCGTTGCACCCCATGTGTTGGCCCGCCAACCAAAAACAGGTCGGTTCGGGAAGCCGTACAGGTACTCCCACCCGTTCCCCGCGGCAAACAAACCTGTTTTTCCTCCACCCCCCCGACCGGTTGGAAATCTCTAGCAGGAGCAACGCCATTAACCACCAGGCTGTTTTGAATAGAAGGCGTCGCCTGGATATGATCCATAATAACCCGCCACAAAGGCGCCGCACCCCGAAAACCCGAAGAATCTCGCATGGGATGACCATCCGTATTGCCTACCCAAACCCCAACAACAACCCCAGGTGTATATCCCAACGTCCAGTTATCCCGAAAATCATTGGTCGTTCCCGTCTTAACCGCCGCTGGATAGGCCGGATTCAAGACTGTATTAAATCCAAAAGCCGGAGACCGGGCCGAATCATCATCCAAAATATCAGTCAGGATATAAGCAATCCGCGGATCAAGGGCATTACTGGGAGGAACATTTTCCGACGCCAGCTCATAGACAACGTTGTCGCGGCTATCCGTGATTTTCAACACGCCTGTTAAACGCGGCCGTTGTCCCATATTCGCCAGCGTCGCAAAAGCATGAGACATCTCCAGTAACGGCACTTCACCGCCCCCCAAAGTCAGCGCCAGCCCATAGAAGCCAGCCGGTTGGTCCAACGATTGGACCCCCATATTTCGGGCCGTACTGATAAAAGCCGGAATCCCAATGTCCCGAATCAATTGAATTGGGGGAATATTATAGCTGTTCGCCAAAGCATCCCGCAGCAGCAGCGGCCCATGAAAACGATGGTCATAATTCACCGGCACCATACGATCCGTCGGCGTCAACTCCAGCTCAATCGGCACATCCCACAGCACATCCCCCATAGTCCAGCCCCGTTCCATCGCCGCCGCATATGTAATCGGTTTAATGCTGCTGCCCGGCTGGCGGGGCTGCAAGGCAACATTCACCTGCCCATCAATCGACTCGTTAAAATAATCCAGGCTGCCAACCATCGCCAGGATCTCGCCCGTTCCTGGCTTAAGAATAACAACAGAAGCGTTATTCACATCATGCGCCGCCGCCCGTCCCGCGACCCACTCTCTGGCTGCCTGTTCAGCATAATTTTGCAGTTGCAAGTCCAGACTCGTCGTTATCTGCCAGCCGCCCTTCGTCAGAGCATCCGGCCCATATCGTTCTTCCAACAGACTTTGCACATAAAGCACAAAATGGGGCGCCAATAAAACATCTTCACCAGCCTTCAATCCCGCCGGAATGAGCGGCGCAATAACCAGTGTTTGACTTTTGGCCTCATCCAATTCTGCCTGGGCGATCATCCCCTCATCCAACATCAGATCCAGAATCAACTCCTGCCGTGCCTTAGCCCCCTCAAAATTATTATAGGGATCCAATTCCGCCGGAGATTGGGGCAGACCGGCCAGGAAAGTCGCTTCCGCCAGCGTCAGGTCCGTGGCCGATTTACCAAAATAAGTCTGGGCCGCCGCCTCAATACCATACGCCAGGTTGCCATAGTAAATCTCATTCAAATACATCAAGACAATATCTTGCTTGCTGCGTTGCTGGGTCAAAATAAAAGCTAGAAAAATCTCACGAACTTTCCGTCCATAACTGGCTGTGACTCTTTCTTCATAGCTAAAGGCAATATGGCGCACCAACTGCTGGGTAATCGTACTCGCCCCAACCGGTCGGCCGTCCTGGTTCCGGTAATTGCTAACAAACGCCGCCACAATCGCTTCGGGGTCAAAACCCTGATTCGTCCAGAACGTATCATCCTCCACCGCAACCGTCGCGTTAATAATCGATTCCGGAATTTCGTTATACTCCAGCCAGCGCCGCTTCTCGGCCGTTTTCAACTCAAAAAGCAGCGTCCCATTCCGGTCATAAAAGCGCGGCGTCCCACCCGGCCCCTGTCCCTGGTATGTCACAACCTGCGAAATCGCTCCCGACAACTCATTACTCAAATAAAAATAAGCTCCGAAAGCAACGATGATCCCGACCAACAGGCCAATCACCAATAACTGCACCCCCAATATAACCAACCGGACACAGCCCCTTGCCACCCGAGACCCAGTACCAGGATCGGAATCAATCTCCGGCGGTATTTCCGGTTTCGGAGGAGTTGGTTCTGAAAAACCCCGATATATTGTCATAAACATTATGGTAAGCAATTTTCAATTATGGTCAAGTAGGAGATATTTACCTGTTATTTTTGGGCAGTAATAAACCTCTTTATTCAGACAAATTACTCCTCAATCCTCATCTTCAACACGTAAGCGTTCAGACTTTTGTTTTTTTGTACACTATAGACCTGGGTTGAAAGATACCGAAAAACAAAAGTCTATAAGTGGATTGAACGGATAACAACACACTTTACTTGTCTGATTCAAAGAAAATCAGATAGAATGGCAACATTCTTTGCACACAAACACATCAAACAAATCTGGACCGAAATATCTCCCGCTGAGTTAATGCAAAAAATCAACGCTCTGAAAAAACTATAGGCAAAAACTTACATGAACGAACCAACTACAATTGTAATATTCGGCGCCTCAGGCGACCTGACCGGCCGAAAACTTATCCCTTCCCTCTTTAACCTCTATTGCAAAAAACGGCTCCCAGACAATTTTCGCGTTGTCGGTGTTGCCCGTCGTCCTTGGAACGATGAGAAGTTCCGATCAGATATGGAATCTGACCTCAAGGAATTCGCACCCAAAAAATATAACGCCGAAACGTGGTCCGAATTTGCCCCCAATTTGTTTTACCAACCCGGTGATCTGAACGTAACAGAGGATATCGAACAATTAAAAGAGCGCTTAGTCGATTTGGAAGGACAGTCCGAAGGTCCTAACAATCGTATTTATTACCTGGCCATTGCCCCCCGATTATACGAAGTCTCCATCAAAAACCTCGGCGAAGCCGAATTGGTAAATGAAAGTAACGGCTGGCGGCGAGTGGTCATCGAAAAACCATTTGGCCACGATCTCCCTTCTGCCAAAGCCCTCAACGCCTCCGTTCACCGCACCCTCCATGAATCTCAAATCTACCGTATCGACCATTACCTGGGCAAAGAAACCGTCCAAAACATCCTCGTCTTTCGCTTTGCAAACTCTCTCTTCGAGCCTGTTTGGAACCGCAACTACATCGATCATGTCCAAATCACGGCCGCAGAAGCAGTAGACATCGGTCACCGCGCCGGCTACTATGACGGTGTCGGCGTCATGCGCGACATGATGCAAAACCACATGCTCCAACTCCTCTCACTGGTTGCCATGGAACCGCCCGCCTCTTTTGAAGCCGATCCCCTGCGGAATGAGAAAGTCAAAGTCCTCAGCTCAATACGGCCGATCCCCCCCTCAGAAAGCGGCAAACACACCGTCCGCGGCCAATACAAAGGCTATCTCGAAGCAAAAGGCGTTGCCTCAGACTCCCAAACCGCCACCTACACCGCCGTTCGTCTCCTGGTAGACAACTGGCGCTGGCAAGGCGTGCCATTTTATTTGCGTTCCGGCAAAGCCCTGGCAGACAAAGTAACCGAAATCAGCATCTTCTTCAAACGGCCGCCCCATATGATGTTCCCCCGGCCAGAAGACATAAAAATCGAAGCCAACGACCTCTCCATCTGCGTCCAACCCGACGAAGGCATCCATTTCAGCTTCCAGGCCAAAGTACCCGACACCGCCGCCGACATGCGCAATGTTGATATGAGCTTCCACTACGAAGACTCCTTCGGCGAAGTCGCCATTCCCGACGCCTACGAAAGACTCCTGCTCGATGTAATAAAAGGCGACGCCTCCCTCTTCACCAGGGGCGACTCCATCGAACTCGCCTGGGGTCTGGTAGACCAGATCCTTGAAGGCTGGGAATCCGAAAATGCTCCCCCACTCGTTACCTACGAACCCGGCACTTGGGGTCCGTCCGCGGCCGACGACCTCGTCGCCCACGACGGTTTCACCTGGCATCTAAGCTGCCTCCATAGTTAAGCGAATAAGACTCGACAGGCCAAAACCATTCTGACACTCTGAAACTGAAATCTGCCAGACATCTTGATGAATATGGCCAACCCAACCCGAGCCTAACCACTGGCTCCCCCGCCACCATAATCACCATAGCTCCCCACTTCCAATTTTAATTTCTCCAGTACATGATCGGTATTTCAACCAGTACACTTCAGCGTACTTATTATCTCAGCCTGGGAATTCATTCCTTGGCTGAAATAACCCTGGAATAAATTTCAGGGCGTTAAACCAAAATCTCCTAATACCTCCTTACACCTGCCCTGTTGTCAGCGCCTTCTTCACTTCCGCAATCGCCTGCGTCACCTTAATCTCACGCGGGCAGGCATTCGTGCAATTAAAAATCGTCCGGCAGCGCCAGACACCAAACTGCTTGCCCAGAATATTCAGCCGCTCACTGTACAAATCATCCCGGCTGTCAAAGATAAACCGGTGCGCCTGGACGATAGCCGCCGGTCCAATATATCGGCCGTTCGCCCAAAAGCTCGGGCAAGAAGTCGTACACGCCGCGCACAAAATACACTTCGTCGTATCATCAAACTTCGCCCGGTCCTCCGGCGATTGCAGCCGTTCCCGGCCGTTTTCCGGCACCGGCTGGTTGCTGGTGAAGAACGGCCGGACCGAACGGTAATGGTCAAAGAACGGTTCCATATCCACAATCAGGTCCTTCAACACCTTCAAACCCAGCATTGGCTCCACCTGGATTTTTACATGGTCCGCCCCCTCCGGAGCCAAACGGCCGACCAACGTCTTACACGCCAGCGCATTCGCCCCATTTATCCGCATCGCATCCGAACCGCAAATCCCGTGACCACACGAGCGCCGCAGCGCCAACGTGCCATCCATCCGCCATTTCACCTGGTGCAAGACATCCAACACACTATCACTAGGATTGACATCCTCAACCGCATAATCTCCCCACCAGGGCTTCTTATCCTTCTCCGGGTTAAACCGCCGAATACGCATCTCGACTCGCATAAAATTCTCCTAAAAACCTTACTCTCAAATGTAAATTGATATTAGTCGTAATGCGTAATATGTAAAACGTAATAACATCTTGCCTCAAATTACGAATTACGAATTACGAATTACCAATCCCTAATACACCCGCTTCTTCGGCTCATAACGGCCGAGTGTCACCGGTTTATAATCCAGACGATAAGAACCGTCCTCCTGGAAACAAAGCGTATGCTTCAACCAGTTATCGTCATCCCGTTCCTGGTAATCATCCCGGGCATGACCACCCCGGCTCTCTGTCCGGGCCAAGGCCGAAACGGCCGTCACCTCCGCCAACTCCAGCAAGCAGCCCAATTCCCAGGCCTCCAGCAAATCCGTATTAAAATGCTTGCCCTTATCATCTATTTCAAGGCTGCTATTATACTTTTCTCTTAGATCGCGCAGATCTTCCAGTGCCTCACTCATCGTTTCATCAGTCCGGAACACACCCACATTAGCCGTCATCGTCTCTTGCATCGCATTCCGCAGATTATAAGACTTTGTACCACCATTACCTTGTCGGATGCGGTCAAACTCAGCCATCACTTCCGCTGCTGGATTATCAGGCAAAGGCAAGAATTCCGCCTCCGCACAATAATCAGCCATATGTTTCCCAGACCGGCGGCCGAAAACAACCAGATCAACCAGCGAATTGGTCCCCAATCGGTTTGCCCCATGAACAGAGACACAAGCTGCCTCACCAACTGCGTACAATCCCGGCAAAACCGTATTCTGAGAATCAACCACAACGCGGCCGTCAACATCAGTTGGAATGCCACCCATCGCGTAATGCGCCGTCGGCTGAACCGGCATCGGCTCCTTTAGCGGGTCAATACCCAGATAAGTTCGCGTCAAATCCACAATTTCAGACAGCTTTTCCTCGATCAGCTCTGCGGATATCCGGCGACTCTCCCCCTCTTTCTCAAAATAACTGTTCACCACCTCTGGCCGCACATCCAAATGAACATAATTTTTACCATTAATCCCCTTACCATCTTTCACTTCCAGGAAAATCGCCCGGCTGACCACATCCCGGCTGGCAAGGTCCTTAATCGTCGGCGCGTAACGCGCCATAAAACGCTCCCCTTCATTGTTAATTAAAACCCCGCCTTCACCACGCACCCCCTCCGTAATCAAAACACCCAGCCGGTAAATGCCCGTCGGATGAAATTGGAAAAATTCCATATCTTCCAGCGGCACACCCCGCCGCAAACAGATAGCAGTCCCATCGCCGGTCAAAGAATGCGCATTGGAAGTCACCTCCCAACAACGTCCCCAACCACCCGTTGCGAACAAAACAGCCTTACTGTGAAAAACATGAAACTCACCCGTCGCCAGCTCAACCGCAACCACACCCCGCACCGTGTCACCAACTCGGATAAGGTCTACCACTTGGTATTCATCAAAGAAATTAACCTCATTCCGCACACATTGCTGGTACAACGTTTGCAAGATCATATGGCCGGTCCGGTCCGCCGCATGGCAGGCTCGTTGCACCGCCTTCTGCGTTTCATTATTGGTATGCCCGCCAAACCGGCGTTGGGCAATCTTACCCTCCGGAGTCCGGTCAAAAGGCAGACCCATATGCTCCAACTCAACAACGGTATCAACCGCTTCCCGGCACAGAACATCAACCGCATCCTGATCCGCCAGATAGTCGGAACCCTTCACTGTATCGTAGGCATGCCATTCCCAATGGTCCTCCTCCATATTACCCAAAGCAGCCCCAATGCCCCCCTGCGCGGCCCCGGTATGGGATCGAGTCGGATAAAGCTTAGAAATAACTGCCACGTTTGCTCTTTCGCTGGCATAAAGCGCGGCCATCAACCCTGCCCCGCCCGCACCAACAATAACTGCATCAAAAGTATGTATGTTATTCGCCATTTTATTTACACCAATTTGTCGATTGATAATCTAGTAATGTTCTCCAGAAGTCCGTATCAGATTTTCGAGTCATTCGACGCCTAAAAACCATACTGACTACTGACTACTGACTACCGACTANNACTCGGGTCGAAAGTGCTGATTGCAAATCCAGCCCAAATAATCGTAATAATACAAAACACAACCAGAACCCGCTTAATCCACATCATCGTTGTATCACTGTGGATATAATCTTCCAGAATGCCGCGCAAACCGTTAAACCCATGCGTAATCGCAAAAATTAGCAGCAGCATATCATACGTTTTCCACCCCCAGGAATTCCACTGCTCGGCCACAAACTGAATCGTCAGATTACCGCTGCTGTTCAACACATGCTGGATCATCATATGGCCCACCGCCAGAATCAAAAGCCCGGAACCAGTCAAACGCATGAACAGAAAAGCATACCGTTCAAGTTGATTTTGATTGGAAACATCGGCCGTTCTTTT
>JABAOG010013035.1_pt1 | contig 11866 bp, 12 predicted proteins | sample 7062131 | NCBI WGS metagenome assembly JABAOG01 (sample SAMN14538629, study PRJNA623070) | marine sediment metagenome | biome: marine biome [ENVO:00000428]; feature: marine pelagic biome [ENVO:01000023]; material: deep marine sediment [ENVO:00002113] | place: India: Arabian Sea | collected... | reverse complement strand
TTCCGCTGCCTCGTGGGCGAGGACATTCCGCTCAATGAAGGCTGCCTGAAGCCCCTCGACATCCGCATCCCGAAGGGCTCGATCCTCGACCCCGAGCCGCCGGCGGCCGTCGTGGCGGGCAACGTCGAGACGAGCCAGATCGTGGTCGACGCGCTGCTCGCCGCCGCCGGGGCGGCGGCCGCCGCCCAGGGCACGATGAACAACCTCACCTTCGGCAACGGCGAGTTCCAGTATTACGAGACGATCTGTTCGGGCNNCAACCTCACGTTCGGGGATGCGACGCGGCAGTACTACGAGACGATCTGCGGCGGCGCGGGCGCGGCCGCGCACTTCGACGGCGCGAGCGCGGTGCACACCCACATGACCAACTCGCGGCTCACCGACCCCGAGATCCTCGAGATGCGCTACCCCGTGCACGTGGAGACCCACAAGGCGCGCACGGGCTCGGGCGGGGCGGGCAAGACCCGCGGCGGCGACGGCACGGTCCGGCGCATCCGGTTCCTGGAGGAGATGACGGTCGCGCTGCTGTCGGGCCGCCGCGTGGTGCATCCGCCGGGGCTCAAGGGCGGGCGCGCGGGACAGCCGGGCCGCCAGCGGCTGATCGCGGCGGACGGCGGCGTGCGCGAGCTCGAGGCGCGCTTCCGGATCTCCGTCGCGGCCGGGGACGCGGTGGAGATCGAGACCCCGGGCGGCGGGGGGTTTGGGCGGCCGGCGTGATGTGCCTACTTGGCCAGCATCTCCCAAGCCTCGGTATCTTCGCTGTCAAAGCTGCCACCGTCCGCACGTCCGGTGCGAGCGTCGACCTCGAACGGATGCCAAGAATCGTCTATCGGCGACCAAGCATCCCCCAGAACACGATCCTCCTGCACTCGAAGCTGATCGAAGCCATCCCAAGACAGTCGACGGGTGTGCCATAGGAGTCCGCTCGGCCCCAATCGGGCGAGCGCGAGGCTCTGTCTGCTGACGATCCAGCCATCCGGATCGTGGCCTGGCAGCATGTCGTCGACGAAGGGCACAAGAAGTTCGGCCGCGCGCCTCGAAAGGTCCACGGACCACAAATCGCCTGCAACGACGATCGCGTCACGCTTGTTGGGGTGCACGTCAACGAGTTTGATGCGACCATATCCAGGCTCGAAGTTTCCCACCCAAGTTCCCTCGTCGGATACGAATTCGACCACCACGCCCTCACGGATCGCCCACCTCTGCGGAAACGAGGTCGCCAAGTCACCGTAGGGCGGAAGCCCGGGAAGGAGCCGAACGGTTGGAGGCACGCCTCACCCACAGCCATTGATAGGTTATGTATATGGTACTATTTCATGCCTGACGTAGTCGAGTATCTCGACGAGGAAGGGAGCAGCCCTTTTGGCGATTGGTTCTGTCGACTCGCCGCTCAGGCGGCGGTGAAAGTGCGCCGTGCGATCGCGCGGATGGAGGCAGGCAACTTCGGAGACTCGAAGGGCGTCGGCAAGGGAGTCATGGAATGCCGCATCGATTTCGGTCCTGGCTACCGGCTCTATTATGGAAAGGACGGCGATGAGCTCGTGCTTCTGCTCGCCGGCGGAACGAAGCAGCGGCAGCAGAGGGATATCGAGATCGCGCACAGGCGCTGGTCTGACTACAAGGCTCGCAAATCGGAGCAATAGCGATGGCGCTCACCCGAGACNNCAAGCGCGCGCGCTCCGCGAGCCGGAGTTTCGCCGAGCGCTTCTGACCGGGGCGCTCGAATGCTTCCTCGCCGGCGAGGTGGATGAGGGCAAGCTTCTTCTCCGCGACTATGTGAACGCCGCCATAGGCTTCGAGGAGCTCGCGCGCCTCACCGACAAGACGCCAAAGAGCCTCATGCGCATGCTGAGCGCTCCAGGGAATCCGACTGCGGGCAATCTCTTCGCCATCGTGAGCCGGCTGCAGGAGAGAGAGGGGGTGAGACTAAGCGTCGGATACGCAGAAGGTCCATGACGCCCGCTCGTCGCACACGATCTCGACGCGGCCCGAGAACCACAAGTCGCGTGCGACATCGCCTTTGACCGCTCCACGCCCAGCCCCTTTAATCGCCCGAGCACGCTTGGGAGGAGGAAGGCGATATGAGCGCGATCAGGCTGAGCGTCGCGGCCGCCGCTGCGATGATGGGCGCGAGCCTCGGGGGTGCGGCGGCGGCGCAGGACGGCGCGCAGGCGATCGACTACGCCGAGCCCGCCAACTGGCTCTGCCGTCCCGACACGGGCGACGTGTGCGACATGGACGTGACCGCCACCGTGGTCCCCGCGGGCGACGAGGCATTGACGGTGGAGCCGTTCACGGCCGATCCGTATGCGCCGATCGACTGCTTCTACGTCTATCCCACGGTCTCGCGCGATCCGGCGGGCAACGCGGACATGGTCCCCGACGCCGGCGAGATCGACGTCGTGATCCATCACATGGCGCGGTTCTCGTCCGTGTGCAAAGTGTATGCGCCGATCTACCGGCAGGTCACGCTGGCGGTGCTGCGCGGCTCCGTGCCCGAGGGGGCCGCGCCGGTCGACCGGGCGCTCGCCTACGCCGACGTGCGCGACGCGTGGCGGAGCTACCTCGAGCACGACAACCGAGGGCCGCGGCGTGGTCCTCGTCGGCCACAGCCAGGGAGCCTCCCTGCTCGTGCGGCTCATCGCCGAGGAGATCGACGGCGAGCCCGTCAGCGAGCGGCTGGTCTCCGCGCTGCTGCTCNNCTCGCAGGCGGCTCGTTCGAGCATACGCCGCTCTGCACGAGCCCGGACGAGACGGGCTGCGTGATCGCCTATGCGTCCTACCGCGACACGATCCCGCCGCCCGAGAACGCCATCTTCGGCCGCAACACGGACGACGGCCGAGTCGCCTGCGTCAACCCGGCGGCCCTCGACGGCTCGGGGGGCGCGCTCGATCCCTACTTCGGGACCTACGAGACGGCGTTCAACGTCTCCTCCGCCATGCCCGGCCCGTGGACCTCCGCCGGCTGGATCGGCACGCCCTTCGTGCGCACGCCGGGCCTGCTGACCGCCGAGTGCGTCGACGAGGGCGGCTTCTCCTACCTCAGGATCAACGTCCATCCCGATCCGGCCGACCCGCGCACGGACGAGATCGTCGGCGACGTCGTCCGCGACGGCGAAGTGCTGCCCGGCTGGGGCTTCCACCTCATCGACATGAGCGCGGCGCAAGGCAACCTGATCCGCATCGTCGAGCGGCAAAGCGCGGCGTATCTGGCCAAGTAGCCGCGAGGGCGCGTCCGCCTCGCGTGATGGGCGCGCTACAGGATCTCGTCCTCGTCGAACATCGGATCGCCGTCGAGCGTCGCCCCGAGCTTGCCGATCCGGCGCTGGAGCGCGTCGGGGGAGGTGACCTCGGCGACGTGAAAGAGCGCGTCGCCCTCGTTCACCACCGGCAGGTTCGTCCGTCCAATGATCAGGCCCGCGCGGCCCGCGGCGACCTTGGCCTCGCGCTCCCCGAACGGATCGGCGATGAGGGCGATGGTCTCCCCCTCCCCCACGCCGGCGCCGATCGTCTTGCGGGCGCGCAGGATGCCGCCCATGGGCGCGCGGATCCAGGCGCTCGCGCTCGAGAGCGCCGGCCCGACCGTCGCGGCGAGCCCCTTGTCGCTGTCGATCATGCCGGCCTTGTGCAGCACGCGGAGCGCGCCGCGCACGCCCACGCGCACCGCAGTCTCGTCGAACCGCAAGGCCTCCCCGGCCTCGTAGACGAGCACGTCGATGCCCAGCTCGCGGGCGGCCAGCCGCAGCGAGCCGTCGCGCAGCTTGGACGCGAGGATCACCGGCGGGGCGAACGCCACGGCGAGCTCCCGCGCGCGGCGCGAGCTCCCGTCGATGCGGATCTGAGGGAGGTTCACGCGGTGCACGGCCGCGGAGTGGATGTCGATCCCGGCCTCGCAGCGGCTGACGACCTCCGTCATGAACAGCCGCGCGAGCCGCGCCGCCAGCGAGCCGGCCGCCGACCCCGGGAACGAGCGGTTCAGGTCGCGCCGGTCGGGCAGGTAGCGGTCGTGATTGACGAAGCCGAAGGCGTTCACGATCGGCACGCACAGCAGCGTGCCGCTCAAGGTCTTGAGCTGGGGGGCGCGGATCAGCCGCCGGATGATCTCGACCCCGACGATCTCGTCGCCGTGGATCGCCGCGGAGACGAACATGGCCGGTCCCCGCTTGCGGCCATGCACGACGTGCACGGAGAGGGCGACAGGCGTGTGGTCGGACAGCAGACTGACGGGAAGGTCCACGACCGCCCGCGCGCCAGGCTCGATCGCCGAGCCGCCGATCTCGAACGGCCGGACGCGCGAGCGCGAGCGAGACCGCGCCCCCGGGCGGGCCGGCGACTCGGGCCGGGACCTGGTCTTCGATCGCGAGCGGCGCTCGCCCGCGCGTCCGGCGCTCATCCCTTCCCCTTCGTTCGGGTCTTGCCCGGCGCCGCGGTGTTCTCGATGAACTCGACGATCTTGTCGGCGATGTCCACGCTCGTGGCCGCCTCGATGCCCTCGAGCCCCGGGCTCGAGTTCACCTCCATCACCAACGGTCCCTGCTCCCCGCGCAGCATGTCCACGCCCGCCACGTTGAGCCCCATCGCCTTCGCCGCGCGCTGCGCCGTCTCGCGCTCGTCCGGCGTGATCTTGACCGCCTCCGCCGTGCCGCCGCGGTGAATGTTGGAGCGAAAATCGCCCGACGCCCCCATCCGCTTCATCGCCGCGACCACCTTGTCGCCCACCACGATGGTGCGGATGTCCTCGCCGCCGGCTTCCTTAACGAACTGCTGCACCATGATGTACACTTTCGCCCCGCGAAACGCCTCGATCACCGATTTCGCCGAGCGCCGAGTCTCGCCGAGCACGACGCCGACCCCCTGGGTGCCCTCCAGCAGCTTGATCACGACAGGCTCGCCGCCGACGATGTCGATCAGATCATCCGTCATCTTCGTATCATGGGCGAAGGCGGTCACCGGCAGGCCGATGCCCTTGCGCGCCAGCAGCTGCAGCGCGCGCAGCTTGTCGCGCGAGCGGCCGATCGCCACCGACTCGTTCAGCGGGTAGACGCCCATCATCTCGAACTGGCGCACGACCGCCGTGCCGTAGAAGGTGATCGAGGCGCCGATGCGCGGGATCACGGCGTCGTAGCCCTCGAGCGTTTCTCCCTGGTAGCGCAGCTCCGGATGACGGGAGGTGATGTTCATGTACACGCGCAGCGTGTCGATCACCTCGATCTCGTGGCCGCGCGCGCGGGCGGCCTCGACGAGACGCCGGTGGGAATAGAGGTTGGGGTTGCGCGCGAGCATCGCGATCTTCATGTCGCCCTCTTCAACGTCCTCGGGTCAGCCCGCGGGGCCGCACAGATACGAGTGGGCGGGATCGATGACCGCCCGCCGGCGGATCGCGGTGCGGCCGATCAGCATGCGGAATCCCATCTCGTCCCGGCGCGCCAGCGTGAGCTCGATCGGCCACGCCTGATCGCCGAGCGCCAGAGTGGTGCGGATTACGAACCGCCGCTCGGCGTGGCCGCTCGAGCTGCGCACGGTCCGCTCGGCGTGGATCCGGGCGGCGCACTGGAGGCGCACCTCGTTGTTGCGTTGGAGCGGATGGAGCTCGAAGCGCACCCAGCTCTTGCCGCCCCTCCGAAAGGGCTCGATCGCCCACGCGTGGATCGCCGAGGTGCGGGCGCCCGTATCGACCTTCGCCTTCACCTGCGCGCCCAGGTCGGGCAGCGCGACCCACTCCCGCCAGCCGACGATCAGCTTCGGCGCCGTCTTCGCGCCCTCGCGTCCCGGCGCCATGCCGCCGTCCTCTGCGCCCCAACTGCGCGCGCGAGAATCGTCGATTCTGACGCGGGCTCTAAGCTATCGTCGGCCGTGTCCAGGCGGCGCTCAGCCGCCTGTCGTCGTGTGGTCATGAACGATCAGCCACTGGCCGTCCATCTTGCGCAGCACCAGCGTGAACAGGCCCGTCGGCGTCTCGCTGACCCGTGCGAGGCGCCAGCGTCCGAACACGGTCGCCGCATCGGGCGAGAGGACCTCGATCCTGAGATCGGACAGGGTCAGCGCCCCCATGTCCGAGCGGTCGGGATAGCCCGACCGGTAGCGCCGCAGCGCCTGCGCCCAGCCCTGCACGGGCGTCGAGCCCGACGCGAAGCGCAGCTCGGGGCTGCGCCAGTAGCTCGCCATGAAGGCCTCGAGGTCGCCGCGATTCCAGGCGGCCACCTGAGCGGCGAGCATGGCGCGGATGGCCTCGCTCTCGGCGTCGCGCACCGACGCCCTCAGGTTCTCGAAGGAGCGCGTCTGGAGAATGCGCCGGGCCTCGGCGTTGATCACGGCGGGATCCGGGCTGTCCAGGATCGGCTCCTCGACCTCCTTGCGCCCCATGATGCTCTCGCATCCCGCCGCCGCGGCCAGCGCCGCCAGGGCGAGGAACAGACGCCTGCCCCCATATCGTCTCACCGGTGCTCTCTCCCACGCTCGCGCATCGGCGCGCTCCCCGCCGCCTCGAGCCGCTCGAGCGGGCGGTCGATCTTGGCCTCGAGGGCCGCGATGGGGGCCTCCACCTCGCCGATCCCCAGGGCGGCGACCCTCTGACTCTCCCCCAGCTCCTCGATCTCGACGTCCTGCAAGCGGTCGTGCTCGGTGCGCAGAGCGTCGACCATCACTGTGATGAACAGATCGAGCACGACGAAGCCCGTGACCACGGTGAAGACGACGAAGAAAACCGGCGCCGCGGGATGGGTCTCGCCGACGACGCGGACGATGTCGTTCGCCCAGCCGTCAAGCTGGCGGTGAGCACGGCGCCGACGTAGAAAAACACCGAGAGCACGCCCAGGATCGCGCTGACGTCGAGCGCGGCGCGGACGAGGGCCTCCACCACGCGGCGCATCGCGCGCACGACCGCGACCAGACGCAGCACGCGCAGCACCGAGAGCGGCCCAACGGCGACGACGGACACCGCAACCACGGCCAGGTCGAAGATGTTCCAGGCGCTCGCGAAGAAGCGCAGGCGCCAGGCGGCGAGCTTGAGCGCGAGCTCTCCGATGAAGACGCCGATGAAGGTGTTGTCGACCCGCGCGCGCCAATCGTGCACGGCAGGGAGGAGCTGGGCGTAGGCGTCGAGGCCGAGCACCAGCGCGTTCGCGATCACGGCAACCATGACGCCCGACCTGAAGAGCTTGCTCTCCACCAAGCGCGTCAACGGCCTGCCCATGCCCCGTCCTCAACAGGATGCCGCCCGATCCGGATCGGCGAACATGACGGCAGGGGGCCGCAACGTCCAGCGTCATGCGCCCCCCCCCGGCGCGGTCACACGCAGAGGGTCCCCTCCATGACCCGGACCGCCGTTCCGCCGACCCGCACGGCCGCAACCGCGCCGTCGCGCTTCTCCGCGCGCGCCTCGATGCGGCTGGGGCGGCCCATCTCGTCCCCTTGCGTGATGGACAGCGCGATCGCGGCGTCGGGCGAGGGATCCAGCTCGGCCAGCAGGGCCGCGAGCGCCGCCGCGGCGCTGCCCGTGGCGGGGTCCTCGGGGATGCCGTACGGCGGCGCGAACATGCGCATCGCGACGGTCTCGCCGTCGCGCACGTAGTAGAGCGCCTCGTGCAGGCCGTCGGCCGCGTCCAGAGGATCGAAGGCGTCGGGCGCGCACCGGGCCGCGCGCAGATGCTCCCGCGATGCGAGCTCGCAGACGAGGTAGCCCATGCCTACGGACGCGTAGACCGGCGGATGGCGCGTCGTCACGATCGCACCGGGCGGCAGGCCCGCCGCGCGGGCGGCGCGCTCGGCGGGGAACGAGCGTCCGCGGGCGAACGGCGCGGGCGCCGTCAGGATGGCGCGCGCGCCGGCGGCGCGCCGCTCGAGATCGAGCACGACGAGCCCCGCGCCCTCCTCGGCGCGCACGCGGTCGCCGACCGGCTGGCCGAACAGCGCGTCCTGGGACGCCGCCCAGACGCCGAGGCCGATGTTGGGATGGCCCGCGAACGGGATCTCCGCGCCGGGCGTGAAGATGCGCGCCCTGAGGTGGTTGTCGGGGCTCTCGGGCGGCAGCAGGAAGATCGTCTCGGGGAAATGGAACTCGCGCGCGATCGCTTGCATCGTCGCCGCGTCGAGGCCGCGCGCATCCGTGACGACGGCGAGCCGGTTGCCGCCGAACAGCTGGTCGGTGAAGACGTCGAGGACGGCGAAGGGGCGGGTCATGGACGAGGCCTGAGCGGCGATGTGAATATCCAGCGGGGGGCGGCGCAGCACCGAGACCTAAGGTCGCGCCCGCCGCCTACGCGGCGACCCGCACGTCCGTCTTCGTGAAGTCGTCGCCAATGAACAACAGCGGCGCGTCGCGAGCCTTGGCAAGAGCATACGAAAAACAATCCCCCATGTTGAGCGCCGCGATGACGCCCCTTGCCGAAGGTGAGGAAAGCGAGGCGCGCGATCTCCGCCTGCTCGCGATCCAGAGCCGCCACGCTGATCGCGAAGCCTGCAAGGACTCCGTCGATCCGCGTGGTCGCAATCTCGTCATCCCCGCGCGACCACATGAGCGTCGCCTCGACGAGCGACGCAGCCGACAGCTCGCTGGGCCCCGAGACCGCCAGCATGCAGCTGAGCCGCGCAGCGTCGCGCTCGCCGGTCTCCACGGCGATGACCGCGGCAATCCGCGCTCGTTGTAAATCTCCTCGTCGGGGGCTTTCTGATCGATGGGCTCGCACCCTGCGAGCCGGCGCCGGGCGCGCTCCCGCAGCCGGGCGAGCCGTGCGCGAGCTCCCAGATCGCGGCCTCAACGTCGGCATCCTCGATGCTGATGCCCATGCGCCGCCCTCCAGAATTTCACCGCCGATCTGGAACGTAGTCGCCGCGCCCGCGCCATCAAGGTCAGCCCGCCCCCGCCCTCGCGGCCGCGCCGGCGGTCTGGCGCGCCGCCCAGATCTTCACCGTGAGGCCCTCCTCGCCCGCACCCTCGCCGCGGTGGGGCGTGAGCGCGATCGGCGGGTCGAGCTCGAGGCCGGCCGCGCGCGCCCAGTCGGCGACCTCGGCGTCGGCGAACCCGAGCCGGCGGTGGGCGTGCTCGACGCGCAGAAACTCGTGCCCGTGCGGCGCGAAGTCGACGATGAGCAGTCGTCCGCCCCGCTTGAGCGTGCGCGCGGCCTCGAAGATGGCGAGCCCCGGATCGTCGAGGTAGTGGAGCACCAGGTGGATCACGACCAGGTCCGCCGACGCGTTCGCGAACGGCAGGGCGTAGAGGTCGGCGTGGCGGACCGAGCAGTGCTCCAGGCCGGGCTTGGAGAGGTTGTGGCGCGCCACAGTGAGCATCTCGTGGCTCGTGTCCACGCCGACGCCGCGCTTGATGCGGTCCGCGAAGACCTGGAGCACCCGCCCCGTGCCGGTGCCGAGGTCGATCATCAGATCGAAGGGGCCTTCGCCGACGGCCGCGCGCATCGCCGCCTCGACCTCGCTCTCGGAGAGATGCATGGAGCGGATGCGGTCCCAGTCCGCGGCCACCGAGCGGAAATAGGCGCCCGCCGTGGCGGCGCGCGCGGACTTGATGAGCCCCAGACGCTCGAGGTCGCGCCCCACCGTGATGTCGTCCGCGGACACGAGGCCGACGGCGGCGTCGACGGCGCGGCGCAGCGCGCGGTCGCTCTCGGCCAGCCGGTAGAACACCCAAGCGCCCTCGGGCAGCCGCTCGACGACGCCCGCCTCGGAGAGCAGCCTCAGGTGCCGGCTCACCCGCGGCTGGCTCTGGCCGAGCACCTGCACGATCTCGCTGACGGTGAGCTCGCCGCGGGCGAGCAGGGTGAGGATGCGCAGCCGCGTGGGCTCGCCCACAGCTTTGAGGACGGTCGCGACTCGGTCAACTTCGCTCATGGACCGGCGATCTTAGGGCATTGTCCACGCCGCTGCAGGAGTTTCGACGTACGGATTTCCCGAGGGATGTTGTGAATGGGCCACTAAGGAGCCGTTGAAGCCTGACCCAAAATCACCATCCTTAACCGCGACGAAAGCTCGATGGTGCGGAGTCGAGCGTCGTCGCGCGGAGGGGGACGTTGTGGAGAAGGGCTTGTTCGCCGTTGCATTGGCCTGCGTGGCGCTCGCCTCGTGCGCGTCCAGCGCCGCCGGCGAGGCGAACGGCGCGCCCGCGCGGGACGCGGGGAGCTCGGCCGCGCGCACGACCTCCGGCGTGTTCTCGCGGGCGAGCAGCAGCATCGACCAGACCCTCGCGGCGCTCGAGACGCCCGAAGGCGCTCTCGTGGCGGACCCTTTCGAGCCGTTCAATCGCGCGATGTACTCGTTCAACGACGGCCTCGACCGCGTGGTGCTGGGGCCGATCGCGAACGTCTACGAGACGATCGTGCCCCAATTCGGCCGCCGCCGGGTGCGAGATTTCGTCGACAATTGGAAGTCGCCGGTCTGGCTGGCCAACGACGTGCTGCAGGGGGACTTGCGGCATGCCGGCGTGACGGCGTCGCGCTTCGCGCTCAACACCACCGTGGGGGTGCTCGGGGTCTATGATTTCGCCGCCGCCCACGCCGAGCTCCCCAAGCGCGACGAGGACTTCGGACAGACCCTGGGCGTCCTCGGGGTCGGCAACGGGGCCTACTTGATGCTGCCGCTGCTGGGGCCGACGACGTTCCGGGACCTCTCGGGAACGGTCGTCGACACGCTGATCGACCCCTTCACGTGGGCGGAGTTCCGGGGTGACTCGGCCTACCGGGGGACCACCCGCGCGCTCGACGTCATCGACATTCGAGTTCAGACGGATCCGGCGATCGAGGCCGTGCGTGAAAGCGTCGACCCTTACGCGCAGACGCGTGCGCTCTATATCCAGAATCGGGCCGAGCGCGTGCGCAATGGTGAAGGGAGTTACGAGGACTTGCCCGATTTCGAGTAGGGATCGGGAGCGAAGTCGCGGCCGCGAGCGGGGCGTCGCCGCGACGTGCGAGGAGAGCAGACATGAGACGGATTATTCCCCGCTGGCCCATAGCGCTCGCCGCCGCGTTGGCCCTCGTGATCCCCTGCGCCGCGACAGCCGACGCCGCCGCGGAAGCCTTCGTGGCCGAGAAGGCCAACACCGCTCTGCAGATCCTCAACGACAACACCTCGACGCTCGAGGAGAAGAAGCAGCGCTTCCGCTCGTTCATCGACGAGGTCGCGGACGTTCCCCGCGTCACCCGCTTCGTGCTCGGGCGCTACTCGCGCGGGCTCGACGAGAGCACGATGCGCGAGTTCGCCGACGTGTTCCGCCGCTACGCCATCAGCGTGTACGAGAACCGGCTCAGCGAATACGCCGGGGAGACCCTGAGCGTCACCGGCTCCACCGATCGCGGGCCCGGCGACACGATCGTGCACACCCGGGTGACCGGCGCCGGCCAATCCGAGCCCCTCATTGTGAACTGGCGCGTCCTCACCAGCGCCGAGGGCGAGCCGAAGGTGGTCGACGTCGAGGTGCACGGCGTCTGGCTGGCCATCAACCAGCGCGACGAGATCGTGAGCATCATCCAGAACAACGGCGGTCGCGTATCGGCGGCGACGCGCGCGCTGCGCGGCAAGCTCGACGAGCTGGAGCTCGCGGGCGGCTGACGGCCGGGGCTCCGGCGCGAGCCGCCGAGAGCTTCCGCCTGCGCGCTCACGCCCGAGCGAACTTCTTGAACTTCACCCGGTGCGGGGTCTCGGCGTCGGCCCCGAGCCGGCGCTTCTTGTCCTCGTCGTAGTCGGCGAAGTTGCCCTCGAACCACTCCACGTGGCTGTCGCCCTCGAAGGCGAGGATGTGGGTGGCGATGCGGTCGAGGAACCAGCGGTCGTGGCTGATCACCACGGCGCAGCCGGCGAAGTCCTCGAGCGCGTCCTCGAGCGCGGCGAGGGTCTCGACGTCGAGGTCGTTGGTCGGCTCGTC
>JABAOG010002474.1_pt1 | contig 11872 bp, 9 predicted proteins | sample 7062131 | NCBI WGS metagenome assembly JABAOG01 (sample SAMN14538629, study PRJNA623070) | marine sediment metagenome | biome: marine biome [ENVO:00000428]; feature: marine pelagic biome [ENVO:01000023]; material: deep marine sediment [ENVO:00002113] | place: India: Arabian Sea | collected... | reverse complement strand
TTTGAAGTGATTAGGCCAGTGCGTACTTTTTGATGCGATAGAGCAAGGTGTCCCGGGAGAGTCCCAGAAGGCGAGCAGCCCGGCTGCGATTACCGCGGGTACGCTCAAGTGCCTGGCGGATCATCTCCTGCTCCAGCTCCTCCAGACGGATGCCGTTATCCGGCAGGGTGAAGGGATTGTTGTTTGCCGCAACCTCATGGCGAGCAATAATCTCCTGGGGCAGATTTTCAACCTCCACAGTGCGTCCGTTGAGCAGAACCACCATCCGTTCGCAGAAATTGCGCAACTCGCGGATGTTTCCCGGCCAGGTGTAACTTTCCAGCCGAGTAAGCGCTTTATTGCTGTAGCGTGGCGCTTCCAGGTCGTATTGGGAGGCAAGTTGCGCAGTGAGCTGTTGCAGCAGCAAATTTACATCACCACGGCGCTGGCGCAGCGGCGGCAGCTCCAGCGGTACTACATTCAGACGATAGTAAAGGTCTTCACGGAACAGCCCCTGGCACACCTGGCTGTAGAGATCCCGGTTGGTGGCGGCGATGATACGTACATCGACCTTGCGCGGGGCATTCTCTCCAACGGCCTGGCACTCGCCGGACTCGAGAAAACGGAGCAGTTTGGCCTGGATACTCAGGGGTAATTCACCGACCTCATCGAGAAACAGCGTGCCTCCTTCGGCTGCACGGATACGCCCCTGCTGGTTCTCCGTTGCCCCGGTAAAAGCCCCCTTGCGGTGACCGAACAACTCCGACTCCACCAGCTGCTCGGGCAAGGCGGCACAATTAATGGCAACAAAATGTGAATCGCGGCGGGGGCTGGTCTGATGCATGGCTTTCGCCAGCAGCTCCTTACCGGTGCCACTTTCACCCAGCACCAGGACAGTGACATCGGTAGCGGCAATAATCCGCGCCGACCGGATAACACTGTTGAATTCAGGGGAATCGCCCAATATGGAGTCGTCGAAATCGCTCATCATGAACCGCACACGCCCTTTTCTATTAGTATTGCTCAATAGCATAACCCGTTCTGTTTTCAGGGGCAAAGCCAAGTCACGACCTGGGGAGTCGTCGCCGTTTGCTTACCGGACACATTTCCCCCATCCCCATGAATAACCTTAGTACTATAGGTCCGTTAGCACAGTTGCCCTTGGCCCGGGTTTCTAATCCTGCACGGCCACCAAGGTTTTCGTCACACCCAATCCTGGTATACACTTTGCCATGTCTGTGTTTCGGCGTTGCGGGGGTGTCTTCCTGCCTCAAGTATAAGGTATAATGCCCGCTTTGATACTGGACCGGGCAAAAGTGGCTGGGTTGGCGGATAAGCCGAAGACCTGTCAGGCCCGCAGGGTGAGTAGTCTTCTTAGCCTTCGCTTTCTTGTCGCGATTTGCTGCATCAAAATTTGCCGTCCTGGTGGAATTGGTAGACACGCCAGATTTAGGTTCTGGTGGGGCAACCTGTCCGAGTTCGAGTCTCGGGGACGGCACCAAATTTCCCAGAACCGCCCTTCTCTCAGGTGATTTTGCATGGTCACCGGGGGAAGTGCGGTTTTTAACTATTATTTTTTCTGATTGATTGTTGAGGAGTAAACATGCAGGTTTCAGTTGAAGAGACCGGTAGCCTCGAGCGCCGACTGAACGTAGCCGTACCGCAGGAGCGTGTCGAGAAAGAGGTGCAGAGCCGTTTACAGCGCCTTTCCCGCACAGCCAAGGTGAAAGGCTTCCGTCCTGGCAAAGTGCCAATGAAAGTGGTCGCTCAGCAATATGGCAAGCAGGTGCGCGACGAGGTGGTGAGTGAAGTGATCCAGGCCACTTATTTTGAAGCGGTCAACCAGGAAAAACTGCAACCGGCGGGTATGCCTACCATCGAGCCCAAGGTGATGGAGCCCGGTAAGGATCTTGAGTACACCGCTACGGTTGAGGTGATGCCCGAGATAAAGCTGGCCGATGTCGCGGGAGCCAAGCTTGAGAAGGTGGTTGCGGAGATCACTGACGAAGACCTGGAAAAGATGATGGAGAATCTGCGCCAACAGCGTGCAGGCTGGAAAGAGGTCAAGCGCAAGGCGAAGAAGGGCGATCGCTTGAATATCGATTTTAAAGGCACTATTGATGGAGAAGAGTTCTCCGGAAACAGCGGTGAGAATGTGACGGTTACCATCGGCTCAGGGCGCATGATTGAAGGCTTTGAAAAGGGGTTGACCGGCGCCAAGAGCGGCGAAGAGCTGACTCTTGATCTGCAGTTCCCTGAGGATTATGCCCATAAGGAAGTGGCCGGCAAGCCGGTTCAGTTCCAGGTTAAGGTGAACAAGGTCGAGGCCCCGGAACTGCCTGAAATCGACGAGGAGTTTGCCAAAAGCTTTGGTATCGGCGATGGAAGCCTCGATTCCCTGCGTCAGGAAGTGCGCCAGAATATGGAGCGTGAAATGAAGCAGGCGATGGCTGCCGGCAACAAGCAGGCGGCGATGGACAAGCTGCTGGAGCTGAACAAGGTTGAGGTTCCCGCCGCCCTGGTCGATCAGGAAGCGGAAAATCTCAAAAAACAGATGATGCAGCAGATGTATACACCAGAGGGTAAGTCAGGCGTTGATTTGGATACCTCCATGTTCAAGGAGCAGGCGGAACGTCGCGTTACCCTGGGGTTGGTGCTTTCGGAGCTGATCAAGTCCAAGGACATCAAAGTCAGCGAAGAGCAGCTGCGTGCCAAGGTTGAGGAGATTGCCTCCACCTACGAGAAGCCTGACGAAGTGGTCAATTGGTACTACGCTGATAAGAAGCGTTTGTCCGAGATCGAGAGCCTGGCGCTGGAAGATGCTGTGGTTGACTGGATCTATGAACAGGGTAAGGTTTCCGAGAAGAAGAGCAGCTTCGACGAAGTTATGGGTCGGGCTTAAGCTAGGCTATTATATTTTTTAAGGAACACGAGACGATGACCGACAACAGCATGATGAACGGCGCACAAGACGTACAGAACCTGGGCCTGGTGCCCATGGTTGTCGAGCAGACCTCCCGCGGCGAGCGTGCTTACGACATCTATTCACGCCTGCTCAAGGAGCGTGTGATCTTCGTCGTCGGTCCGGTCGAAGACCACATGGCCAACCTGATCGTGGCCCAGCTGCTGTTCCTCGAGTCCGAGAACCCGGACAAGGACATCCACCTTTATATCAACTCTCCCGGCGGTTCGGTGAGTGCGGGCCTGGCGATCTACGACACCATGCAGTTCATCAAGCCCGACGTCAGCACCATGTGCATCGGCCAGGCGGCCAGCATGGGGGCTGTGCTGCTGGCCGGCGGCGCTGCGGGCAAGCGCTACTGCCTGCCCCATGGCCGGGTGATGATTCATCAGCCGCTGGGCGGCTATCAGGGCCAGGCAACCGATATCGAAATCCATGCCCGCGAGATTCTCAAGGTGCGCGATCAGCTTAACCGGATTCTCTCTACTCACTCCGGACAGCCGATCGAGCGCATCCAGGTGGATACCGAGCGTGACAACTTCATGAGCGGGCAAGAAGCGGCGGACTACGGTCTGATCGATAAAGTACTCGACCGACGTGTAAAGGAAGGCGAATAATTGCGACCGGATACGCCATGCAACGTATTTGGGGTTGAAAATTTTTGCCAGACTCTGCATGTTGTAATTATGTGTAAGCCAGACGGGAAAGGGTCATGAGTGATAACACGACCAACAAGGGCGACGATAACGGCAAACTGCTTTACTGCTCCTTCTGCGGCAAGAGCCAGCATGAAGTGCGCAAGCTGATTGCCGGCCCCTCCGTATTCATCTGCGACGAATGTGTCGAGCTGTGCAACGACATCATTCGTGAGGAGATCCAGGAGGAAACCGTCGGCAACGGTCAAAGCAAACTGCCTACGCCACACGAGATCAACGCCATCCTCGATGAGTATGTCATCGGGCAGCAGCGTGCCAAAAAGGTGCTCTCCGTAGCGGTCTATAACCACTACAAGCGGCTCGAAGTCGGTCAGAAAAAGGATGATATCGAGCTGGCCAAAAGTAACATTCTGCTTGTTGGTCCTACCGGCAGCGGCAAGACCCTGCTGGCCGAGACGCTGGCACGCCTGCTGAATGTGCCGTTCACCATCGCCGATGCCACCACCCTGACCGAAGCCGGTTATGTGGGCGAGGACGTCGAGAACATCATCCAGAAGCTGCTGCAGAAGTGCGACTACGATGTCGACAAGGCGCAGACCGGCATCGTCTACATCGACGAGATCGACAAGATTTCGCGCAAGTCGGACAACCCCTCCATCACCCGTGACGTCTCCGGTGAGGGCGTGCAGCAGGCGCTGCTCAAGCTGATCGAGGGCACCGTGGCCTCGGTGCCGCCGCAGGGCGGGCGCAAGCACCCGCAGCAGGAGTTCCTGCAGGTCGATACCGGCAATATCCTGTTCATCTGCGGTGGCGCCTTTGCCGGTCTTGAGCGGGTGATCCGCGACCGTTCCGAGAAGGGCGGTATCGGTTTCTCCGCCGAGGTCAAGAGCAAGGACGAGCACAAAAGCGTCAGTGAAGTGCTGTTCAGTGTCGAGCCGGAGGACCTTGTCCAATACGGCCTGATCCCTGAGTTTGTCGGCCGACTGCCTGTCCACGCCACCCTGGAGGAGCTGGATGAGGAAGCCCTGATCAGCATACTTACCGAGCCCAAGAATGCTCTGGTCAAACAGTACAGCAAACTGTTTGAGATGGAGGATGTGGAGCTGGAATTCCGCACCGAGGCGCTGGGCGCCATCGCCCAAAAGGCAATGGAACGCAAAACCGGCGCCCGCGGCCTGCGCTCCATCCTTGAAACTACATTGCTTGATATTATGTACGATTTGCCCTCCATGGAGGGGGTCACCAAGGTCGTTATCGACGAAGGCGTTATCAAGGGTGAATCCGAACCATTACTAATCTATGGCAACACAGAGCAGTCAGCCGCAGCAGGTGACTGACCCTCATAGAGAGTAAGGTGTGGCGAGGTTGCCACACCTTATTTTTTACTGACCGACCTTTATTCTTGATTGGCCTGCCTGCTGTCCACAGACTAAAATCATACTAAGTTTCTGAGTTATTTTGCGTTATCGGGGAAAAACTCGCGGCGCATAAGCGCCCTCAGGCGTGAGAGGAATACACAAATGGAATCACAGGACAAAACTTCAGATGTGACTGAACCGCTACGCCAGCTTCCTGTACTGCCGTTGCGTGACGTCGTTGTCTATCCCCACATGGTGATTCCGCTGTTTGTCGGTCGTGACAAGTCGATCGAAGCGCTGGAAGCCGCCATGGCCGCCGACAAAGAGATCCTGCTGGTGGCACAAAAATCCGCCTCCGAGGATGAGCCCAGCGAGGAGGATATCTATCGCATCGGTACCCTATCGACCATCCTGCAGCTACTAAAGCTGCCTGATGGCACGGTCAAGGTACTGGTCGAAGGGGGCAAACGCGCCAAAATAGTCAATTTCATGGCGGGCGAGAGCTACTTTACCGCCCAGGTAAGCTTGCTGCCTGCTGAGCTTATGGACGAGCGAGAGTCTGAAGTGCTCTCCCGTTCGGTGCTGAACCAGTTCGATCAATACGTCAAACTGAACAAAAAGGTTCCGCCAGAGGTTCTGACCTCGCTCTCCGGCATAGAAGACCCGCATCGTCTGGTCGATACCATTGCCGCGCACATGTCGCTGAAAATCGAAGAAAAGCAGGAGATCCTTGAAATAATCAATCTGCGTGATCGCTTTGAGCACCTGCTGGCGCTGATGGAGTCCGAGCTGGACCTGCTGCAGGTGGAAAAGCGCATCCGCGGCCGCGTCAAGCGCCAGATGGAGAAGAGCCAGCGCGAGTACTACCTGAACGAGCAGATGAAGGCCATTCAGAAGGAGCTCGGCGAGATGGAAGAGGCGCCGAACGAGCTCGAAGAGCTGGAGCAGAAGATCGAAAAGGCGGGGATGTCCAAGGAGGCCAAGAAAAAGGCCACCGCCGAACTGAACAAGCTGAAGATGATGTCGCCCATGTCGGCCGAGGCCACCGTGGTGCGCAACTACATCGACTGGCTGGTACAGGTGCCGTGGAAGAAAAAGACCAAGGTGCGTCTCGATCTGGCACTGGCCGAAAAGGTGCTGGAAGAGGATCACTACGGGCTGGAGAAGGTCAAGGAGCGCATCCTCGAATACCTGGCGGTGCAGCAGCGGGTCAAGAAGCTGAAGGGGCCGATCCTGTGCCTGGTGGGACCGCCAGGGGTGGGCAAGACCTCACTGGGGCAGTCCATCGCCCGTGCCACCAATCGCAAATTCATCCGCATGTCGCTGGGCGGCGTGCGCGACGAGGCCGAGATCCGCGGCCACCGCCGCACCTATATCGGCTCCATGCCGGGCAAGATCGTGCAGAACCTGGCCAAGGTGGAAACCCGTAACCCGTTGTTCCTGCTCGATGAGATCGACAAGATGGCGGCGGACTTCCGGGGCGACCCGGCTTCGGCCCTGCTCGAGGTGCTGGATCCGGAACAGAACCACACCTTTAACGATCATTACCTGGAGGTTGATTACGACCTGTCGGATGTGATGTTCATTGCCACCTCCAATTCGATGAATATCCCCGGCCCGCTGCTGGATCGGATGGAGGTTATCCGCCTCGCCGGCTATACCGAGGATGAGAAACTTAACATCGCCAAGCGCTACCTGGTGCCCAAGGAGCAGAAGGCCAACGGTATCGGCACCGATGAGCTGGAGATCACCGATGAGGCCATCCTTGGCGTGATTCGCTTCTACACCCGTGAAGCAGGAGTGCGCAACCTGCAGCGGGAGATCGCCAAGATCTGCCGCAAGGTGGTCAAGGATCTTGTGCTTAAAGGGGGCGGAGAGAAGGTCAAGGTGACTGAAGACCAGCTTGAAGAGCTGCTCGGTGTGCGCCGTTTCCGCTACGGCCTGGCGGAGGAGAAGGATCAAATCGGTCAAGTAACCGGTCTTGCCTGGACCGAGGTAGGCGGTGAGCTGCTCAGTATTGAAACCGCAGTGGTGCCGGGCAAGGGCAAGCATGCCGTTACCGGACAGCTGGGTGATGTGATGAAGGAGTCGATCCAGGCGGCAATGAGCGTGGTGCGCAGTCGTGCGGCTTCTCTCGGCATTAAACCCGATTTCTATGAAAACAGGGATATCCATATCCATGTCCCGGAAGGAGCCATCCCCAAAGACGGTCCCAGCGCCGGTATCGGCATGTGTACCGCTCTGGTTTCCGCTCTAACCGGTATTCCGGTTCGTGCGGACGTCGCGATGACCGGTGAGATCACCCTGCGTGGCGCGGTGCTGCCCATCGGCGGGCTGAAGGAAAAGCTGCTGGCGGCGCACCGTGGTGGCATCAGGACGGTAGTGATTCCAGAAGAGAATCGCCGCAATCTGGAAGAGGTGCCGGACAATATCAAGGAGAATCTTGATATTCATCCGGTGAAATGGATCGATGAAGTCCTTGATATCGCCCTGGTCCACAAACCGAAGCCATTGACAGAAGAGGAGTTGATGGAGTTGGTTAACCAAAAAGAGGGCGATAAACCCAAGAGTATTCATACCCACTAATATACTGTTGGATGCAGTTGCACTTTAGTGGGGAAACGGCTTTTTTTTAGCCAAACTGTTGTTTTACATATTTCTTGCAATTTTTTTGTGTAATCAGCATGCTAAGGCGCATCATTGCTTGGTTTTTCACATTTCGATGCTTGACAGTGCGGAGAACCAATTGGTATAAAATCGAGCAAGTTTTATGGGCCGCCATGAACGTAAAAAACAAGTGGCGGTGTTTTTTTATCAGGAAGAGTGAAACGCCTTTTTACTTTATGTTAGGGCGAACAATCGAGGGGAGAAGTCTGTGAACAAATCTGAACTGATCGATGCTATTGCATCTGGTGCCGATATTTCCAAAGCTGCTGCTGGCCGTGCTCTGGATTCTATGATTGATGCTGTAACCGATGCCCTGAAAAAGGGTGATACCGTTAGCCTGATCGGCTTCGGTACCTTCATGGTTCGCGAGCGTGCTGCCCGTACCGGCCGCAATCCTCGCACTGGCGAAACCATCAATATCGCCGCTGCAAAAAATCCCAGTTTTAAAGCTGGCAAAGCACTTAAGGATGCAGTAAACTAGCGCGCCTTTAGAGACCCGGGTGCTTAGCTCAGCTGGGAGAGCATCGCCCTTACAAGGCGAGGGTCGCAGGTTCGATCCCTGCAGCACCCACCAAATTATAATAATTGTTGGAGCGGTAGTTCAGTTGGTTAGAATACNNAAGCGATATCGTACGCGCGCTCTAATGATATAATCACCCTGATCGATCCAACACTCGCGGGTAAGCTCAACCGTGGTGAGTTTCGAAACGGTTAATTAGAATAAACCCATCACCGGCCGTGGAACGTTAGCCATTATGCTTCAATATATTCGTGAACGTGCTCAGGGCGTTATCGCCTGGATAATTGTCGGCGCCATCATTCTCACCTTTGCGCTGTTCGGTATAAATCAGTACTTCAGCGGCGGTGGTGACGCCAGTGTCGCCAAGGTCGACGGGGTGGAGATATCCCAGGGACAGTTGCAGTCAGCCACATTGCAGCAACGTCAACGTCTGGAACAGATGTTCGGCGGTAAACTCCCGGCAATGTACACCGATGAGATGCTTCGCTCACAGGTCCTGCAGCAACTTATCGAGCAGGAGATGCTGGTACAGGCGGCACATGAAAGTGGCATGCGAATCGGCGATGCCACGCTTGCCCAGACCATTCTTGGCATTGAGGCGTTTCACGAGGACGGGAAATTCTCCAATACCCGTTATCAACAGTTACTGCAGCGGCAGGGAATGCTCCCCGGTACCTTCGAGCAACGCGTGCGTCGCGATCTGATTGCCGCGCAGTTCACCGGCGGCCTCAGTGAGACCGCCTTCGTCACCAAAGATGCGGTGGATGAATACCTTCGCCTGCAGTTACAGCAGCGTAGTGTCGCCTACCTGACCGTACCGATGTCCAAGTTCCAGGGTGAAGTGCAGGTCAGTGACGAAGAGATCGCGGCCTATTACGAACAACACCGCAGTCAGTACATGCAGCCTGAGCGGGTCAAGGTTGATTACCTTGAGTTGAATATCGAGGATATTGCAGGCGGGATTACCGTGGATGAGGCCGAGGTGCGTGAGCGTTATGAGGCACGCAAAATCAACTACACCAGCCCTGAGGAGCGCAAGGCAAGCCACATCCTGGTAAATCTTTCCGGCGACAGCAGCGAAGAGGCTGTTGCCGCTGCAAAGCAGAAAGCCGAGAAGCTGCTGGAACGCATTCGCAAGGGTGAAGCGTTTGCCAAACTGGCCAAGGCCGAGTCTGATGATCCAGGCTCTGCACCGCAAGGTGGCGATCTCGGCTTTTTCGGCAGAGGGGTGATGGATCCCGCGTTCGAAGAGGCCGCTTTCGCGCTGAAAAAAGGTGAAGTCAGCGACCTTGTCCGCAGCAGCTTCGGTTTCCACATTATCAAGCTCGTGGATATTAAGGGGGGTGAGGTCAAACCCTTTGCCAAGGTGAAGGACGAGATCAAAAAAGAGATCCAGAACGAGCGCGCCGAACAGCAGTACTACGACATGGCCGAGCAGCTTGCCAATCTCACCTACGAGCACCCGGAGAGTCTCGCCACCGCCGCCGAGGAGTTACAGCTACCGGTCAAGACCAGTCCCTTCTTCAGTCGCAACGGCGGGCCAGGCATCGCCTCAGAGCCCAAGGTTGTTGAGGCGGCCTTCAGCGATGAGGTACTGGCACGCGGCAATAACAGTGAAACCATCGAATTGGGCCGCAATCACCTGGTGGTGCTGCGCCTGAATAAACATGAGCCTGAGGCTCAGCGTCCGTTGGCCGAAGTAAGGGCCGGCATCGTCAGCACCCTCAAGCGCGACAAGGCAAAGGCGCAGGCACAGGAGCTCGCCATTGCCGTTGAAGAGCGGGTGCGTGCCGGTGAGAAGCCGGCTGAACTGGCCAAGGCCCTGGGTATCGAGTGGAGCAAACGCCAGGACATTCTCCGTGACAATACCGAGGTCGATCGCACCATCGTGACGGAAGTGTTCCAGCTGCCTAAGCCTGCGGAAGGGGAGAAGCAGATCGAGCGTATCTCCCTGCCTTCAGGCGATCAGACGGTAGCGATCCTCTATCGCGTCCAGGAGGGCAAGCCGGCTGAGGCCAGCGACAAGGAGCGGCAGCAGGCTGTCAGCAGGCTGGAGCAGGCCACATCCATGGCCGATCTCGCCAGCGTCGTGAGCACCATCCGCAGTACGACGGATATCACTACCCGTCAGTAATCAGGGGCGCGGGCGATGGGGATCACCAAGCTGAAACTTCACTGGCAGATTCTCATCGCCCTCGCGCTTGCCGTTCTCGCCGGCCTCGCTGCCGGTGAGGAGGGTTCCCTCTTCGGCGTCACCTTCTATTCCGTCTTCGATTTTGTCGGCACGCTGTTTCTTAATGCCTTGAAGATGCTGATTGTGCCGTTGATCGTCTCCTCGATCATTGTCGGCATCGCGGGCATCGGTTCCTCCGGCGCACTGGGTCGCCTCGGCGGTCAGACCCTGCTCTATTATGCCGCTACCAGCCTGATGGCTATCCTCGTCGGTCTGGCGGTGGTTAATGCTATCGCTCCGGGGATCGACGAGGCCGGGCCGGTTAAGGATCGCATCGGTTTCAGCAGTGATGTCAGCGATATTGAGGAGAAGGTCGCCGGCAGAGGGGCAGGTGATGTGGTCGATGTCTTTCTGCGCATGGTGCCGACCAATGTCGTTGCCGCCGCCGCCAACGGCCAGATGCTCGGTCTGATCTTTTTCAGCCTGCTGTTCGGCTACTTCATGACCCGTATCCAGGAAGAGTACGCTGAAGCCCAGTACAACTTCTGGCAAGGCCTCTATGAGACCATGATGAAGATCACCGACTGGGTTATGCTTTTCGCTCCCATCGGTGTCTTCGCCCTGGTGGCCAAGGTAGTCGCCTCGACCGGTTTCGATGCCTTCAAGCCGCTGGCCTGGTTCTTTCTCTCGGTGGTGCTGGCGCTCGGCATCCACTTTTTGATCACCATGCCGTTGCTGCTGCGCTTTGTTGCCGGGGTTAACCCGCTGCGCCACTACCGCGCCATGGCGCCGGCACTGCTCACCTCCTTCTCCACCGCCTCTTCATCCGCCACACTGCCGATTACCATGGAGTGCGTGGAGAAGAACGCCGGAGTTTCCAATCGCACCAGCAGCTTTGTGCTGCCGCTCGGCGCCACTGTCAACATGGATGGTACAGCGCTGTATGAATGCGTTGCAGCCATGTTCATCGCCCAGGCCTACGGTCTCGAACTGACCTTCGCCACTCAGTTCACCATCGTGCTGGTCGCGCTGCTCACCTCCATCGGTGTTGCCGGCATTCCCGCCGCCAGCCTGGTGGCCATCTCCATCATCCTCGCCACCATCGGCCTGCCCGCCGAGGGTATCGGCCTCATCCTCGCCGTTGATCGCATCCTCGACATGATGCGTACCTCGGTCAACGTCTTCTCCGACTCGTGCGGTGCCGTGGTTATCGGCAAGCGCCAGGGAGAAGAGGGAATACTTGAGACGGTGCCGCAAAGGGCGTAGTTTTTTGAAGTGCTCAAGTAGGGAAGGACTGACAACCATGGATGAACACAAGAAAACATACGCACACCTCTTCGAGCACCACTTCGTTTACCTTGCCTCAAAACACACAACCCGCTTGCCTCTATCGCTTAAAACCCTTGTCAGTACCCCTTAGAAATATCGAATTTGGGGAGAGTAGTTGACACTCTTTGGGTTGCCCTGCTGCGCGTGACTGGTGAAACTTAATGTTGTCGTAAACTTTTTCATGGAGGAGCGACCTATGTTTTCTCTTTTTGAAAAACCAAACACCCT
>JABAOG010002590.1_pt2 | contig 11873 bp, 9 predicted proteins | sample 7062131 | NCBI WGS metagenome assembly JABAOG01 (sample SAMN14538629, study PRJNA623070) | marine sediment metagenome | biome: marine biome [ENVO:00000428]; feature: marine pelagic biome [ENVO:01000023]; material: deep marine sediment [ENVO:00002113] | place: India: Arabian Sea | collected... | reverse complement strand
CAGACTGCTCCACCCCGCGTCGTGTTGTGCGTTAAGTGTACGGCAGGTCTCGACCGACCGCAAAGCCGCCCTACCTCGTTCTTGCGTACGTGGGTTCCCCGGTCGGGCGACCCCGGTACGCAAGAACGGGAGGATTCAGCCGCCGTTGTTGAGCAGGTCGATCGCCTGTGAAATCAGATCCTGGGCCTCGTCGATCTTCTCCTGATACGCCCCGAGATCACCGCTCGACAGCGCCGCCTGCGCTTCGTTGAAGGCAGCCTCCGCTCGCTCCAACAGATCGGCGACGTCGCTCGGGACCTCTCCCCCATCGCCGGGCACCGTGGTGGGGGTGGGTCCATCGCGGTCGGGAGGCTCGTACCCTTCGAACACCGCCGCCATCGCCTCGTCGAGGGTGTCCCGCATCACGATCCGGTCGTCGAAGACGACCACGACCCTCTTGAACTCGGGTAGCGCCGATCCGCTGTCCTCGCCCTGCAGGTAGATGGGCTGGACGTAGAGCACCGAGTCCTCGATCGGTACCACCAGCATGCTGCCCTGGATCACCTCGGAGCCTTCCTGGCCGAGCAGTGTGAACTCAGGGGAGATCTCCGGATCCTGATTGATGCGCACGCCGACCTGACCGGGACCGTCCACCAGGCGATCACGCGGAAGTTCGAAGTCGATCAACTGCCCGTAGTTCTCCGGGTCCGACTTGGCGACCAGGAACGACGACATGTTCGGACGGTTCGAAGGAGTGAACGGCTGCATGATGATGAACGACAGGTCGTCCTCGTCCGGAAGGCGCATCAACAGGTAGTACGGCAGCATCGGCTTGAACAGGTTGCCGTCGGCATTGCGATACGCCGCCTCGAAACGGATCGGTTCGTTCACCGTCGTCGACGGATCCCGGGCGATCGCCCACGGGTCACCGTTGTTGATGAACACCCGGGGATCGGTCACGTGGTACAGCGCGTAAGCGTCGCTCTGGATGCGGAACAGGTCTTCCGGATAGCGCAGGTGCTCCACGAGCGCCTGCGGCATCTCCTCGAACGGCGTGAACAGATCGGGGTAGATCTTCTGGTAGGTCTGGATCATCGGATCGGTCGGATCCACGACGTAGTAGGTCATGGTCCCGTCGTAGGCATCGATGGCGGCCTTGACCGAGTTGCGAACGTAGTTGAGACCGACAGGCAGCCGCGCCGACGTGCTCAGACGGGCGGTGTTGGTCGGCTCCGAGTAGGGGTACTGATTGGTGACCGTGTACATGTCGACCATCCACACCAGGTCACCGTCTAGCACCACGAGGTAGGGATCGGAATCCGGAATCAGGAACGGTGCCGCCGTCGTGGCCCGCTCGGTGATGTTGCGGATCATCAAGACCTTGCTCTCACTGGTCGGCTGCTGGGCGATCAACGTGTTGAAATCGCCGAACCGCNNGCCGACCGGGACGCCGCCCTCGCCGTCGTACGTGTTGAACTCCACCGCGCTCTCACCGGCGCCGAGAGGGAAGTCGACTTCCTTCTCGTTGGTGGCGACGATCACGAAGCTGCCGGACTCCAGACCCTCCCCGAAGTACAGACGCGGCTGGGTGATCTCGAGGCCGGGAACCTCGGAGAGCGGCGGGATGTCCTTCACGAAGAAGTCGGGCTGACCTTCCACGGTCACCGCATTGGCAGGGCTCAGCACCGCCCCGAACCCGTGCGTGAAGACCAGGTGCTCGTTCACCCACCCCGACACTTCGAGGCCGGTCAGGTCGAGCTCACGGGCGGACAGCATCACCTGCGTCAACTCACCGTCGACCATGTAGCGATCGATGTCGACATCCTCGAACTTGTAGAAGTTGCGGAGTTCCTGCAGCTGCCGGTACGTGGATTCGAGAACCGCCGGGTCCCACAGACGCAGGTTGTCGATCGTGGGACGGTTGGCGGCAATCGCCTCGGCACCGATCTGTTGCGTCGCCGCGAAGGGACGCACCTCGACGTCCGACAGGTCGAAGGCATCGCGAGTGAACTCGATCATTCGCCCGACGTAGGGCAGCTCCCGCTCGATCTCATTCGGGTCGACCTGGAAACGCTGGACGGCTGCAGGAATGAGGTTCCCCACCACCAGCGACACGGCGAGCCAGCTGCCGACCGCCACCGCCGGCAACATCCAGCCGCGCCGCCGGAGGTTGTAGAGCAGGAGGGCCGCCGCCGCCAGCGAGATCAGCATCAGCAGATTGAGGGCGGGAATCCTGGCAAACACGTCGGTATGGCCGGCGCCGAAGACCAGTTCGTCGGCAGCTCGGCTCGAGTTGAGGAGCTCGTACGAATCGAGGCGGTAGGAGGCCGCCTTGAGGACGGCGAGAAGCGCCAGCAGCACCGAGATGTGCGCACGCACACCCGGGCCGATCTCCGGAGGACGCCCCTGCCTGAGCCGGATACCGCCGTTCAGGTAGTGGAGTGCCACCACCAGGATCAACGTGGCGACCGCCAGCTGGAACGACCAACCGACGAGCTCACGCCAGAACGGCAGCCGGAACACGTAGAAGCCGACGTCGATGCCGAACTGGGGATCCTCGATACCGAAATCAGAAGCGTTGAAGAACGCCAGCACCTGATCGAGGAGCGTTGCCGTACCGATGCCCAGCATCGCCCCGAACACCACCGCCAGAATGAGTCGTACCCTCCTGATCCGGGGTTCGATCCATTCGCTGAACCGCTCGACCACCTCTTCATCTTCACCGAGGTCGACGATCCGGAACCGGGGAGAGAGCCGGTCCGCAAGCACCAGATTCCCCATGAGGAAGCCGAACGCCACGACCGAGGCAACCGCCACGATGGCCGCGGTCGTCCAGAATCGAGTCGACCAGACAGAGACGAGGTCCAGGGAACTGAACCACAGGAAGTCGGTCCAGAACGTGGCGAGCGTCCGCAGAGCCAGGAGGACGACGACGACGATGACGATGAAGATCCCGAGTCCGCGACGGCGCGGCCCGGCAGCATATTCGGTGGGTTCTCGATTGATCATGTGCGGGCCATTCTATGAGAGACGTCGGCTACCGGGTACCGAGCACCGGGAACGGGTCAACCCGGGACGATCGTGCAGCCACAATCAGAGTGCACGGGCGGCACTCCGTCGATCCCCGGGAAGTCGGAATCGATGGAAACCGAGCCGACCCCGGCAGCGGCCCTGCAGGTCGTGCATCCCCGCCCGGACAGCACCCACTGGATCCTGGAGGCGCCGGATTCCGAGGCGCCGGCCAGCATGCCGCGATGAAACGCCCGCAGCGCGTAGCCTCTCAGTCTCCGTTCGGCCTCATCGGTGCGCCAGGCGCGATACACCCGCGACAGCGACGCCGCCAGAGCCCTGGGACCTTGTTCGCCGGCCGGTCCGGCAACATGCGAGAGAGCGTCGAACAGGGCAGAGGCGAACTCGCCGGAGCGGTCGGGCACATCCTCGCCGGCCGGCTTCGCCCGGCCGACATCCTTGCCGAGGATCTCACCGGCGGCGGAATGCCCGGCGGCGTAGCTCTCCTGGACCAACACCACCAGGTCGCCTCTCACCTCTTCGGCAAGGTCGATCGATTCCGGGTCCCACGCCTCGTTCACTCGCACGTCCTCGAGGGTCAGATTCTGCGCTTCGGTCAGTTGCCGTTTGACGCCCCTGAGCACCCGGTTCACGATCGGCAGCAGCACGCGATCGCGTTCCGCGATGGCAGCCCCGTCCGGGGTGGGGCCGGCAGGCGGTTCGGAGACCGGTTCCTCAGAGACTTCCGGTTCGGGTTCCGATTCGACCGGATACTCGGGTGCGGCCGCCGGCGGTGCCTTCTCTTCCGAATCACTGCGAAGCGTGGCGAAGAGCGAGTCGAGGGCCCACGGCTTCGCATCGACGGCCGGGGACGGCGTTTCGGCGGGCGCCGGCCCGGCTTCCGCGAGGGTCTCCTGTCCGACCGGACTCTGCGCCTTCTCATCGTCGGCCGCCGGCTCGGCGGTAATCGGCTTCGGCTCGGCCGCCGGTTCCGTGGGCTCGGGGCCCGACAGCGCGCCCGAGGCATCTTCCACGACCTCGATATCGACCTCTTCGGTCACCGGAGATCCGGCGAGGTCGGCGAGTGCCGCCTGATCTCGCAGACGCCGGACCTCGTCCGCCAGCGAGGCAGCATCGACCGGCTCATCGGCCATCTCGGGCTTCCTGGCCGGGATGATCCTGATCGCCTCATCGGTGCTCCACTTACCTTTGGCGCGAGGTCCTTCCTCCCGCTCCTCGTCGGGCCGATCGGCCGGAATCAGCCGGACCGTCGCCGGCTGGGAGCTCTCGGGCGGAGAAGCTTTCCGGCGCTCACCGATATCGGTTTCCATGGCGTGGATCTTGGACCGTACGGTCTCGAGTTCCGCCAGCAGTTCGTCACGGCGTACTTCGAGCGCCCTGGCCCTCTCCTGAGCTGCCTCGGCCTGTTTCCTGGCCGCTTCGATGATCTCATCGTGTTGCGCCCGGGCACCGACGATCAGGCGTTCCGCCTCCATCTTGGCCGCCCGAACCTGCTCATCCGACTCCCGCCGGGCAGCAGCCTGGGTGCGGTGCGATTCCCGCTCGGCGTGACCGACCACGGCCAGCGCGTCGCGTTGTGCCTCCTCGGCCACTCGCTTGGCCTCGGCCATCGATTGGTCGAGAAGTTCCTTCGATGCTGCCCACGCGTCGCCGCGCAGGGCCTCGGCATCCGACTGCGCCTCGCGCCGGCGCCGGAGGGCGTCGTCCTCTGCCGACCGTCGCCATTCGGCCGTCTCGGCAGCGGCCCGTTCGCGCATGCCCTCGGCAGCACGGTGCGCCGCCTCGAGCACCTCGGCGACCTCGGCCGACACCCGTTGGAACTCGGTCTGCAGGTCTCCGTCGCGCGGTTCGCCGGCGAGCTCGGTCAGCCGCGATCGCTCGGAATCGAGAAACTCGATCGTGCGGGCGATCCTGTCCAGGAACTCGGCGACCTCCGCTTGCTCGAAGCCTCGGAACGCCGTCCGGAAGGAGCGACTGCGAATCTGATCAGGAGAGACGAGGTCGGCCATTGCCCGAACGATACCCGCTCGGTAGTGGGATTCCTGGAGTTTGCCGGCCTACGCGTGTGGGAGTTGGTCCAGAAACTCGAGCGCCTCGTCCAGGGACTCGACGGCGATGAGTTCGACGTCGTCGTCGACGATCGACCGAGCTGCTTCCAGGTTCGACACCGGGACGAAGATGTACTGGGCGCCGGCGTCCTGGGCGGCGACCACCTTCTGGCGGATGCCTCCGATCGCCCCCACGGTCCCGTCGGAGCTGATGGTTCCGGTTCCGGCGATCCGCCACCCTTTGGTCAGGTCATCTTCGCTGAGGACGTCCATGACGGCCAGGGTGTACATCAGTCCGGCGGACGGTCCGCCGATGTTCTGCGAATCGATGTCGATGTCGAACGGGAACTCGAAGCGCGGATTGGCCGTCTCCGCGAGGAAGCCGACCATCGGCCGGTCCTCGAATTCGGTGTGTTGGATGAGGGGAACATCCACATCGAGGGTCTCTTCGCCTCGCAGGACGGTCAGGGTGATGATGTCACCGATCTCGTGGCTGGTGATCTCGGCGACGCCGTCCGGGGCGAGCATCACGGTGACACCGTCAACGGCGATGATGATGTCACCCTCCTGTAGGACCTCGGCCGCCGGCACACCTTCGAGCAGAGAAGAGACGAGCACTCCGTCGCCGGTCAACGTCACGTCGTACCCGAGCTTCTCGAGCGCGACCAGGATGGCGGTCGTCTTGGACTCGTTCATCGATCGCAGGTTGATCTCCCGCTGTTCCTCTCTGGAGATCTCGTGGGGGCGAATCCGTTCGCGCTCGACCAGGTCCACAGCCGGGTCGACGGCCGCCAGCGCGTATTCGAAGACGTTCACCTCTTGCAGCACGACGGTCAGCATGTAGAGCTCACCTTCAGGGGGAACCACCTCGTCGTCCGCGAGTTGCACGAAGTCGGTCACGTCGTAGAGCGGACCCGGGGACATGGCGAAGTACGGGAGCGTCACATTCCAGGCCGCCACCGTGAGACCGATGAGCAGCACGAAGATCCCGATGACGACCCACGGCCAGCGTGGGCGGCGAGCGACGACGGGAGCGGGCGGCCCGTCCCCGGCGGCGTCCGTGAAGACTTCGAGATCCATGCGGCGGATGGTACCGCCAGGCCCCAACAAACGGGATGACGGAGGGAGCCGATTCGACGGTCACGAGAGGGCGCCGTCCCGGCCCGTCGGCGGCCGGCTAGGGGAAGTCCACCACCGGTCGGTCGACGAGATCGGCGCGGACCACAATGCGGTGGGACGCCGATCCCTTGGGATGACAGGCGAACATGGTCAGGGTCGGTTCGGCCGTCTGGTCGACGATCCACATCTCGTCGGGCGTCACGATCAGCGTTTCGCTCACTTCGTACCGGGCCGTGCGGCCGTCGACTCCGGTGACTTCGATCACATCACCGGTCCGTAGCCGATCGAGATCCAAAAACGGTGCCGTCTTGGTGGTGCGATGGCCGGCCAGCACCATGTTGCCGGGAGAGCCCGGGCCTGCCGTACCCGACCAGTGGGCGACGCCGCGATCGATCACGGACAGATCGACCCCCTGGCGAATCACCTCGTCGACTCCGATGGCGTCGATCTGCACCCTGCCGACGTGGACTCCGAGCGCCTGGGTGAAGGCATCGACGGCGGCGCGCTGCGGGAGGGCCGGGCCGTCCTGAGCCGAGGCAGGCAGCACCGAGAGACACAGCAGGATGGTGATGAGAACGGCGGCACGTGCACGCATACGGGAGCATCGGTCGCCATCCGGCCGTCCTAGAGGATGTGACGACTCGCGCTACGGGATGGAGGCGAAGGGGGTGGCGACGTACGGCTCGGATGCGGGGATGCCGAACGGTGCCTCCAGGGCCCCCGCATCGATGACTCCGACGGCAGCAGCATCGACGGGAGCCGGACCGGTGAGGGACGACAGCGGTCCGTCGAGGCCCATATCGATCCCGTCCAATCCGGCTACCGCCGCCAGGAGACCGTCACGAGAGAGGTCCCCGGCCTGGAGCGCCTCCTCGAGGATCAGATGGAACGTCGCCGCCTGCGCGTACCCCAGTTGCGTGTACCAGTCGGTCTCCACACCGGCGCCCAACACGTCTGCCATGAGTTCGAACGCAGGCGATCCCGGGCCGGGACCGGCGCCGACCACGCGCGCGTCGGCGAGCAGCGCCAGACCTGCCTCCGCACCGGCGTCACCGCCGAGCGAGATCGGGACACCGGCGTCGAACGACTGGGCGGGAAGCAGCCACACCGGCTGTACACCGAGAGACCCGGCGGTGGCGATGATCCGCACGAGCGCGTCCGGGTTCGTGCACACGACGACGAGATCCGGTGCCGCCTCGCCGAGACGGCCGGCGGCGTCCGCGAAGTCGGTTGCTCCGGGGGTGTGCGCCACGCGGGCCACGTCGGTGAGACCCGCCTCGACCAGACCACCGTCGTAGCCCCGGGCACAGTCGTCTCCGTAGGCGCCCTCCTGGTAGAGGATCGCCGTACGCGTCCCCATGGACCGGCCGGCGGCCCATGCAAGGCCGGCAGCCACCTGGTCGCGATACGTTGGCAGCATGAGATTGGGGACGACCGCGACGTGCCCGACCCATTCCGAGCTGAGCGAACCNNACGGCCGAGCCCAATCCACCGGCCAGTCCGAGGACATCACCGGCGAGCGCGTCGAGTGCATCCGCCGCGAGGTCGGTGTCGTACGCATGGTCGACGAATGTGACCTCCACCTCGTACTCGCCGCCCACTCCTCCCAGCACATCGTTGACGTATCGCCAGTAGGCGGATTGGCCGCGCACGACCGACTCACCGAATGCTGCGAGCGGGCCCGATCGCGGAACCAGTACGCCGACCCGGATCAGACCGTCCTCCACGCCCGGACCGGTGCGCACGGCAGGGACGGTCGACGTCGTAGTGACCACCGGCGGAGCAACCACCGACGTGGTCGTCGTGGATTCCGACTGCGGATTGCAGGCGGCGAGCAAACCGATCAGGATGCCGGTAACCAACATTCGGCTTTTCAAGTCGATACCCTCAGGTCGAGAGGAGCCATTCTTGCAAGCCCACGCCCCCGTACTGTCGACTCGCATCCTGCCACGAACGCGCGCCTCTGCGATCGTTCTCGTCGTCGGCTTCGCCGCACTCACCGCACTGGCCGCGCAGGTCCGGATCCCGCTCGGCTTCACGCCGGTGCCGTTGACCGGGCAGACCTTCGCCGTGCTGTTGAGCGGAGCGGTGCTCGGATGGCGCCTCGGCGCTGCTACGCAGGCTGTGTACGTGGCGGTGGGTCTGGCGGGCTTCCCCGTGTTCCAGGGAGCGGAGGGCGGATGGAGCTACGCCTCCGGCGCCACCGCCGGCTACCTCGCCGGGTTCATCGTTTCCGCCGCCGCCGTCGGCTACCTGGCCGAACACCGCCAGGACCGTAGGGTCGCAACGGCGATCCCGGCGATGCTGGCCGGCAACACGATCATCTACCTCTTCGGCGTCTCGTGGCTGATGCAGGTTCTCGACGTCGACCTGGCCGCCGGGCTCTCCGCCGGATTCGCACCCTTCGTCATCGGCGACCTGCTGAAGATCGCCGCCGCCGGATTGCTGCTTCCTGCGCTGTGGCGGATGGCCGGCGAGCGGTAGCACATCGCGACCCCGGCCAGGAGCAAACAAGGGTCCCCACTTACCAAGGATGGCGTTCGTGAATCCACTGGTAGTCGGGGTCGGCCAGCGTCCGCCGGATCACAACCACCACGCCCTCCAGTTCTTCGTAAATCACCTCATCGGTGAAGTGCAGCACGGCGAACCCCTTCGCTCGTAGATAGGCGTCACGCTGCGACCGCCGCCCCGGCGACTCGAAATCATGGGTCGCGCCGTCCACCTCGACGACCAGCCGAGGAGTCAAGGACGCGAAGTCTGCGAAGAACCGACCGACTGGATGCTGCCGCCGGAACTTCGCACCCAATCGGCGGCGCCGTAGCGCCTCCCAGAGCCGGAGTTCGGCCCACGTCGGGGACTTCCGCAACTCTCGAGCGCGAGCCGTCTTGGGGTTGGTGTGCTTCTGCATGCCGCACCCATACGCGAAATGGCCTGTCGCGTACAGGGGTTGACAGTGTCCTCCCCGCCACGCGGGGAGGACACCTGGTGCTCAGTCCGGCTCCACCGGGTCGGCCCCCACACAGCGGGGAGCACACCTCACATACGCGCCTCGGGGGCCGCGTACGCGGCCCCCGAGTATCTCGTTGATGAATCGGTTCTTCGCTACCCGGCGCAGGCCTCGGTGAACTCGTAGGCCTCAGCGGTCGGACCAACGAAGAAGTCCTGCAGCACGGCGATACCGGTGGTCGCATCGGCCGAGTATCCGCCGACCACGCCCTCCCGCGGGAACACGTCGTTGGGGTCACCGGCGAACGACCGGGACGGCATCATGCCTTCGTAGTCGACGTCTGTCAGCGCGAAGGCTGCGTTCTTGATGCCTTCATGCGTCAGGTCGCCGGACTCGTAGGCGGCTTCGAGGGCGGCCTTGATACCGTACTGCGACACCCACCCGGAGATGAAGAAGTCGTTTGGCGGGAAGCCCGCCGCCGTGACGGCAGTCCGCATCTTCTCATGGCCCACCGAGTCGTAGTCCCAGCCCCCGACGAACGACGACTGGTAGTAGATGCCCAGCTCGAACGCCGGCGCGGCGGCCGAAGCAAGGAGAGCCGAGTTCCACGACGGCGCTGCGCCGATGAAAATCGGCACGTTGGCGCCGAGCTGCTGGGCGGCGCCACCGACGATGGCCGCCGTCTCGGACGGACCGGTCACCAGGATGATGACGTCGGCCGGATCTGCGACGATCTTCGCCACCGCTTCGGTCTGGGCAGGGTCACCGCCCGCCGACACCGGAATGACCGTCTCCTCCCAGCTCACCGTCAGACCGTTGGCCTCGGCGGCGGTCTTGACGCCGGCCGCGTAGTCGAAGCCGTAGTCGCTCGGGAACTCGAGGATGCCGATCGTCTCAAACGTACGGCCCGCGGCCGGAATGGCCTGCACCGCCCAGTCGATGGCGTTCATCGCTTCGAAGCAGTAGCCCGTACCGAACTCGATGACGAGGTCTTCGAACGCCCAACCCGACCACCACGACATCGGAGCCGCAATGGTGCTATCCCGCTCGTAGTCGGGCAATGCCGCAACGGTCTGCGGCGTACCCAGCGACTGGGCGATCGCGGCGACGTCCTCGGCGATTGTGTTGTAGTCGGCGACGAGCTTCTCGGGCTGATATCCGGTGTCCTTCTTCAGGCTCTCGGGAATTGCCACATCAAATGCGTCTCCGATGCCGCCTTCCGCATTGACCGTTGCCCAGAAAAGGCTCTGTCCTCCGTACAGACCCGCCGAAGCCCCTGCGAATGGGCCCGACTCATCGGTCAGCACGCCGAGGTAGATACAGCCGTGGTCCGGGTTGCCGCCGGGGCAGGGCTCCTCGGTGACGCCGGCTCCGAGTGTGACCATGGCTTCGGCCATCGTCGTGTCGGTCGGCTCCGGCGCCGCCGTCGTGTCGGTCGGCTCCGGCGCCGCCGTGGTTGCGGTCGGCTCAGCCGCCTCGGTCGTGGTCGTGGTGTCTTCCGTCTGCGAGCACGCAGCCACCACCAGGGCGAACACGGCGATGAGCGCCAGAATCCGCCAACCTTTCATTCGTCTCACTGTTCCTCCTCCATGTCATCCGGGTTGCCCCGGAACCCTCAGTATGAGAAAGGCCATGCCTTCCAGTAGTTGCGCACGCGAATCCATATCCCGTATAGCCCCATCGGTTCGAAGATCAGAAAAGCGATGATCAGTACACCGAATATGACCCTTTCGAGCTGGGAGGTACTCAATATTCCCTGTGACCCTACCTCCAGGAACGGCAGCACGTCGCCTGCAGCATCGATCATGCGCGGCAGCAGGGTGAGGAACGCTGCACCCATGATCGAACCGGCGATGCTCGCCGCTCCACCGATGACCACCATGGCGATGTAGTTGATCGACAGCAGCAGGTTGAAGGAGGCCGTGTTGACGAAACCCGTCACCGTGAACAGCAGCGCCCCGGCGACGCCCGCATAGAACGACGAGACGGCGAAGGCCAGCACCTTGTACCGGGTGAGATCGATGCCCATCACCTCGGCGGCGATGTCACGGTCGCGGATGGCGGCGAATGCCCGCCCAATGCGGGACCTGACCAGATTCTTGGCGAAAAAGCCCATGATGATCAGAACGACCAGGCCGAGCCAGTAGATCTGCTGTTCACGGGTGACGTCGAACCCGCCGATGCTGCCGTCGATGTCGAATCGCCACCCAAGGAAGCTCAACTGAGCAGGTTCCCGCCCGATGCCGGGGCCACCGGTCACCGTCTCCCACTCGCGGAAGATGTGCTCACCGAGGAACACCAGGCCTAGCGTCAGGAACGCCAGATACAGGCCCTTCAGCCGCACGGCGACCGGGGCGATGATCGCTCCGATCACCCCGGCGATCAACCCTGCCGCCGGGAGCCAGATGAGGATATCGAGCCCGAGGCCGGTGACTCGTTCGGTCGCCTCGCCCCCGAGGGCAGCGCCGGCGTAGGCACCGATCCCGAGGAAGAACGCATGCCCCAGCGACACCTGTCCGGCGTAACCGGTGATCAAGTTCAATCCCATCACGCCGATGGCGGCAATGAAGGATGTGGCAATCAGAATCATCCAGTCGCGCGGCAACCAGATCGGCAACACGGCCACCACTGCCAGTCCGACGACGAACCACAACCGCTGGGCGTTGTTCGGGAATATGGCGCCATCCGCCTCGTAGCGGGTGAACAGTGCGGGACGACCCCTCATACGCGCTCCACCTCTTCGGTTCCGA
>JABAOG010004728.1_pt1 | contig 11878 bp, 6 predicted proteins | sample 7062131 | NCBI WGS metagenome assembly JABAOG01 (sample SAMN14538629, study PRJNA623070) | marine sediment metagenome | biome: marine biome [ENVO:00000428]; feature: marine pelagic biome [ENVO:01000023]; material: deep marine sediment [ENVO:00002113] | place: India: Arabian Sea | collected... | reverse complement strand
TCCAAAACTTATGACAGCCAGCCCAACCCCACCCGCGACATGGACGCGGCCGTTCTGGAGTACATCTTGCCCGACCTGACCGGGATGACGGTGGTTGAAGCGGGCTGCGGGACGGGCAAAAACAGCGGCCGTCTGGCCGCCGGATGCCGCCAACTCATCGCCCTGGATTTCTCGGAGGGGATGATGGCTGTGGCCCGCCGCAAGGTGCAGGGGGACAACATCTTCTGGGCCAGATGTGACCTGAATGCTCCCTGGCCTTTGATGGGGGAAACGGCCGACCTGGTCATCTTCAACCTCGTCCTGGAACACATCGAACACCTCCAACCCGTCTTCGCCCAGGCNNACGGCCGAAAACGGGGAGATTATCGAATTTGTCGGCAGCTACCGGCATGAGGTTGAGGAATTTGAAACGGCCGCTGCCACATCTGGCCTCTATCTTCAAGAAAGCAAAGAATGGACGCCGGAAGGCGACGAACGGCCGCTTCTCCTAACCATGCAGTTCACCAAAAATTAAAATAACAAGAGGTTCGCTAAAGTGGCCTTCAGTTTACTTCATATCTCAGCCTGGGGTTTGCAAACCCCAGGCAACATTCTCGAATTACTCGAATTACCCATCGGAAATTGGCAAACCAAACTGCTCCCGCTCGTCTGCCGTCAATTCGCGGAAGACACAACAGCTATAGGTGTATTCAATCAACTCTGCTGCGGATTGCCAGACGGGTCGGATATCAGGGGCATTAAAAACGCCGGTGGTCAACACCCGTGTACCGTCAGGTGACCACCTGATTCCGAATGTATACCCACCGACATTGTACCGGTTGACTACCGCTCCAGTCGCGGCTTCCCAAACCAGCACATTGCCCACGGCGTCACCAGACACCAGTCGGCTCCCATCCGGCGACCAGTCCACATCGATAGGGTTAGCGGTATGGCCGGTGAAAATGGTCTCAGTTTCACCAGTATCTACGTCCCATATCCGGACCGTCAGATCGGCCGATGTAGAGGCCACTTTCGTGCCATCCGGTGACCAGCGAGCCGCGTGGGTACTTTCTGTGTGTCCGGACAACTCCTTGACAACTTCACCGGTCAATGCTTCGATAATGAGAACAGAGGTTGTGTCGCCGGGAGGACAGGCAATCGCAAGATGGATGTTATCAGGAGAAAACACGCCAGGGAAATTAATTCTACAACGGCCGTGCTCACCAAAATATAGTAATTCCAACGTCTCGGCGTCGTAGATAGGATAACCATATGTGGGAGAGCCATACCACGCTGTCAGCAGGGTTCCATCTGGCGACCATTCGACTGGAAAAAAACCGGCTTGGGCGACAAACTGGGTTTCACCCGTTTCCAGGTTGATGATGCGCGGTGGGCTGGAGATGAATATTTTAGTGCCGTCCTGGTTAGGTTGCCCACGCCCTTGATTTACGTTCCGGAACGTGTCGATAATTTCGCCGGTGGAGGAGTCCCAAAGACGATACGTATCATCATTTCCACCGGCACCAACCCAGGTGCTATCATGCGACCAGTAAGGATCGTTGGTCTGGATAAAGCCGGCTTCATCTTTTGAATAGCCAACCAGTCGTACAATTGGGGTCTCCACATCCCATACTCGCGGCGCAGACCCACCCCCAACTACCAGGCGCTGTCCGTCAGGGGACCAGCTGATGTCAGTTACATCAGCACCAAACGCTGGAAAGGTGATTAGTTGTATGCCTGCCAATGGTTCCCAGATCCTTACAAGGTCATCATTTCCGGCTGTGGCCAACAGACTGCCATCCGGTGACCATTCGATGTCTCTAACCACACCGTTGTGTCCAATCAGGTTGAGGAGCAGGTCGCCCGTTGAGGCGTCCCAAATGCGTACTAACCCATCGTAACCGGAACTGGCGAGACGAGTCCCCTCTGAAGACCACGAGAGGGCTGTGACACCACGTTTGTGAGCCTCATAGCGTTCTAATTGGATGCCTGTTTCGGCGTCCCAAATTCGAATGTGTCCATTTCTAGTGCCTGTAGCAACCTGGCGTTCATCCGGTGACCAGACCGCATCATTGACGGCAGACCCATGGAAAAAAGATTGAACGACCTCACCCGTCTCAATTCTCCAGATTCCGGCAAATCCATGGTTGTCGGCACTTAATGCCAGGCGATCATCTTCGCTGACGTAAACCGTATTGATGACCCAGCCATCTTGGATTACATGGTGTAACCGTTCTTCTTTAGTAGCTACATCTAAAAAACTGATCCAGTCTCTACCCTCCCAGCTGACCAATAAGCCGCTGTTATCAGAGAGCCAATCGAAGCTTCCACTGCCAATCGAGACAATTTCTGAATTCAGTTCAGAAATTATCTCCCCGGAGTTTGCATCCCAGATGGCCATCTGGCCACCACCGGCAATAAGTGTGCCATCTGGTGAAAACTCGATTGAACTTATTACTTGGTCGGGAACGGATTGAAACTTTGAATAGCGATGGGTTCTGTAAATTGTTTGGGCCAGGGCTCGTTCAGCCTGTGTCGTATAAGGATATTCTGTCAGAGCAGCCAATGCCAGCAATACGCCGCGATCCGGTTCTTCGCTATTCAACTCAGCCACCGCCTGAGCCGCAAGACCTATACTTGCCTGGCGCAGTGCTTCTTGTTCTGATGCTTCGGCGGCTCGTTGACGGCCGAACGCGAAAATAGACAAACCAATTGCAAAAACGAAACCCAGGCTCAGGGCAATGATGAGGGCTTGCCGTAAGTTTCGCTGGTAACGGGCTTGCTCAGCCTGATGAACCTGCCGTTCACTTTCAACTTCCTGGCTGACTTGCAGGTATTCAATTTCCGGTTGAGTCAAAGCCAGCCTGGTATTCTTTCGCCAGGTCTCAAACTGCTTTAGTCTGGTACCACGCAGCAAGAAACTGGGATCGGCTCCTGCTTGTTGCCACTCCTCCGTTGCCCGCCCGAGTTGGTACCTGATGCGAAGATCATCACGGCCTTCCTCCAGCCAACCAGCTAACCGCTGCCACTCACGGAGAAGCGCCTCGTGAGCGACTTCAATTGTTGGTGTGCGACTCTTTGGATCATGGCTGAGGGTCAATAGGCGGTAGGCGGTATAGGTATCTATGAGTTCTTCTATGAGGTCGTCGTTATCAACAATTTCACTTAGCTCCGAGCGCGGGACTCTCTGCCTTGTGTCGGCCGTGGTAGATTCATCATTCAGCACCACTAACCTTAACATGAGCTGACGGATCGCCTCTTGACCCTCTCTGTCTTGTTCCTGGTAAAGTTCTTCGGCGCGACGGGCCAGGGCGCCGGTTGTTCCTCCGATACTTTGATACGCTGCGTGAGATAGCAAACCACCATCCCGCTCTTCAAACAATTCAGTCAGGGCATATTGCAGTAAAGGCAGTGCCCCCGGCTGGTACTGAACGTCCTCGATGATCGTGTCCACCAGACCGGGTTCGAAGCCAACACCTATCCGGTCGGCCGGGCGAAGGATGGCCCTCTCAAGCCCGGCCGAAGACAAAGGGAGAATTGTTTCCATATTATTACGAAGTAACTGGCCGAATTCAGGAAAGTGTAGTGGCCTGTCGTAGTAATCGGCCCGCAGCGTGAGAATAACACGAACCCGGCTTTTCGGGTCGAGTACGGCCTTCGCAAGGAGAGATAGGAAGTGCGCTCGCGTTGCCCTATCTTCCACCGATGTAAATAACTCCTCAATCTGGTCGATAACGACCAGCAATTCGCTATCATTTTGCGGCAGAACAAGTTCCGCCACACGGAGCAGTCCGAACCCGTCTCGTTCCAGATGGTGGCGCAAATTTTCCGACTGGTTGGCAGCAACACGGGACAGGGCAATTTCTAACTGGTCTAAGGGACGGCTGCCAGGTATGAGTTGGACAATAAACCAGTGCTCGGAACCGGGTATTGAACCGCGCCTCAGGGCTGGGATAAGTCCCGCCTGCACCAGGCTTGACTTGCCGCTCCCGCTGGGGCCGACTATCGCCAGAAATCGACCTTCGCCCGGACTCAGTTTATCTAACCGGGGACGGAATGTACTAGGAAGCCGTGCCAGACAGTTGATGAGCTTTTCTACTAATTCCTCTCGGCCGTAATAATCCCGGGCGTCAGAGACATCGAACGGACGAAGCCCCTTATAGGGATTGACCACGTCGGCATACTCATCTGATGCGCTCGCTACAACATTTTCTTCACTGCCACCCTCTGCAAACAGTCTGGCTTCCTGGACCTTATCGATGGCCTGTTTTCGGCTGCGTACGCCAATCTTGCGATAAATTTGGGTGATATACCACTTGACCGTCGTAATCTCAATAAACAAATCCTGGGCAATTTCCTGGTTGGTCATGCCATCGACTATCCGTTCCAGAACATCTTCCTCCCGAGGCGTCAGTGATTCAGCAGAAATGGTTGGATCATTTTTGGTGTTTGCTGCGACTCGGAAGGCAGCAGCCATCTCCGTCACATCTTGAAAACGATCCTTCGGGTTTTTGGCCGTAGCTTTTTCTATTATCTTATTGATATCATCTTGTACGTTATCGTTAAGGCCTTCTATCAGGGGAAGAGGGTCGTTGATGTGCTTATAGAGACGCTGAACAGTGGGCATCTCAGGAAAAGGGTGCCGTCCAGTTAATAGTTGATACAGCAAGNNAATAGTTGATACAGCAAGATGCCTAGGCCATAGATGTCGGTCAGAGGCGTGGCCGGTTCCCCACGCACCTGCTCTGGAGAAATTCCAAGATGAAAGTCAGAATCTTCTGCAATCCGTTTGAGATCACCATCTAAGGACTGTGTCGTTCTCGCAATGCTGAAATCGGCAAGGTAGGCATTGCCTTCTTCGTCCAGTAAAATGTTAGATGGTTTTATATCACAGTGAGTTACCCCGGTTCTATGAGCGATAGCTAACGCGGAAGCGACCTGATCGAGCAACAGCGAGGCCGGCTCCAGGTCGAACGGCCCCTGCTCCAACGCATCCTCCAAACTTCCCTCGCGCATCCAACGCATAACCAGATAGGCCCCTTCAGGATCACGCCAGAAGTCGTAAAGGGGCACAATGTGCAGGTGCTCCAACCGGGCGATGAGCTGGGCTTCCACTTCAAAGCGACGGATAAAGCTGGGCTTGTTAGCGTAGCCTGGAAGGATCACCTTTATCGCAACCTCCCTGCCGATGGTTGGCTGGTAGGAACGGTACACAGCTCCAAACCCGCCAGCGCCAACTCGTTCCAAGAGCTTGTATCCCTTAATTGATTGTCCAGCTAGATTGTCCATTACCAACTCCCGAAGGGTGCGTTCACAAATAAAATTTAATAAGAAAAAGAACCCTTGAAGCTTAACCGTTTCACCAATATCCAAAGTCAAAAACGGTTAAGCCCTAAACACAATCGCCGTCCTCCAATCTGAGAGACGGCGTTGAAAAATCGAGTTTTGATTATCATCTTCCTTATTATTATAGATCATTTTTCCACGGAATCCTGAATTCCCTACCTTTTCCCTACCCCCTCCTCTAAACCCTTACTTTTTCCCACCTTCCGCAATGAACAGACCCTGTTATCCTGAATTTGCCGGGCACGAAAAAGGCGATGAAGAAACATCTTCGACTTACAAATCAAACAATCAAGACAAACGGCCTGGCAATTGTGGTCCATTATTTTTATCAGGTTCAAATCCATAGGAGGATATTATGAACAGGACAGTATTTACAGAATCGAGTTCGAATTTTACCAAATACGCAATGTGGTTGGCCGCCATTATAATCCTGGCTGTCATGGTTGGTATAAGTTGGACGCTGGCCCAAAACGGAAGTTCAACGGCCGTCTTGCCGGAAGCAGCCGTCCCGCAAGCTTCAACAAATGTGGAAGTCGCTGCCCAGCCCCAAACGATTACCGGACCACGAGCGCCTGATCTCTACTCGGCCCAGCTTGAGCTGCTACGACAGCGAGCTTTGATTGCGGCAAATCGAGATGGGGCCACAGCTTACTCGGTCTGGCTGGAATCCCTAGCAGGGGCCGGACGTGAGGCTTATGTCAACAACAGTCTGCCAACCACGGCGAATGGGTATACGGTTTACTTGGACAACCTCCGGCGCTTAGGCCAGGCGGTTCATAGCGAAAATAATGTTACGGCCGATCCTAATGAATTTTCCGAGTGGCTTGACCAGCTCCGACGGCTTAGCCAATAGTCACCAGACCCTGGTAACCGCCACCGGCAAATGCCAAAACCAAATCTCGCAGCTCTTTCGACGTCACGGTCACAAGTTAAGTGATAACTTGTTAAGAGCGCGAGATTTGGGCTTTGGGGACAGTCGATCTTCAATCAACTCTTCAAGTTCGACGATATAATCGGGAGGGCTCCAATCCTTGAGTAACACACATTATACCCGGATGCCTACAGCGAAGGTACTCCATTCTCAGTATCTCAGCCTGGTATCTGAACCCCAGGCAACCTGACTACCGCTTCCTCGGCGGGCGCTCATCCCTCTGCAGCTTCGGCGTCGCCTCCACCCGCGCCTCTGAGGCGTACGGCCGTTTCGGCGCGAACTTTTCTTCCAGCCAGGCAATCACCCTGGCTACCACTACGCCCGGCACAAACATAATACGGGCCGCCACCATTAACCACCGCGGCCACTTAGGCGGTATCTCCACCACCGGCAGTGATTCGTTCTCCCCCGTGTCAACCAAAATATCACGGGCGGCCTTCAATGCCGATGAGACAGCCCCCTCCATACAGGCCAAATCAATCGGGTTTTTTACATAGTCGCCCGCCAGATAGAGATTATCAACCTTAGTCCTTGGCGAAGGCCGGTTTGGCCAGGCGCCAATCGTATTGATAAACAAGGGTACCTCGGTATTCGGGTTCAACTCCCAATGTTCCACATCGGCCGGCTCAATCGGCAGATACTCCCCAATCTCCGCCAACAACTGGTCCTTAGCGTGCTCCTTACTGACCCCTTTTAACGGGGCATAATTGCTGGATATAAAAGAAAGTTGAAGCTGGCCATCCAGCTCATCCCAGAAGCGGCTAAGCTCGATGAAGGAAAGGGCGTAATGACTTCCATGGAAAAATACATGTTCTGGGGGTAGATCCGGTATCTCCTTATTCAAGCGCAGGTGCAGAGCTGCCATTGGCTGCGCTTCCAGATAATGCATATTGCCAAGCTCCGGATCGGCCGTATAAACGGCATCATCGAGCCAGGTGCGGGTCACTTCAAATGGAGTGCAAATGGCGTAGACATCGGCCGTCACCTCCGATCCATCCGCCAGCGAAACGGCCGCAACCTTCCCCGCATCCATCACAATGCCACTGACTTCCGCCTCATACCGTATCTCCACCCCCAAATCTTCAAGTTCTTTCACCTGCGGTTCGATAAAAACCGCTTGCAGGTCACCCGGGAGAATTGACAACAACGGGTCCGGCTGCCGCATCCAGTAGCTGCTGACCAGCTTGGCCGTCATCCCGCTAAGCTCATAAACAGGAATGGCCGACGCTTTGAGTACGTTCTCCTGGCCTAACTGGGCGATTGACTCGCTTGAGAACCACCTTCCCCGCATCAAACCAATCTGGCTCACCCGGTCTAAAAAACGCTTTTGGGAAAGGGGCCGGCTGAGCATGTCCAGCACCGAATAAAAATAGAGGACGTTGTGATACCAGGGCAAGAGTCCGTTAACCGTATTATGCCAAATTGCAGAAAGGCTTGAAGGTCCGCGCAAGGTGACTTTTTTTGGATAGGCGCCCGGCAAAAGAAAATGGTAGCGGTCGAAGTCAATCAGATCAACCCCAATGCGCTCCACGATAGCCCGGGTATTCGGATACCAGGGGGGGAAAATATGGTAGCCGTGTTCCACCAGGCGGCCGTTTTTGACATCAGACCCTGCTTTGCCGCCCAGTCGCTCAGACCGTTCGAGAATAACCACCTGCCAGTCCCGTAAAGCCAGCTCCCGCGCAATAACCATCCCGGCAAGTCCCCCACCAACAATAACGGCCGAATGACGACTCATCTCTGTTGCTCCTTCCTGTTAATTGACTCAACCAAGATGTTCAGTATAAGTCACCAGGACACCTATATCAATAGAACGTTTATTCGGTCAAAATATGCGTTTCAGGCTGGCAAAACACCAAACCCTCACTCCCCAACCAACCTATCAACCGCCGCCGCCAAAACATCCAACTGCACCGGCTTCACCAGCCACACCTCAACCCCTAGCGAGCGAAGCTGCTCCAGGTTCTCCTGCCCCAAATACCCTGTCAACATCAATACCGGCAGGTCAATACCCCGCTCAGACACCGCCTCTAACAACACTATGCCGCCCATCTCCGGCATCACCAAATTACAGACCATCAATTCAATCTGAGCCTTGAATTTATCAATTTTATCCAACGCCTCCAACCCGTTCCGGGCCGTGACAACTCTGTAATTCAAAAATTCCAACCCGTCCACCAGAACCTTACGTGTCTCATCGTTGTCCTCAACAATTAAAATCAGCTCCCCATTCCCCATTGGCAGTGTCTTGGCCCCGGCTTGATTTTGCGCCACCTTCTTATCAAAACCAATTTCGGGAAAAAGGAGCGTAAAAGTTGAGCCGCTGCCCGCCTGGCTATCCACAAAGATAAACCCTTCATGCTGCTTCACTATGCCATATACCTGGGCTAATCCCAGCCCCGTTCCCTGACCCGGTTCCTTCGTCGTAAAAAATGGCTCAAAAAGGTGCGGCATCACATCAGGCGAAATACCAGACCCGGAATCGGAAACTTCAAGTATAACCCAATCGCCGGCGCCTATCTCGGGTGACGGCGTTGGCTCACCGGGCTGAAATGTTTTCTTGTCCAACCGGATGACAATGTCGCCGCCATCCGGCATCGCGTCCCGCGCGTTCAGGGCAAGATTCATAATCACCTGCTCGATTCGAGTTAAATCAGCATGAATGACAAAGTCTCCAGCCCCATGCTCCAGGTATATATTGATGTTTTCCGGCAGGGTCCGCTCAATAAAATTGACAAACTTTATCAAATACGGCCGTAAGTTGACCGGCTGTGTTTCCATCACCGACTGGCGGCTGAAATCGAGAATCTGCCCTGTTAATTCGCCCGCATAGATTGCCTGTTGGCGAATTGTTTCAACTTTCTGGTATTCCGATTCAGACAATTCGCCAGAATTAAGCATAACATCAGCATAAAGGGTAATCACCGCCAACACATTGTTAAAGTCGTGGGCGATGCCGGCCGCCAGCTGGCCCACGGCCGAAAGCCGTTCCTGCCTTCGAACCACCTCATCCAATCGCTTTGACTCCGTAATATCCCGGACAATGACAATCACTTCATCCGTCCCGCTCTTCACCATCCGAGCCTCATAATCGACAGTTCCCCTGCCGGGAAAATTCAATTGATACTCAAAGGTCTGGATGCTGCCGGACGCCAATGTCTCCTTAATTTTTTGGTTCACAAACGACGCCAACTCCGGGGGGACAATATCTGTAACATCTCGGCCGATTATCTTTTCGCCAGGCGGTACGTAAAGGTCAGATTCTTCGGCCATATAATCGAGGTAGACTCCCTCCCGGCTCATTCTGAACATCATATCCGGAATCGCTTCTAACAGGGCCGTGGCCCGGCTTTCACTCAGCTTTAAAGCCTCCTCGGCCGTCTTTCGCTCGGTAATATCACGAGAATTCAAAACGATTCCCGCCACCACCGGTTCATCCAGCATCGTGTTGCCCAGCACCTCTAACACCCGCCAGGAGCCATTTTTGTGCCGGAAGCGGAATTCCACCGGTGGGGCCGGCCCACTTTGCTGGTTCCATTCCTGAAAAAAATTTTGAGCAAAGGCCAAATCATCAGGATGAACAAAATCAAAAACGTCCCTACCAACCAGCTCGTCCGGCGAATAACCGAGGAATCGTTCCACGGCCGGACCGTGAAAACGCATGGTTCCATCTCCATTCAAGACCGTGACAATATCCATCGCATTTTCAATCAGGGAACGGAAATAGACCTCCCGCTGACGTAAGGCCTCCTCCGCCTGCACCCGGCTGGTAATATCTTCATGGATAAGAACAACCTCATCAACCTTTCCCGCATCATCTTTAACCGGATAACAATGGGCCGCTATCCAACGTTGCTCAGTTACTAATGAGCCATCCTCAGCCATTCGCTGATACTCATAAATTTCCGCCGGCGCCACCGTCGCCTCCCCCGCAAAAGCCCGCCGAATATACGGCATAGTTCCACTTTTTTCTAGCTGTTCATCTTCCAGAATATTATAGTGTGTTCTCATATATTCGAGGTCGTCCGGAGACAACCCCCACAACTCAATGGCGGCCTGGTTAAAGGTTTGGGTTCGGCCGTCCGGCGAATAAATCACCGTGCTGAAGGGCGATTGGCTCACCAACATGCGCCAGCGGTTCTCGCTTTTGGCCAACGCCGCCTGCCGGGTCTGCTCCAGCGAATCCCGGTGCCGGACAAACACCACAATCAAGCCGGTCATTAGCAGGGTCAGGGCGGTGGGTGGTGTAATCTCAGAAAGACCAACCTCTGGAATTGCTACCATCAACCCGACCATACCCAGAAGGGATATTAGAGCAAATAAAACTATCCAGCGCGGTGTCAGCAGCAAACTACTCAACATGATACTCAACATCAAAAAAAATAAGGTATCGGTGTTAGCTGGATCAAGAATAATATTTACGAAGACGGAAAGAACTGGAATTGCAATCGCTATCACCGCCCCGATTTTATAATGCCGGGTCCGGCTCAGGAGATAGGCAGCGACGATAATCGATAGGCTCAGGAACAGGGGCAGGGCAATACGGGTAAATCCGGGAACGGTAAAAAGCTGAACGACGATTGAGAGAAACGCTAACGGAATGAAAGCAGCCAGCAATGAGGCCAGCAGCCGGGCTTGAGAACGCTGGCCCTCATCCTGAACGGCGTCAGCAGGTTCTGTTAACACGCGGATAATGTTTTCAGAAGGCCATGAAAAGATTGGTTGTTTGGGTTCTTGATTTTTAGACATCGCGATGTTCCCACGAAAAAACGGCTGCATTGAAACTACACTGCCTATAATAGCTTATTATGATAAAAATAATCAAAACCAGCCACCCCAAATTGCAGGAGCAAAGCCAACGATTTTTTAAAACCAGCAACAAAACGCCCATCAAGACCTCGAAAGGTCTTGATGGGTTCGCTCCACCCCAGACTTTAATTAGCAACCCCTGTTGAAGGCCCTCTCCCAACCATCAGCCATCATATTCATAAGTCTGAACCACCAGCGCCAGTCCCGCCGCCAACACGGCCGTTACCACCATCATTGTCGGTAGTCCCACCATCGGCACCGCTATCATCATCAACACATACCACAAGATGTACAGGTCTATGCGCAAGATGAGGAAGCCGAAGGTGTAAAACATGTAAATGAGCAGCGCTCCGCCCAGGATGAAGAAGAGGACATCCAACGCCCGCCCCGCCCCTTGCCGGCCGCCAATCAGCAGCCAGAAGAATAACGGCACAATCAGCAGCATTGAGAAGGGATTAAACAGGGCGATATAAACCGCCGCCAGCCCGATGACCAGGAACGACAAACTCTTGACCGCCGGGAAGGACGGCCGTACCCCCGGTCGTTTCGCCAGACGCCGCCCCNNGGTCGCTGAGCCTGTCGAAGCGCCGCCAATCGCCGCCCCAGATAGAGGAACAGCCCCAACCCGGCCACAAACAAAATCACCGCCGGCCAGCGCGGGCTGGTGTAGGCCGGGTCCTTGGGCAGGGCGAAATACCGTTCAAAGCGCTGCAGCAGCCCGACGGCCGTCATTATATACAGCAAAATCACCGCCAGCACCATTGGCAGCCACAGCCCCAGAAAATGGGGCAGCGCCGCCGTCCAGCCACCCAC
>JABAOG010001651.1_pt2 | contig 11879 bp, 9 predicted proteins | sample 7062131 | NCBI WGS metagenome assembly JABAOG01 (sample SAMN14538629, study PRJNA623070) | marine sediment metagenome | biome: marine biome [ENVO:00000428]; feature: marine pelagic biome [ENVO:01000023]; material: deep marine sediment [ENVO:00002113] | place: India: Arabian Sea | collected... | reverse complement strand
AACCTGGTGCGCTACGACCGCAAGACCGGCGAGACCATCGACATCCAGCCCCAGCCCGCCGGGGGCGAGCCCGCCGACCGCTTCAACTGGGACTCGCCGATCCTGATCAGCCCGCACGACCCGGCACGCCTGTACTTCGCCAGCCAGCGCGTGTGGCGCTCGGACGACCGCGGCGACAGCTGGACGGCGATCAGCGGCGACCTGTCGCACGGCCGCGACCGCCTGACCCTGCCGATGATGGGCCGCGTGTGGAGCTTCGACGCGTCCTGGGACCTGATGGCGATGTCCGAGTACGGCACCGTCACCTCGCTGTCGGAATCGCCGCTGGTCGAGGGCCTGCTCTACGCCGGCACCGACGACGGGCTGATCCAGGTCACCGAGGACGGCGGCGCCACCTGGCGGCGCATCGAGTCCTTCCCCGGGGTGCCGGAGCTCACCTACGTGAACGACCTGGAGGCGTCGCTCCACGACCCCAACACCGTCTACGCCGCGTTCAACAACCACAAGCGGGGCGACTTCCGGCCCTACCTGCTGGTGAGCCGGGACCGCGGGCGGAGCTGGACCTCCATCGCCGGCGACCTGCCGGAGCGGGGCAGCGTCTACGCCATCGCCGAGGACCCGGTGGACCCGGATCTCCTGTTCGTCGGCACGGAGTTCGGGGTCTTCTTCTCCCGGGACGGCGGCGACCGCTGGGTCCAGTTGTCCGGCGGGATCCCGACCATCGCCGTCCGGGACCTGGCCATCCAGGAGCGGGAGAACGACCTGGTCCTGGCCACCTTCGGGCGCGGCTTCTGGGTCCTGGACGACTACTCGCCGCTCCGGCACGCCACCCCGGACGTGCTGGCCCGCGACGCCCACATCTTCCCCGTCCGGGACGCGCTCCTGTACGTCGAGCAGGAGCGGGGCCGGGAGTTCCAGGGCGGCACGTACTGGTGGGCGGACAACCCGCCCTTCGGCGCCGTCTTCACCTACTGGCTGAAGGAGGGGATCCGCACACGCGAGGAGGTCCGGCAGGAGGCCGAGCGGGAGGCCCGGGACTCCGGCGAGCCCGTCCGCTACCCGTCCTTCGAGGAGATGCGGGCCGAGGACGACGAGGAGGAGCCCTACCTGCTGTTCACCATCACGGGGCCGGATGGCGAGGTCGTGCGGCGGCTGACCGCGCGTCCGGGCAGCGGTGTCCAGCGCATCGCCTGGGACCTCCGCTATCCCGCCTCCGCTCCCATCGACGTGGAGGGCGACTTCGACCCGTTCGACGACCCGCCGACGGGCCCCCCCGTCGCGCCCGGTACCTACCGGGTCGCCATGGCGAAGGTGGTGGACGGCGCGCCGACGGAGCTCACCGGGCCCGTCGCCTTCGACGTCGTGGCACTCCACAACGCGACCCTCGCCACCGGGGACCGGGAGGCGCTCCTGGCCTTCCAGCTGGAGGCCGACGCCCTCATGGGGCAGGTCCGGACCGCCGACCAGCGGCTGGAGGAGCTCGATGAGCGACTCGCCAACGCGAAGGAGGCCATCCGGCGCTCACCTCGCGTGCCGGTGAGTCTCATGGCCGACGCACGGGCGCTCCAGCGACGGCTGACCGAGCTGCGGCGGGAGCTATCGGGCGACCGGAGCGTCGCGCGGCGCCAGTTCGAGACGCCCCCCTCCATCAGCGACCGGGTGGGGCGGGTGCTGTGGTCGTCGTACGGCTCCACATCGGCCCCGGGCGGTCAGCAGCGCGACCAGCTGCGGCTTGCGGAGGAGGCGCTGCTCGAGCTGATGCCCCGGATCGATGATCTGGCGGACCGCCTGCGAGGGCTGGAGGCTCGCCTCCGGGAGCTGGGCGCCCCCTACCTGTCCGGGCAGGGGTAGGCGGCCGGGCCCGGACCCGCCCCCCTGGCGAGCCGGCACCCGGCGCCCTGCGGGGGTGCCTAGTGGAAGGTCGGCTCGGTCCCGCTGTCGGGGACGGGTGGGGGTGGGGGTGTCTCGTCGACCCGGAGAGGGACCTCCCCCTTCAGGTCCCCGTCCACCCAGATCAGGACGGCGTGGTCGCCGGCCCGCTCCAGCGGCAGGTCGGCGAGCCGGATGACGTGGTTCACCGACGCCGGCTGCCCGGGCTGACCGCCCCGGGGCGTGAAGGTCCCGTTGATGTCGAACAGCGCCGTCCCCTCGGGTCCGGCGAGCTGGATCCGGATGCTGTGCTCGCTGCTCAGCTCCGCGTGCTGGGCTTCCAGGCGGACCACGAGCTGCATCGGCGGGAACCGCGACGGGATCTGGCGGGCGAAGACCCGATCGAAGATGCCCATCACGTTGAGCTTGCCCTCGCGGGTCACGTTGGCGTAGTCGGCCAGCACCGCGAACGTGATGGTCACTGGATGAGCAGCAGATCGCCGTCGTCGACCTCGTCGAGGATGCTCTGGAGGCGCCGCCAGACCTGGCGGATCTCGCGCCGGGTCAGCCCGAACTGGACGGCATCGTCGGACTTCCGGATGCCCTGGTTCTCGCTGAGGTTCGCGGTGGGCTCCATGGCCACCAGCTGACCGTCGGGGCCTCTCCGGAACTGGGCCACCGTCTCCAGGCGCCGGATCAGGTCGTCCTCCGTGAGGGCCCGGAGCCGCTCCACGGACTCGGCCGGCACCCGGTCGACCCGGAGCCTTCGCCAGTGGTGACCGCGATCGCTTTCCTCGCTCGAGAACGTGACCCCGTTGTCCACCGAGAACACGCGCGGGTTCGCGCTGTCGGTCGAGATCAAGTAGTTGCCGATGTTCTCGTCGTTGTGGCGCACCAGGTACGTCAGGAGGTTGAAGTTGCCGAAGTAGTGGGCGTACGTGGGGTCGGTCTCGAACCGGTCCTCGTCCCAGAACCCGTCCTGCGTGACGTTGAAGAGCCAGTACTGGAGGACCACGAGCACGGATTCGATCCCCGACAGGGTCGGGCGCGCCTCGTCGTCGAGGGTCTCGACCCAGGCCAGGGGGAAGGCCCGGAGCACCGTGGGAGGAACGACGTAGTCCTCGGGGTCGAGGAACAGCTTCTGGATCTCGTAGGACGCGACCTCGAAGCGCGGGTTGTTGTTGAACATCTCGCCGCCGTACGGCGCCGGCGCCCACTTGGCCAGCAGCAGTGTACCATCGGCGAACTTGAGCGTGGCCCGGCTGGTCCGATCGCCCTCCGCTCGGGACCCCCGCATGTCGAGGATCTCGAACGGCTCCGTGCGGAGGAGCCGCTCGATGGAGTCCACCGGCAGCATGAGGTTCGAATCCTGCCCGGAGAGGGGGGCGGCCGCGAGCGCGGCCAGGATCAGCGCGGGGATCAGGCGCGGGGTCGATGCGCGCATTCCTACCTCCTTTCCCGATCCGGCGGACCGGGTCCTCAGATGGCGTCGCTGACCGGCCTGGCGGTGGCGGGCTCGCGCTCCGCCACGGCCTCTCCCGGCAGCCGGACGGGCAGGTGCACCGTGAACACGGTGCCCTCGCCCGGCTCGCTCTCCACGGCGATCCGACCACCGTGCCGGTCGATGATCTGGCTGGTGATCAACAGGCCCATCCCCATGCCCATCCGCGATCCCTTGGTCGTGAATCCCGGGTCGAAGATCCGGGCGAGATTCTCCTCGGTGATGCCCACGCCCGTGTCGGCGATCTCGACCGCGACCTCGTCCGCCTCCGGTCGCGTCCGGAGCGTGAGGGTCCCGCGGCCCTGGATGGCCTGGGTCGCGTTCACGATCAGGTTCATGAACACCTGGTGGATCTGGTTTGGATAGCACTCCACCAGCGGCAGGGTTCCGTATTCCTTCACCACGTCGATCCGGTCCTTGAGCTCGTGGCTCAGGATCGCCAGCGTGCTCTCCAGCCCTTCGTGCAGGTCGACGCGGTCGAGGTCCGACCGGTCCACCCGGCCGAAGGTCCGGAGGCTGTCCACCATCTTCACCATCCGGTCCACGGCCATGTTGTTCGTCGCCGTCACGCCGTCGATGGCCTTGACGATCCGGCGCACGTCCTCGAGCTCGTCCTCGTCCACGACCTCGTCCTCGAGGATCACCTGGAGTCGCCCCAGCGCGCGGGCGATCGTGTCGTGGTTGCTGTGCAGCGCGCCGAGGGGCGTGTTGATCTCGTGGGCGACGCCGGCGATGAGGTTGCCGAGCGTGGCGAGCTTCGCGGATCCCACCAGCTCCGCCTGCGCGCTGCGCAGCTTGGCGTAGGCCTCCTCCGCCTCCGCGTGGGAATCCCGCAGGTGGTCGGACAGCTCGACGAGCTGCGTGTTGGCCTGGCCCAGCTCCCGGCTCTGCCGCCGGCCCGCCTCGGCGTACCGGCTGACCACGGTGGACAGGCCGACGATGACCGAGCCCGAGACGAAGAACGCGCCCACGGCGTACGTGGGGCGGGCGTAGCCCGGCTCGATGGTCGAGAACAGCGCGCCGCTCGGAACGAACCCGACCGCTTCGCCCAGGATCAGGGCCCCCGAGGCCAGCACGGCCAGGGCGGAGCCCGCCATCCCCCACCCGCCCGGGTAGAGCATGTTCCACTCGATGGCCGGCAGCAGCAGGAAGAGGGTCGCCAGCCAGTGGCTGGCGCCGATGTAGTGGGCGAGCCACGCGGCGACCAGCACCTCGAACGCGAACAGGGTGAAGCGGGCGGGGAAGAACACGTGGGTGTCGCGGTGTCCGCGGAGCCACTGGAAGGTGGCCGCGGCGACGGCGATCCACAGGACGGCGAGCCCGAAGAAGCGGGGGTCCAGGGGGAGCCCCAGCACGAAGAGGAAGATGGCGCCCACGGCCAGCGTCCAGGCGGCCACGACCAGGCGGGCCTGGACCGGCCGGTGGAGGCTCCGCTCGGCCTCGGTCGGCTCGGAGGGTACGGACCGGGCCGGCGCGCTCACAGGAACGCCTGGACCAGGCGTCGACGGATCTCGAAGAGCTCCTGGTGCGCTCCCTCCAGCGCCCGCACGCGACTGTCCAGCTCGTTGAACAGGGTCGAGCGCTCCACGCCGTTGCGGATCACGAGCTTGAGGTGCTCGTTGCTCCAGGGCTTCTCCAGGTAGTAGTAGAGCCCGGCCTCGTTGATGGCCCGGATCGCGTTCTCCTTGTCCGCGTATCCGGTCAGCAGGATGCGGGTCGTCTGGGGCTGCTTCTCCCGGAAATGGCGGAGAAAGGTGATGCCGTCCATGTCGGGCATCAGGAAATCCGCGATGATGACGCTCACGCTCTCGCTCCCGGCCGCCTCCAGGGCCCGGGTCGGTGAGGTGAAGGTCAGGATCCGGTAGGACGTCTCCAGCTCCAGGAAGCTGCGGAGCGCCGTCGCGACCATCTCCTCGTCGTCGACGATCATCACCGTGGGCGAGTGGCTGGCCATGGGTATCCGGCTGGGGGAACGGGAGAGCTCGACCCCTACGCTACCAGTGTGCGTACGCGCCGGGCAAGGCCCTGGAGCAGCCCCAGCGCCAACTCCGAGTGGTCGGCGAGGAGGTCGTAGAAATCGGAGCGGGTGATCCGCAGCAGCCGGGACGGTTCCTTCACGACGGCGGTGACCAGGCTGGGCGCCTCGTCGATGAGCGCCCAGGTCCCGAAGGCCTGACCTTCGCAGGCCTCCAGCTGCTGGTCGGCCACGCCTTCGAGTGCGACGGCACCGTCGATCACGACGTACATGGCGCTGGTCGGTTCTTCCTGACGGATCAGGACGGTGCCGGGCTCCACGTCGATCTCCTCCGCGATGGACGCCAGGAGCGCCAGGTGGGCGCTGCGGGCATCCTGGAGCAGATCGATCTTCTGGAGGAGGAAGACTTGCTCGATCAGGTCCATGGACTCCCCTCCTCGCTGGTCCTCGGGCTGGAGCATGCGTCGCGCGAGGGCGCGGATCTCCTCGCGATCAGTGGTCTCGATGATACCACGCAGGGCCGCGCGACTCCAAGGCTGGTCCAGCTCACCGGCCGCGGCGATGGCCGCCCGGGCGATCCACGGGTCGCCGTCGTGGAGCAGGGGCCGGATCGATTCGTTGGGGCTCGGGGTCTCCGGCGGGCCCCGGAGCTCGCCCAGGACGGGAGCGAGCTCCTCGAAGAGCGCCCGATCCACCGTCTCTTCGAGCCATTCCAGCGCGTTGGCCCGGGTCGACCGCTGGCCGCTGTGGATCGCCAGGTAGCAACGGTACATCTCCTCCGGCGAGTACAGCAGCCCGAGGAGCCGGAACACGCCCTCCTGTCGCTCGCCCCACGCCTCTTGCAGCGACTTGCGGAGCAGCGCGGCGCACCGGCCGGTGGCGCCGACCCGGTCGAGGCATCGACGGGCCAGCTCGTAGCGACCGGCGGCCGTCACCTCCCGGCGGATGGAGGCCAGGACCTTGTCCGGCTCGAAATCGAGGGCAGGGGCCCGTGCCCGGAGCTTGCTGAGCGCCTTGAGCGTCCGGAAATCCAGGAGCTGGTCGGTCTCGGAGGCCACCACGCTGTGCAACATGACCTCCACGGCGCGGGTGTCGGGGACCCGGGCCAGCACCGAGGGGATGTGTCGCCGGATCGTCGGCGGTGCGGACTCGTCGAGCAGCGTCGCGGCGAGACTGGCCACCACCGTCGGGCCCTGCTCCGCCAGCGCCTCCCGGGCGGCCTCCCGGGTGGCCGACCGGCGCAGCCCTTCGATCATGGCGGTGTGGAGCTCGGGCCGGCCCAGCATGCCGGCGCTCCGCAGGGCCGCCGATGCCACCAGCGGATCGGAGTCCCTGAGGAACGCGTCCAGCAGCTCGGGGGAACGGGGATGCGACGGCAGGGCCCCCGCGGCCAGCGCCAGCTCGACGCGGGCGTCTCGATCGCCGGCCTCCGCCCGGGCCCAGCGCTCCTCCAGGTAGGCGCTTCCGAGCACTCGCTCGCCGTCCGCCTCGATCTCGCCCCGAGCGAGACACGCCAGCGCCGCGGTCCGGACGGCCGCCCGGTCGGAGGCGAGCAGCTCTGCGAGCAGCTCGTCGTGGCGGCCGGAGCTGGCGGCCACGAGAGCCAGCACCGCCTGCTCGCGCACGGCCGGCGCCGGGTCCTCGAGCCGACGTCTCACCCGGTCCGGATCGATGGAGTCCGGGTCCTCGGTGAGGATGACCAGCGTCTTGTGGCGGATGTCGGAGGACTCGTGGTCCAGCAGGTCGTGGAGCGCGTCGGCGATGGGACGGGTATCCGTGCCGGCACTCTGGTGCACCAGCTCCAGGGCGAACGATGTCTGGACGCGGTCGGGACCCTGGAGGGCCCGTCGGACGACCGCCTGGGTGCTCGCGTCCGACAGCGCGCTCAGCCCTTCGAAGCTCGCGAACCGGCCCCGGATGGAGCGGGCCAGCGTGCGCACGTACTCCCGCCGGATCCGGAAGGTCACGGCGAGCCACGCCATCGCCAGCGCCACCACCACCCACGCCATCTGCGCGATGCTCAGGCCGAGCACCTCCACCAGGAGCGCGAGCATGCCCGCAGCCAGCGCTTTGCCGAGACCCTTCTCCACCGCGACATCGATGTAGGTCTTCGCCTTCAGCTTGATGGCCTGCGGCACCGGGACGTACAGGATCTCGCGGCCCGCCCGCTCCGCCGAGTAGCGGAACGCCGTGTCCGCGGTCCGCACCGCGATCACCGTCCAGATGGTGAAGAAGAGACTCATCACCAGGCTGGTCATCAGGATGAGCCCCGGCAGGATGAACACGATGGACCCCAGTCCCCAGCGCCGCAGGAGCGGGCGCAGCGCGATCACCGAGAGGAGCGGCAGCCACTGGATCGCCAGGTTCACCTTGCCCTGGAACTCCGTGATGGCGTCCTGCGTGACGAAGATCTGCTCCGTCAGCGTGTTGAACTGGTAGTCCACCAGCTGCTTCGCCAGCACGATCAGCAGCACGCTGATGGCGATGAGCTGGACGTGGTGGTTCGAGAACACCTGGCGGACCTCCCCCATGGACGCCCGTACCCGCCGGCTCCGCCGCTCCCGCAGCCGCTCCCACGCCGCCAGCTCCTCGTCCGGCCACACCGCGGGGATACCCACCGCGAAGGCCGCGATGAACAGCGCGGCCAGCAGCAGCAGGTTCGGCGTGCCGATGAGCTCCGCGAGGAACCCCGAGATCCCACCCCCCAGCATGGCCCCGATGGCGCCACCGCCGATGACCAGCGGGTAGGCGCTCTTCGCGCTCCGGGCGTTGAGGAACATCTGGGTCGCCACGAAGAACTGCGTCACCAGCGCCGCGGCGAACAGGTCGTACCAGCCGTAGAAGACCACGCCCAGCACCGTGCTGCCCTCGACGTACACGAGCCAGAACAGCAGGAGGTTCAGGGCGAAGAAGAGCGCGACGGCCGGGACCAGTCGACGCCACCCGATGACGTCCGCCAGGCGGTTGTAGAGGGGAACGAACAGCACGACGACCGCGCTGACCAGGTAGACCTTGTAGAACTGGCCTTCGCCCAGGCCGGAGAGGGCGAAGGCGTTCCGTACGGGCTTGAGGATCCCGAAGGCCGTGACCACCAGGAAGAACATCGCCATGAGGCCGAGCAGCTGATAGCGCTCGGCCTTCTGATCCTCCGGGAAGTCCGGCAGCAGTCGGTCCAGGATCGACACAGGGGCGCGTTTCGCGTGTGCGGGAAACCCGGATACATTAGAGCCCGCCTCGGGGGCTGGCGCAATAGAGGTCCCCGGGCCGCGGCCGCGGCCCGGCCGGGGCGGGGCGCACCTGTAGGGAGCCACGAGGAGGTCTCAGGGGGTCGCGATCACCGGGCGGTACGCGGGGGCGGATCCCGTTCGAGGACGCCTCGCTCCAGCGGCCGCTTGCCGGCACCGGGACGGCGGCTAGGTTAGGCCCGTACGCCGGACCACCAAGGAAGGGAGCGCAATGTCGAAGACACCGCTGGTCGGTCTGATCATGGGCTCGACGTCCGACTGGGAGACCATGCGCCACGCCGCGGAGACGCTGGACGAGCTCGGGGTCTGGTTCGAGAAGCGCGTGGTCTCCGCACACCGGACGCCCGATCTCCTGTACGAGTACGCGAGCTCGGCCCGCGACCGCGGCCTCGAGGTGATCATCGCCGGCGCCGGCGGCGCCGCCCACCTGCCCGGGATGACCGCCGCCAAGACCACCCTCCCCGTCCTCGGCGTGCCCGTGAAGAGCCGCGTCCTCAGCGGCGTGGACTCCCTCCTGTCCATCGTCCAGATGCCCCGCGGCGTGCCCGTCGGGACGCTGGCCATCGGCCGGAGCGGCGCCGTGAACGCCGCGCTGCTCGCGGCTTCGATCCTCGGCAACCGCCACCCCGAGGTGCTCGAGGCCCTCGAACGGTACCGACAGGCGCAGACCGAGCGGGTCCTCGGGCACCCCGACCCCTCGGAGAGCTGATGCGGCTCGGGATCCTGGGTGGCGGCCAGCTCGGCCGTATGATGGCGCTGGCCGGTCACCCGCTCGGCGTCCGCTGCCGCCTGCTCGACCCGAAGGACCCGTCTTCCTCCAGGGGCGTGGCGGACGTCCTGCCCGAGCGCTACGACGACCCCGACGCCCTCGACCGGTTCGTCACCGGCCTCGAGGCGGTGACCTACGAGTTCGAGAACGTGGACGCCGCGGCCATCGACCACCTGGAGGGACGGGTGCCCGTCCGGCCCGGACGCGCCGCCCTGGAGGTCGCCCAGGACCGCCTGACCGAAAAGTCCTTCTTCCGCGACCACGACATCGACACCGCCCCGTTCGCCGCGGCCGATACGCTGCCAGAGCTCCGGTCCGCCGTCCGGGAGGTGGGCCTCCCCGCCGTGCTGAAGACCCGCCGGTTCGGCTACGACGGAAAGGGGCAGGCGGTCCTCCGCCGTCCGGAAGACGTCGAGGCCGCCTGGAACGACGTCGGTGGGGTCCCCCTCCTGCTGGAGGGGTTCGTCGACTTCGACCGCGAGCTCAGCATCCTCTCGGTCCGTGACCCTGACGGCGTCATCGCCTTCTACCCGCTGGTGGAGAACCACCACGAGGACGGAATCCTCCGCCTGTCCTACGCCCCGGCCCCGCACCTGACCGGGCCCCTGACGGAGCGAGCCCGCCGCTACGCCACCCGCGTCCTCGAAGACCTCGACTACGTCGGCGTCCTCGCCATCGAGCTCTTCCAGGTCGGGGACCGCCTCCTCGCCAACGAGATGGCGCCCCGGGTCCACAACTCCGGCCACTGGACCATCGAGGGCGCCGAGACCAGCCAGTTCGAGAACCACGTCCGCGCCGTGCTCGGACTCCCCCTGGGATCCACCGCGATGCGGGGCCACGCCGCCATGGTCAACCTCATCGGGGCCCTCCCGGAGACCGCGGAGATCCTCCGCCACCCCGACGTCCACCTCCACCTCTACGGCAAGGAGCCCCGGCCCGGCAGGAAGGTGGGGCACATGACCGTGCGGCACGAAGATCCGGCCGTCGTCCGCGAGCACGTCGAGGCGTTGCGCGCCCTCGAGGGAGCACACCCATGACCGACCCGACCGCGGGGCCGGGCGACCCGGACCCCGCCGGCACCGAAGGCGGACCCGCTATGCCGGGACCCGGGAAGCCCACGACCCCGCCGGACGCCGACGAGGCCACCTTCCCAAGGACCCTCGCCGAACGGCTCCAGCGTCGCGTCGAGATCAACGTCCCCGACCGGGACAACGCCCGCCTCGCCCGGCTCATCGGCCGCATCAACGAGGACGACGAGCTCTACGCCCTCTGGACCGCCGCCAACGTCACGGCCATCAACCGCCTCGGCATGACCGACCACGGACCCGTGCACGTCAAGATCGTCATGAACATCGCCGTTCGGCTCTTCCGGCTGCTCGCCGACGCCGACGCGGAATTCGGGATCGTGCGCGACCACGGCCTCGACCGCGATGACGCCGAGATCGTCGTCGCCCTCGCCGCCCTCTTCCACGACCTCGGCATGTCCATCCACCGCGCCGACCACGAGGGCTACTCCCTCTTCGTCGCCCAGGCCAAGCTCCGAGACCTGCTCGCCGACGAGTACTCCGACGCCGAGGCCGCCGTCGTCCGCAGCGAGGTGCTCCACGCCATCATCGCCCACCGCTCCGGCGGCAAGCCCCTCACCCTCGAGGCCGGCATCGTCCGGATCGCCGATGCCCTCGACATGGCCAAGGGACGCTCCCGCATCCCCTTCGAGCAGGAGAGCTCCGTCAGCATCCACTCCATCTCCGCCGCCGCCATCGACCGGGTCCACATCGAGAAGGGCGAGACCAAGCCCATCCGCCTCGTCATCGAGATGACCAACTCCGCCGGCGTCTTCCAGCTCGACCAGCTCTTCCGCGACAAGCTCCGGGGCAGCGGCCTCGAGCCCTACATCGAGCTCGAGGCCGAGATCGAAGGCGAGAAGGAAAAACGCCTCCTGCGCGGGTTCCGGATCTGACCCATGAGCTCCCGCACCCGCCGCCTCGCCGCCATCCTCCGCATCGTCCAGAACCAGCGGATCCGCTCGCAGAACCAGCTCCGCGAGATCCTCGCCGATCAGGGCTTCCCCATCGGCCAGGGCACCCTCTCCCGCGACATCCGCGAGCTCGGCCTCGTCAAGTCCCCCGGACCCGACGGCGTCACCACCTACTCCGTGCCCCCCGACATCGCCGATCCCACCCCCGCCATCCAGAGACTCGCCCCCGCCCTCTTCCTCTCCGCCGAGGGCGTCGACCACTTCCTCGTCATCCACACCCTCACCGGCGGCGCCCAGCCCCTCGCCGTCGCCCTCGACCGCGAGGACTGGGACGAGGTCCTCGGCACCATCGCCGGCGATGACACCATCCTCGTCATCCTCCGCGACCCCTCCGCCCTCGACGCCGTCCGCCAGCGGCTCGAAGCGCTCGCGGAGTCCGGCTGACGCCGGGGCGCGCTGGCGCTCACCCCCGTTCCGCCGGGCGACCCCTCGATCGGTCACGCGAAGACGCGATGAGGGCGAAGGGCCGGCGGCTCCGCGAT
>JABAOG010001509.1_pt1 | contig 11880 bp, 7 predicted proteins | sample 7062131 | NCBI WGS metagenome assembly JABAOG01 (sample SAMN14538629, study PRJNA623070) | marine sediment metagenome | biome: marine biome [ENVO:00000428]; feature: marine pelagic biome [ENVO:01000023]; material: deep marine sediment [ENVO:00002113] | place: India: Arabian Sea | collected... | reverse complement strand
TATCAGCTGGTTACGAGTATATTCGTAGCTTGGGAGGGACGCGTGCCGGTCAATTCGTCTCGATGCGCTGCATGAGGAAGCGACCGCACTTTTCGCAGATGAAGAGTGACGTGGGATTCTTCAGGAGCTCGGAGGCCATACCGCTCGAGAGTTGCATCGAACAACCGCTGCAGACGCCGCCTTCTGCCGAGACCAGCGCCCTGCCGTGCAATTTCCTCAGCCGATCGTAGCGCCATAGGATGCTCGAATCCAGGTCCTGACGGATGAGCTCTATCTTGTGCTTGAGCTTGTCGGCATCCTCCTCGCCCGCTTTCAGGCGCGCTTCCAGATCTTGCATCGTGAGAAGCATGCGCCCGTCGAGCGACGTCTCGACAGTGTGCATCCAGTCGATGCGAATACCGTTCAACTGTTTGAGCATCGCGTCGACCGATTCTGCATCGAGGAGTCCCTGCCTGAAGGAAGCGTTGCTGAGCTTGGCGACGAGATTCGCGAAGAGCTGATTGAAAAGCCCCGGCCGCTCGGGCTGCCACAGGAGCAGAAAGACGAGGTTCACCGGCTGTCCGTCAGGCGCACTGAAATCGATGCCTTCCCTATGACGGCCGATGGCGAAGATCGGCCGGTTGCCGACCTCCATGCGCGCGTGGGGAATGGCCACGCCGTGCCCCAGCGCCGTCGGGGCGAGGCGCTCGCGCTCCATCACGCGCTTCACCGCGGTCGTCTTCGCGTCGATAAGCTTGAGCTCGGCGAGGCGCCCTACGAGCTGCTCCACCGNNGGTCTTCGACGATCTGATCGGTCGTAAGAAAATCCCCCAGCGGAACATCGAATGCAGGTGAAGATGGATTGGACATCGGTTGCTGTTCTCCTCGCGTTTGATGGTAATTGGATCGGATCTCGCCACGCCTTCGTGAAAGCGCATAGCTCCGGCATTCCCCGGAGTCAAGCACTAACCGTATGCTAGCGCAATTTACTGAGCGCCGGGATGTCGCTGAGTCTATTCATGTATAGTACTGATGGATCACCGTCCGAGATCCACACCACGTCGCACTTCCAATCAATGCGACTGCACAGGCCGCCGAACTGCGAGCGGCTGACGGGATAGAGCTCCTGCCGCAACGGGGCTTCGCAGTATACGTCCTCCATCTGAGCAACCACGAGTGCGCCGCTATCGAACTGCGTAAGGGGTTCGTGCTTGATCACGTGCGGCCGCCGACCTTCGTCCACGATGCGACACTCCAACCGCTCGACGGCTTGCCCAAGCTTCCTCATGGCATCGTCGGCCGCATGCCTGGTGCACGACGCGACGGGAATGCCCGCTCGTTTGCATGCGAGCGGATCCATACGGTGTATCGCCATCATGCGGCCCACCCTCACCTCATTCCATGGCTGGTGATCGTGTTCAAGCGACCAGCCCCGAGCCACACCCGTCAGGATGAGGGCAGCGGTTATGATGAGTATATTCACGTATCGCACGATGTTCTCCTATATAAGTTATCGGCATTAAACAAGATTTGTTGCTCATTTTTTCGAAAAAAAATCACGCAACCTTTTCGGAGGACGATCGATAAATGGTCGGAACGGAAAACTGAAAGAAATATAAGGAGGTAGCACATGAAGAAGCTTTCCATCGCAGTCACCCTTCTGGCCCTGCTCGTCGTCGGCGCGGCATGCTCGGACAGCGCTAAGTCCAGCGACGTCAACACCGACATCGAGAACATCCCGATCCTCATCGACCGTTCGATACTCACCGACGCGGTCTGGGGTGAAGGCGAGGAGATCCCGCAGGACGTCACCTGTGTAGCAGGATCGCAGTTCGTATTCGACGCGGTGCGCAACCCGTTCATCATCTCGCCGAACGACGGCTCGGATCCCCACTACACCGCCGACGTGGTCGCCACGTCGAGCCTCAACATCCAGATGCTCGACGGCGACGTCGATCTGCGCGGCGAGACCTGCCCTGAGGGCGACCTCTATTACCTGGTCTCGGCATCCGGCGATAACCCGGTCGACGTCGAGGTAGCCGATGAGAGCTGCCCGGATCTGACGGCGCTCGCAACTGAAGACGGCGCGGCCTTCCCGGCCAACGGCACGGTCACGGCCCACTTCGAGGCGAGCGAAGTCACCGCGGTCGCGACGACGGGCGTGGAGAAGGTAACCGAGACGGGCAACTCCGAGCAGCCAGAGGAATCTACCGTNNGCAGCGACGACAACACCGTTGACGACAATTCATTCGAATACACCGAGAAACTCTTCAAGCTCGTCATCGACTCATGCGACGTCGAAGATGAGACGGTCGACGTGGAAGCTGAATAGCCCGTTCCGGGGATGCAAACCACATCCCCTTTGTGCAAAAAACCCCGCCCATCCTTAAGATGAGCGGGGTTTTGTTATGAGATGTAACTCGATTCGCGCTACCTGCCGTTCGTCTCGTACTGCATGAGCGTCACGCCGGTGATCGTGCCGTCGGTGAATGCGCCGGCGGAGACGAGGCCGCCGTGCCCCTGATAGCTGCCGATATTGGGCGTATAGAGGCAGGTCTCATTCGACTCGCACAGACCGTTCTCATTGCCGATGCCGTCATCGAGGATCTCTATGGCATTCCTGAGGAACGTAACCGATCCGCTCGTCCAGCCATGTGTGATCGTATCGTTGCCCGTTGGGAGAGCTAATGCGTTACGAACGACTGTATCGGCGCTTGCCATCGACCAGTCCCAGATGCGGCAAGTATCTCCCGATTGACAATTAGTGTATGTGGTCGTGGGGAATGTGCCATCAATACCCCAGCCACGAAATGGATTTTCGAAATTCACCCAGTCGGAGATGCCAGAATCATATGCCTTCGTCCCCGTCGCACCATCAGGATTGACCGTGTCACTGTCAACTTGTGCAAGGAAAGAACCCAGCAATGAGATGCCGAGGACGGGCGATCCAAAATCGGATGAGTTTGTCGGATCGCAACTGCCGTCGATACCCTCATCTCCCGCTTGAACGCTGCATTGTGCGTGTGCATTATTTCCAACCTTGACGATGCCGGTGAAGTAGTTGCCCGTCGAAGTGTCGAGCACTATGCCATCGTAGTCGTTGTTCGCCGACGCCAGATTTGCCAGCGTCGTGGAGTTTGCATTCTCGACGCGAATGCCGTCTTCATTGCCTCCAACCGCAGCTACATTCATCAGCGTGTTGTTCGAAGCGGAATTGGATACGTACGTCGGATAGTTGCCAGTGGCGGTCGTGAGGTCAATCAACACGTTGTTCGTCGCGTTGTTAACATACAGAACCTCGTTGCCGCTTGCGAACGTCGTGACCGTCAGCAGGGTGTTGTCGTTCGAAGCGTTGTTGAGTTGAACTTCAGAATCGTTGTTGTTAAATGATGTCACGCCGACCAGGAGATTATTCGATGAGTTGTCGAGCAAGACGCCGTAGACACCGCTATTAGCCACAATGACTTTCGCCAACTTATTACTCGATGCGTTGAGCAGCGCGATGCCCGTTTGCGAACCAGCATCGGCGTTTTGCACCTTGACATTGCGCAGCTGGGAAAACTTAGTACCATTACAACGGATACCGCCACTTTCACCAGTTGCGTCGACGGCTCCTTCAAGCCATCCAAAGTTATAGCTGGCGATGTCGACAACGGGAGCTCCTCCAGCACCGTCGATTATCAGCCCCGGCTTGATGAGCAGTGTCGCTTTGCTATCGCGAAATGAGTATGCAGCATTGGGATTCTGCGTTACGATATTCACTTTGTCGGCATACACATCCGAGCCATCGTTGTTCACCGCAATCGCCTTGCTGTAGATGACTGCCTGATCCGTCGCGAGATAGGGATAGCTGCCGCGGTAGACGGTGACATCAAGCGATCTCCAGCTCGCTGTATCGAAGTCGATAAGGTCTGAGAGCCCCTTGCCGTCGGCAAATCCCACGGCGACCATGCGTACGTCATTCGTGTTGTTGTCGCAGACCCAGTTGAACACGCCCAGCGAGTCGGTTGCCGTCAGATCATCGCAGACGCCGCGGCCCGTGACGGTGACCATCCGGAAGAAGCCGCCGTTGAGGCAGGCGTTGTACCCGGGCCCAGCGGTTGCTGCATCGCAGGCCGTATCGCTCGCTGTGAATATATCCGCGCCGTCATTGGCGAGATACGTGCCCCATGCCACGTTAGTCGAATAGAGATTCTTGATCGTGCCGGAGAGCTGTGCCACGGTGATATCGGTCGTGCCCGATACGCTGCTATCCGCATCGGTCGCCGTTATCGTGGCCGTGCCGGCGGCGATGCCCGTCGCTAGCCCCTTATCCACATCGGGCGTCTCGAAATCCGCTACGCCCGTATCGGATGATCCCCAGGTGACCGTCAGCGTGATGTCCTCGGTGCTGCCATCGGAATACGTCGCTGTCGCCACAAACTGCTGCGTGGCCCCCGCCGCTATTGATGGCGTGGCCGGCGTCACCGCGATAGACGCGAGTGTCGGCGTACCGCTTCCACCACCACCGCACGACATGGACATGATCACCGCCGCCATGAGCGCCAATGGTACTAGGAGTATCGATTTGAGCTTCATAGAACCCCTCCTTTTTGCAGCACTATACTATACATTGTATGAATCGTCCCCTATAAAAAACCCCGCTCATCCGAGGATGGGAGGGGTTTTTTAGTACTATCGACTATCAACCTAGCGGGCGCCGATCGGGAGCACCGTCTTGCCGTGCGCCTCGTTGATTACCTCGGCCATGGCCAGGTAGATAGCGGAGAAGCCACAGAAGATGCCCTCCCAGCNNGCCATCGCCAGGTAGATCGCGGAGAATCCGCAGAAGATGCCCTCCCAGCCGGCGATCTTGCCGATGAGCGGATTGCCCGTGAAGTCCTTGAGGGCAAGCAGCCAGAACAGCACGAACAGCGTGAAGAAGATCACCTGCAGCGCGCGGTTCTTGCCGAACGTGCCGATCCACATCATGAAGGTGAACAGGCCCCACATGAACAGGTAGTAGCCCATCGCGTGTGAGCTTGGCGCCGTGTTGACGACGCCGCCCGTGCGGTACCACACGAGGTACACGAGCGTGAGCCAGAACAGGCCGTACGAGGTGAACGCGGTCGTGCCGAACGTATTGCCCTTCTTGAACTCCATGATGCCGGCGATGATCTGGGCGATGCCGCCGTAGAAGATGCCCATGGCCAGGATCATGGTGGACAGCTCGATGATGCCGGCGTTGTGGATATTCAGCAGGACGGTGGTCATGCCGAATCCCATAAGACCCAGCGGCGCTGGATTTGACAATTTCTCTTCCGCCATGATGCTCCCCCTTTGTGGTGAGTGAGTGTTATCCTCCCAGAAACGTTCAGTTTTTTACCATACCGCCGCGAGGACGTAAAGGAATAACCTCTTACACCTCGTCGGTCTTGCCGTTTAGCTCCATCCCTGCCTATAGTCCCGCGCATCTAAATCAGGGGGGCTCAGCATGAAACATGCCATCAGGACAATCCTACCACTGCTCATCGTTGCACTCATCGCCACGGCATCCTGCAAACGCGAGGCAAAGCCGAAGCCGACCGGCAGGAAGACGGTCTCCGTGGAATTCGTATCGCCCAAGGGCGAGGTGCATCGTCCTCAGAACATCGTCGCCTCGTTCACCTCGCCGATGGTGCCCGTCACCAGCGTGGGCAAGACCAAACGGCAAGGTCCGATCGCCCTGAATCCCGACGTCGAAGGATCGTTCCACTGGCTGGGAACCAAGACCGTGAGCTTCGTGCCCACGGAACCCTTCCCCTTCGCCACGGCGTTCACGGCATCCATCGACCCGTCGGCCATAGACATCAACGGCGACGGCCTCGCCGAAGCCCCCACCTGGACGTTTCAAACGGCGCGCCCGCGCATCGCGCGGTCCCAGCCGAACGAGGGCGCGACCGAAGTCGAGCTGAAACAGAATATCCTGCTGACGTTTAATCAGCCGGTGAACCCTGATGCGGTGGCGCAACACCTCGCCGTCACCGCGGCGGCCGCGGACGGCGAACGGAAGACCGTGGCATTCGCGGCGCGCCGGCCGACCGACGAGGAGTGGAAGGATCAGAACACCGATCTCGATCGCGCGGTAATCATCGACCCGAAGAAGGACCTCCCCCTGGCGGCAAACGTCGAGCTCACGATCGACGATACGCTCACGGGCATGCAGGGGCCGCTCCCCGCGGGCACAAAGGACGTCATCCGTTTTTCGACCTACGCGCCGCTCGAAATCGAGAAGATCGCGTGCACCGAGAATTGCGACCCTGCCCGCGAGATCACGATCGAGTTCAACAACCGCATCACGCCCAAGGAGGCGCTGAAGTACGTCGCGATCACGCCCGAGGTAAAGCTCAAGACCTACGCCGAATGGAAGACCTCGTGGTTCGAGTTGTCTGGCGATTTCAAACCCAACACCACCTATACCGTCACGCTGAAACCGGGACTCACCGACGTCCACGGCACAAGCCTCAAGGCGCCGAAGGAGTTCTCGTATGCGACCGGCGACTACAAACCGTCGCTCTCCATGGTGACCGGCTTCGGCGTCCTCGAAGCTGAAGGTCCCCACGAGGTCGCGGTCACGACGACGAACGTCACCCAGCTCGACGTGAAGTTCCGGCCGCTCGACCCGACCGATGTCGTGCCGCTTTTCGCCAAACCCGGCCTCTTCGACCCGTACGAGCCGAAGGGCAATGTCGATTGGTTCACGACCAAGGAGATCGTCCTGCCCGCGCGCAAGAACCAGAAGTCAACGCAGCCCTTGGCGCTCGCCGACGGGATGGGCGAAGCCACGAAGGGCATCATCCTCGTCGACGTCTCGAGCCCGCAGGTCCAGATCGATTTCCGCAAGGAGCGACAGCGGGAACATTTTCGCTCGCTCATCCAGGTGACCGACATAGGCATCACCGGCAAGTTCTACGACGACGGCCTGCTCATCTGGACGACGTCCCTCGAAAAGGCAACGCCGCTGCCCGACGTGAACCTCGAGGTCAGAAACAAGAAGAACGATATCATCTGGGAGGGAACGACCGACCCCAAGGGCCTGGCCAAGGCCTCCTTCGAGAAGGGTACGGATATCGAGGGCACGCTCTACATATTCGCCTCCTACGGCGACGACGTCGCCTTCTCGACATCGGAGTGGTCGCGCGGCTTCTCGTCGTGGGACTTCGGCATCTGGAAGAGCTGGCAGGATACCGGCCTCAAGGGGTACCTCTTCACCGAGCGGGGGATCTACAAACCCGGCGAGACGGTCCACCTGAAGGCGATCGTACGGCGCATACGCGACCGCGGCATCGCGGTGCCGAAGGGCCTGACGGGCACGATCACCGCCAGCGACGATCGCGGCCGCGAGTACTTCACGAAGGACGTGTCATTGGGCGACGCCGGGTCGACCGACGCCGACATCCCCCTGCCCCCCTTCGTCGCGACGGGACACAGCACGATCTACCTCGAGGTCACGGGCGATGGATTGAAGCAGCCTCAATCCTTCCGGCACGCGATCACGATCGCCGCGTACAAGCCGGCCGAATTCAAGCTCACGATGAAACCGAAGCGGAAGGACTACGTCGCCGGCGATACGGTCGATGTCGCGGTCACCGCGGACTACCTCTTCGGCGAACCCATGAAGAAGGCCGCCATCGACTGGTCGGTCTTCCGCACCCGTGCATCGTTCGAACCCGACGGCTTCGACCGCTACACGTTCAGCACGCGCGACCTCTACGACGAGGAGGAGCGCCGCTATTACGGCTTCATGGAGATCAAGGGACGCACGAAGGGAACGTTGAGCGACGAAGGTACCATCGACATCGACGTTCCGACCAAGGTCGGATCCGTGCCCGCCACGACCGACTTCGTCGTCGAATCGACCGTCACCGACATCAACAAGCGGACCATATCCGACCGCAGCGTGATCACCGTCCATCCGGCCGACTTCTACATCGGCGTGAAGACGCCGTCGTTCATCGTCTCGGCCGGCGAGCCGATCAACGCGGCGCTGATCGCCGTGGGGTTGGACGGGAGGAAGCTCGCCGGCAAGAGCATCAAGGGAACGCTCTACAAGCGCGAGTGGGAAGCGGTGAAGCGCAAGGACGTCGTGGGCTTCACCTACGAGAGCAAGCCCGTGGACAAGGAGATAGGCTCGTGCGCCATCNNGAGGCGTGGCTCTTCGCGACGGGTGCCGGCGAAGCCGCCTGGAAGCCGGAGTCGCACGACCGCATCGATCTGATCGCGGACAAGAAGGACTATGCGCCGGGCGACACCGCGAAAGTGCTGATCAAGTCGCCCTATGAAAAATCGCTCGCGCTCATCACGTATGAACGCGACGGCGTGATCAACCAGGAGACGCGCGTCCTCGAAGGATTCGCCCCCTCGATCGAAATCCCCCTCACCGATCGCTTCATCCCGAACGTCTACGTGTCGGTGGTCCTCGTGAAGGGGCGCAACGCCGAGATCAAACCCCAGGGCGGCATCGACGAGGGCAGGCCGCGCGTCAAGGTGGGGTATCTCAACATCCCGGTATCCGCGGCCTCCAAGAAACTCAGCGTCACGGTGACGCCGGACAAGACGCAGGCAGGCCCCGGGGATGAGATCACCGTCAAGCTCGCGGTCGCCGACGCGCAGGGTAAACCGACGCCTGCGGAGCTGACCGTCATGGCCGTCGATACCGGCTCGCTCATCCTCACCGGCTATGAGACGCCGAACCCATTCGACACGTTCTACGCCGAAGCGGGACTCGGCGTGACGACGACCGACAGCAGGATACACGTCATCGGCAGGCGCCATTACGGCCTCAAGGGCGAGCCCGTGGGCGGCGGCGGCGCGGCGGATGCGATGGGCCGCCGAGCGAAATTCCTGACCGTCGCCTACTGGAATCCCCGCGTCGAAGTCGGCGCATCCGGGGAGGCGACCGTCAGCTTCAAGCTGCCCGACAACCTCACCACCTTCAGGGTCATGGCCGTGGCCGTCGCCCGCGACCAGTTCGGCAGCGGCGAGGCCGAGGTGATATCCAGCAAGCCGTTCATGATGCGCACCTCCCTGCCCTTCTTCACGGCGGTCGGCGACACCTTCAAGGCCGGCGTCGTGCTGCACAACTATACGGACGAGAAACTCGCCGGCACCATCACGGCGAACGCGAAGGACATCGAACTCACCGGCGATCGCGAACAGGACTTCTCGGTCCCGCCGGACGGGCATCAGGAGATCTTCTTCTCCTACCGTGCGAAGGCACAAGGCGCGGCGACGCTGTCGTTCGATGCGGCCGCGGACGGAAAGACCGACGGGCTACAGCTCCCGCTGGCAATCAAGATCACGCAGCCCAAGGAAGTCTTCACGACGTACGGCGAGGCGACGGCTGAAGCGAAGGAGCTCTTCGAAAAACCCGACGACGTCTTCGCCGATTTCGGCGGGCTCGATGTCGATATATCGTCGACGGCCTTGGTGGGCCTCACCGACGCATCCCTGTACCTCATGAAGTACCGTTACGAGTGCACGGAACAGAAGATCTCGAAGGCCTTCGGCATCATGACCTACGACGCTATCGCGGAGGGGCTCGGCATGGAGGTCAAGGATCGGAAGACGTGGAAGGCGACCGTCGAGAACACCCTCTTCGAACTGTACGAAGCACAGAAGTGGAACGGCGGCATCGCGTTCTGGCCCGGCCTAAAGCCATCGCCCTACCTCACCGTGTACGCGCTTCACTTCATGGCTGAGGCGCGCGCGCAGGGCTACACGATCGATCAGCCCGTCTTCGCGAAGGCGCGCGACTATACGAAGAAGCTGCTCCGCTGGAACGCGAAGAAGGAGGGCATGAATGAAAACTACCTCGACGAGCTTAAGGCCTACGCAGTCTACGTCCTCGCCCTGATGGGCGAAGCCGAGCCCGCCTACCAGGAGAAGCTCTACGGCAAGCGCAACGCCCTCTCCTTCACCGCGCGCGCACAGCTGGCTCTCGCGATCGCGATGAGCGCGGGCGCGCGATCGTGGCAGGACGAGTTCCTCGGCTACGTAGACAACCACCTCGCGGTCACGGCCGCCGAAGCGCACGTCGAGGAAGTCGACGCGGGAAGCGACGCGCTTCGCAGCAACATTTACGCGGACGCCTACGTCCTGCGCGCGCTGCTCAAGATCAGACCCCAGCATCCCTTCATCGCGAAGATCGCCCGCTACCTGATGAACAGCGCAAAGAGCGGCTACTGGATCAGCACGCATACAACGGCGGCGGTCCTCGGAGCACTCTACACGTACACCCAGGTGCGCGAAGCGGCCACGCCCGACTTCACGGCCATCGTTCGCCTGGGAAGCGATGAGCTCCTCAAGGCGGATTTCGAGGGAGGGAGCGCAAAGTCGACGAGCATCGCGGTGCCCATGGAGCGCCTGCAGAAACTGGGCGCACCGACGCCGCTGCTCTTCACGAAGGACGGCACCGGCACGCTCCACTATCGGACGCGCCTGACCTACGCCTCGAAGGCGACGCCCCTGCCGCCGCGCGAGGAAGGCTTCACGATCCTCAAGACGATCGAGCCATATGACGAGAGCCGGAAGGGCAAGGGCTTCAAGCGCGGCGACGTCGTGCGCGTGCGCCTGGAGTTCGTCCTGCCCGCAAAGCGGCGGTACGTGGTGATCGACGACGGTCTGCCCGCCGGCCTCGAACCCGTGAACTTCTCGCTGAAGACGGCCAAACAAGAGCTCCGCGTGAACCAGGAGTCATCCTTCTCGATCGACCACGTCCAGATTTACGGCGACCGCGTCATGCTCTTCGCCGACAGCCTGCCGGCGGGGTCGTATCGCTTCGACTACGTCGCCAAGGCGGCGACGAAGGGGACGTTCACGGTACCGCCCGCGCACATCGAGGAGATGTATAACCCCGAGGTGTTCGGCAGAACCGCGACGAGCACGATCGAGATCGAATGAGACGATACGCGTTCATCATAGGGGCGATCGCCATCCTCGGCGCTGCGATCGGCGTCGCGCGCTGGTCAGGCTTCTTCACCCCCTCGACCGCTGGCATCGACTCAGCGGTCATCACCGACCGCAATGGCGTGCCGCTCCGCGAGGTGCTCTCGCAGGATGACGCGCGCCACCGATGGGTGACCCTCGACGATATCAGCCCGCACCTGATCGACGCCACGATCGTCGCCGAGGACAAGCGGTTTCGCCGGCACATCGGCATCGATCCCATCGCCACGGCGCGGGCACTCGCCTCGGACATCGCGGCGGGCAGGGTCGTATCCGGCGGCTCGACCATCACGCAGCAGCTCGCCCGCATGCTCAATCCGAAGCCGCGCACCGTATTCGCCAAGTTCCGCGAAGCGGCCCACGCTATCTGGCTTGAGATGATGCTCTCCAAGGACGAAATCCTCGAGCAGTACTTGAACCGCGCACCCTACGGAAATCAGCTCATCGGATGCGAGGCGGCGGCGCGGATGTACTTCGACAAGCCGGCGCGCGACCTCTCCATCGCCGAGGCCGCGTATCTCGCCGTCCTGCCGCGCGCCCCCGGCACAATCAATCCCTATCGACGGCGCGAAGCGTTGGAATCGCGCCAGCGAAAACTGCTGGAACGGCTGGTCGCCGCCGGCGCAGTTCCCGACGACATGCGCAGCCTGCCGTTCGAACACACCCCCAGGACGCTCCCCAAGCGATGGGCATTCGCCGCGCCGCACTTCGTGGAGATGCTGCCACGCACCCAGACAGCCGGCACGATCAAGACGTCGCTCGACATGCGGATACAAGCGGATGTCGAGCGAATCGTCAGGATGCGCCTTGCCGCCTTGAGGCGTTCAAACGTCACGAACGCTGCGGTCGTCGTCGTGGACAATGCGACGGGCGAGATTCGCGCTCTGGTCGGCTCGCGCGATTACTTCGACGACGCGATAGGAGGCCAGACGAACG
>JABAOG010006137.1_pt1 | contig 11882 bp, 15 predicted proteins | sample 7062131 | NCBI WGS metagenome assembly JABAOG01 (sample SAMN14538629, study PRJNA623070) | marine sediment metagenome | biome: marine biome [ENVO:00000428]; feature: marine pelagic biome [ENVO:01000023]; material: deep marine sediment [ENVO:00002113] | place: India: Arabian Sea | collected... | reverse complement strand
TTGGGCAGTACCTTCCGTTTCCTGGGCGATGACACCGGACAAGAGCGGGCGCCATCGAGCCTCGCTTACCTGGCGGCAGGAATTGGTTTTTGTTTCATGACCCAAATCGGCCGTTATGCTCATATAACCAAACAAAATCTGGAGGCATACAGCATAGTCCAGGATTCGATTTACCGGATTGGTCAAGAATCGGCCGTTGCTGAGCCGGTGGATACCCATACCTTTTTACGAACCGGCGAATCGGATGAAATCGCCCAAAAAACCCTCGCCATGAGCGAACGGACCTGTTTTCTCCATGCTGCCATGCGAGGCGTCAACCAGACCAGGATAACAATCGAATGAAATTCGCAACCATTTCCGGGATAACAACCCATTACCAGGAGGACGGCATCAAAGATGGTCCCCCGCTTGTCTTTATTAACTCCTTAGGAACCGATTTGCGAATTTGGGAAGCGATTGTACCAGCATTTTCAAACCGGTTTAGGATAATAAGGTATGACAAGCGGGGGCATGGTCTGTCTGATTGTCCGGCTGCGCCCTATTCGATGCGGGACTTTTCAACTGAATTGGCCGGTTTAATAGATTTTTTGGACATCGACCGAGCTATTGTAGTGGGCATTTCAGTAGGCGGCATGATTGCTATTGATTTCGCTGCAACCTGGCCAGAACGGGTAAAGGCCTTGGTGTTATGTGACACAGCGCCGGTGATAGGAACGGCCGAGTTATGGAATGAAAGGATTAACACCCTCCGACAACATGGTATGGCCTATCTCAGCGAGGCGATCCTGGCCCGCTGGTTTGCCCCAGCATTTATTGAAGGAGAAACGGCCATTTGTCAAGGCCTTGCGAATATGTTGACCCGAATGCCGGTTGAAGGCTATACCGGAACCTGTGAAGCCATCCGCGACGCGGATTTAACAGCCGCGGCAAAATCAATCTCGGTCCCAACTCTTATCCTGGTTGGGTCAGAAGACCCATCAACCCCACCCGTCCTGGTTCGCGGCCTAAGAGATTTAATTCCGCAGGCTCAGTACCATGAGATTCCAGGCGCGGGCCATTTGCCTTGTGTTGAAAAACCGATAGAAACGGCCGCGCGAATCGCTGAATTTTTATGAGTGAAAATAAATTTGAACAAGGAATGAAAGTGCGACGGTCGGTTCTGGGCGACGAACATGTAGAACAGGCTGAGGCGAACAAGACCGGGTTTGACGCGGATTTTCAGCAATACATTGTGGAATCAGTCTGGGGAACGATTTGGGACCGCCCTGGACTCGATAAAAAGACCCGGCACTTATTAACAATTGCTATGCTCGCTGCCTTAGGAAAAGAGCATGAATTGTCACTCCATATTCGGGCGACTAAAAATACAGGGGTTACCCGCGAGGAAGTAAAAGAGGTATTATTGCAAGTTGGAATCTATGCCGGCATTCCAGCGGCTAATTCGGCTTTCGGTGTCGCCAAACAAGTGTATGCTGAATTCGATGAGGAGAATAATAGATGACAGAGTTAGTGACTTATAATCCCATAGATCGTGTGATACAACCGCCCCATTTGTATCCACCTTATAAATCAACGGTGACACGATCGCCTAGCCGCCACCTGGTTCCCTTGGTGCAGTCTTTGTCAGAGTTGACCGGCCCGGTCTATGTCCAGAACGAGATTCAACCATTGGATAATGATTTGACCAAGAATTCGATGAAGACGGCCGAACCGCTCGGTGAACGGATTATTGTGACCGGGACGCTGATGGACGATAGCGGGAAACCAATTCCGAATGCTTTAATTGAAATCTGGCAGGCGAATGCAGCGGGACGGTATATGCACAAGGTTGACCAACATCCGGCTCCCCTAGATCCAAACTTTCATGGGGCAGGCCGAGTATTAACGGATAAAGATGGTCACTATCATTTTACGACAATTCGGCCGGGGGCCTACCCCTGGGGCAATCATTACAATGCCTGGCGACCATCCCACATTCATTTTTCGATTTGCGGTGTCAACTTTTTGCAGCGGTTGGTGACCCAGATGTATTTCCCGGGGGATCCGCTGATGCCCCTGGATCCCATTTATAATGGCATTCCCGACGAAGGGGCCCGCCAGCGGCTCGTTTCCGTTTATGATCATGAAGTGACGACGCCGGAGTGGGCCTTGGGTTTTCGCTTTGATATTGTGGTTTGTGGACCAAAGCAGACGCCGTTTGAGTAAAAATTTTTGAGTAGATTGGTTGTTTAGAATGCTTGATTATATTGGTTTTTAAGTTGAATCAAGTCGATCAACTTGATCAATTCGATCAAGAAAATGAGTGTTTATTTTTGATCGACTTGAGAAGGGTAGGATAGATTAGTGAAACAGACAGCAAGTCAGACGGTTGGGCCATATTTGCGAATTGGTTTGATTTATGGGGAGGGACAAAACAACCTGGTTCAGGAAGAAACGGCCGGAGAGCGGATCAAGATTACAGGTATTGTATATGACAGCAATGGCGATCCGATTACAGATGCAATGATAGAAATCTGGCAGGCAGACGCAAATGGTATTTATGACCATCCAAATGACCCTTTGCGAGATCAGGCAGACCCTCACTTTCGAGGATTCGGCCGGGCTGAAAATAAAAAAGGAGGGGTTTATGAATTTACCACGATTAAACCCGGCAGCCGGGATGGCAATGCCCCATTTATCAATGTCCATGTTTTTGCTCGCGGAATGCTGATTCATACGATGACCCGAATATATTTTGAGGATGAAGCTGCGAATGCGGCCGATCCGGTATTGAACAGTGTCGACAGCGGCCGTCGCCATACTCTAATCGCCACCCACGAGGCGTCAGATGAAATCCCTGTCTACCGTTTTGATATACGCTTCCAGGGAGAGGATGAGACTGTATTTTTTGAACCTGCCTAAGATACCGTCCGCAAAAAAGTAAGCGGAATTGTGCGGACGGTTTGGAGTAACCAGCCTTCTTAGCGTATGTTTTAATGTTGGCTGGTTACTAGGTGCCTGATTATAAATAATTAGGGTGATTGGAACATTGAGTAACCGTTCAGTGTTTCTTCTTAACTGACCAATCATCTGTTAAACAGAGGAGAGTAATAATGTCAAAAACAAATCCCCCATTTCGAGCCGACCATGTCGGAAGTTTGTTAAGGCCTAAGCCCCTGTTGGAGATGCGCGAGCGCCGGGCCAAGGGTGAAATTTCAGCTGAGGAACTACGTGAATCCGAAAACAAATGGATCCGGGATGCCGTGAAAAAGCAGGAAAGCGTGGGATTGAAAAGTATCACCGACGGCGAATTTCGGCGATTTATGTTTCACCTTGATTTTCTGGAGCAGGTTGGCGGTGTCACGGTTAGCGGGGCGATTCCAGCGAGTGTCAAGACGGACGTTGAATTTACACCGCCCCGGCTGGTTGTGACCGGTAAATTGCGGCACGTTAAAAATATCCAGGTTGATGATTTCAACTACCTCAAGTCGGTTGTTTCTGAGACGCCAAAGGTCTCGATTCCGTCACCGACGATGGTACATTTTCGCGGCGGTCGAAAAGGGATTGATATTGAAGCCTACCCCGATTTAGACGAGTTTTTTGAAGATTTAGCCCAGGTTTACCGTGATGAAATCAATGCCCTTTACGAAGCTGGCTGCCGCTACATCCAGATGGATGACACCAATCTGGCTTACTTGTGCGACCCGAAGATGCGCCAGGGTGCGATTGATCGGGGCGACGACCCGGATGAACTACCACGCACCTATGCCGCCCTGATAAACTCGGTGATTGACGGCCGTCCTGACGACCTGACCGTCGGTGTCCATCTTTGCCGGGGCAACTTCCGCAGCACCTGGTTTGCAGAGGGCGGCTATGAACCGGTAGCAGAGGTGTTATTTAATGAATTGAACGTGGATGCTTATTTCCTGGAGTATGATGATGAGCGTTCTGGGGATTTCGCACCACTGCGTTTCGTGCCTGAAAACAAAACCGTGGTCTTAGGTGTCGTCACTTCCAAGACTGGCGATTTGGAACCAAAAGAATTTATTATCAGTCGCATAAAAGAAGCGGCAAAATATATGCCGTTGGAGAATATGTGCCTTAGCCCGCAGTGTGGCTTTTCCAGTACGGTACACGGCAACGAACTCACCGAAGATGCCCAATGGGCTAAGCTGGGAATGATAGTAGATATTTCCAGAGAGGTTTGGGGGGATTAGGGTCAGTGAGGTTGGTTGGCTGATTAGGTTGAACAGTCGATTTGTAATTGGGTAAATAATGGGTAGTTGGCTGATTAGAAGCCAATTACCCATTATTCAGAAGACTGGGATTCTCCTGGTATTGTTTGCAGTTTGCCGGCTGTTGACTCAGCGGAACTGGCATCACCTGCCTTATTCACCCCCCAATAGCGGTGCCAAAGGGAGGCAGCGGTGGGGATCACGCCCCGTGGCAACCACAAAAATAGAGCAATGATGAGGATGCCGTAGGCAACTTGCCTCAGCTGCCCGAAGTCGATCAGGATCTCGTCGACGATGGTGAAGGTTATTGCCCCAACAATCGGGCCAAAAAGGGAGCCGATTCCACCGAAAGCCAGCATAACCATTGCCACCACATCAACCTGACCAAACCCAAAGGTGGTCGGGCTAATTCGCCCCTCGGTGAGGGCATAGGTCGAGCCGGCCAGCCCCAGCATCGCTGCTCCGACTAGCGCTGCGTATACCCGGTAACGGGCAACATCGACGCCAGCCAGTTCGGCCGCAACCTCGTCGTCACGCAGGGCGCGAAATGCCCAGCCAATATGGGACCGTCTCAGCAACCCATGGACCAGGAGAAATGTGAGTACAAGCGCCAGCATCAGGTAATAGGGTGGTATTTGTTCTCGAAGGAAAGTATCGGCGCCGCTGTCAATCAATCGACCCGTGTCGCCCCCGGTCAAATCACTAAGTCCCAACAACAGGGCATCGAATGACAACGAGAAAATGAGCGTGACAATGCCGGTGAATATGACCCCAAGGGAACGACGTACCGCAACGAAGCTAAGCAGCCCGCCCGTAAGCATAGCGGCCAAGGTCGCCACAAGGATGCTCGCCAGGATGGGCAACCCTACCCTATCGGCAAGAATGGCGGCTCCATAACCGCCCATACCGGCCAGAGCGCCCACGCATAGAAATAACTGCCCGGTGCTGCCGAAAATCACGTTGAAGCCAATGACATAACAGGCAAAAGCCAGCCCGAGGACGGCAACTCCCATAAGCACGCGCGAGTCGCCAAGCCAGAGGGGAACCAGAGAGAGGGCTACTCCTATCAGGAAGATGGGTATCAGTAAAGCAGCCAGGGAACGGGAGGAGCGCGCCTCAGTCCCACCAATTTCGGAGGTGCCAGTTCCACTGGCAAGATGGTCGCTCATTCCCTGACTCCTAACAATCCGGCTGGGCGGATGAGGATGGTCGCTGCAGCTGCTCCGAGCAGGATGATCAGCGAAATATAGGAGCCGATGAGATCGGCCGCCACAACATTGATGATTCCCAGGATGATCCCGGCTAGTAGTGCCCCAACAACGTTGCCAAGTCCGCCAACTACAGTAACGATGAGCGCGAACACAGTGATAGAAAGCCCGGAAGTGGTATCTACTGGCGTGACCATCGAACGGGTAACTGCTACTAACGCAGCCAGGCCGCCGCTTAAGATGAGAATCAAGCGCAGCATCCGGTCTGGAAAGATACCGATCAGCCTCGCTCCCCTTTCATCTTCGATCACCGAACGCACAGCCCGCCCCAGGGAGGTGCGCCGTAAGAAGATGAAGAGAGCGGCAAAGGTGACAAGCGTAATCGCAGAGGCCACTAGGCTTCCCCGTCGCATCGGTACACCCAAAATCTCGACAGCCCCACCTCCGATGTGCAAATTCAAGGCTTTCAGAGGATATTGCCAGATGAGAAAGCCGTCAATAATAAAAGAAACNNGAAACACCCAGCGTGAGCAAAAGACTAAGCAGGACGCGCGCCTCATCGTGTAGGCGGTAAACTGCTCGCAGGATGGTTAGATCAAGGATTAAGCCCAGTAGGGCACCGGCGAGCAATCCCAGCCCGATCGCGGGCAATACAGGAACGCCGGCATCTATGGCCAAGGCTGTTACCATGGCGGAGGCGACTGCCATTGGCCCGTAGGCCAAATTGAGTACGCCGCCCAAGCCATAAACCAGTGTCAGTCCGGCGGCGAGCAGGCCAAACTGGAGTCCGAGCACGATTCCGTCGAGGATGTTAGCTATCATGTTACACCTAAGTAAGCGCTGCGAACGCCAGGATTTGCTGCAAGCGCTTCAGAAGTCCCTTCGAGCCGAATGAATCCGTTTTCGAGGACGTAGCCGCGATCGCTGAAGGCCATCGCCAGCGGAACTTGCTGTTCGGCGACCAGCACCGTCAGCCCGCGCTCCCGCAACTGGCTAAGAGCTTGATAGGCCGCTTTAGCCAGCAAGGGGGCAAGCCCTGTGCTTGGTTCATCCAATACTAGGAGTCGGGGGTTTGACATCAAGGCACGCCCAACAGCGAGCATCTGCTGCTCGCCACCACTCATTGTTCCGGCGTGTTGGCCTCGCCGTTCAGCCAAACGAGGAAATAGATCGAAAACAAGCGACATGGTGGTGGAATCAGGCCGGCCTGGATAGGCTCCGAGGAGCAGATTTTCCTGAACGGTCATTCGGGGAAACAGATGACGCTCGGCGGATACAAACCTCATTCCGAGCCGGGCGATGCGCTCGGCCGGGAGGCCGGTGATATCATTACTCTCAAAGAGCACCTTTCCTGTTGAAGGCGGGAGCAGCCCGCAGATTGACCGAAACAGTGTTGATTTCCCGGCCCCGTTAGAACCAATGACCATGACAGCTTCGCCTGGATCGACATAAAAGGAGACGTTGTAGATAACATCATTGCCCTGGTATCCGGCCGAGATCCCCTTGACCTCAAGCATAATTTAACTCCTGGCCCAAATAGGCTTCGACGACGGCCGGATGGCGCATGACATCTTCGGGCAGACCTTCGGTCAAGACACTCCCAAAGTTGATGACTACTGTCCGCTCCGCAAGACTCATCACTGCCTTCATGACATGTTCGACCCAGATAATGGTCATATTCAGTTGGTCGCGAATCTTTCGGATTATTTCAATGGAAGCTTCTAATTCTGCATCATTAAGACCTGCCATCACCTCATCGAGCGCCAGAAGCCGTGGTTGTCCGGCAATGGCCCGGGCCAGTTCAAGGAACCGCTGCTGGTGTAAGTTGAGATTGCCAACTGGATCGTTGCTCCGGTCGGCTAAGCCAACAAAAGAAAGCGCCTCGTTGGCAAGCTTGAAAGCCTGTTCTTCATTTCGATGTGCACCCACACGGCCGAATAAAGCACCCAGGGCGACATTCTCAAACACGGTCATTGAGGGAAAGGTGCGAGGCGTTTGTTGCACCATGGCAATTCCCATCTGACGAACCCGATGGGGCGGGTGATTGGTGATGTCCGTACCGTCGAACTTGACCGTGCCACGAGTTGGCGTTTCGAGGCCGACAATAAGCTTAAGCAGCGTACTTTTGCCAGCCCCATTGGGGCCGACGATGGCGAGAATCTCGCCATCGTCGGCCTTCATGGTCACTCTGTTAACAGCCGTAAGGCCTCCAAAGTGCTTCTCGACCTGCTTCAGTTCGAGCAGAGTCACTTGATACTACGACTCCGGTACATAAGGTTCAAGCGGTTCGGAGCGAGTCAATACCTCGAACCACCAATCGCCGGCTTCATTTAACCCCTCGGGAGCCGGGCCTTCACTAATGAGAGTGAAGACCGGCGCGGACGCGGCCAGTTCGCCCCATTCAGTCCAGCTTAATGGATGGGCATAGCCAGGCATGTTGAACTCATTGCTGCGGATATAATCTGCAATAGCCACCGGGTCATCACCGACCTCGCCCACCGCCTCGGCAACCATTTGGACGATGGCATAGCCGGCGACAGCGTCGTCGGACATAAACGCATTGTCGGAGAATGCCAGGTAGCGACGGGCCAACTCGGCATAGCTGTCACTGGTGTAGTCGGCACAGGCAAAATCGCTGTAGCGTCCGATGGCCAGATCTTGAAGGCCCCCGACTGCCAGATCCGGTGGAATCCAGGCGCCGGTGACCGGTACGTCGTGCAGTTCGGCCGAGAGGGTGACGATCGCCGCGTTACCCGGCGGATGGCCGGTAGCCACGATCAGTTCTGCCTCAAAATCGGCCATAGCCCGTACAAATGGCGTAAAGTCGGTAGTTGGCGGAACAGGGGCAACCTCGATGGTGTATTCGATACCTGAACCCTCAAAGGTACTTTCCATAGCCGACATAAACGCCTGGCCCCAGGGATAATCAGCCACAATAGCGCCGACTCTGGTGAATCCCTGCTCTTGAGCGTACTGGAGGACTGGACCGGCAGTCATTGGGGCTGCCGGTAAACAGGTGCGGAAGGTGAAACGGCTGTCCATGGTCAGGGCAGCTTCGGTGCCTGATTTCACCAGGAAGACCGGAACTTGCAACTGCTCGGCGGTCGCTGCGACCGGCGCGCCGACGCCGCTGGATAGAATTCCACCGACGGCAACGACACCTTCTTCGACAAGGCGTTCGAAGCGGTCGACGCCGATATCACCGTCGTTCTCGGAATCTTGGAAGACAATCTCGATCATTCGGCCGTCAACACCACCGGCGTCATTGATTTCCTGGGCAGCAAGAGCCATGCCGTCACGCACATTGAGACCCCACGGCGTGAAGGTGCTGGTCAGGTCGCTCAGCTGGCCAATCTTGATCGGCTCCAAATNNTCGGCCGGCTCTTCGGAGGGTTCTGATTCAGCCTCAGTTGGTTCAGGGGCTGGTTCTTCGGTTGCCTCTTCACCGCCGCAAGCGGCTAGCATGAGCACTAAAGATGCAAATAATAATAGTAGAAATATAGGTCTTAAACGTTTCATGAAATTCTCCTCCATTTTCATTTGGCGCCCATTAACGGATCTCAAACGCTTCATTCAAATTTTCCTCCATTTTCTACATTCTCCAGGACATCGTGGGGAATCGATATCCAAGGGGAATCGGGCAAATAATGTGCTGGTAGATAGATTATAACAAAAAAAAGTATAGGTGGTATTTCAAAAAATTTCATTTTTGAGTCCACCCGTCAATCCAAAAAACAAAGCTTGTCGATTCTGCGAATATCAATTAAAGTGCTATTATTTGAACAGACTATTCATTACTCGTGATTTGACTGAGGAAAATTGACAAATGATGAAAACTCAGGTTGGCATTATTGGGGCTGGCCCTTCCGGTTTGTTGTTGGCAAGACTCCTGCATTTGCAGGGCATTGAAAGTATCATTGTTGAGCGGCAAAGCAAGGAGCATGTTCTCGGCCGTATCCGGGCTGGGGTCTTGGAGCAAGGGATGGCAAATTTGCTGCGCGAAGCCCAGGTTGGCGAGCGAATGGACAAAGAGGGGTTGATCCATGAAGGCATTCATCTGGCCTTTTCCGACCGTTTGGAGCGCATTGACCTGGCTCAACATACCGGCGGCAAAACTGTAATGATTTACGGTCAGACTGAACTGACGCTTGACCTGGTTGAAGCTCATCTCGCGGCCGGGGGTCAGATTCACTACAATGCCCCCGCTGTTGGTGTTGAAGATTACGATACTGATAAGCCTCGAATCATCTTTGAGGAAAACGGCCGTCAGCAAGAAATCGTTTGCGACTTTGTGGCCGGCTGCGACGGTTACTATGGTGTCGCCCGGCAAAGCGTTCCGGCTGATAAGATCAGGTTGTTCGAGAAGACCTACCCTTATGGTTGGCTGGGTATCCTTTCCGATGTGCCGCCGGTTAGAGAGGAGATTATCTACGCCAACCATGAGCGGGGCTTTGCGCTGTGCAGCCTGCGCTCCCACACTCGGAGCCGCTATTATGTGCAATGTGAGGTCGATGATGATGTCGCTAATTGGACCGATGACGCCTTTTGGGATGAACTGCGCCGGCGGCTGCCCCCGAGATTAGCTGAAGAAGTAACCACCGGACCGCGGCTGGAAATGAGCATCGCCCCACTTCGCAGCTTTTCGGTTGAACCACTAAGATTCGGCCGTCTCTTCCTGGCTGGCGACGCCGGACACATTGTGCCGCCGACCGGAGCCAAGGGGCTTAATCTGGCAGCTTCCGACATCTATTACCTTTCCAGGGCCCTAATTGCCTTTTACGGGGAAAACCGGTCAGATTTGCTGGATCGTTATTCCGAGACTGCGCTGCGACGGGTCTGGAAAGCGATTCGTTTTTCATGGTGGTTCACCAACATGATGCACCGCATCGAAGATGATCCAATCAATTACCGGCTTCAGATTGCTGAATTGGATTATATAACCCGCTCGGAGGCAGCCCGGACTGTCATGTCTGAAAACTACGTCGGTCTTCCCTTCGAGCATTTCGAATAGGGGGCGCATGCCGTATTTACCTGCAGACTCGAAAGTTTTTTCGCCGCTTTTTAGCGATCCGGAAATTGACGAGATATTGTCGGATGAAGTCTTTGTCCGGCGGATGCTGGATGTGGAAGCAGCGCTGGCGAAGGTCCAGGGAGCGCTGGGTATTATTCCGGTCGAGGCGGCAACCCATATTGGGGTGGCTGCGGCCGAATTGAAAATTGACTATCCGGCAATGCAGGCCGGGATAGAAAAAGCCGGGGTGCCGGTCATTGAATTGGTGCGGCAGCTTCGCAAGCAGGCGGCGGATGGTGCGGCCGATTTCGTTCATTGGGGGGCAACGACGCAGGATATTATAGATACGGCTCGGGTACTGCAAATTCGGGACGCATTGGTGATTTTGGAGAAGGTACTGGCGAGGGTGATGCAAAACTTGGCCAGCTTGGCTCATATCCACAGACATACCTTGATGGCGGGGCGGACGCATTCACAGCAGGCGCTGCCGCTTCCTTTCGGGTTGAAGGCAGCCGGCTGGCTGGCGCCCCTTATACGGCATAAACAGCGGTTGGCGGAGATGAAGCCGCGTTTGCTGGTTGTGCAATTTGGAGGTGCGGTTGGAACTTTGGCAGCGTTAGGAGAAAAGGGGACGGCCGTTCAGGAAGCACTAGCGGCCGAGTTGAACCTGAATCTCCCCGCCATACCCTGGCACACCCAGCGAGATAACCTGGCCGAGTTCGCAAGCTGGTTATCTCTGGTGAGTGGGAGCCTGGCGAAGATGGCCCAGGACATCATCTTAATGGCTCAATCGGAGGTTGGAGAGGTGAGAGAATCGGCCGATCCCTCTCGCGGTGGTTCCAGCACCATGCCCCAAAAAAGCAATCCCATTACCAGCGAATTAATTATTTCGGCCGCCAGGACAAATGCCAGTCTGTTAGCGGCCATGCACCAGGCCATGATACAGGAGCATGAGCGAGCGACACATGGCTGGCAAATGGAGTGGTTGGCGCTGCCGCAGATGGTGGGATTAACGGCCGTTTGCCTGAATAAGAGCCACTTTATAACAAAAAATCTGGTTGTGAATGAGGAACGGATGCGGCAGAATGTTGAAGCGTCCAATGGCCTGATGCTGGCCGAAGCGGTAACCTTCTCCCTGGCTCCAACTTATATGAGCCGCACCGAAGCGAAACGACTGGTTCGAGAAATGTGCCTGAAAGCCATTGAAGAAGACAGGCATCTCATCGACATTTTCCAGGAGCAGACCGATTTTCCGATTGATTGGGAAAATTTGCGCAACGAGAAAGCCTATTTTGGGGCTTCTTTAACATTTATTGATGGTGTATTGGACACCCTAAAAGCAAAATGACCAGCCCCCATTACAGTTAATCAGTAACTTTCTACCGACTAAAACGCAAAATTAGGAGTTAATACCGATGGAATCTGAACCTATTTGGGATATTGCTCATC
>JABAOG010017610.1_pt1 | contig 11885 bp, 10 predicted proteins | sample 7062131 | NCBI WGS metagenome assembly JABAOG01 (sample SAMN14538629, study PRJNA623070) | marine sediment metagenome | biome: marine biome [ENVO:00000428]; feature: marine pelagic biome [ENVO:01000023]; material: deep marine sediment [ENVO:00002113] | place: India: Arabian Sea | collected... | reverse complement strand
GGCTCCATCGCGCGGCGCCGGGCGTGGCACGTGAGTATTTACGATCATGCGGCGAGGCTGTATGATCGTACGGTCGGGCGACGCGTGCGCCGGGCGGGCGGCTCCATGGCGGAGCGGCGTCGCACGCGCCGGCGCGGACACCCGGAGGGTGGACGGACGGCGGAGGGGCACCCGGCCACGATGGCGGCCACAACGTACCCGGGCGCCGGACCACACCGGCAGAGGCTCGAGGATGATCCCGCTCGACTCCGACCTGACGACCGCGCGCATCCTCGTCGTCGACGACGAGCCCGCGAACGTGCGGCTGCTCGAGCGCATCCTGGACCGGGCGGGCTACCGCTTCATCGAGGGCGCGACCGATCCGCGCGCGGCGGTCGCGCTCCTCGACCGCTTTCAGCCCGACCTGGTGCTGCTGGACCTGAACATGAAGCCGCTGGACGGCTTCGCCGTGATGGAGCAGCTCCGGGCGCGGCTCGACGACGGCGTCTACCTGCCGGTCCTGGTGCTGACGGCGGACGTGACGCCGGAGGCCCGGCAGCGTGCGCTCTCCGGCGGCGCGAGGGACTTTCTCACCAAGCCGTTCGATGCGGCCGAGGTCCTGCTCCGGATCCGCAACCTGCTCGAGACGCGTTCGCTGCACGTGCGGCTCCGCAACCAGAACGCGATCCTCGAGGAGGGCGTGCGGGAGCGCACGCGGGAGCTGGAGGAGGCGCGGATCGAGATCCTCGAGTGCCTGGGCCGGGCCGCCGAGTACCGCGACGACGCGACCGGCGAGCACACGCGCCGGGTCGGCGAGCTGTCGGGCCGGATCGCCGGACAGCTCGGGCTGACCGACGCGGAGGTCGAACTGATCCGGCGCGCGGCCACGCTGCACGACATCGGCAAGATCGGCATCCCCGACCACATCCTGCTGAAGCCCGGCAAGCTCACCGCGGACGAATTCGAGATCATGAAGACGCACACGACGATCGGCGCCCGGATCCTCTCCGGCAGTCGGTCGCCGATGCTCCAGATGGCGCGCGAGATCGCGTTGACGCACCACGAGCGGTGGGACGGCGAGGGCTACGCGGGTCTCGACGGCGAGGCGATCCCGCTGCCGGGCCGGATCGTGGCGGTCGCCGACACCTTCGACGCGCTCATCCACCAGCGCCCGTACAAGGTGGCGTGGTCGCGGGAGGACGCGGTGTCCGAGATCGACCGCGAGCGGAGCCGGCAGTTCGATCCGCGGGTGGTCGACGCCTTCCTTCGCGTCATGCGGCGGCGGGATCCCGAGCCGAGCCCATCCCGTCTGGCCCACGCCTGAGCGTCGCATTCGCCGCAGCCGCGTGGCCGAGTGCGCGCCGGACCGCGGACAGTGCGTCCTCGACCCCCACCTTCCAGACGCAGCTCCGATCCGCTATGAGACAGTGCGGCGAGTCCCAACATCCGGGCGGCTGCAACGACCTCGTGTTGCGGTGGGGGCACACGATTCCGCGGCCCACCAGGCCGCTCGCGTGCGGCGCCGGCGGCAGGTAGATGTCCGGTGGCGTGGGGCCGAAGATCCCGACGACCGGCGTGCCGACGGCGGCCGCCAAGTGCATGACGCCGGTGTCGTTGCAGACGAACGCGGCGCAGCGGGCGAGGAGCGCGGCGACGCGGCGCAGGTGGACGCCGCCGACGCGTACGATCCGCTCCGGGTGCCTCATGGCGGCGACCACGGCGTCGCCGGTGTGCTCACGTGGGCCGGTCACGAGGAGCACCTTGCGGCCGGTTTCGTCCGCGATGCGGTCGGCCACGGCGGCGAACCGTTGGGCGGGCCACCGCTTCATCGGGAGCGACGCGACGGGAGAGATCCCGATCGGCGTGGGTCCGTCAGCGCCGGCGTCGGCCAGGAACGAGGCCGCGGCGGCGCGGTCCTCGGCCGACAGGCACAGTCGCGGCAGTAGCGCGTCGGGGACGTCGAGGCCCCACCCCGCACGCACCGCCGCCTTGATCGAGGCCACGCCGTCGCGCCCGGCGGCGACGGCCGCCGACTCCTCGGCCTCGTCGGCCTCGAGCGACCGGATTCCGCGCGCCCACACGACCTTGCCGACGGCGACGACGGCGTGGTGCACGTCCAGGAACAGGTCGAAGCCGCGCGCTCCGATCCAGCGGTCCAGCGCCGCGCGTGCCTCGCACGTGCCGCCGTCCCAGCGGTGCGCGAGCCCCCACCGCCCGACGCTCACCACCTCATCGACGCGCGGGTCGCCGTCGAGCAGCTCCACCGCGGGCGGCGCGGCGAGCGCGGTGATGTGGGCGCCGGGTGCGTGCCGGCGCAGCGCCTCGAGCACCGGCGTCTCCATCACGACGTCGCCGATCCCGTAGCGCAGGCACAGCAGGATCCGTTCGGCCTGTCCGAAGTCCATGGGGGCGGCAGTGGATGGAAGGGCCGTGCCAGCCGCGAGCGGCGGCACCGGCCTTGCGTCGCCCGTCGGCTCTCGCCGACTCGCCCGGCGCCGGCGCGCGCGCGCCGGCGCCGTAGGTGAGCCCTGCGATCGAAACGGAGTGACCATGCACACGAGAGGTTCGCCGATCCGCTCCGTGGCCGCACGCCGAGGCCGGTCGCGACGCTTCACGCCGATCCTCGTCCTCGCGCCGCTGGTCCCGGCCGTGCCGGCCGCGGGGGCCGCGCAGCTCGCGCCGACCCTGCGCATCGCCGACGACAGCGGGAACCGCGAGCTGGTCCTCGAGCTGGGGCCGCTCGAGCTGCCGGCCGGGGCCGCACACCACGAGGTCCGCCAGCCCGAGGCGCAGACGGTCGAGGTCCCGATCGACGGCTGGATCCACGGCTACCGGATCGAGATCGTGGAGCGACGGGGACGCCCGGTGCCACAGGCGGTGCTGCACCACGTCAACGTCATCGCGCCGGAGCAGCGTGAGCTGTTCAGCCAGATCATGCTTCGCGTCGCGGCGGCCGGGCAGGAGACGGCGCCGGCGGAGCTGCCACGCCTGATCGGCTACCGGGTGCGCGCCGGACAGCGCCTGCTGGTCACGGCGGCGTTCCACAACCCGACGGCCGACACGTATCACGGCGCCGTCCTGCGCGTGCGCATGCCGTACACGCGCGCGGACGCCTGGCTCCGGCCGATCTCCGCGTTCCCGTTCTACCTGGACGTGATGCCGCCGGCGAGCGTGCACGTGTACGACCTCCCACCGGGCCGCTCGGCCCGGAGCTGGCAGGGCAGCCCGGCGGTCCCCGGCCGGATCCTCGGCGTCGGCGGCCATCTCCACAGGTACGGCGTGGCGCTGCGCCTCGAGGACGTGACCGCCAACGCGGTGATCTGGGAGGCGAAGCCGATCCTGGACGGCGACGGCAACGTCATCGCCATGCCGATCAAGCGCTTCTTCCGGACGCTCGGCGTGGCGCTCCGGCCGGACCACGTGTACCGGCTCACCGCCGTCTACGACAACCCGACCGGCGACACGATCCCGGATGGCGCCATGGGCGCGCTGGGCGGCATCTTCATCCCCGCGCCGGGGCAGGAATGGCCCGCGGCCGATCCGGACCATGCCGAGTACCGGCTCGACGTCGAGATCGTGACCTCGGGCGCGTACGGGCACGGCGGCCACGGGGAGGAGCGCCCCGGGAGCCACGGGAATCACGAGGGCAGCGACCACGCGGTCGACGGCCACACGAGCCGCGGGCCGGAGGGCCGACGGCCGGAGGGCCGGACGTCGGAGCGCCGTCGATCGGAGAGCAACCGGCCGGAGAGCCGCGGGTTGGAGAGCCGCGCGTTGGAGAGCCGCGGGTCGCAGGGCGGCGGCGCGCCGCCGCCGGGTCACATCCGCCGGTAGCGGGGCCCGCTGCCGCCCTCGCGGGGCGTCCAGCGCGGGCCGAGCACGTCCGTCGCNNTAGACGCCGGCCGGGCACATGTGCACGTAAAGCTGCGCGATCTCCTCGGGGATGTCCTTTCCGACGATCAGGTGGGACGGGATGTCGTCGCGCGTCTTGTTGCCCGACTTGAAGACGGCGTCCAGCTTGCGGTACGTCAGCTCGCCGTCCGGCGTGAACGACGGCGCGGGCCCCGCGACGCGAGCGACGGCGTTGTCCGCGCTCATGTCGATCCTGCCGGCGGGGAACGCGCCCTTCGTCAGCGTCATCAGCCCCGATTTGAAGCCGCCGACGTAGAAGCCGTCCTTGAAGGCGAGGCGCATGTTGCGGCGTTCGCGGAGGTCGCGGACGATGAGGCTGTCGTCGACCATGCGGTCATACGCGGCGAGCGCCGTGGCCGAGGTGTCGTCGGTCTCGAGCGCGGCGAAGATCGCGCGGGCGGCGTAGATCCCGGACTGCATGGCGTAGTGGATGCCCTTGAGGGAGGCGACCTCGACGAAGCCGGCCGAGTCGCCGAGGATGACCACGCCGTCGCCGGTACGGCGCTCGGGGAGCGAGTAGTAGCCGCCCTCGGGGATCGTCTTCGCGCCCCACTCGACCATCTCGCCGCCCTCGAGGTAGCGCCGGAAGAGCGGGTGCAGCTTCATGCGCTGGAGCAGCGCGTGGACGTCGAGCGCCGCGTCGTGGTAGTCGAGCCCGGCGACGAGGCCGATCGCGACCAGGTTCGGCTCGAGCGGGTACATGAAGCTGCCGCCGAAGGTGTCGCGCGGGAGCGGCCAGCCGAGCGTGTGGACGACGGCGTCGAGCGGCTGCTTCGTCTCCCAGATCTCCTTGACGCCGAGCGCGTAGATCTGCGGGTTCTGGTGCGGCACGCGCTGCCACTGGAGGTACGCCTGGGACAGCACGCCCCGCGTGCCCTCGGCGAGCGCCGTGACCCGCGCCACGATGTCCGTGGGCGGCATGTAGCCGCCGGTCCGCTCGCCGCCGCGGTCCAGCCCGGACGGCGCCGTGCGCACGCCGACCACGCGGCCATCCTCGACCAGGAGCGATGCGGCCGGGAAGCCGGTGAAGAGGTTGACGCCCGCCGCTTCGGCCTGCTCGCCGAGCCAGCGCACGATCTCGCAGATCGAGGCGACGTAGTTGCCGTGGTTACGCATCGTCGTCGGCGTCGGCAGCCGGACGGAGCGGCCCTCGGTCAGCAGGTAGACGCGCTCGGCCTCGACCGGCGCGCGGAACGGGAAGTCCTCGTCCTTCAGGTCGGGGAACAGCTCGCGGAACGCGACCGGGTTGACGACCGCGCCGGAGAGGCAGTGCTCGCCGAGCGCCTCCGCCTTCTCGAGGACCGCGATCTCGACCTCGCCGATGCCGCCGCCCCTCTCGTTGTCCTCGCGGACCAGCCGCGCCAGCTCGATCGCGCCGGCCAGCCCGGCCGGGCCGCCGCCGACGAAGACCACGTCCATCGGGACGTGCTCCTCGCCGGGCGCCTCGTCCAGGATCAGTCGGTCGACCGGCAGCGCCGGCTGGTACCTTGCCGGCACGACCGGTCCGCCGGCCGCACCCGCGATATCGATCCTGCCGCTCCGTGCACCGTTCTCGTCCATTGGCTCCACCGTCACATCGTCCACTGTGGACCGCACAATCGTAACAATTTACGTCATCGGGGCGGGAAACCCCAAATCCGGGGCCGCGGCATCGGCCGCGGAGAGCGGGATGGCGGGGACGTGGCCCCCGGGTTCGACGGCCGCGACACCCTCCGGCACGACCAGCAGCGCGTCCGCGGCGGCGACGGAGGAGAGGATGCCCGAGCCCTGGGGGCCGGTGAGTCGAGCGAGGAGGCCGCCGGCGCCGTCGGGCTCCAGGCGCGCGCGCGGGAAGTGCGTGAGTCCCTTCGCGCCGGGGATGCGCTCGGCCACCCGGACGCGCACGGTCGGGTCGTGGAGGGCACGCCGCCCGAGCATGCGGCGGATCGCGGGCCGGACCAGGACCTCGAAGGTGACGAGCGCGGAGACCGGGTTGCCGGCGAGCCCGAAGACGGGGACGCCCCGGAGAAGGCCGAAGGAGAAGGGGCTGCCCGGCCGCATGCGTACGCGCCAGAAGTCGAGGGTGAAGCCGAGCTCGCCGAGCACGTCCTTGATGAGGTCGTGCTCGCCCACGCTGGCGCCGGCGGTCGTGACCAGCGCGTCGGCGGCGGAGCCGGCCTCGAGGCGCTCGCGCAGGCTGGCGGGATCGTCCGCGGCGATCCCGAGCGTCAACGGCTGGCCGCCGGTCGCGACGACGGCGGCCGCCAGGGCGTAGCTGTTCGAGTTTATGATCCTGCGCCCGGCGGTGACTTCGTCGAAGCGGTCGAGGTCGACCAGCTCGTCGCCGTTGGCGAGGATCGCGATACGCGGGCGGCGGTGCACGGCCACCTCCGCGTGGCCGGTGGCGGCAAGCAGCCCGATCTCGGCCGGGCGCAGCACGCGGCCGGCCTCGAGGACCTCGCGCCCCGCGCGCACATCCTCGCCCCGCGAACGGATGTTGCGGCCCGCATCGCCGTCGCTGAACACCCGGACGGCGCCGGGCCGCCCGGCGCCGCGCTGCGTGCCGGCCCACGCATCCGTGTGCTCGACGCGGACCACGGAGTCGGCGCCTTCGGGCACGGGCGCGCCGGTCATGATCTTGGCGGCTTCGCCCGGCCCGATCGGCCGTGTCGGGAAGCCGCCCGCGGGGATGTCGTCGACCACGGCGAGGGTGGCCGGCGCGTCGGCGCTCGCGCCGCGGATGTCGGCCGCGCGCACGGCGAAGCCGTCCATGGCGCTGTTGTCCCACGGCGGCTGGTCGATCGGCGAGGCGGCCGGCCCGGCCAGGACTCGCCCGAGCGCGTCGGAGAGGGGGACCCGCTCCGCGGGGAGCGGCCTCACCGCGCGGAGGATCCGTTCGAGCGCATCGGGGATCGACAGCCAGTCGGCCCGCTCCGCGTGCCACTCAGCCACGGCGTCCGGCCTCCACGCCCCGGGTCGCGAGCCGGTCCGCGCGTTCCCGCTCCCCGGGCGTGTTCACGTTGAGGAACAGGACGTCCGGCTCGCCGAAGGCACGGACCTCGGCGAGCGGGACGCGCCGGACGCGGACGTCGTCGAAGAAGCCCACGATGTGGCGTTCGCCGCGAGCCAGCTCCGCCTCGATGGCGGGGATGCAGCCGACGCCGTACCAGGCGCACAGCGGCTCGACGCCGCGTCGGCCGCCGCTCTCGGGCGCGACGACATCGCAGCCGTCTGCGTCGGCCAGGAGCCGGCGGAGCAGGGAGGCGGAGAGGAACGGCATGTCGCAGGGGACGGCGAGCGCGCCGGACCGTCCCTCCTCCGCGGCCCAGAGCAGCGCGGAGAGGATCCCGCCCAGCGCGCCGAGCCCGGGTCGCGCGTCCGGCCGGGTACGCAGCCCGAGGTCGGCATGGACCGCGGCGTCGTTGGCGATGAGCACGACATCCTGGCACGCATCGGCCAGCGCGGCGCGGACGCGGTCGATGATCCTCGCGCTGCCCACCGTGGCCAGCGCCTTGGGCGCGCCGAAGCGGCGGCTCTCGCCGCCGGCCAGGATCGCGCCGAACGCCGGCGCGGTCACGGCGGCGCCCCGTCCGCCGCGGCGGCCTCGCCCTCGGCGGCGCCGTCCGGCGCGTGCAGGCGCGGGTCCTTCCCGGCGGCGCGGGCGAGGATCGGCACGCCCGCCGCGCCGGCGATCTCCAGCGCGAGCGTGGTCGGCACCGAGCGGCTTGCGATCCAGCCGAGCCTGGCGCGGGCCGCCTTGAGCGCGATCTCGCCGCTGATCCGCGCGGTCAGGACGAGTCCCAGCCCGGCCGGGTCCACGCCGGCGAGCAGCGTGCGGCCGATCGCCTTGTCCACGGCGTTGTGGCGCCCGACCTCTTCGGTCCGGTGCATCAGAGACCGGCCGTCCGTCAGCGCGGCGGTGTGGACTCCACCGGTCTCACGGTAGCGGTCCGATGCGGTGTACAGCTCGCGGAAGAGGGCGGCGAAATCGGCGGCAGGCGGAATCGCCCGTGGGACGCCGTCGCGACGGAGCCCGCCGGTGGCACAGCGGGTGAGGTGCGCGATCCCGCAGCCGTGCTCGCGCCGGTGCTCGCGCTCGGCGTCGGCGCGGGCGACGCGCTCCGGCGCGAGGCGGACCCGCACGCCGGCCGTCGCGCCGGCCACCACCTCGACGCTCGACGGCGCCTCGCCCGGGTCCAGGTAGCCCTCGGCCAGGAGCCAGCCCATCGCGAGCGCGTCCAGGTGTTCCGGCACGCAGCTCCACGCGGCGACGCGGCGGCCGTTCACCTCGAGCCAGAACGGCGTTTCGGGCACCGCGCCCGCGCGGACGCCGGTCGGGGCCGCCATTGCCGGTCGCTCAGCCGACGCCGACCAACCAGCGGACGACCCCGCTCAGGATCACGTACGGGATGAAGCCGAGCAGCGCCGTGAGCAGGGCGCGCCCGGTCCCGAAATCGAGCGCCTGCCGGATCGCGATGAGCACCGCGACGAGGATCCAGAGCATGACGATCGACGACACGAACCACCCGAGGAGCGGGATTACCCCGAGCACGTACAGGATGCCGGGCGACTGCGCGAAGCCGATCGTCCGCAGCAGCTCGCCCCACGTGGCCGTGCCGCCGAAGAGCTTGTCGCCGATCAGGTAGGTGATCGCGGACCAGAGCAGCCACCCCACGTAGGCGGAGAGGATGCCGACGATCGCGGCGCCCGCCCCTGCACGGATGCCGCCCGCTGCCGCAGCGAGCGCGACCAGGCCCACCACCAGCGCCGCCTGCTTCGTGGCATCCGGGTCGGCTTCGACTTCCTCGTACACGTCGATCCGGAGCAGCGCCGCTCCGATCATACGGTCGGACAGCGGCCTTCGCCGTAGTTGCTCCATGTTCGAACCTCCGCGGAGACGGGTGGAGTCGCTTCGAAGATAGGCGATACCGCGCCGCGTTGAAAGACGGGGGACGGCATTGATGTTGCGACCGGTGCCGCGCAGTGTGTCCTGACCCAACTCATCCAGGAGGAGTTGCAATGGCGCGGTACGGGGGAGAGTACCGAGGCGGACGGCGCGGCGGGGGGCGCTGGCGCATGAGGGAACCGGCCTATGGTCGGGAATACGGGCGAGTCCGCGGCTACGGCGGCCGCCGCCGCGCGTTCCGCCCGACCTACCGCGAGGCGCTGGGCTACTACGGCGAGGAGCCCGGTTACGGCGAGGAGTTCGACTACGGGGAGGAGCTCGGCTACGGCGAAGAGCTGGGCTACGCCGAAGGGTTCGGCTACGGCACCGAGGCCGGGTACGGCGCGGGATGGGGCTACGGCCGGGAGGAGTTCCCCTACGCGGAAGCGTACGACTACGAGTTCGGCGGCCGCGGCTGGCCGTACCGTGAGCGGTACCGCGGCCAGCGCCGCCGTCCGGGCGAGTACCGCGGTCGCGGCTACGGCGCCGAGTACCAGTACGACTGGGAGATGCGGCGCCCCGAAGCGTTCGGCATGGGCTACGGCTACGAGTACATCCGCGCCGGCGCGCCGGGGTACCGCCGTGCGCGCGGCCGGATGCCGCGGTATCGGGGCATGGAGCGCCGCGGGTGGGAGCCTGCCGCCCGGCGGCGCGCGCCGCTCGGCTACGAGGGCGAGTTCACCGGCCGTGCCTACCGCGGCCGTGCCTACCGCGGCCGGACCGTCGAGCGCGGGTACGAACGCGGGTACGAGCCCGGCCCCATGGAGCGCGCCGACTACGATATCGAGATGACGAGCCGGGCCGGAATGCTCTCGGGCCACACGCCGCCCGACCGTTGGCCGGACGTGGGCCACGACGTGGACATGCGTCCCGCGCGGGAGCGCCAGATGAGCGACGATGAGATCCGCGAGGCGGTGCTCGAGAACCTGTTCCAGGACACCTGGATCGACCCGGAGCGGATCGACATCGACGTGGACCAGGGCGTGATCACGCTGAGAGGCGAGGTGCGCGACTTCATGGAGGCGCGCTATGCCTGGGACGATGCGTGGGAGAGCGCCGGCGTGCGCGGGGTGGTCAACCACCTGACGGTCCGCGCGGACCGGCCGCAGGAGGAGATGGAGCTGCCGCAGACGGCGGGTGCGCGGAAGATTCCGCCGCAGGAGAGGAGGGAGCGGCCGAAACCGCAGCGCGCGCGACGGAAGCGGACGGAGCAGCGGGGCTGAGCGTCGCGGGTCGCGAGCCCGTCAGGCGGATCGCCACGAGGGGGCGGCCCCGTTTCGGGCCGCCCCCTCGTGGCGTGTTGCGCGTCCCCGCCGCCGCGCGAGCGACAGGAACGGTTGGAGGCACGCGGCCGAGCGGCGCGGGTCACGCCGCACGGAACACCCGGGCCGCCGCGGCCTTGAGCTGTGCCACCACCTCCCGGCCCGGCGCGAGGCCGAGCGACGCGACGGCGCGGCGAGTGACGAGGGCGGTCAGGGCGACGTCGCCCTCGAGCCGGACGCGGACCAGCCCGCCCGCGGGGATCAGCGCCGCGATCCGGGCCGGGATGCGGTTCTGCGCGCTCGTCTCGGCGGCCGGGCCCGGCGCCGCGAGGACCACGTCCTCCGGCCGGTAGGCCACGTGCACGCGCGCGCCGGCCGTCGGCGCGTCCGCCTCCGGCGCGGCCACGACCAGCCGCACCTGCGAACCCTCGAGCGCCACGGCCAGCAGCCCGTCTTCCGCCGCCTCGACCACGCCGTCGAGGAGCAGCTCGGCGCCCGTGAACGCGGCCACGAACGGCGTCGCGGGGCGCAACACGATCTCCTCCGGCGAGCCCGACTGGACGACGGCGCCGCCTTCCATGACGGCGACGCGGTCGGCCAGCGCGAACGCGTCGCCGGGGTCGTGGGTGATCAGGACCGCGGCGCCGGCGTGGGCGCGGATCAGCCGCTCGAGGTCCTCCCGGAATCGGCGGCGCACGGTCACGTCCAGGTTCGCCGTCGGCTCGTCGAGGAGGAGCAGCTCGGGTTCGGGCGCCAGCGCGCGCGCGAGCGCCACCCGCTGCGCCTCGCCGCCGGAGAGCGCGTGCACGGACGCGCGCGCCAGGCGTTCCAGGCCGAGCAGCTCCAGCATCTCGGCCGTCCGCCGCGCCCGCGCCGCCGCGGACAGGCCGCGTGCGTTCAGCCCGTAGGCCACGTTGCCCGCGACCGTCCCGGTGAAGAGGTACGGCCGCTGGAAGACGCCGGCGAGGCGGCGCCGGGCGGCGCGGTCGCCGGGTCGCGCCTCGCGGCCGTCCAGCAGGATCCGCCCCTCGTCCGGCGCCTCGACCAGCAGCAGCAGGCGGAACAGCGTGGACTTGCCGGCGCCGTTCGGGCCGATCAGGCAGAGCGACTGCCCCCGGCCGACCTGCAGGTTGAAGTCGTGCAGGATCTCCATCTTGCCGTAGCCCGCCGACAGGCCCTCGATGTGCACGAAGGGCCGGTTGCGCGCGAGCTCCTGGATGCGCGCCGGCGTGACGCCGCCGCCCAGCTTGCGGGCCTGCCGGTTCACCTCCTCCACGGAGATGACGGTGTCGACCTTGCCCTCGTGGTAGCCGACCGTGCGCGCCTCGGCCATCAGTGCGCTCCGAGATAGGCGTCGATGACGCGCTGGTCGTTCTGGATCTGCGCCGGCGCGCCGTGCGCCAGCAGCTCGCCGTGCGCCAGGCAGTAGATGTTGTCGGCCAGGTTCATGATCACGCGCATGTTGTGCTCGATGACGAACAGGGTGATGCCGAACTCGGTGTTGGCGCGCTTCAGCCGGTCGATCAGGCCGTTGATCAGCGTCGGGTTGATGCCCGCGGTCGGCTCGTCGAGCAGCAGCACCTCGGGCTCGTTCATCAGCGCCATGGCGAACTCGAGCAGCTTCTGCNNGAACTCGAGCAGCTTCTGCTGGCCGAAGGACAGCGTCCCGGCCAGCAGCCGCCGCTTGGCGTACAGGCCGACGAACTCGAGCAGCTGCTCGGCGCGCGCGCGGGTCTCGGGGTCGTGCTTCGCGAACATGTCGGCCCAGGACGCGTGCCGGTGCGGGATCGAGATCAGCATGTTCTGGA
>JABAOG010013380.1_pt3 | contig 11898 bp, 10 predicted proteins | sample 7062131 | NCBI WGS metagenome assembly JABAOG01 (sample SAMN14538629, study PRJNA623070) | marine sediment metagenome | biome: marine biome [ENVO:00000428]; feature: marine pelagic biome [ENVO:01000023]; material: deep marine sediment [ENVO:00002113] | place: India: Arabian Sea | collected... | reverse complement strand
GTGACTTTTCCATTCGTCAGCTACGGGGGGAGCTCGTTGCTCTCCAGCTTCATTATGATCGGCCTGCTGCTGCGCGTTTCGGATGCGGAGAGCACCTTCGACCTCGGCAGCCTGCGCCCCCGTACCCGCCGCGACAATGCGGAGTTCTTGCCGTGACGGCGCCGATTCAGAAGCTGACGTATGCTCTGCTGGGAGCGTTCACCGCGGTCGCGCTGGCGCTCGGCTACTGGAACATCGCCGAAGGCAGCATGCTGCTAGCACGCAGCGACAACCCGCGCCGCGTCCTCGACGAACTCCGCATCCGCCGCGGCGAGATCCTCGACCGCAACGGGACGGTGATCGCTGGCTCAACCTTGGACCCGGAGACGGACTTCCTCACCCGCACGTACGTATACCCTGAGGCCGCGCCCGCAGTCGGTTACTACAGCCAGCGGTATGGGACGGCGGGGATCGAGGCGGCTTTCGATGAGCTACTGCGCGGAGACAACCCTTCCCAAAGCGCGTTGACACAGCTCCAGCGTCACCTGTTGCACCAGCCGCCGGTTGGGGGTGACGTGCAGCTCACCCTCGACATCGGGTTGCAGCAAGCAGCCATGGCGGCGCTGGGGGATCATACCGGCGCGGTCGTGATGATCGGCGTCCCCTCCGGCGAGGTGCTGGTCATCGCCAGCACGCCAACGTTTGACCCCAACACACTGACGGACGAGTGGGATACCCTGCGTGACGACCCGGCTGCGCCGCTGCTAAACCGGGCCACACAGGGACGGTACCAGCCGGGAACCACACTGCAAAGCGTGCTGCTCGGCGGCGCGCTCAACGTGCGAGCCACCTCTCTCGATCGGCGAGTGATCGGGCAGTTGGCCAGCACCGTCGAGCAAAGCGAGCTGCCCTGTGCAATGGCAGATGCTGACGTCGCTACGCTGGCGGAAGCGTATCAGGCGGCCTGCCCTGAGCCGTTCGTCAGCGTGGTCGACCGCATCGGGGTTGAGCGTCTCGACGCGGTGCTGGGGGATTACGGGCTTCTGGAGGCGCCGGCATTCACGCTGCCCACGGAAGCGACCAATGAAGCATGGTACACCACAGACACCGACATCGCCCTGACCGCAATCGGGCAGAGCGATCTGGTTGTCAGCCCGCTGCAGATGGCGCTGGTCGCGGCGTCGTTCGCACAGGGCGGGCAGGTCCCGGCACCCCGGCTGGTTCTCGCGACTCGCCAGCCGGGTGCCGGTTGGGTCGCGCAACCCGCACAGGGACACCCCTACGGCACGATCAGCCCTGCAAATGCCAGTACGGTCGCCGACTTGATGCGCCTCTCCGTCGAACAGGGGGCTGCCGGGGCCGCACGCTCCGAGGATGTACCCGTGCACGGGCATGCCGGGCTCGCGCTGTCGAGCGAGGGAACGTACAACGGCTGGTTCACTGGGTTCGTCGAAACGGGAAGCGACAGCGCAGTCGCCATTGCGGTACTTCTCGAAGATGTGCGAAGCGCCGCGGAGGCAGCACGGATCGGCGGGGACATGCTCCAGGCAGGGCTGGCTATCCAACAGTAAGAAACAAAAAGGGGCAGCCACGGTAGCCTGCCCCTGCTCTTATTCAGGCGAATCTTCGTTAGCTTACGAACCGGACGGCTTCATCCCGCAGCATTTCCAGCCGGTCAGCCACCTCTTCGTTACCCGCATCCCGCAACTGCTCGACCAGTTCGCCCATCACTTCGATGAGCTCCGGGGTCAGCTGCTCACTGCGTTCCTCAAGCAGGCTGGTCACAGCCTCATCATCTTCCGCGGACAGCAGATCGTTGATCAACTGCACTTCCGGCGGTGCCGACGCCTGAATCAGAGCCATCACAGCTTCGTAGATCTGGTTCAGACGGCTGGACGCCTCGATATTGCCAGTGCGGCGACTCTCCTCAAGGTTCGTCTGCAGCACCATCATAAACGTATCATCGATGCGATGCAGGTTCGCCTCAAGGGCGGAATGGAGATCGGGGGCCTGAAGCAGCGTTCTGAGCGTGTCTACTGCGCGCTCGACCACAGCCCGCGACTCCTTCTCGTAGTCAGCGGCGATTGCCAGAAGCTGCTCCCGCATTTTCGTGAGCTGCTCCCGCTGCTCGCCGCTGGTCTCCTCAATACGCTGCGTGAGCACCTCAAACGTCGAGTAGTCGAGCAGCATCCGGCCCAGCATCCCAAGGGCCAGCACCTTGGCTTCGTTCGGTGCCGCCTTGACGAGCAGGTCTACAAACTGCTCGCGGGAGATCTCCTGCCCAAGAGTTTGCAGTTCCTGGGTGGCCTCCGCCAGCGCCTCCTCCTGCGCTTTGAGCTGCTGGCCTGCCTCGGTCGTCTCCATCAGCTTGCCGCGCAGGTTCAGCAGGCGAAGCGCAGTGCGATTATCGCCCTGCTGGGTCGCCCCTTGCGCGGCAGCAGTCAGCAGTTGGAGGAAGGCCATGTCGATCAACTCAGCATTCTCAGCGATCAGGCGTTCCATCTCATCGGCACTGGCACTCGCCAGCTCGTCGAGAAGCTCAACCTTGCGGCGCTCTGCATCGATCATCTCGCGGGTGATGCCGTCGGCTTCGAGGATATGGTCGACCAGGCCCTGCATCGTCAGCGCAGTGCCGGGCTGCAGCAGGTAACCGCGCGGCGCATCTTCCGGCATGGCGCGCATCACCGCATTGGTCATGTCGCCGATCATCTTTTCGCGCTGCTCGTGCGGAATGTTCAACTCCATCGGCATGTAGACCATTGCGATCTGCTTCGACGGATCGTGGTAGAGCAGGGGGGTGTTGATCATGCCCTGATACCCGCACTGCGGGCAGGATACCACGTTGACGCGCCCGCTCAACAGGCGTTCTTTGACGGTCGGATCGATGCCGGTATCGAGGATTTGCTCGAGGATGGCGCTGAATGGCTGCCCGCACTGGGGGCAGGTAATGGTTTGCTGAATTGGTCTTGCCATGAGGTTCCCTTCAGATACGTCGTTAAAATTCTCAGATAAGCTTTGGGCTGCGCTTCAAACCGGCGATTGTAACATACCGGCTACTCTTGAGATAGCGGCAGCTCAAAGCGGAACGTGGTGCCTTCTTTGGGCTGACTCTCCACCCAGATGCGCCCACCGTGTGCGTCAACGATAGAGCGAACGATGTAAAGCCCAAGCCCGGCACCCTGTGTTTCACGGGTGAGCGCGTTGTCTGCCCGGTAGAAGCGATCAAAGATCATCGCCTGCTGATCCGGGGAGAGCCCAATCCCCTCGTCGGTGACCGAGAGGCGCACCCCGGAGGGGATGCGCTCGCCCTCGATGCGAATCGTGCCGCCCTTTGGCGAGTACTTAAGCGCATTGCTGAGCAGGTTCGAGAGCACCTGCCCCAACCGGCGCTCGTCCCCCTGAACGGTGGGGAAGTCGGGCGGGAAGGCCACCTCGATCGTGTGTGCACTCGTCTGCGTGCGGAACATCTCGGCGACGCGCTGGGAAAGCTTCACCAGACTAATCTCACCGAAATCGAGCTTGAAGGTGCCTAACTGCATTCGTGAGACATCCAGCAGATTGTCGATCAGCTCGGAAAGCTTGTCGGCCTCCTCGTCGATCACGGTCAGGCCGCGCAGCACCGTCTGCTTGTCCCACTCGACATCGTCACGGTTCAACGTGGTGGCATATCCCTTGATGATCGAAACCGGGGTTTTAAGCTCGTGGGAGATCACGGACATAAACGTGGTTTTCGCTTCTTCGGCCTGACGGAAACGGGTGATGTCCCGCACATTGCCGACGATGTTCCTGAGCTGGTCATTGGCATCGAACAGCGGTGCGTAGGTGATTCCGACGCTCAGCATCGACCCGCTGCGGTGGCGCAGATCTCCTTCGACGTACAACATGCTCTGCTCGTGAAGCGGCCAGCCGTCCTCGACTGCCTCTTCAAGCCTGAGGGGTGACTCAAGCCGCACCCACTCCAGAACGTCAGAATGGTGCGCACCGACAGCGTCGCCCACCGGCCAGCCCGTCATGCGGGCGAGTGCCAGGTTAATACTCTCGACCGTGAGATCGGGCCGCAAGATCATGATCCCGTCGGCACTGTGCCGCAGCACGGCGTCGAGCCGCCGCTTCTCATTGGCAATCTGCTCGTACAGCCGCGCATTGTGGACGGCAATTGCGGCCTGGTCGGCGAAGCTCTGCAGCAGGCGTGTTTCGTTGCCGGTAAAGCTGGTCCCCTGCTCGCGGAAGATGTATACGACGCCGACCATCTCACTGGCGATCACCATCGGCAGCGCAACGACTTGATGCAAGCCCATCCCGGCAGCGCGGGCCACAAGGCGCATCTTGTGGTTCAGCTCCGGGATCATGAACTTCTCCGTGTCATCCTGCGGAATGTCGGCAAGCAGTGGGGCGAAGAGGTGCAGCACTGCCGGTTGGATGCCATAGCTCGCCCGGACAGTAAACGTCTGGTGACCTGCGTCTGCCAGGGCAATCAGCCCGGCCTGCCCGGAAAGCATCTCGGTGGCGGACTGGAGGATCTGGCGCAGCACCTCATTGAGGCTGAGCTGCGAGGTCAGCGCACGCGAAATATCGAGCAGATAGTCGCGCTGCCGAATCAGATGCGTGATCATGTCTTGAAACATGAGGTGATTCTAACATGCAGGCGGGATAAAAATGAAGGGCAGCTCTACGGAGCTGCCCTTTTTAACACATTTCTATGGAAGACTGAGCGCTAGCCGACCGCGGCGAGCGTACGGTGCTCTTCCTCGACGCTGCTGAGCACGCGGTCGAGGATGTCGATGGCGGTATCGGCCTGTTCTTTGCTCAGCATGAGGGGCGGCATCAGCCGGATGATGCTGTCCCCTGCGCCGAGCAGGAGCAGACCCTCTTCGAAGGCGCGCTCGACGATGCGATCGCGCAGATCGTGCGACGGCGTGCGCGCATCCCGGTCGCTCACGATCTCCAGGCCGATCATCATACCCAACCCACGAACATCGCCTATCAACGGGTGCTGGACCATCAAATCGGCGACCTGCTCAAGGAGGTGCTCGCCTACCGTGCGCGCGTTCTCCATCAAGCCGTTCTCGATCAGGCGGATGGTGGCCAGCGAGGCCGCGCACGACACGGGGTTGCCGCCGAACGTGCTGCCATGCGCGCCGGGCTTCCACGTCATCAGGCTCTTGCGAGCGATAACCGCCCCGAGGGGCATGCCGCTGGCGAGGCCTTTTGCAGTCGTGACAATGTCCGGCTCGACGCCGAAGTGCTCGATGGCCCACCACTTTCCGGTGCGGCCCATGCCGCTCTGCACTTCGTCGGCAATCAGCAGCACACCGTAGCGGTCGCACAGATCACGCAGCGCGGGGAAGAAGTCGGGGGGCGGCACGACGTAGCCCCCTTCGCCGAGGATAGGCTCGACGAAGATACCGGCGACATCCGATGCCGGAAGCATGCCGTTGAACAGCTTGCTCTCGATGTAGTTCACGATGACTTCGCCGTAGTTGTCACAGCAGCTGTCGACGAGGCTGGGGCGGTACGGATCGGGGTAGGGGACGTGCGTCACGCCGGGCATCAGGGGGAAGAAGCCTTCCTTCTGGCGGAACTTGCTCGCCGTCAGCGAGAGCGCCCCGATAGTGCGCCCGTGAAATGCCCCCTGAAACGCAATGAACTGCCGACGACCGGTCGCGTAGCGAGCCAGCTTGATCGCGGTCTCGACGGCTTCTGCACCCGAATTGGTGAAGAATACCTGTGCGTCTTCCTCGAACGGCGCGATCTCGACCAGCTTTTCAGCCAGCTCGACCGCGACCTCGTAGTGGAAGTCGGCAAGGCAAATATGCAGGAACTTTTCTGCCTGATCCTTGATAGCCTGCACAACCTCGGGGTGGCTGTGGCCCGTGGAGGTCACAGCGATCCCCGTCATCATGTCGAGGTAGTGCTTGCCGTCCACATCCCATACGTCTGCACCCTGTGCGTGGTCGATCACAAGCGCGTATGACCGCGGGAGCGAGGGTGAGAGCACGACACGGTCGCGCTCGATCAGCGTTTGAGCGCGCAGTGCGGGCTGGGAGGATGGAAGCTGGGTGTTTGGTGTCTCACCCATAATGTACTCCTACGTCTCTTCAGAGAGGTCAGATTAGTGCGAGCTTGGATTAAAGCGCTGCAGCGCTCGTTCCACATCCATTAAGGAAAGCATGCCAGCGTACCTGCCCTCAGCTTCCACAGGAAGTGAGGGGATGTCCGACTCGGTCATCTGCCCAAGCGCGCTGATGAGCGTATCNNTGATGAGCGTGTCATGAGGGGCGAGAATCGGAAAACTCACCTGCATGGCATGCGCCACGGTCGCTTGCGGGCTTCGCCCCGCGGCCTGCCGAGCCTGCTGGTAAACCAGCAGCCCGATCAGCTTGCCGCGCCGCAAAACGGGTATCACGTCGGCCTGTTTGAAGGCCCTCTGCTTGATCACCTGAGAGAGTAAATCATCCGGGGCTGCAGCGGTGCTCTCTGTGCGGCGAACGTGCCCAACGCGCATGTGTGTCAGCGCGCGCTGGCGGTGCAGCTTCCTGATTTCCTGGCGCGCACCGAAGTATACCACCGAAGCCAACAACACGAATAAAAGAGCCAGAGCGGGCGAGGCACGGAAAGCAGCGCGCGCCCCCAGCATNNCCTGCCACCACGCGAGTTGCAGAGAGCCGCGAGACTCCCATCATCTTGAGCACAGCGCGGGCCATCTGCGCGCCATCCATCGGGAAGACCGGCAGCATGTTGGTGGCAAACAGCATCGCGTTGATGGCGAAAAGGTAAAGCATGCTGCCGCGTAAGGTGGGGAAATCAGTCAGGAGGTACTGGGGCCATTGCAGCGGATCGAACGGTTGGACCGCGTAGGCAGCTGCGCCGAGCAGGATCGCGAGGCCAAGGTTGGCCGCCGGGCCTGCGATCGCGACGGTGAGCTCATGCAGCGGCTGCGACGGTGGGACGGATACCTGCGCCACACCGCCGAGGGGCGTGAGCGTGATCCCGTAGACATGCCAGCCGATGGCACGGGCCTGAATCGCATGGGCCAGCTCGTGGAGGAGCACGCATACAAAGAGCAGCGCGACAGCCGCGATGCCGTGCAGCATCCCGGCAGCATCGCGATGGCGGAGCCAGCCCTGCCAGCCCGCCCAGAGCACGATCAATAGAAATGAGAAATGGAACTGAATGGCGACGCCGAGAACACGAAACAGCGTGAATGAACCGGTATTCAGAACTGAGTCGTGTACAGGGCGAGGTGATTCTGGGGAAGGGGGGTCAGGAATTAGCCGTGCCATAAATGAGAACACCAAACGCTGCCACGCCGAACCCGAGCAGAACGCCTACCGTCTGCAGCCAGCCGAATAGCAGCCCCTGTGAGGCCCCGTGGGAGCCAAAGCCCATCGCGTCGGCGACGGTCGCGGCGGATGCAAAAACCATGCCGGTCAGCCCCAGACGAACGCCGATATCAGCACGCAGGCTGCGCGCCTGCCCCCGCCGAAGCAGCGCGTGGGCTACGATGTATGCCCCGAGGATGATCAGCATCAGGCCGACCAGCATCAGGATGATCTGTGCAGTCCCCATCCCCGGCGTCGCGTCGGCGTCGACGGCAGCGGGAAACAGCCCGATAAACAGCACGACCCCACCGAGAACAATGTTAAACACCCCGAGCTGGGCCAGACGGCTCACAGCACCACCCTGTTTCTGACCAGTTGACCAGTGCATTCATTCTAGCACGAAGCGTGCGCTGCCGTTACTCAGGGAGGGCAGTGCGCAGCACGCGCAGCCAGTTGCCGTGGAAGATCGCGTCGATCTGCTCGTCGGTATAACCGCGTTCTGCCAGAAGCACCACGATCTTCTGAAGATCGGCGATGGTGTCGACGCCTGAAGGGACGTGCTCGACCCCCAGCCCGCCGTCGAAATCGGTGCCGATTCCGACGTGTTCCGCACTCCCCGTAACCTGACAGACGTGGTCGATCGCGTCCACGATCGTCAGGAGCCCGACCTCGGATCGCCGGTCGCCTTTTCGCCAGCCCGGCTTGAGGAATGCATTGTAGCCAACGATCCCGACGACACCACCGCGTTCGGCGAGCACGTCGATCATGTGGTCGGTTAAACCGCGCGTGGTCGGGCAGAATCGATACGGGTTGGCATGGCTGGCGATCACGGGGCCTTCATAACGTGTCACGGCCTGGAAGTAGGCTTCTTCAGCCAGATGGCTGAGATCGAGCACCATATTTATGCTCGCCATCGCCTCGATCAGTTCGTGCCCAAGCGTCGTCAGCGGGCCGGGTTCGTGCGTGCCGCCTGCGTAGCGCGTCGCTTCCCACGCCAGGCCAACAATCCGCACCCCGCGCTCGTACCAGTATTCGACCTCCGCAGGCTCCCGGATCGCATCCGCGCCTTCCATCAGCGGCACCAGGCCAATACGCCGGTCTGCAAGAGGCTGGTCGCCGTCCCACGACTTCAGCACCGCGTCGAGATCGGCCTGTGTGCTGACCAGCGCAATCTGCGCATCTTCGTCTGCGAGCCGGTGGTAGACATCCAATTGAGCGTTGACCAGATCGTACGCCTGCTGCGCAGTGGCGTAGCTCTGAGTGTCCCATGCGCCCATGCGACGGCGTGCTGGCGCTACGAAAGTCGTGGCGAAGATGATGCCGACGTGTCCGAGCAGCCACTCGGCTTTGCCGAGCAGCGTGTTCCCGTTGTACGACGGGAACGGTGTATCGGCTTCGCGTCTGCGCGTTTCGAGGGCACTGCGCCGGTAGTCGCGCCCAAACGAGCGCACATTCCAGGCGATGTCTTCGTGGGCGTCGATCAGCAGCCGGGGTGCGAACGTCTCACTCATTGACGAGATATTCCGCGATCAACTGCGCGGTCGCGACCATCGAGTCAATGTGGGTGCGCTCATAGTGATGAGACGCGTCCACGCCGGGGCCGATTAACCCAACCACCACGTCGGCACCCGTTCGCCACAAGGCTTCGCCGTCCGAGCCATAGTACGGATAAATGTCGAGCTTGTATGGGATCTCAGCCCCTTCGGCCAGAGACACCAGCTTGCGGCGCATTTCGATGTGATACGGTCCGCCGCCGTCCTTCACACAGATCCCCACCGAAAACTCATCCGAGTTCTGTGGGCCATTCGCTGCTGCCATGTCGATGGTGAGCAGCTCGGCGAGATCTGCGGGAAATCCGCTGGCGCCACCATGCCCAACCTCTTCGTAATGGCTGATGTGGACGGTTGTCCGCTGCGCTGGCGTTTCACCCGCTTCCGCCAGCGCCCTCAAGGCAGCATAGACGCAGGCAACCCCAGCTTTATCGTCGAGGTGGCGCGAGCGCACAAATCCGCTCTCGGTCGTCTCGACCCGAGGATCGAAGCACACGAAATCGCCGACGTCGATGCCCAGCGCTCTGGTTTCGTCGGCTGAGGTGGTGCGGGCATCTACCCGGACTTCGTAGTTTTCCTCGGTCCGGTTAAACTCACGGGCAGCGCTGCCGTAGATGTGCACCGAGGCTTTGGTAGGGAGAATCGTGCCGCGGTACCCGTCACCCTCCGCCGTGATGATGGTGACATTCTCGCCTTCGACCGAGCCCCACGCCCAGCCACCGAGCTGGCTGAGCTTCAGGCGGCCGTTGTCCTTCACCTGGGAAACCATCGCTCCCAGCGTGTCGGTGTGGGCAGTCAAGCCGCGAGGCCGGTCGTCTTTTAGGCCTGCCCACGTGCCAACCAGCATGCCTTTGCGGGTGGGGTTGAGATCAAGGGGGAGCTCGGCGAAAGCTTCCTCGCAGTACTGGATGGCTTTTTCGTGGTAACCTGTCGGGCTGGGGATGTTCAGCAAGCCGGTCAGGAAATCGAGCATCCGTCCAACGTCTATCTGGTATGCCATGTTCAGCCCTTTGTGGGTATGGTGAGTGATTATGCCAGTCTCACAGCTCTGCGGCAGAGCACCGATGGCACCTCAGCAGAAGACCATTTGACAACGCCGTTAAGCAGTATCTGGGGGATTATAGCACTGCGGCAGCACCACGATAAAGAAATCGGGCGCTGCGACTGCAGCGCCCGATGGAAGACCTGTTGCTAGCGGACGTATGCGCCGGATACCCAGCCCGTCTGTCCGTTGTAGTCGATGCTGTACCAACCATTCTGCTGCCCGACGACCCCGTAGGGAACGCCGGGATTGATCACGGCGATCCGGTCGTAGCCGATACCAGGGCCCGTCCGCACGTTGAGCCGTGTGATCGCGCTCACGGTTTGGCCGGTTGTCGCGGCAGGCGCGGGCGCAGCTGGCGCCCCGCTGACGCGGACGTATGCGCCGGATACCCAGCCCGCCTGACNNCCCGGGCGGATGACGCCGATGCGGCCGTAGGCAACCCCCGGCCCGGTTCGGACGTTGAGCCCGACGATTGATTCAAGCACCTGGCCGCTTGCCGCTGCCGGGGCAGGGGCCGCAGCCGGAGCAGGTGCGGGTGCCGCCGGGGCAGGGTTACCTGCCTTCCACTGTGCGATCAGCGGGCGCAGCACGTCGAGGGACTGCGTGCCATACTGCTGGCTTGGCTCGATGTGCGAATTCTCCATGAACTCGTTCCAGCTGACAACCAGCACCACGTCTGTACCAATAGAAGTTGCGCCATTCCAGCTCGTCTGGAGGAACTGCCCACCTGCGCGATCCCGCGGCGAGGTCGGGTTCGGGCGACCGTCACGCTGAGCAATCAGGTCTTCGTTCCAGCCCGGGTGTACGGTTGGGATATAGAGCGAGCCGCCGCCATTCGCGACAGCCGTCTTCTCGCGCTCGAAACGCGCGGCGCTCCCGTTTGCCCAGGCCAGATTGAACGCATACATGCCGTCCATGGCGCCGCCGTAGAGGCAGCAGCCGTCAACACCCTCGGCAATCCAGATGGTGTTGCGGTTCGGGTCAACCTGATTACGAATGGCCTGCCAGTCAGCCGCACTGAAGCCGCTGCGCCCCTGGAAAGCGAAGAGGATCACCGGCTTTCCGTTGTAGCGGAGGTACGCCGGATGGTTCGCACGATCGTGGACCAGCCAGTTCAGCGAGTTGATCATCTCGTCGCGGTTGCGGTTGAAGTTGGGGTCGAAGATATCAACCGCGGCTGCGACCTCAAAGCCACGCTCACCCGCGCGGTCCAGCATATTGTTGAGAACTGGCGTGGTGGTAAGGTTATCGCTCAGGCCAAACCAGCTCACCACGAACGCGTCAATGCCGGCGCTCTTGGCCTGATCGATCTGCGTGGCGGCAACGCCGGGGTCACGCGAGTCGTACTGCCCGATCGCCGGGCGATCTGACAGCACACCAGACTGCCAGTCCCACGTCATGGAACCGCCCCAGAACCCCATGTAGAACGCCCAGACCTGCCGCCCATTCTTCGCTTCTGCGGGAACGGCGGGCTGGAAAAATGTAGCAGCGAGGACCGCTATAGCGATCAGCACTGCCGCGATACCATGCTTTCGCACGATGGAAACTCCCAGATTACTTTGCGTTCGTCTTATGTCGGCGGGCCTAGCATGCGCCCACTATCCTGTACCATACCGTGTGCGACGCGGGCCGAGTATAGGTAATGCTGCCTATATCACCTCGCGCTGCACAAACAGAAACGGCCCGCATGGGGCCGCTCGTTAGCAAGTGGCGATGACTGGATTCGAACCAGTAACCCACGGCTTATGAGTCCGTTGCTCTGCCGATTGAGCTACCTCGCCTCTAGCCGAAAAAGTTTACTATGAGCGGGGAACTTTGTCAATAAATCCAACCCTGGCACGATTCTGAAGGCGAATTAATGGCACCTGAAGCGATCTAAACAACTTCATTGGTGGACAAATCGTTTGGTGATATTATGGACTCAAAGACAAACTCCTTATGGGCTGCCTGACGACCGCCCGCATCTCCAGGGGTGAAGATGAAAGCACCTGTTCCAAAACCA
>JABAOG010001636.1_pt1 | contig 11905 bp, 13 predicted proteins | sample 7062131 | NCBI WGS metagenome assembly JABAOG01 (sample SAMN14538629, study PRJNA623070) | marine sediment metagenome | biome: marine biome [ENVO:00000428]; feature: marine pelagic biome [ENVO:01000023]; material: deep marine sediment [ENVO:00002113] | place: India: Arabian Sea | collected... | reverse complement strand
ACCGCAGACGGCCGGGTCGGCCCCGCCGGCGGCACGGCATGAGGTGGGAGATGACGCTCGGATGGGCGCGAATCGATCGGATCCCCGGCGCGCGGCGCCTCGCCGCCGCGCTCCTGCTCCTCGGCGCCACGCTCGGCGCCGCCGGCGCGGCGGAGGCGCAGGATCGGAACATCCTCGAGCAGGCGGCCGCGAGCCGCGCGAAGGGGGATCAGAACGCTCCCGTCCTCGTCTACGAGATCGCCGACTTCCAGTGCCCGTACTGCGCCCGTTTCTCCCGCGACGTCTTTCCCAGGCTCGACAGCGCGTACGTTCGGCCCGGCAAGGTGCAGTGGGTCTTCGTCAACCTGCCGATCCCATCGCTCCACCCCAGGGCCTGGGCCGCCGCCGAGGCTGCGCTCTGCGCCGGCGGCGTGGCCGATCGGTTCTGGACGTTCCACGACCGCCTCTTCGCCGCCCAGGACGAGTGGTCCGATGCCGCCGAGCCGCACGCCATCTTCATCCGGTACGCACGCGAGGCGGACATCCCGCTCGACCGCTTCGAGGCCTGTCTCCTCGCCGACGGCGTGGCATCGCTCCTCCTCGAGGACATCGTCTTCGCCGCCTCGGCCCGCGTAAGCGGCACGCCGACCTTCGTGATCGACCGGGAAACCGTCGTGGTGGGGCTGAAAAGCTTCGAGGAGTGGCAGGAGTTGCTGGAGGAGGCGCTGCAACGTAAGAGCGCGGCGTCGCGGCGGTGAGCCCACCCGCCCCGTGGCGGCCCCCGGCCCTACGCCACCGGGCCGTCCTCCTCGATCACGTAGGCCGCGACCAGGCGACGCGCATCCACGAACATCCCGCCCGTGATCGCCGGCTCCTCCCGCAGCGCATCGATCAGCCGCTCGTACCGATCGAGCGCCTCCCCCGGAAGGTACACCACCACGTCGTGGAATGAACCCCGGTCCGCGAAGACCATGCGCACGGCAACCCGACCGTCGTTCGCCATTCGCTCACCGACTCCCGGGCCGACGCAGCTCGGCCAGTGAAAAAACGAAGACCAGCGTGGCCACCACCGCCGACGCCACGCACCAGCGGCACCACGCGTGGATCACGAACGCCTCGATCCCGGTCAGGTACGCGGAGAACCCGAACGCGCCCGCGCCCAATCCGACCAGCGCCAGCCCGAGCGGACGGCTCCCCGCGAGACCGGGCCGCAGGCCCACGAACGAGGCCGCGAACAGCACCCCGTACCCCACCACGCCCCACGCCGGAACCGGCACGCCCAGGAACACGGCCCACGGCGAGGCCTGCACCGTCTCACAGCTCCCCGCTCCGCACACCAGCGTCCCGACTACCCCCAGCTCGTGCAACAGCAGGTACACGGAGATGAACACGCCGACCAGCGAGAGTAGCGCGATCGCCATCCGGTTCAGCGGCGCCGCGACCGCGCCCGCCCCCGCCGACCGCGCCGCCGCGGCCGGCGCGACGCTCACGCGCCCGTCTCCTGTACGCTCGCCTCGATCACCTCGATGAGCGCGTCCAGCGCGAGAGGATCGCTCACGCGCCGGTTGTCGATGATCACCGTCGGCGTCCCCGGCACACCCAACCGCTCGCCCAGCAGCCGGTTCGCCGTCACCACGTCCGCGTGCGCATCGCTCTCCAGACACGCCTGGAACGCCCCGCCGTCCAGTCCGAGCTGCTCGGCGTAGTCCCTGAACGCGTCGACCGGCGCGCTCCTCGCGTACGCCCACGAGCTCTGCCGCGCGAACACCAGGTCGTGGTACTCCCAGAACTTCCCCTGGTCCGATGCACACCGACCCGCCCGCGCCGCCAGAACCGCATGCGCGTGAATCTCCGTGAGCGGGAAGTCGTAGTACACGAAGTGCGCCTTACCCGTGTCGACGTAGCGCTCCTTCAACACCGGCTTGATCTGTACCGCGAAGCTCCGGCAACCAGGGCACTGGTAGTCCCCGAACTCCACGATCTTCACCGGCGCAGCCGGGTCGCCCAGGATCTCCGGCTTCGCCACCTCGTACAGCCGCCGCGCATCCTCGACGCCCTCGAGCTCGACGAGCTCCGTGGTGGCCTGGCCACCCGGTCGGAGGACCGCGTAGCCGAGCGCCGCCAGGCCACCCACCGCGATCACCGCCAGCACGATGTAGAAGGCGCGCAGGTTCGACCCGGCGCCCGCCCCTTTGTGGACAGCCACCTCGTATCTCCTTGTGAAGAAAGGATATCGGATCCGTTCGCCTGTCCCTGTCCGGAGAAAGATGGCGCAACCTCCAGTCGGTTGCAAGGCCCCGCGCCTGGCGCCGGCGAACCGTGTCACGCGAGCGTGTGTGCGTGGAACGCGGCTTGCGTCAAACGTTTACGCCGCCGGCGCACGGGCCGGCCAACGAACGGACGGGCCCGGAGCGGCGATGCCGGGAACGCGGCGAACGAGTCCAGCGGAGACGGCCATGACGTTCACCCCAGTATCGGAGCGCGAGGACTACACCTTCCCGGCGGGCACGTTCGACGTGCGGGGGTGGGAGGTTCGGACGATGGCGGACGAGGAGAAGGTCGGCGAGGTTCACGACGTGTTGATCGACGAGGCGCGCGCGCTCCGCTATCTGGACGTGGACGTGGGGATCTTCGGGAAGCACGTGCTGCTGCCGGTCGGGCGGGCGCGGGTGGACGTGAAGGAGACGGTGGTGTGGGTGCCCGGCATGACCGAGGACCAGTTCCGCGAGATCCCGGAGTATCCGCACGACGTGAGGGCGGTGACGCGGGCGTACGAGGGCCGGCTGGCGGCGGCGTACGGCATGGAGCGGCAGGCGCCCGGGGTGCCGCCGGCGGGCGGCGTCGAAGCGGAGGAGGTGGGGCGGCTGGCGAGCCTTCGAGAGCTGGAGGACTTCGATGTGGCGGACGAGGATCCGGATCCACGGGGTTGGGAGGTGATCGCCGCGGACGGGCGCGCCATCGGATCGGTCCACGATCTGGTGGTCGACACCGAGGCGATGAAGGTGCGTTATCTGGACTGCGATGTGGACGAGGAGGCGTTGGGTCTGGAGAAGGAGGACCGGCACATCCTGGTTCCGATCGGATACGCTCGGCTGGATGAGCCGAACGAGAAGGTGATCGTGGACGCGATCACCTCGGCGGATGTGAGGAACCTTCCGGCGTTCGACGGGCTGCCGGTGACGCGCACGTACGAGGAGCGGTTGCACGGGCGGTTCTCGGAGGGGTTCCGGCGCACGGGTACGCGGCCCCATGCGCGCGGCGAAGAGGAGCGATCCTACGCGCCCCGTTCGAGCGACGGCGGCGGGGGCGCGGGCGAGCGAGGAGAGTAGTCGGCGGCCGCGCGACTCGATCCCGGCCCGGGCGTGGCCGGATCGGCGCGGGCCGGACGGATCGTCGGATGTCCGGGCGCCGGCCGGAGCGCTCCCGCTCGTGATGGAAGTATGAATGCGGAAAGGAGCGGGATCGGAAGTGCATGGCGCGACGGGTCCGGAGGGGACGGGGTGGTCGTGGTTCATCGGCGCGGTCGCGGTGGGTTTGTTCGCGTGGGGTGTGGCGGAGCTGTTGGGCGTGGGTCCGGGCGGTCCTGCGGTGACGACGTCGACGCCGATCGCGGCGGAGATCGCCCCGGCCGGCCGGAGCGAGCCGATCATGGAGCTGCATCGCCTGCTGCCGGACGCGACGGACGACCTGGGGCGGCTGGTCTCGGTGGATGGGACGGTCGTCGGCGATGCGTCGCCGGCCGGCTTCTGGGTGCGTGATCTCAGGGACAACATCGTGTTCGTGGGCGAAGGGACGGGTGGCCCGCCCGGGCTGACCGCCGGCGATGCGGTCCGGGTGGTCGGCCGGGTCGCGCTGCTCCCGCCGGACGAGCAGGCGCACCGCCTGGAGCGGGCGGGGCTGGTCCTGCCGGCGAGTGCGATCGTGATCAGGGACGTAAAGGTCCTGCCGACCGCGGGCGGGATCGAGGTGCTCCGGGAGTAGCGGCGCGGGCCGCGGCGTGGGAGCGGCCGCCAGCCTACGCGAGCAGGAGCTCGAGGGTGGCGGCGGTGTCCGCCAGGTCGGGGAGCACGGCATCGGCGCCGGCGGCTCCCAGCGCGGTGCGGTCGTAGCGCCCGGTCGCGACGGCGATCGCGCGCACGCCGAGCGCCCGGCCGCAGGTGATGTCGAACGGAGTGTCTCCGATCACGACGATGGCCTTGCCGTGGAACGCACGGCGAGTGAGCTCGCGGGCGCGCCGGACGGCGATCGCCGGGAGCTCGTCGCGGCGCTCGTGGTCGGAGCCGAACGCGCCGAACGAGAAGCGGCCGTCGAGCCCGGCCGAGGCGAGCTTCAGCGTCGCGCCCCGCTCGACGTTGCCGGTCAGGAGGCCGACCGCCACGTCGTCCGCCCGCTCGTCGAGCGCGTCGAGCACCTCGCGGATCCCGGGCATGACGGTGGTCTCGTGCCCCGGCCGTGCGAGCTCGCCGGCGAGCCCACGGAGGTAACAGCGCCAAAGCCGGTCGAGCCCCCGGTCGATCTGGCCGTCGGTCAGGCCTGCCTCACGCAGCAGCTCCCTGGCGATCTGGGGATCGGTCTTGCCGTCGAAGGGGTGCGTTGCGATCGACCCCGCGACGCCGTACACATCGAGGAGCGCGCGGTGGAACGCCCGCTTCGCGGCGCCGTTCGTGCTGAGGATGGTGCCGTCGATGTCGAACAGGATCAGCCGGTTCATGTGCGTGTAGAATCTCCGCGTATGAAATCCCGCATCGCGATCGCGCTCGTGCTCACGCCCGCCGGTGCGGCCGGGCTCGTGCTCCTGCTGCTGCCGTGGCCTCTGGCGCTGCGCGAGCGCAACCCGGACCGCACGGCGCTGATGGAGTACCGCCTCGAGCAGGCGGCCGCCCGCGGCACGACGCTCGAGATCCGGCAGCAGTGGGTTCCGCTGGACCGGATCTCGGGGCATCTGCGCCGGGCCGTGGTCGTGGCCGAGGATGCCCGCTTCTACGACCACCGGGGCATCGACTGGGCCGCGCTCCGTGAGGAACTGCACTACCAGGGGGACCCGGACTTCCAGTGGACGGATCCGGCGGACCTCCGGGCGTTGCTCGCCGCGGCCCGCTACTACGTCGACCATCGCGCCGAGATCCGCGGACGCAGCACGATCACCCAGCAGCTCGCCAAGAACCTGTACTTCTCGCCCGAGCGCTCGCTGCCGCGCAAGCTGGCGGAGTTCGTGGTCTCGCGCCGGCTGGAGCGGTTCCTCTCGAAGGAGCGGATCCTCGAGCTTTACCTCAACACCGCGGAATGGGGCCCGGGCGTCTTCGGCGCCGAGGCGGCGGCGCGCCACTACTACGGCCGATCGGCCGCCGATCTGACGCGGGACCAGGCCGCAGCGCTCGCCGCGACGCTGCCGCACCCGATCACCTCGAATCCCGCCCACCGTCCGGGGCGCATGCTCTGGCGCCGACGGCTGATCCTCGAGCACATGAGCGCGCCCGGTCGAGCCGAGACGGTACCGCTCGATTCGCCGGCCGCCCCCGCGCTGCCCGAGATCGAGGTCCCGCTGCTCGAGCGCGGCCGACGGCCGCGGGATGTCGCGGCCGATTCGATCAGGCCGCTGTCGTGACGGCCCGCTCGATCGCCTGCTCGACGGCATGGGCGGCCAGGACGCCGAGCGTCAGCAGCAGCGCCGGGCTGGGCGTCCGTGCGTCGACGGCGGTCGAGACCGCGAAGGTCACGTCGCCGTCGAACACGGTGTGCGCCGGAGCGATGCGGCGAGCGACGCCGAGCGCCGCCATGTGGGCCAACGCCTCGAGTGCGGACCGGCCGAGCGGCGCGTCGGTCGCGACCACGGCCAGCGTGGTATTCTGGCCGGGCTCGACGCCGCGCGCCAGGGGGCCGGCGCGGTCGGACAGCGCACCCTCCCGGATGGCGCGCACCGTGTCCAGGAAGCGGCCCGCCTCGTCGCATGCGCCGGCGATGATCCGGCCGCGCTCGTCGAGCACGTCGCCCATGGCGTTCACGAGCGCGAGCGCACCCACGGTGCAGCCGGGTCCCGGGACCGACCAGGTGCCGATCCCTCCGGGCATGGAGCCGGCCACGCCGCGCAGCTTGCCGACGGTCGCGCCGGTGCCCGCGCCGACCCGGCCTTCGACCACCGGGCGGTCGCTCGCCTCGTCGCAGGCGGCGCGCCCCATGGCCGGGTCGGGGCGGCGATCCGCCCGCCCGACGCCGAGATCGAAGATCACGGCGCCGGGCACGATCGGTACGCGCGCCACGGCGGTCTCGAACCCGGCGCCGCGCTCTTCGAGCCACGCCATCACGCCGGCGGCCGCCTCGAGGCCGTAAGCCGAGCCGCCGGTCAGCAGGATGGCATCGGCGCGCGGGACCACGTGGGTCGGCGCGAGCGTCTCGATCTCGCGCGTCCCCGTGGCGAGGCCGCGCACGTCGCAGGCGGCGCGGAACGGTCCGAGCACGACCGTGCAGCCGGTCGCCGCGTCCGCGTCCGTGGCGTGCCCCACGCGGATCCCCGGCACGTCCGTCAGACCCGGCATCAGGCCGCCCGCGACGGCGCCGCTGCCCGACCCTCCCCTTCGGCGTGCGACCGGACCGCGTCCCGAAACGCCAGCAGGAGCCGGCGGTCCGGGTCACGAGCCGGCGCGGCCGCCTCGTGACGCTCGGGGTGCCACTGCACCCCGAGCGTCCACGGGTGATCCCGCGCCTCGATCGCTTCGATGGTACCGTCCTCGGCCCACGCCACGACTTCGAGCCCCGCGCCCACGTCCTTGATTCCCTGATGGTGGAACGAGTTGATCAGCAGCTCGGCGCTCCCTACGATCGACTCCAGCCGGGAGCCGGGGGCGATCCGCGCCAGGTGCGTGCGCCGCTCCCACGCCTCCGCCTGCCGGTGCATCAGTGCGGTGCCGGGCCGCTGCGTCGGCAGGTCCTGGTAGAGCGTGCCGCCGCAGCAGACGTTCAGGAGCTGGCAGCCACGGCAGATCGCGAGCACCGGCAGCCGCCGATCGAGCGCCAGCTTGAGCGTGGCCAGCTCGACTCGGTCGCGCTCCGGCTTCACGATCCCGAGGCCCGGCAGCGGCGCTTCGCCGTACCGTGCCGGGTCCACGTCCTCCCCGCCGGTCAGGATCAGCCCGTCACACCGGTCCAGCAGGACCGGCAGCGAGCGCAGCGCGTGGGCGGGCGTGACCAGGAGGGAGGCCAGGCCGATCCGTTCGAGCACGTGCACGTAGATCGCGTACAGCGCGATCTCCGGACGACGGTACGGTCCCGCCTCGGGCACGATCGTCGAGGTCACGGCAACGAGTGGTCTCATGGTCCGACGCATCCGTCAAGAGCGGTGCCGTCAGCGTGGCGCCACGCTCGTCGACCGCGCCATCGCGCCACGGACCGCCTCCATCAGCAGCTCGCCGACCCGCGTGTTCGGGATCACGCCGCCGAACCGCTCGGCGCCGGGTCCCCGCGCGAAGAGCGGGATCATCTGCGCCGTGTGGTTCGTCGTCGTGTACCGCGCGACCAGCTCGCCGTCGTCGCCGGCCTGGATCGCCAGCCCGCCCGTCTCGTGGTCGGCCACGACGACCACCAGCGTCCCGGGACGCCGCTGCTGATACTCGAGCGCCACGCCGATCGCGCGGTCGAAGTCGAGCATCTCCGCGGTGACCGCGTCCAGCGGCTCATTGTCGTGCCCGCGCCAGTCCGGCTGCGAGCCCTCGACCATGAGGAAGAACCCGTCGGGATCGCCGTCCAGTACGCCGAGCGCGACGCGGGTCATCGCGTCCAGCGTCGGCGAGCGGCCGTCGATCGCGCGACGCATCCCGGCCGGCGCGAAGAGCCCGAGGAGCGCATCCACCGTGTCCGGCCGGAGCGCCTGCAACTGGTCCGCCGTCTCGACGTAGACGTACCGCTGCGTCAGTTCCGGCAGCAGCTCGCTGGCGCCCTCCACGCTCCCGTCGAAGAATTGCCGGCCGCCGCCGAGGATCACGTCGATCTGCTGCCCCGCGTACTGCCGCGCGATCTCCGGCTCCATCCGCCGGTGCACCACGTGCGCCGCGAACGATGCCGGCGTCGCGTGCGTGATCGTCGACGTCGCCACCAGGCCGGTCGCCAGTCCCAGCTCTTCCGCCACCTCCAGCACGGTCCGCCGGGGAAGCGAGTCCGGGCCGACGCCGATCGCGTAGTTGTACGTGCGTACGCCCGTCGCGTACACCGTCGCGCCCGCGGCGCTGTCCGTCACCCGGTGTGACGAGCTGCGCGTGTCCACCAGTCCGACCACGCGGAACGCCTCCACGGCCAGCGTTTCGGACGCGAACCGCGCCGCCGTCCAGTAGCTCGCCCCCGCGCCGTCGCCGATGAACAGGATCACCCGCCGCGGCTCGGGCGCCTCCCGCACCGGAGCCGGGGCCTCCGGCGCCATCCCGATGCAGCCGGCCAGCAGCCCGAGCGATGCCGGCGCAAGTCCACGAATTCGCATGGTCCCTCCAGACCTCATCATCTCCGCACGCGCCTCGCTCGGCGCGACTCTTGCGCCCTGCCGACCCGACACCCTATCACCGTCCGCCGGAGCCCGACCATGAACGATCGCAGCGAGTTCGCCCCGGAAGAGCGCGATCCGGACTTCGAATTCTACGACGCCGCCGTTCCCGACATGCCACCCTCACCGGCCGGCGCCAACGTCGACATCGGGGGCGAAGCGGCCGCTTCTCGCCGGAACGCCGGCCTGCCGGACCACCTCGCGCATCAGCCCGAACACACGCCCGGCCGCCCCACCCCGGGCGCCGAGCCGGTCCTCGGNNCCTCGGCTACGACGGGCTGCGCACGGACGACCTCCTCGCCTGGATCCAGGAGGCCGATCCCGACCCCGAACCGCTCCGCGCCATCCTCGCGTACGAACGCGGCCACCGGAACCGACAGCCGGTCATCGACCTGTGCGTCGACCGCCTCCGCAAACTGGGTGAGACATCCGAAAGCTAAGCCCGCGGCGGGCGCGCCGGCAAGCCGCGACCGCCGCGCCCCATCCACGGCCGCGTTGCCGGCCACGCCAGCGCGAACAACCACGCCGGCCGCCCCACGACCCGCGACCACACCCCGACGCCGCCGTGCCGCCCGCGCATACGAATTCGGCGCCACGGTACCCCGCGACGCCGATCTACAGGAATCCCCCGCGATCCGCCCTACACCACCGACCTGCTCCCCACGCCCGCACCACCCCGGCCCAACCGCCGCTCGATCCGCTCGAGCAGATCCTCGAGCCGGAACGGCTTCGGCACCACCTCGCCCGCGCCCCGCTGCCACGCCTCCTCCCTCACGTCGGCGTGAGGGTACGCCGTCACCATCATCACCGGCAGCTCCGCCCAGCGGTCGTCCGCCCGGATCCGTCGCAGCACCTCCAGCCCCGACATTCCCGGCATCATCACGTCCATCACCAGGAGATCCGGCCGCTCGGACTCCAGCAGCGAGAGAAGCTCCGGCCCGCTCGGCGCAGTCCGCACGGCGTAGCCCTTCCCCTGTAGCGCGATGTCCAGTCCCCGCAGCAGTGCCGGGTCGTCATCGGCAACGAAGATCGTCGCATCCATCGGTCTCGTCATGGCCTGTGCGCCCATAGCAAGACTGACGCCAGGGTGTGCCGCCCGAAAACCGCCACGTTCACTACCCTTTCCCCCCACGGCCGCCGATGCGTGCGGCGCGAGTGTCCCAGACTGGCCCGCTTACGCCCCGGAGAGGAGGGCCGCGGCGCGGGCGGGGTCGAGGTTGCCGCCGGAGAGGACGACGACGACGCCTCGTGCGTCACCGTTCCAGGCGCCGGAGAGGAGCGCGGCGGTGGTGGCGGCGCCGGAGAACTCGACGAGGAGCCTGGAGCCGGTCAGGAGGCGGCGGGCGGCGTCGGCGATGGCGTGGTCGTCGACGGTGACGACCTCGTCGACCAGGGCGCGGGCGAGCTCGAAGGTAAGGTCGCCGGGCCTGACGGGGAGGAGGCCGTCGGCGATGCTGGGCCGGACGTCGATGGTGGTGGGCGCACCGGCCTCGAGGGAGCGGCGCATGGCGTCGGCGCCGACGGGCTCGACGCCAACGATGCGGCACTCGGGCCGGTCGTGCTTGATGCACGCGGCGATGCCGCCGAGCAGCCCGCCACCGCCGACGGGGACGAGGACGGCGTCGACACCGGGCCAGTCTTCGAGGATCTCGAGCCCGACGGTCCCCTGCCCGGCGACGATGTCCGGGTGGTCGAAGGGCGGGATCATGACGAGGCCGCGTTCCGCGGCGATGGCCTCGGCGCGGCGCTGGCGCTCGAGGGAGGTGGTCCCTTCGAGAACGATCTCGGCGCCGAGTCGTCGAGCGCCGTCGCGCTTGACGTCGGGCGCGGTGGTGGGCATGACGACGACGGCGGTGACGCCGAAGGTCCGGGCGGCGAGGGCGACGGCCTGGGCGTGGTTACCGGAGGAGTAGGTGATGACGCCGCGCCGGCGCGCCGCGTCGGGGAGGCGAGAGATCATGGTGAACGCGCCGCGGATCTTGAAGGCGCCGGCGCGCTGGAGGTTCTCGCACTTGAGGCGGACCTCGACGCCGAGGGCCTCGGAGAGCCAGTCGGCGGGGAGCAGCGGCGTGCGAACGGCCGTGCCACGCAAGCGGTGCGCGGCGTCCCGGATGACGGACGGCTCGACGAGGGCGCTCACGCGCCGATCTCCTCGTCGAGCGAGGTCGCGCCGCCGGCGGGCGCGAGGCTGGACTCGTCCCCGGACGCGCCAGCGGGCGAGTCGACGGGTTCGTCATCGGCGCCGGCCTCGGCGCCGTCCTCGGGGACGAGGCGCGCGACGTCGACGACGGAGTCGCCGCTGTCGAGGGCCATGAGGCGGACGCCCTGGGTCGCGCGGCCGATGACGCGGATCTCGCGGACCGCCTGGCGGTTGACCACGCCGTTGCGGGTGATCAGCATGAGCTCGTCGTCCGGCAGGACCTCCTTGATGGCGACGACCTTCCCGGTACGCGGGGTGATCCTGAAGTTGATCACGCCCTTGCCGCCCCGGCGCTGGAGCCGGTAGTCCTCGATGCGGCTGCGCTTGCCGGCGCCGTTGTCGCTGACGACGAGAAGCGTGGCCTCGACCGCCGTGCTCTTGCGTACGACGACCATGCCGATCACGCGGTCGTCGCCCTCGAGCGTGACGCCGCGCACGCCGGTGGTGGCGCGGCCCATCTGGCGGGCGTCGGACTCGTGGAACCGGATCGCCTTGCCGTTGCGCGTGGCGAGGATCACCTCGTCGTCGCCCTCGGTGACCTGGACGTCGATGAGCTCGTCGCCGTCCTCGATGTTGATGGCGTTGACGCCGACGACGCGCACGTGCGAGTAGGCGCTGAGCGCGGTCTTCTTCACGACGCCGCGCCGGGTCGCGAACATGAGGTACTGGTCCTCGCGGAACTCCCGGACCGGGACCAGCGCCGCGATCTGCTCGGCCTCGCGCAGCGCGATCAGGTTCACGATCGGCTTGCCGCGCGCCGCGCGGCCCGCCTGCGGGATCTCGTGCACCTTGAGCCAGTAGCAGTGCCCCTGGCGGGTGAAGAACAGGAGGTAGTCGTGGGTCCGGGCGCAGAACAGGTGCTCGACCCAGTCCTCGTCCTTGGTCTCCATCCCCATGAGGCCGCGGCCGCCCCGACGCTGCGACCGGTACGTGTCGAGCGGGATCCGCTTGATGTAGCCGCCGTGGGTGACGGTGATGACCATCTCCTCGTCGGCGATGAGGTCCTCGAGCGAGAGCTCGGTGCTGTCGCCAACGATCTCGGTGCGCCGCTCGTCGCCGTAGGTCGAGGCGATCTCGCGCAGCTCGTCCTTGATGATGCGGAACCGCAGGTCGCGGCTCGCCAGGATCTCCCTCAGCTCGGCGATGGTGGCGCGGATCTCGGTGAGCTCGCGCTCGAGCTTCTCGATCTCGAGGCCGGTGAG
>JABAOG010003663.1_pt2 | contig 11906 bp, 13 predicted proteins | sample 7062131 | NCBI WGS metagenome assembly JABAOG01 (sample SAMN14538629, study PRJNA623070) | marine sediment metagenome | biome: marine biome [ENVO:00000428]; feature: marine pelagic biome [ENVO:01000023]; material: deep marine sediment [ENVO:00002113] | place: India: Arabian Sea | collected... | reverse complement strand
GCACCTCGTGCTCACCGCGGCGCGGGTAACTGGGCAGCACGACGATGAGGCGCAGCTCGCGCTGGATCACGAGGTCAGGCGATCGTTCTTCGAAGACGCGGTCGACATCTCGCAGACCGTCAGACTGCTGGAAATCTGCGAGCGCCGCGGAGCCGACGTCGCCACAATCGAGCAGGCGTTGCGCAGTGGCGAGGCGCATGCCGCCCTGTCGACCGACATGAAGCAGGCGCTGGACTTCGGCGTCCGCGCGAGCCCGACAATGACGTTCAACGAGGGCCGTCAGACTCTGACGGGCAACGTCGGCTATCGCGTCATCGAGGCGAACGTCCGTGAACTGATTCGGCACCCGCGCGACCAGCAGTCCTGGTGCTGACTGGGCGGACGCGGCCGCCGACGCGCACCTCGGGTCGGGACGACCGGATCACTGGCGATCCTCGTCCATCGCGAGACGCACTCGGCGTCCCCAGGAATCGAACAGCATCTTCAGGTTCTGCTGCCGCGAGAAATCCGTGTTCTCGTTGTACTCCTTGCCGACTTCCTGAGGGCCTTCATAGATCGCCAGCAAGACGCCGGTCTTCGCATCTCGGACCTCGACGCTGATCTGCATCTCGCCGGAGCCCTTCGTGATGACCTTCTCCTTGCGTTCCGCGTACGGCATGAAGCTGACGATCGTCAGGGTCAGCTCCATGACGCCCTCGCCGGGCCGGGTCACGATCTCGTAGCCGCCGTTGCCGGAAATCTGGTCCCGCATGGACTCGTGAAATTCCTTCTGCAGCGCCCCGACGTTCCGTTCGGAGATTTCCCACCTGAAGGTCTGACCCTCCGTCCAGGGCGGCGGAACGATCTTCGTATTGTCGACATCGAGATCGTTGATCATCAGCTTGTCGTACTGCGCAAAATCGACGCCCGGCCGCTCGTATTGGACATTCAGCGGGGCTGCGAAGCTGGCGAGGTCGTCTTGGGCGCTGACGGCAGCGACGGTGCCGCAGCACGCGACGCCCAGCAACACGGCGAATTTTCGTTTCGACTTGTTCTTGTAGGTCATCGACTCTGACTCCTCCATCACGATCTGCGACGACGTCGGCGCGCTCGGCGAACGCTGGTGGCGGACGATGATAGCACGACGCCGCAAGCGTCCCGGTCGACGCGACCGCGCGCGGATCGGCACGCCGTGGGTACCACAACGGCTTATTGGTATCATCGTCCGCCGGATCAGTCCGAGGAGACGACGGGTTGAATCGAAGGTACATTCCCCATATCCCGGGATGTTCATCTGCAATCTCTTGATTGCATTCACGCCGATGGAAGCACTCGAGGCGACCGTCGGGAAAGCCGCTTTCAGCGTAGGTCTCCAGGTCAGGCGCGCCGCTCGGCGAACTCGGCGAGGGCTTCTCGCTGATCGGCTAGAATTGGCTGCCGGAAATCTGACCGCCGTCACATGCCCGGAACGTACAAAGACCACGGCGATATCCGTTCCGGCAATTGCTACAAGGTGAAGTTGCTGATGTCTGTACTCGACATCGAGCGCGAGTGGATCCGCGTCGAATCACATCCGCGGCACGTGACGATGGAGCAATTCGGTGCCGGCTGACCGCGCCGCCGGTCCGGATCGCCCCGACTACGCCATCAGGCCGGCGACGAATGCGGATTCGGCAGAGATACGCGCCGTGCTGGTGACGGTCCTCCGCGAGTATGGCCTGTCACCCGACCCGTGCGGCGTGGACGCGGACCTCGACGACATCGAGCGGAATTACTTCGCGCGCGGCGGCTGGTTCCGCGTCGTCGAGGTGCCTGAGCGCGACTCGGGCGGCCGCGTCGCGGGCTGCGCGGGCCTGTACCCGCTGAACTCGGAAGACGTCGAGATTCGCAAGATGTACCTGCTGCCGGAGCTGCGCGGGCTCGGCATCGGCCGCAGGCTGCTCGAGGATGCGATCGAGGATGCCCGCCGACTCGGCTACCGACGCCTGCGACTCGAGACCGCCTCCGCGCTGCGGGAGGCGATCGCGCTCTACCGGAGTGCCGGTTTCCACCGCGTCGCCCGCCCGGCTGCGGCCGACCGGTGCGACCAGGCGTGGGTACTCGATATCGACCCGACAGCGGCGGACGCACGAACTGACGAGGTCAAGTGACCATGACGATCGACATCATCGAGGCGAACCTGGAGGAAGAGGCGCTGGTCCGCGGCATCATCGACGTGCTCGATTCCTATGCGCGCGAACCGGTCGGCGGGCAGGAACCACTCGCCGCGGAGGTGCGCGAGCGGCTGCTGACTGACCTGAGAACCGTCGGCGCGGCGGTCATCTTCGCGGCCCTGGACCAGGAACGGGTCGTCGGCATCGCCGTCTGCATGAGGGGCTACTCGACGTTCACGGCACGACCCCTGCTGAATATCCATGACCTCGCCGTGCTGCCCGAGTGGCGCGGCCGGGGCGTGGGCACGGCGCTGCTGGCTGCCGTCGAGCGAAAGGCCCGGGCGGACGGCTGCTGCAAGCTGACGCTGGAAGTGCTGGACGACAACGAGGGCGCGCGGCGCCTGTACGAGCGCCTTGGGTTCGGGGACGGCGGCCCGGGCGACCGGGAGACCACGACCCTGTTCATGCAGAAGCCGCTGTAGTGGGATGTGGCCGGGCTGGTATATTGGTGGGACAGCACTTCATGGGGTAAGGGGCACAGGAGAGTCCAATGAGACGAGTCAAAGAAATACTCGCGAACAAAGGCACAGACATCTGGTCGATCGGACCGGACGCGACCGTCTACGAAGCCATCCACCTGCTCGCGGAAAAAGAAATCGGCGCGCTGCTCGTCATGGAGGGCGACGACCTCGTCGGGGTGATCTCCGAGCGGGACTACGCCCGTCAGATCATCCTGAAAGACAAGTCCTCCCGGAAAACGCTCGTGCGGGACATCATGACGAGCAAGGTCATCACCTCGGAACCGAATCAGGAGATCGCCGGATGCATGGCGATGATGACGCAGAACCGAATCCGTCACCTGCCAGTCGTCAAGGACGGCAAGGTGGTGGGCGTCGTTTCGATCGGCGACGTGGTCAAGGCGGTGATCGCGGAACAGCAGGCAACGATCGTCGACCTCGAGAAATACATCAGCGGCTAGTCGCTTCCGGCCTGCCGGAAGTCCACGCCCAGTGAGCGCAGCTTGCGATACAGGTGCGTGCGTTCCATGCCGACGCGTTTCGCCAGCTGGCCCACCTTGCCACCGCACAGTGACAACTGTTCGGTCAGATACGCCCGCTCGAAGTGCTCGCGTGCCTCGCGCAGCGGCATCGACAGCAGGTCGCGTTCGATCAGGGGCGTATCGACCGCCCCCGTAGGCTGTAGGAAGCCCTCCAGCTCAGCCAGGCCGATCTCCTCCGGTCCCCCGCCGGCCAGCAGATTCTCGACGAGATTCGCGAGCTCGCGCACGTTGCCGGGCCACGGATAGTTACGCAGGCGATTCTGCGCCGCCACGCTGAAGCGCCGGAACGGATACCGGTTGTCGTCCACGAGTCGATCGACCACATGTTGCAGCAGTTCGGAGACATCTTCCGCATGCTCGCGCAGCGGCGGCACCCGCAACACACTCTTCGAGAGCGTCGTGACGAGGTCTGCCCTGAGGCCGGCCCGCGCCGGATCGCCGTGCGCCACCGCGTCGATCGACGCGAGTACCCGGATGTCGAGCGGCGCCCGCTGCGCGCGGCCCAGCCGCGCGTACTCCCCCTGATCCACGACGCCCTGCAGAATCCGCTGACCCTCGTCGCAGAGGTCGCGCAACTCGCCGATGAACAGCGTTCCGCCGGCCGCCTGCTCCAGGTAGCCCACTTCGACGCCATCCGCCGTCTCGGTTCCCAGCAGCAGGGAGGCCGCATTTTCCGCAGGCATTGCGGCGGCATTCAGGGCCACGAACGGTCCGTCGCGGCGGCCGGACATCGCGTGGATCGTCCGCGCGCAGGACTCGCGGCCCGAGCCGGCTTCACCGATCAGCGCAACCGGGAAGTCTCGCCGCGCGACCTGCTCCAGCTGCCGCCGCAGCGCCTGCATGAGCTCGCTCTTGCCGACGGGCGCGAGCGCCCCGGCCGGGGCGCGGCGGGCGGGTGCCGCCGGTGCCAGCGGCTCGGATTCGAGCCCTTTCTCGACAGTTCGCAGCAATTTGGCGATAGATAGCGGCTTTTCGACGAAATCTACCGCCCCGAGGCGAGTCGCCTCGACGGCCGTCTCGACGGTACCGTGCCCGGACATGATCACCACCGGACACTTCAGATCGCCCCGCTCTGACCACTCGTCGAGCAGGCTGATGCCGTCCGTATCGGGCATCCAGATGTCGAGCAGCACCAGGTCGGGCGAGCTCGCCGCCAGCTGGCGCCGCGCCTCGCGCGCGTCACCGGCGGTCGATACCCGATAGCCCTCATCCGTCAGGATCTCCTCGATCAGCGTCCGGATATCCGACTCGTCGTCCACGACGAGAATGTTTGCCGTACTCATGCGCGCTTCCTCCGCTGGTCACCGCTGGGTGACCGCCTGTCCGATCCGGAGTCCTTCGGCGATTCTCCGATCGGTAACCGCACGACGACGCTGGCGCCCCCCGTATGGGAATTCTCTGCGCTCACCGTTCCACCGTGCTCTTCTACCAGTTTCTTGACGATCGCGAGGCCGAGGCCGGTGCCCTTGCTCTTCGTCGTGACGTACGGGTCGAACAGATGCTCCATCGCCTCCGGATCGATGCCCGGCCCATTGTCCGAAACCCTGATCTCCGCGAACGGCCGTCCCGCAAATTCGACCACTCGCGTGGCAATCTCGACGTGCGGATCCGGCATGCCCTCGGTGGCCTCCATGGAATTGCGGATCAGGTTGTGCAGGAGCTGGCGCAGCCGCACGTCGTCCGCATATACCTCGTGCAGGGAAGCGTCCAGGTCCAGTTCCACGATCGGCTGGCTTCCTTCCGCCCGATAGAGGTAGGCGACCTCCCTGACGAGCTGATTGAGTTCGAAGCGCGAGATCGTGATCTCCGGCGCGCGCGCGTACTCGCTGAACGCGTTCACCATGTCCCGCATGGCCTCGACCTGTGCGACGATCGTGTGCGTGGCGCGGTCCAGCACCTCCGCTTCCATGTCCTTCATACTGCCCAGGTACCGGCGCCGGATCCGCTCGGCCGACAGCTGGATCGGCGTCAGCGGGTTCTTGATCTCGTGCGCGAGGCGCCGCGCGACTTCGCCCCAGGCCGCGTCGCGCTGCGCCTGCAGCAGTTCCGTGATGTCGTCGATCACGATCACGCTGCCCGCCGGCTCGTCGACCTCGGCGGGCAACGCGCTGCTCGCGCACACCAGCTCCCGGCGGCCGGCGTCCGTCCGCACGGTCACGCGCTCGCGCCACTCGGTCTCGCCGGACTCCCAATGCTCATGCAGCGCCTGCGTGAACGCGGCCAGCTCCGGGTGTCGGTCGGCCAGCGCGGCCAGTGGCAAACCGGCGGCGCTCGCCAGGTCCGCGTTCAGGATCGTGCCGGCGGCCTCGTTGGCGTTGCGGATGTGGCCGTCGTGCTCGACCGCGATCACGCCGGTCGACAGACGCGCGAGTATCGCCTCGACGTTCGCGCGCTCCTCCTCCAGTTTCTCCCGACTCAGCCGAGCCTCCTCGCGGGCGTCCCCGAGGCGCTGAATCATCTGGTTGAACGAATCGATCAGAAAGCCGATTTCGTCATGCGTCGTCGCCGGCAGTCGGGTGTCGAAATTGCCTTTCGCAACCGCATGCGTTCCCGACACGACGGAGAGCACCGGCGCGACCNNTCTCGTCATGCGTCGTCGCCGGCAGGCGCGTGTCGAAATTGCCCTTGGCCACCGCGTGGGTGCCGGATACGACGGACAGCACCGGCGCTACGAGGCGCCGCGCGAAGAAGAACGCGCCATAGACTGCCGCGAGCAGCGCCAGCATCACGACCAGCGTGAGCGTCAGCACGGAACTCGCCATGAGCGGATCGCGGAGAAACACGAGCTCGTTGTAGTTCGTAAATGTACTCTCCACCGAGTCGACGAGCGTGCCGATTCGTTCCGGCACCGGGTAGAGCACCTGCAGCGTCAGCTGGTCCGCGTCGAGGCGCGCCCGCGGCAGGATCAGGGCCGCCCGCACCTGGTAACTGCCGCCCCCGACCGGATCGATGCCGACGTAGGTGCCGGCCTGGCGAAGCTGCAGCGTCACCTCCTCCGGCGGCGGCACCGGGAACCCGACCAGCGCATCCTGCTGGGTCGTCGCGAGGACGAGATTGCTGCTGCCGTAGATCGTGATCTCGCTCGCGCCGTGTTCCCGGCGCAACCGATTGAGGGTCTCGTATATCTCGTCGCCGTCGCTGCGCAGAAGTTCGACGGCCATGATCTGGGTCCGCTCCATGCTCGTCTGTATCCGACGATCCAGAGCCGAGCGGCTCAGGATCAGCGCGTCGCTGAGGCCGCCCTGGATCTCGATATCGAACCAACTGTCGATGCCGCGGCTCAGCACCTGCACCGCGAACACGTAGACCACGATAATCGGCGCCACCGTCAGACCAACGATTGCGATTAACAGCCGCGCCTTCAGGCGGGTGCCGGGAACCCGGCGCCGATAGTCGCGCATCAGGCGATAGAGGTTGCCGATGATCAGCGCCAGCAGGATCAGGACGCCGGCGGCGTTGACCAGCAGCAGAAGGTCGTGGAGACGCCCGAACTGCTCGGAATCCTGGGCGGTCTGGCTCAGCAGCAGCAGCGCCGCTGCGCCAAGCAGCACCGCGACCGTGATCAGCACGGTGTAGAGGAATCTTTTCAGTCGCCGAGTTTCCATGTGTACCAGTCGCTGACGAGCCGGAATCCCTCGCTCCAGAAAGCGATCAGGCGCAGCGGTCCGGGCAGGGTGTCCTGATCCAGCACCGCTCGCATCGCGATTTCGTACCTGCCCTGGGGATCCAGGATGGACGCGTCGATGATCGGCAGATCGACGACGCGGCCCATGTTATTCAACGCCGAGAACAGCGTGGCGAATGAATCCTGTTCGCCACTGTTCACATTCTTTATGACGTACCGTTCGCTGAGCGGCTGATAGCTGAGCTGGTAATCCTGCTTCAGCGAGGCGATGCGGGCGTCGACCCAGAATCGTCGGATGCGATTGACCTCGAACTGCAGCTGGATTGTCAAAGTGACGCCGTTCTCCAGCGCCTCCAGCGCATCGTCGCTGAGCCGGTAATCGATGCGCGCCGTTGCATACCAGACGCCATCCGTCAGCCGGGAACTCGCGCTGCGAATCTCGAACGGCTTGCCCTTGGCATCGGCCGGCGACGCCACCACGGCCAGCAGGGCCAGCAGCGCGGCCAGTGCACGATGCCGGGCGCGGCCGCACCGCACCGGGCCACCGTCATGCCCGGCCGCCGCTGGCCGCGCCGGCCACGCGTCGCTTGTCACTTCGACACGCATCGCCTGCCGACATAACCACCTGAAAACAATGCGCTAATCCGACAGCTCATCACCCGCTGCGCTCCATTAAAGCATAATAGAAGCCATCGGTATCCGGCGTGCCCGGCAGCAGTTGCACGCCTGACTCGACCGGGACGACCGCGTCGGGCGCCTCCAGCCTGACTTCGGTTGCGTCCGGGTGCGCCGCCGCGAATCGCGCGACCACCGCGTCGTTCTCCTGGCGCAGGATCGAACAGGTCGCGTACAGCAGGCGCCCGCCGGCTGCGAGCAACTCCCACGACGCGTCGAGCATCTCGAGCTGTCGCCCCGCCATCGCCTCGATGTCCTCGGGGCGCCGCAGGAACTTGATGTCGGGATGACGGCGGATCACGCCGGTCGCCGAGCACGGCGCATCGAGGAGGATCCGGTCGAAACGGCGCCCGCCGGCTCCCGCGGCGAACTCACGGAGGTCCGCGGTGACGACCTCGGCCGAGAACCCGGTCCTGCGCAGGTTGTCCCGCACCAGCTCGTTCCGCGCGGCATCGGAGTCGACGGCCACGAGAGCCAGTTCGCCCGCACCGCACTCCAGCAGGTGCGTCGTCTTGCCTCCCGGCGCGGCGCAGGCGTCCAGCACCCGCATCCCCGGCTTCGGGGCCAGGAAATCGGCCGCGAGCTGGGCGGCCGCGTCCTGCACCGATACGTCGCCGTCCTCGAATCCGGGCAGCGACGCGACCGGCAACGCCCGGGCCAGTCGCAACGCGTCCGGGTACGCGGCCGGCGCGTCGGTCGCGATGCCTGTCTCGGACTCCAGCCGCGCCGCATACGCCGCGCGCGTCGTGCGGGCGCGGTTGACTCGCAGCCACATCGGCGGCGGCGCCAGCGCCGCGGCCAGGGCCGCGCCCCAACGCCTTGGCCAGTCGGACCGAATCCGGTCGATCAGCCACTGCGGGTGCGAGTACCGGCCCTCGTCGTCCGTCAGCGCGTGACTCAGGAGCGCGTCCTGTTCCCGCTGGAAGCGGCGCAGCGCCGCGTTGACCAGCCCGGCTGCGCGCTGCCGTCCGAGAGTCCTGCTCGCGTCGACCGCGGCCGAGATCGCCGCATAGGGCGGTTGCCGGGCTTCAATCAATTCATACAGCGCGACGGAGAGCAGCGCCTCGAGGATCCGGTCGCGCGTCCGCAGCGGTCTCTCCAGGAGGTCGGCGATGATCAGGCGGTGGCGGTGATGCCAGCGCAACGTGCCGAACGCGAGGGCCCGTATCTGGGAGCGTTCTCTGTCGGGCAGTTGCTCGGTCAGGATCTCGGCGAATGCCCGGTCCAGGCTCCTGCCCTTCGCGAGCACGAGGTCGACGGCCAGCGCGGCGAACGCCCGCGCCCGAGCGCCTGCGTTGCGCCTGGTGCGCCGCGGTCCGGCATCGGACCGCGGCCGCTCTCCGCTTCCGGCGGCCGGCGTCATGTTCCGAGGGTCTTGCCGGCCAGCGGATAACCGTTCGCGAAACGGGCGGCGGGCATGCGTCGCCGACCCGGCATCTGGATTTCGGTCAGCCGGAGCAAGCCGTTCCCCGTCTGCACGTCGACGCCTTGCGCGCCGATGGCAATCACGCGCCCAGGCGGCGCATCGACCGCCGGCGCGCCCTCGACCGGCCGCGCCGCCCAGCAACGCATCCGCTCGGAGTCGAGCAGGGTCTCGGCGACGGGCCACGGGTGATAGGCGCGAATCAGGCGGTCGATCTCGACGGCCGAACGGCTCCAGTCGATGGCCGCGTCCGACTTGCCGATCCGCCCCGCGTAGCTCGCGGCCGCGTCGTCCTGCGGCGTCACGCCGGCGGACCCGTCGAGTATGCCGTCGAGCACGTCGCGCAATAGTTTCGCGCCGAGTGCCGCGAGTCGCGCCTCCAGGGCGTCGGCCGTGTCCGTCGGCTCGATCGCGAGCTCTCGCATCGCGAACACCGGGCCGGTGTCGAGGCCCGCCTCCATCCGCATGATGCTGACGCCGGTCGTCCGGTCGCCCGCCAGAATCGCCGCCTGCACCGGCGACGCGCCCCGCCAGCGCGGCAGCAGTGACGCGTGAACGTTGATGCAGCCGGCGCGCGGGATCGCGAGCACGGCGGGGGGCAACAGCAGTCCGTAGGCCGCCACCACCGCGAGATCGAGGCGCAGTGACCGCAGCTGCTCCTGAACCTGCTCGTCCGACAGCCGCGCGGGTTGCAGCACGTCGATGCCGTGCTCGAGCGCAAATTGCTTGACGGGGCTCGGCCTCAGCTTGCGCCCGCGGCCGGCAGGCCGATCCGGCTGCGTCAACGTGACGACGACGTCGTGCGGCGAATCGACGAGCGCGGCCAGCGATGGCACCGCGAAGTCGGGGGAGCCGGCGAACATGATGCGGGCGGAATCGGGGTCAGACCCCAATCTGGCAGGCGCTGCAAGCGATTCGGCGGGCAATTAAACGAAACCGGGGTCAGGCCCCAATTCCCCGCTCAGATCACGGGCGCCGCCACGCGGTCCCCACCGGAATCGCGCTTGCGTGCCTTGACCGCCTTCTTCTTGATGCGCTGCCGCTTCAGCTGCGACAGGTAGTCGACGAACAGCTTGCCGTCCAGGTGATCGATCTCGTGCTGGATGCAGACCGCCAGCAGGCCGTCGGCGTCGATCTCGAACGGTTCACCGCTGCGGTCCAGCGCGCGCACGCGTATCTGTTCGGCACGCTCGACCGAATCCGTGATGCCGGGTACCGACAGGCAACCCTCTTCGCCAAGCGTGACGCCGTTACGCTCCAGGATCTCGGGGTTGATGAAACAATACGGTTCGTCTTTCGTATCGGAGATGTCGAGAACCAGCACGCGCTTGTGGACATCGACCTGCGTCGCCGCCAGGCCGATGCCCGGCGCCGCATACATGGTCTCCAGCATGTCATCGACGAGCCTTCGCAGGTCATCGTCCACCGATTCGACCGGCGCCGCCTTGGTCCGCAGCCGAGGATCCGGGTATTCCAGTATCGTCAGCAATGACATAAGTTTCCCTTCATAATTCGTGTACAGCGCTATGAAATACTGGCAATTTTATGATATATCGGCGTCTAGATACCGGACGCATCGGCAGGCAAACGGGGTCGCCTGGGTCCGGGCTTGTTGTTGTCACACACGCTTTCGGTCGACGACCGCGATTATAGCAGCGGCTTTATCCGGCCAGACGCGTAATTGAACATTAGGGATGGGCGTCCTATGAATGAGTCCCTGCCGCTTCGCCGCTCGGCCGGTTTCATCGCGACCGGACTGTTCCTGCTGATCCTGGCCACCTCGCTCGCGGCCCAGTCCGGCTCCAACGTCGTGTTGAATCCCGATCATCCGGAACGTTATGTCGTGAAGCGCGGGGACACGTTATGGGACATTTCGGCGATGTTTCTCCGCGACCCGTGGTACTGGCCGGAGATCTGGCAGGTCAATCCGCAGGTCGAGAACCCACACCTTATATACCCCGGGGACGTGCTCGTCCTCGTCTATGTCGACGGCGAACCCAGGCTTCAGCTCGAGCGCCGGGCGGAATCGGGTGTCACGGAACGCCTCTCGCCGCGGATCCGCAGCGAAGACCTGGACGAGGCGATCCGGACGATACCCCTGTCAGCGATCGGCCCGTTCCTGAGCAAGGGGACCGTCCTCGAGAACGATCAGATCAGGAGGCTGCCGCACATCGTGGCGATCCGCGACGGTCACCTCGTCGCCGGCGCGGGCAATGACGTGTACGTGCGCGGCAAGATCGGCAACGTCAACCAGGGTTACAGCGTCGTCCATATCGGCGACCCGCTGATCGATCCGGACGACGGTTCGACGGTCGGCTTCGAGGGGATATTCGTCGGCGAGGGCTCCATCACACGCGCCGGCGACCCGGCGACGCTCCGGCTGACGCAGTCGCAACGGGAGGCGCTCACCGGTGACCGCCTGCTCGAGCAGGACTTCGACATCCCGCTGCAGTTCATCCCGCGCGCGCCGGACGCCGATGTGGACGGCCGGATCATTCACGTCGTCGGAGGCGTCGCGCTGATCGGCCAGTACAACGTCGTCGTGCTGAACCGTGGCGAGCGGCACGGTCTGGACGTCGGCCACGTGCTGACGGTGTGGCAGGCGGGCGCCACGGTGCAGGACCGAACTGCCGGTGGCATGGTCGAACTGCCCGACGAGTCGGCGGGTACGCTGATGGTCTTCAAGACCTACGATCGCATCAGCTACGCGCTGATCATGGAGGCGACCAGCGAGATACACGTGCTAGACAAGGTCAAGAAGCCAATCTGACGACAACCGTCAGTTAGCCCGGCTGTCAAAGCCGCGGCATTACTGTTGAAATAGAGCGCGCCGGCCATCGCCGGCGCGTTTTCTATTGCACGGTTGCATCGTGTCCACGAACGAATGGCTGACCCTGGGACTCGCGTCCGGCATCCGCGGCGCCGACGCCGCGGCCCTGCTCGAGCGCTTCGGCGAACCGCGGACGATCCTGTCGGCCGGCGTTGCGGAAT
>JABAOG010009620.1_pt1 | contig 11911 bp, 14 predicted proteins | sample 7062131 | NCBI WGS metagenome assembly JABAOG01 (sample SAMN14538629, study PRJNA623070) | marine sediment metagenome | biome: marine biome [ENVO:00000428]; feature: marine pelagic biome [ENVO:01000023]; material: deep marine sediment [ENVO:00002113] | place: India: Arabian Sea | collected... | reverse complement strand
CCGTAGGGTCTTGGCGATGCACCAACGGGCAACATTGATCGTATAAGGATCTCCTTGCTCTTCCCGTAGCTTTAAGGTTCTTTGAAACAGGTCCAGGGCCTCTTTATATTTTTCTTCATCAAATAGACCCCAGGCAGTGTTGTTGTACAAAGAAGCTAGCCAGCTGTTGGCTTTCTCGTCTTCAGAATCTTCCGCATAGGCAATGGCTTCCAGATTCCAGTCCCGCCGCTCGGGAGCTGTTTCGGCCGCAATCCCCAACATATGCAGCGCGTCTACCGCATAATAATCTGCCCCGAGTTCATCCGCGATCTCGAACGACTGGAGAAATAGTGGCATAGACTCGGCCGATTTTTTGCTACTGTTCAATGTTCGCCCTCGCTCCAGCAAATAGCGCACCTCAACGATATCGTTGCCGGTCATCGCTTTCTCAACCTCATTCAATATAGCGTTCGCTTCTTCAAACCGTCTTTGCAAAGCCAGGGTTCGGCCGATTTGGGTCTTGAGTTGGAGTAAATAAATATCGCCAGATGCCGCCGCCTCGGGCAGCATCTGGCGAAAAATCTTTTCAGTCTCTTCGGGATTATTGTAATCCCACAGGTCATTGAAATCAGGCCAGTAAGTTGACATAAATCTATCTCTTTTCTTGGAAAACTTTATAATTCTCTATAAGTTTACCATGAAAAGTGACAGCTAATGACATGATTGCCATGAATTATTGGGCCAGGGCAACGCTTTCTTTTTCTTTTAAGTAAGCTGCTAAATTCTCCAGCTCTTTTTTGAAAATATAGCGGGTAACGGGAGGAGTAATGAGGCGCTCGATCTTTCCCGCGAATCCAGGGCTGGTGCTAAATTTGCTGTCGATGGTTACCTTTGTTTGACGGCCGTTCGGCAGCGGTTCCATAATAAAATGGGTTCGTTCGCCGGTATTGTAATCCGTTTCCACCAGCAATCTTCCAGGTTCCGGTTCAGTGACGGTCAAATGATATGTCTTCTTGTTGCCAAAAACATTCATATAAACATCTACGACCGTCCCCGCCCCTTGCCCACCCGCCAGTACCACCATTTTCTCAAAATATGGTTTCGGCAATATAGCGTTGTGGGCGACCTCGTAATCCGAGAATACGGCGTAAATGTCTTCCGGTGAAGCATTGATGATGGCTGAAGCAATAACTTGTAACATGGACATGGTTTATCTCCTTTTGGGTGCAAAAATATTGAATATCACAAAAAAAATGACTACCGGCTTTTTTGATTAGCGGGGTTTGTCATCAGAGTTTATTGGATTAACTGAAATAAGGGTCAGGCCCAGGTCTCGAATACGGCTGAAAATACCATACATCGCTGCTTGGTCCGGAATGCGGCCGATTAACAAGGTGTCACCCTCGGCCGTTTGATCAAATTGTAAATGACCAAACCAGGTTGAATATTTTTGGTCAAGATAACCTTTAATTTTGAATTGATATATAGTTGACATAATAGGAATAAAGTGATGTGAAAAGCTCGCCGCTCAACCAGGTTGTTAGGGACAGGTCTGGTTCATTGGCTAATCGCTATTCTCCCATCTTAATGAAATTTTTTCCTGAGTTCCGTTCAATTGAGCTTGTAAGTCACGCAAACCCCGAAAAATCAACATCCGAACAGCTGTTTGCTGCCTTTCCATGATTCGGGCAATTTCGGCTACTTTTAGATCAGCGAACAGCCGTAAAGATAGTGCCTCGGCCCGGGTAGATGAAANNTGGCGAAACAGATCGGCCGCCTTATTACGGGCAATACCCAGTAACCAGGCCAAAAAAGAACTTTGTCCTTGATAGGATTTCAAACCTTTCATGGCTGCTATAAACGTTTGCGAAGTCAAGTCTTCAGCATCATGTACATTACCTACTCGAGCCAGCAGATATCGGTAAACCCGATTTACATAACGCTCATAAAGTGCCGAAAAAGCTGCCATATCATCCTGTGCCATTCGAATCAAAACCGTGTCGTCATCAGCTGCGACAATCTGACTTTGGGATTCGAGCGGGTCTATATTTGGCATAGACTCTACATTGATCACAGACATGGCATTTATCCTTTTTGTGCAAATTGCGGGTCAACAAGTTGAATCATTTTCCGTTAAGGCATTAAAGGAAAACAAGGCAATTTCATTATTACCCGACCCTCTGATAACGCTCAGTTCAATTAGTTATTGGAAGGATACAATAGAATGGAAGGTATTTGACCCACCCAGGGGTGGGAAAGTGGGGTGGGAAACAGCTAGCGGGTTAGGAAAATGCCTAGCTCATGGGCTTTGGCAATTGCCTGGCTCCTACTCTTGACCTGAAGTTTGCCGTAGATGGTGTTGATATACCATTTGACCGTACTCAATGCTAGAACCAAGGAATCTGCAATCTCCTTGTTAGAATGGCCAGCTATAATTAGCTCCAATACTTCCAGTTCCCGGTCACTCAGAGGTTCAATCAGGGGGGTCAGTTCCGCTTCATCCGGGAAACGTTCTAAAAGCGTCAGCCCAAACGGCCGCAGAGGATGATCCTTTGGTTTCTGGCTGCAAAAGGTTTCTAGTAAATTGTACATCGGCCGCCGTCCCATATTCAGGAACAGCCGGATCCGGTTTTCCGGTTCCGCCAGCGCCAGCGTCTGTTCCAATGAGTTCTGGGCATTGACACTGTCACCGTTTGCCTGGCGGGCCAGGGCTAGCAAGGCATGGGCTTCAACGGTCAGGAGGGTGGGTGGGGCAGCTGTTAGGGCTGTTAGAATTTCTATTGCCTCGGCTGTTTTTCGCTGGCCCAGTAGAATTCTGGCTTTTGTAACCGGCCGGATCTGGCTTGGATAAAAAATTGAAACCGGCAGCGGCCGTTCCTGTTCCATACTTTCTAACCGCTCCAACCAGTCAACTGCGGCGGAGAGATTGCCTTCGTTCAGCCACATTCGAGCCTGGTACGTTTTGAGCCATTCAACTTCGGCCGGTGGATCGTGGCGGGCGGCATAGGTTAAGGCTTGTTCGGCCGTACTTTCTACTGCTTTATGATCGCCCCGGGCGTCGTAAACCTCGGCCAACATGATGGTATTACTTGATAACATGCCGGTCCGAAAGCCGCTTTTTTCACTGGTTTCAATCGCCTGGTTTAAATAATCGGCCGCGGTATCCAGTTCATCCCATTCAATATGGATCCGGCCCAGAACGGAGTAAGCCAGACTTGTTTGTGAAAATGCCCCCCGATCTATTTTTTTTGAGCGTTCCAGCGCCGTAAGGCACAAATCACGGGCCTGGTGGAGATGGCCCAGATAAATGTGTATCCGGCAGCGTTGAAGGAGGGCATGATAGGCGGCGGCCCACTCTTCTTGTCGATCGGCCTCAACCTGGGCTTCGGCTAGGAGTTGAGCGGCTCTATCATTTTGGCCAAGCAAGAAATAAATGAGCGCCAAGACTGTTTTCGTTAAGGGGTGAGGGTGGGGGTCCTGGGCGGCTTTTTCGATAATTGCTTGAAGGGCGGCAATATCCTGGCGATGGCTGGCAACCAGAAATGAGAGCAATACCAGATCGGCCGTTTCAATTTCGGCCGATTTTACCTGTTCAACCTGGTCCAATAACCGTTCCGCTTCAGGCCAGCGGCCGTTTAAGGCAAACGCCAGGCCAAACTGCAAACTGAGAGATGGATTACCATCCAAATATTCGGAAGGAAGAGCCTGAAACCAGGAAAGCAGCGTATTCACTTCACCTCGTTGGAATACTGACGCCGCCGGGCCAGTGATGAGGTGCACGGCATAGCGGAAGGCCTTCGCTTCCAATGCATATCGAACCGCTTCTTCCGGCAGGTTGTTGGCCTCATGCCATTCGGCTGCTCGCCTTTGCATGTGAGGTATTTCATCTTCGATTTGGTCTAAAGATCTTGCTTGTAGGAGGTCGGCAAACAGATGATGATAACGGTACCAGACCCGATCGTAATCCAGCGGGATAATAAACAGGTTGTGTTTCTCCAGGTAATCGATCATGGTCTGGGATTGCCCATCCTGCTCAATGACAGCATCGCAAAGTGAGGCGCATACCCGCTGCAGGAAAGCGGTTTTAACCAGGAAATCTCTTACCTTCGGTGGTTGGTTAGTAAGAACTTCCTCGATAAGGTATTCAAGGACGAAGTGGTGGCTGCCGGTAAAGGCTTCGATGAAACCTTCGCGACCAGCGGGATTATTTTGTAGGGCGATAGCCGCCAGTTGAAGGCCGGCAATCCAGCCTTCGGTACGTGATTCCAAAGATTGGACAGCCTGGTCAGTCAGTCCTAAAGCCATCGATTGATTGAGAAAATCGGCCGCTTCCTTTTCAGAAAAGCGAAGATGGGCGGCCCGTAGTTCAATTAGTTCATTCCGCGCCCGAAGGCGGGCCAATGGCAGCGGCGGGTCGCTGCGAGAAAGGAGCAATAAGGTAGTTTGGGAAGGTAGATGGTTAAGCAGAAACGTCAAGGCGTCGTGAATGGCTGTTTTCTCTATCACATGATAATCGTCCAGCGCCAAAATCAGTCGATTTTCCAAAACGGCAAGCTGGTTAACCAGGCTGTACAGGGCATTTTCCAGGGTTGGTGGTTGGGGCGCTTGCAGTGATGCCAACAGCTCTTGACCAAATTCTGGATATGGCTGCTGAACGGCCGCAACCAGGTAAGAGAGAAAGCGGATGGGATCATTGTCGCTCTCGTCTAAAGAAACCCAGGCCACCTGCCCGGAATATTTCGCACACCAGGCTGCGGCCAGCGTTGTTTTACCAAAACCGGCTGCGGCCGCAATCAGATTTAGCTTGCCATCCAGTCCTTTATCCAAAACGGCCGTCAAGTGCGGGCGGGCAACCTGTGACGGCCGACCTTTTGGAATTTGAATCTTAGTGAGGAGAAGAGATGGATATATTTTCATTTGTTGGCTCTATTCTAACAAAAAGCTAAGGCCCCAGGGAGTATCAATGATCAACTAACCGGACTACCTAAAAATTGAATCNNGAGCGCTACAATCGCACTGTAGAGGTCAGGGGTTCGAATCCCCTCAGGTCCACAGCGAGCGACCGGCTTATGTAGGTCGTACGTACCTTACATTTTGAATAAGATGGTGATGAATCATTTACGATTTACAGTTCATGCGTTATAATTATGAGCGGTAAAATTCTTGGGCCTGTAGCTCAGCTGGGAGAGCGCCACAATGGCATTGTGGAGGTCAGGGGTTCGAGCCCCTTCAGGTCCACTCAAAACCATCAATTCGAACGTAGAACCCCTTTTGTTGTTGAACGAGAGGGGTTTTTTGTTAGAAACGGGAATAAGCAGGATGTTGATCGAGCAAAATATTTCTACCCCAAACGGCCGTATCTATGGCAAATCATCTGGCGACCAGGCTGACCCGCTCATCGTCGGCCTTCACGGCTACAGCCAGCGGAATGGCTGGCACACGTGGGAACCACTTTTGGAACCATTGGGCTCGGCCGGTTTTTTCGCCCTTGCAGTTGATATGCCCGGGTGGGGGCAGAGTGACAGTTGGGGCAGCGGTCCGTTGAGTCAAGAGCAAGCAGTTGAGGCTGTTTTGGCTATCATAGCAGCTTTTGAAAGGGAATCGGCCGTTCTGATGGGTAAAAGTTGGGGTGGGGCGGTGGCGATTATGACAGCATTGTCTTATCCGGAGAAGGTTAGCAAGCTGATCTTGACCGCGCCTGCCTACAGCAACACCGCGGCCTTGAAAGAGATGGCCCAACCTGTTTTGCTGGCCTGGGCCGAGGACGATCCGGTTATTCCCTATACCTATGCCGAAAAATTTGTTGAAGCGATCCCTAATGTTCAATTTGAAAGCTATCCAACCGGAGGCCACAGCGCCGCGCCGAAGAATTCGGCCGATTTTGCGCCTAAAGCAGTGACTTTTTTGAAGGAAAATTAGAAAATCACGTTCGCGTTAGGCTTTCGATTCAAGGAGGGTATTTTTTATGGCGTATGATGAGGGATTGGCCCATCGTATTCGGGAGGTGTTGGCGGAACAGCCGGGATTAACTGAGAAGAAGATGTTTGGGGGGATTGCTTTTATGGTTCAGGGGAATATGGCCGTTGGGGTTAGTGGGGAGGAGATTATGGTGCGGGTGGGGGTGGATGGTTTTGAGGCGGCGGTGGGTCAGGAGNNAGGAGTTTGTTCGGCCGTTTGACATGACAGGACGGCCGATGATGGGCTGGGTGTTGGTTGGGCCGGAAGCATGTGAGTCGGATGAGGAGTTGGCGGGCTGGGTGCAGCGGGGGGTAGATTTTGCGCTATCGCTGCCACCGAAGTAAAGTCAGCTTCCCGGAATTTGAATTCTCGCACGGCCGTTTTCACCGGCTCGTTGAGCAATATTGGGGTAGACAAAGAATAAACCGAGCAGGAAGAAAGCGTCCTTGATGAGGAAGGGCATCAGGTGGCTGAGGCTGTTGTAGCCGACAATGGGATGGATTGTGATGGCGGTCAGGAGTTCGACCAACCATAGAAAGCTCATCAAGTAAAATAGACGATGGCTGTTGGGTTTTAGACCATGCCAGATACAAGCCAGCGCGGCCAGACCCCAGGAAAATAGTGCTCCACCAAAACCAATGCGATCATGGGCGATAAAAGGAATCAGACGAGAGTTAATTTGCTCTAAAGCTTCCATAGTTGTTTGCATGTAAGCTAGGTCTTGGGGAACGAAGATGGGGAACATGCCGGTTAATGAGATTAAAATGCCGCCGGTTATCGTTCCCAAAGCCCAGATGGAGAGGAGGAGACGGCCGATAAACCAGTTCGACCATTCTCGATCTGCCAACAACTGCTGTTTGAAGTCGGGCGGGATGAGGGTGGCGGGGTAATTCGGCCGTTCCAACCCCCGATAACTCAACAACAGCCCCAGACCGAGCGTCAGGGCAATGCTGGTAGTGCCGAGGGCGTGCCAACTGTCGAGGTAGTCATGGGTGGCGTAGTTGAAGATAGTGGCTGACCCCAGGAAGCCGGACAGCAGCAGCGCCCACCAAGCCCAGCTTTCGCCCCGCCGCAGCGGCACGAAGACGAACCAGAGATAGAATCCGCCAGTTATCAGCAGCGCTCCGGCAAAGGAGACCCGGTTGTGGATGATATACCCAACCAGGGAGCCGTCATGGTGCCCTTGATACAGTTCGGGGGCGCTGGCTTGCAGAAAGGCGATTTCGTGGGGCAGGAGGACGATGGATGCGGCCGTAACCAGGGCAAGGGCCGCGACGCCGATTAGCATAAAGGCGACGAGAGCTAATAGTCTATGTCCCCANNTGTGAATGATCTTGTCATTTTGGACTGATACCTGCTACGAATGGCTATACTGAAAAAAGCTCACACAAAGGCTCAAACGCAATGAATACCCGAGAAAAATCTGCGTCATCAGCAATCGCAATTTGCGACATTCTGCGGCTTTTTTCAGGGGACTCATTAGTGGCTAATAAGTTCATCTAGCTGCTTCCGTTCACCTATCTATCGAAGGGGTCTGTTCATTGCCTGGGCAATTCGGCCGACTTCCTCCACCAACTGCGGCAGCATCTCCAACGTAATCGCCTGTTCGCCATCGGATAGAGCATTAAGGGGATCGGGATGGCACTCTACCAACAGGCCATCCGCCCCGGCAGCAATGGCCGCTCTGGCCGCGGGGATGACCAGGTCGGAACGGCCGGTGGCGTGGCTGGGGTCGGCAATAACGGGGAAGGGGCTGATTTGTTTAACCAGGGCGATGGCGTTGGTGTCGAGGGTGTTGCGGGTGGCGGTCTCGAAGGTGCGGATGCCGCGCTCGCAGAGGATAATGCGTTCATTGCCGCGGCTGGCGATGTGTTCGGCGGCCTGGAGCCACTCATCTATAGTTGACATAAAGCCGCGTTTGAGTAGGACAGGTTTGTCGGTTTCTCCGGCGGCCCACAGCAAAGGGTAATGCTGCATGTTGCGGCTGCCGAGCTGGATGATGTCGGCGTATTCAACGACTAGGGGGATGTGTTCGACGCCTAAGGCTTCGGTAATGACCAGCAGGCCGAATTCATCGGCAACCTCGCGAAGGATTTTCAATCCTTCAACCCCCAATCCCTGGAAACTGTAGGGAGAAGTGCGGGGTTTGAAGGCCCCACCGCGCAGGATTTTTGCGCCAACCTGGTGAACGGCTTCGGCCGTTTTTCGGGTCTGGTTATAGCTTTCTACCGAACAAGGACCGGCCATTAAGACGATAGCTTCTCCCCCGATCACGACATCAGGGGCAATAGTTATCGGCCGTGTTTGGTTGGTTGAAGTCAGTCTGTTTTCTTTTCCGTTAGGTCTTAGGATTGTGGTCATTGTTCATCCAGGGAGGGAATTGGTAATTGGGTTCATGGTTGGCTGACGCTTACATTTTACGTTTAACGCATTACGTTTTACGATTATCATCAAAATATGTATAGAGTAGGGTTGGCGGGTAAACACCTCTGTCCGTTACAACCGCTTCAATCAGGTGAGGCGGGGTGATATCAAAGGCGGGATAACGGCCGTCTACCCCTTCAACTGCTGTTCTGACAATACCCTCTCGCCCCCGCGCTTCAAGGACTTTGGCTGGGTCGCGTTCTTCAATCGGAATTTCGGCCGCTGTCTGGGTTTTTGGGTCGGGGCCATCGTAGCCGAGGACGTAAAAGGGCAGTCCAAAATGGTTGGCGGCAATAGCGTGCTGAAGGGTGCCGACTTTGTTAGTGATGTGGCCATCGAGGGTCAGGCGGTCGGCGGCGCAGATAAATTTGTCAATCTGGCCCTGGCTCATCAGGTGGGCGCTCATGCCGTCGGTGATGACGGTGCAGTGGATGTTCATTTCGACGCAGGATTGGGCAGTGAGGCGGCTTCCTTGAAAATACGGTCGCGTTTCGCTGGCGACAACGTGGATGGTTTTGCCATCCAGCTTTGCGTGCCAGAGCATCCAGCAGATGGCGGCGCCGGGAATGCAGTGAGTTAGGATGCGGTCGCCATCCCGGAGTAAATTGGCGGCGTTCTGGCCGCAGCGTTGAGAAACATCATTGCCGCGCTGGATTTCGTTGTTAACATAATCTAAAACGGCTCGGAAACAGCTTTCCTGACCGGCCTCCAGGCCGATTTGAAGGGTGCGGGGGATGATGTGGTGCAGGTCGTCGGCGGTGGGGCGGGTGTTGATGAGGCGTTCGGCCGTTTGTTTGAGGTGTAACTGCCACTCCTCAACCTGGCCTTGTTCGACTTCTCTGGCGGCCAGGGCGAGGCCTAAACCAGCAGCATAGGCCAGGGGCGGGCCACCCTGGACGACCATTTCTTCGACGGCGACGGCGACGGATTCGGCCGTTTGGTAGCGTTCATAGATGGTCTGAAATGGATATTTGCGCCGGTCGAGCAGGACGACTTCATTCGTTTCTTCGTCGTAGCGGAGGGTCTTGAAACGGTCGGCGATGATAGCGGGGCAGTCGGGGATTTGTTGGTTCATTTTTTTCAACGCAAAGACGCAAGGGGGCAAAGACGTAAAGGATTATTTTGAGTCAACTTAGCACCTCGGTGTTGTGGAGGAGGGGCAGGATGGTGGTTTGGTTTACGATGCCCTGGTGCATGTTGATGGCCGCTTGGGCTTCTTCGTGAATGTTTAGGGAGGGGGAGGAGGCCAGGCTGTCGGTACCGAGGGCAATAGGGATATTGCGGGCCAGCATCTTTTCCAGGGGCATACGGCCGGCCTGGAGCAGGTGGTTGCTGCGGGGACAGTGGGCGATTTTTGCGCCATNNCAACTGAGCTTAACTTTGGTATCGGCGGCGGTTCGACGCCCATCTTGTTCGCTATGTCCAAAAATGGGCCGTCGCCATCGTGCAGGGCTTGATGTTCGTAAGGGGATTCGGCTAGATGTATGCAAATAGGTATTTCTTCTTTTAGACAATATTTGGCAACTGCCCGGAAGGTGTCGGGATGGGTGGAGTAGGGGGCGTGGGGGCTGATGCCGATGCGCATACCATTTTTTTCAAGGGGACGGTATTTTTCGACTTGTTGGCGGACCCGGTTAAAAAAGATAAGAGGGTCGGCCGAGTTAAGGCCAATGACTTCCAAGTAAACGACCCCGGCCAGACCGCTGTCCAGGAGAGGTTCAACACTATAGCCAGAGTTTGATATGTCGCCAATGTGGGTAACGCCGGCCGTTTTGAGGGTCTCGATCCCCTCTTCAATAGACTTGAGAATGAGTGCTTTCTCTGTACCGTCTTTTTGGGACTGGATGCGACGTTGAATGAGGCCAAAAATCCAGGTTGTAAATTCCTGGCCGTCGCCATCTGGGCAAATATCAGCCAGCCAGCCTAATTCGAGATGGGTATGGCAGTTAACTAAGGGCTTTTCAGGCATGATGGTCACATCCAGTCGTCTGGCTCTTCAACGATGTCGTCATCGTCGGGGAAGGTGCCTTCTAATTGAATCCAGGCCAGTTCCAGGACTTTAGCCCGAAAGGGAGTTTCTTGTAAATGGGTTCGCCATTTCTCCCGTTCTGCCTCATCAGCGTCGTCGTCGCCGGTGATGTTGCTACCGATAGCGCCTTTAACTTCGTCGGATAAGCGGTCAATGAGCTTGCGTTTGAGGTTTTTTTTGCCTTCATCAACCAGGTTTTCTCTGGCGGCCTCGATAGCGGACCAATCGAGTTGGCGCAGGTTGCGGAATTGTTCTTCGGCCGTTTCAGACCGGAGCCGCTGCAAGACCTCTTTGCCGCTGATCCACGTGTCGTAATTGTCCCCATCGGTATGGGTGTACCGGACCTGGATCATATCGCCAAAGTCAGGGCGCATTTTGGCCTTGATCGCAAACTCTCTGAAGGTTGGCATCTTCTCGTTGAGTGGTTGATTGGGTCGGTTAAGCAACCCAATTAACTCAATTAACCTAATTCACCATCTCCAGCCGGATACTATTGGTAAAATTACCGGTTGGGGCAGTTTCTAGCTCGGTTTGGGGCATCATCTCTTTGTCCTGTTCGGGATCGGCCGTATAGCGGCGAATAATCTCATAAGAGGTGTCCCGTTGGGCAGGGGTGAAGCCCGCTTCCCGAATCTGGCGATGGATTTCGGGAACCTGGACGCTGCATTTAACGGCCGTTCTGGCCCCGGCGGCGCTGACCACATTTTCCTCAATCATGGTGCTGCCAAAGTCGTCGCAGCCGAAGTGGAGGGCGACGGAGGCGACTTTCTCGCCTTGGGTGGGCCAGGAGGCTTGATGGTGGGGGATGTTGTCGAGGAAAATGCGGGAGACGGCCGTGTGGCGCAGATATTCGTTCGGCGTGGCCCCATAATCGGGCGCAAAGCGACTGCGTTCCAGGGGGGTATTTTCAATTTGGACCGTCCAACTGATGAAGGCGTTGAAACCATTGCCAAAGTCGCGCAGGCTGGCGTCTTGCAAATCGCGCAGCCGCTGGAGGTGGTTAAGGCGGTGGCGAATCTCTTCCCGGAAACCGATGACCATGGTAGCGGTGGTGGTCAGGCCCAATTTTTGGGCGTAGTGCATGCAGTCGAGCCAGCCGTCGGTGCGCTGTTTCTTGGGGCTGACGCGCTTGCGAACCTCATCGTCCAGCACTTCGCCGCCTCCGCCTGGGAGACCGCTCAGGCCGACTTCCTGGAGCGCTTTCAAAACCTCGTACCGGGAGAGGCCGCTGACCGCCACCATCTGGTCAATCTCGCTCGGGGAGAAGGCATTGATTTCGATGTCGGGATAGGTTTGGTGAATCCAACCAACGAGGTCGGTGTAAAATTCNNGGCGCAGAAGGAGCAGTCGGTGTTGCAGACGTTGGTGTAGTTGATGTTGCGGTCGATAAGGTAAGATACGGTCTCACCCGGTACCAACTGCTGGCGGCGCTGGTTGGCGGCCCGGCCGAGTTGGAGCAGGTCGGCTTCCTGGTACAAAACCATAGCCTCATCATAGCTGATTCGGCCGCCGTCGGATACC